>Ga0075435_100000510_pt1 | contig 23717 bp, 23 predicted proteins | sample RhiMethybrSRZTD4_FD_75302 | JGI IMG/M metagenome (GOLD analysis project Ga0075435, IMG submission 75302) | Populus rhizosphere microbial communities from Tennessee, USA - Rhizosphere MetaG P. TD hybrid SRZTD4 | ecosystem: Host-associated > Plants > Roots > Rhizosphere > Soil | place: USA...
CATCCGAAGATCATCCCGCCGAGGTGCGCCACGTGGGCGATGCCGCCCCCCGTGGCCGAAATGCTGGACCAGAACGTGATGAGGCCCAGGATCAGAACCAGATACTTGGCGCGGATGGGCAGCACGAAATAGAGGAGGATGATCCGGTCCGGAAAGAGCAGCCCGTAGGCGGCGAGAAGACCGTAGATCGCGCCGGACGCGCCGATCGTCACGATGTAGCTGTTCGGGCCCACCAGCGTGGTCATGATCGCGGCGCCGATGCCCGTGATGAAGTAGAAGCGCAGGAATTTCTTCGTCCCCCAGAGGTCTTCCAGCTCGTTCCCGAACATCCAGAGCGCGAGCATGTTGAATCCGATGTGGAAGAGCCCGCCGTGGAGGAACATGTAGGTCGCGAGCTGCCAGAGGTAGAGATGGTGGACGACGTCGTACGGGACGAGCCCGAAGAGGCGCTCCAGGCGCACCTGGGCCACGGCGGTCGCGACCATCTGGAAGAGGAAGACCAGGACGTTCGCGAGCAGGAGGGCCCGGACGGCGGGCGTGGTGGATCCTCCGAGGACGAAGGGGCGCGTCCCCCCGCGGTCCCACCTCAAGGAGTCTGCTCCCGGCGGGCCGCTTCCATCGCGCCGAGATAGAGATCGCGATCCGACCGGGTCTCCTCGTGGGCTCGACGCAGGAGCGCGTCCAGCTCCGAGGCGAGCGGAACCTCCCGACGCTCCATCGCGCGCTGCGCGGTGGCCATCATCGGATCGATCCGGTGCTCCTGGAACGATCCCGGCGAGCCCCAGACGAACGAGGGCACGTACGACGGCATGAGCTCGGTGCCGAACAGGTTGCACCCGACGCCGACGGAGGCTCCCGTCGTGAAGGACGTGCTGATGCCGGTCTTCGTGAAGTCGCCGAGCTGGAGCCCGAGGAGGAGCTGGCCCGAGTCCTCCCCCTTCTTCTCGAGGTAGTCGCGGGCCGAGCGGAACGTGCGGACGGGGGTATACGTGTTCTTGAGGTCGCTGTTGTTGGTGTTGGCTCCCAGATTCACCCATTCACCCACGAAGGAGTGGCCGAGGAAGCCGTCGTGCTGCTTGTTGGCGTAGCCCTGGAACACGGTCTCCGCGATCTCGCCGCCGACACGACAGACCGGGCCGATGGAGGTGCCCTGGCGGATCTTCGCTCCGGCGCGGACGATCGCGCTCTCGCCGATCGCCGCGGGTCCCTCGACGTAGGCGAGCGGCTCCACGGTCGCGTTCTCGCGCACGACGATGGGGCCGCCCTCCGCATTCAGGACCGCGCCCGCCATGACGCGCGCGCCGCGCGCGATGTGGATCGACTCCGGCTTCAGGAGGTGCACGCCCGGATCCACCGCTCCGCGCACCACGCCCGGCTCGAAGAGGTACCGCGAGTCTTGAAGGATCTGCCTCGGGCTCCAGCGGACGAGGTCCGCGCCGGAGCGCGCGAGGAACGCCTGCACCTCGGCGGGAACCCGCACGTCCTCGAAGGCGCGGTCCGGGTCTCCCTCGCGAAGATGGCGGACGACGTGCTTCACGCGTGCTCCCCGCACCTTGGCCGCGAAGAGGACGCCCTGGGCGACGTAGCTCACTTCCTGCGGCGACGCCGCCATGAAGTGGAGCACTTCGTCGTCGGTCATGCAGAGGCGGCCGTTCACGAACATCGTGTCGTCCTCGCCCGGCTCGGTGACCTCCGCGTCCGGAAAGAGCTCCTGCGTCCACGCCTCCAGATGAGGGCGCACGAGCAGGTGGAGCTTGGCTTCCGGGAAGGCGAGCACGAGCTTCTCGGCGAGGGTGAAGATCCCGCAGCGGAGCGCGAAGACGGGACGGAGCAGCGTGAGCGGCCCGAAGGACTGGGCCTCGATGTCTTCGTAGATGCAGAGATTCATCCAAGGACAGTAGAGAGTGGCCGAAGCGCCGTCAAGTCGCCTACAATGCCGCCATGTCCCTAGCAAAGAACTCCACGGCCGAGCATGATCCCTCGGTCAAAGCACTCCGCTACCGGGAGCACCGGATTCCACGCCGACACCGCGTGTTCGTGAACCGGAACCTCAAGCTTTCGAAGATCCGCGCGATCGGGTTCGACCTCGATCACACGCTGGCGCACTACGATCCCGTGCCCGTCGAGGAGCTGGCCTTCGACCTCACGAAGCGGAAGCTCGTGGCTTCGAAGCAGTATCCGCAGGAGATCCTGGATCTCAAATACGACCCGACGTTCGTGGTCCGCGGCCTCGTCGTGGACAAGAAGCGCGGCAATTTGCTTAAAATGGACTACTTCAACTTCGTCTCCCGCGGGCACCACGGGCTCCGCGAGCTCCGCCCCGACGAGCGCGAGCGCTCCTATCGCTCGTCGCGCATCCGGCTGAGCCACGAGAACTATTCCTCGGTCGACACGCTCTTCCATCTCCCGGAGGTCTATCTCTTCCTCTGCGTCGTGGGATTGATGGAGCGCGCGGGACAGAAGAAGTCGGACTACACGCGGGTCTACGACGACGTGCGGGAGATGATCGACGAGGCCCACCGGGACGGGAGTCTCAAGTCGGTGATCACCGCGAACCTCGACACCTACATCCGCCTCGACCACGAGATGCGCACCGTCCTCGAAGAGTTCCGGCGCGGGGGCAAGAAGCTCTTCCTGCTCACGAACAGCGACTGGGTCTACGCCGACACGCTGCTCCGTCATCTGCTCCAGCGAGGACGCGGCGCGCCCGCGCACTGGAGCGAGATCTTCGATCTCGTCGTGGTCGAGTCGCGCAAGCCCTCCTTCTTCGCGGCGAACGCGCCGCCGGAGGCCGTCGCGGAAGCCGTATCGCTTCCCGGGGCGAGCGGGATCGTGAGCGGGGCGAACGGGAGCTACCTCGAGAAGACGCTGGGCGCGAGCGGGGAGCAGATCCTCTACTTCGGGGACCACACGTACGGCGACATCCTGCTCTCGAAGAAGGCGCTGGGATGGCGCACCGCCATGCTCGTGCCCGAGCTCGACCGGGAGATCCGGGTCACCCAGGACCACGCCCGCGAGTTCGACCGGCTCTCCCGGCTCTCGGCGGAGCGGCACCACCTGGAGATCGACAAGGCGGCGCTCGGGCGGGAGCTCCGGCGCCTCACGCTGCTCCAGGGTGACGGCGACGGGACGGACGCGGCGCGGCTCCAGGAATTCAAGGCGCGAGCCGAGGCGATCCCGGACGAGATCCGACGTATCGAGGAGCGGAGCCTGGAACTGGATCCGGAGATCCAGGAGCTGAGGCAGAAGATCGACCGCGCGTACAATCCGTTCTGGGGGTCGATCTTCCGGGAAGGGAACGAATCCAGCCGATTCGGGCACCAGCTCAAGGATTTCGCCTGCCTCTACACGAGCCGGGTCTCGAACTTCCTGCACTACCCGATGAACTACTACTTCCAGTCCCCCATCGGATACATGCCGCACGATATCTGAAGCGCCTTCTTCACCGACTCGACCGCGAATCGAATCTGTTCCTCGGTGATCGTGAGCGGCGGCGTGAAGCAGATCACGTTGTCGTGGACGCCGCCGGGATACGCGAGCACCCCTTCGCGCAGGAGCGCCGCCACCGTGCGCCCGGTCAGCTCAGGAGCCGGCGCCCGCGTGCTTGGGTCGCGAACGAGCTCGACGGCGGCCATGAGCCCCTGGGCGCGCACGTCGCCGATCGCGGGCGTGCTCGCCTTCAACGCGTGAAGCCCCTCCGCGAGCACGGCGCCCACGCGCTCCACGTGCGCCCGGATCTCCGGCGCCGCCAGTCGATCGATCGCGCGGAGGGCGCCCGCGCAGGCGAGCGGGTGCGCGTAGAAGGTGCTGGAATGCGGCGCCTCGCCGGAGGGCAGCACGTGCTCGCGCCAGGAATCCATGACCTTCCTCCCCGCCAGGAGCGCCGCGATCGCGACACCTCCCCCGATTCCCTTCCCCGCCACGAGGAGGTCGGGCGCCGCCGCTTCCCCGTGTCGCTCCCACGCCCAGAACGGCCCCGTGCGGCCGGCCCCGGTCATGACCTCGTCGAGGATCAAAAGGAGCCCTCGCTCGTGCGTCCGCTCACGAAGCTGGGGTAGGTATTCCGGCGGCGGCGTCACGCATCCCGAGCGTCCCTGGATCGGCTCGAGCAGAATGGCTCCGGGTGGATCGGGTCCCGCGAGCTCGCGATCCACGATCTCCATCGCCCCGTCGAGGCAATCCAGGTCGCATCGTCCGCCGCACGATCGAGCGATCGGGCAGCGATAGGCGTACGGATAGGGCACGCGGACCGCGAGCGACGGAAGCTGCGCGGCGAACGGCTTTCCCAGGCCCGGGTAGTCGGTCACCGCGAGCGCGCCGTAGGACTGGCCATGATAGGCGCCCGTGAAGGCCACCACCCGGCGCCGTCCCGTCGCGAGGTGAGCGGTCTTGAGCGCCAGCTCCACCCCCTCCGAGCCCGTGCTGGCGAGAAGCGCCCGATCGAGATGGCCGCCCCCGAGGGAAACCAGGCGACGCATGAGCTTCTCGCGTCCCTCGTGCGGCATGAGGTCGCCGAGCCCCTGCGTGAGCTTCCGCGACTGCGCCGAGACGGCGCGCGCGACCTCCGGGGCCGCGTGACCCAGCGACAGAGCTCCGAAGCCCCCGGTCAGGTCGAGGTAGCGGTTGCCGTCGAGGTCCAGGACCACCGATCCACGCCCCCGCGACCAGACGATCGGGGATTCCTCGGCGCCCCAGATCGCCGCTCCCTCGGCCCGGCGAAGCCGCTTCGCCGCGCTGCGGGATCGTGGCCCAGGCGGAGGGACGACGATATGGGGGAGTTCGGTTCCGTCGAGGTTCTCCCGGGGCGTCACGCTGCGGTCACCGGCGCGGGCGCTACGGTTCCTTTCCGCGTCTCCACCCAGGTCACCCCGAAGAGGATGAGCGCCGCGCCGATGAAGAAGGGGATCCCGAAGCGATCTCCAAAGAGGAGCCAGGAGAGGACGCTCGTCAGCACGGGCTGGGCGTTCGTCGTGACCGCGACTTTCGAAGCCTCGAGGCGCCGGAGCGCGTAGAGCCAGAGCGGATAAGCGACAACGGACGTGCCGACCGCGAGGTACACGATCCCGCCCCAGACCGGGAGCGAGAGCGCGCGGAGCGGAGGGATCGCGCCGGGGATCAGGACCGCCGGGAGACTCATCACGTTCCCCGCGACGAGGACCCAGGTCGCCAGGGTCATGGGGTCGTAGCGCCGGAGGAGCTCCTTCGAGCCAACGGTGTAGAGCGACCAGCCGAACACGGCCAGAAGCATCATGAGGTCGCCGCTCACGGCCGAGTGCTCCCGCGCCAGTCCGCGATCCAGAAGGATCAGGGTCACGCCCACGAACGCGGCCACGATCCCGACCAGCTTCTCTCCGGCGTTCGCTTCGTGCAGGTATCTCCGGGCGAGCAAGAACACGACGACCGGCGTGAGCGCGTAGAGGAGCGCCGCGTGGCTCGCCGACGACCGGCTCAGCCCGAACAGGAAGAACCCTTGATTCACCGGGATGACGAGGAAGGCGAGCCAGAGGATCTTCGGGAGATCCTCGCGAGCGAGCCGCTCCCGCGTCCGTCGGACGAGATGGAGCGAGACGAGGACGATCGAGGCCAGCGTGAACCGGAGGAGCGCGGTGGACAAGGGCCCGATGGCGTTCAGGGTGGCCTTCCCGATCAGGTGGGTCCCGGTCGAGAGGATCTGGTTCAGGACGAGCGCGAGAACGACGCGCGTTTTCGTGTCGATGGATCCCCCCGCGTGGACGCCTCCGAAAAAATGGAAGCGGGAGTGTACCATGCGTGACGGCTGCGATATGATGCACGGCTCGGGAGGGATTTCTCGATATGGATGCCGATTTTCGAAATTACCTGCGCGCCGCGCAGGGCGAGGAGCCGCCGGTCTCAGTACAAGATTCGCGCTGGGCCGAGACCGAGGCTCTGGCGCGCCGCTTGATCGCCGGCACGCAGGCCGAGCCCGCGCTTCGCCTGCTGAAGCAGGAGCCTCAGGCGAAGAAGCGCTGGGATCTGCTCCTCCTCTCGGGGCTCCTCCAGGGAGCGCTCGGAGAGCGCGCCGCCTCGATCGAGTCGCTCGAAACCGTGGGAGACAAGCTCGCGGCCGCGGGCGACCGTGAGGGCGTTCGCACGCTCCTGCCCCGGCTGCTCGAGCCGGAGCCCGTGTCCGCCGCGGTCCGGTTCCTCCATTTCCTCGCCCGCACCGCCGGCGAGGACGCGGAGCGGATCGAGCACCTGCGCCAGGCGCTCGAGATCCGGCACAACGATCCACAGCTGCTTCTCGAGCTGTCGCACGTCCTCGAGCGGGCCGGCGGATCGGAAGCGGACGTCGAGGAGGCACGCGATTTTCGTCTCGAGGCGCTGGAGATCTGGCTCAAGCTCGACCATCCGGAAGCGGTCGGGGACGAGCTGCTCCGCGTGGTCGAGGAGGATCTCCCGCGCGAGCCGAGACGCGCCGCCGCGATCCTGCTCCACTACGCGGGCGCCGCGCCCTGGGAAGATTCCGAGCCGATCCTGGACCTGGCGCTCCCGGAGCTCACGCGAACCGGGGCCGGGCGCTGGTCCTGGGCGGACCTCGAGCCGATCGCGATCCGCGCGCCGCAGTCGAGGAGCGCGCGCGCCATGCTCGCCGCGCTGCTCCGACTCGCCGTCGCCCAAGAGCCGGATCCGGATTCCATCGTCGCGGGGTCGGGCATCGAGAACCCGGCCGAGCCGATCGCGTCCGTGAGGACGCGGCTTCCCAGGATCCTCTCCCTGCCACCCGGCGCGGACGTGGCGCATGCGACCTGGGGCCTGGGTCGGGTGGGGGCGAACGATGGGGAATCGGTCTCCCTGGAATTCCCCGGCCGCGCGGGCCACAAGATGTCGCTCCAGATGGCGTCGCGCTCGCTCGACCGGCTCCCACCGGACGGGCTCCGCGTCCTCGCCGCGCGCGAGCCGGATCGCCTGCGCGAGCTCGTCTCGACTCGCGATCCGCAAGTTGTCGTGTCCGCGCTTCGCGATCTGGGCGGAACCGCCACCCAGGCCCAGATGAAGCCTCGAATCGAAGCGGTGCTTCCGCCGGGCGAGTGGTCCGCCTGGTGGAAGGAAACCAAGGAGAGGCTCAAGCAAGATCCGAGGCTCGACCTCAGCGAGGCCTACCAGCAGACGTACAAGCTTGCCTCGGAGGATCAGTCGCGGGAGGTGACGCTCCCCGAGCTCACGCCGCGCGCCGGAGAGACGGGGCTCGGGCTCATCCGAAAGTTCCTGCGCGAGCATCCCGAGCAGGAGGAGCGCCTCGCCGACCACGCGGCCAAGATCATCACGCGCTGGGTGGAAGAGCCGAAATTGGATCCTCCGTTGCGTGCCCAGGCTCTCTGCTACGCCGTCATCTGGCGGGCGCTCACGACGGAATCCGGTCGGGACGCCCTCGATCGACTGATCGTGGCGGGGTTATCGCCCAGCGACCTGGCCCTGAGCACCCAGCAGGACGCGCTCCTGGACCTCGCGGAAGGGGCGCCGGAGGAGGAGACCTTCTTGTGGCGCGCGCTCGAGAGCCGCCTCCCCCGGCTCCGCGACCGTGGCCGGACGAGGCTCCGCGCGCTCCTCGGCCCCAGGCTCGGGCGCGCCATCCAGGACCGCCTCCAGCACGCCGCCGAAGAGCCCGGCCTCGCCGCGAGGTTGATCGAGCACTACGCCGCCCATCCCGGCGAGCCCGAAGCGCCCGCGCCCGCGGTGCTCCTCATGACGTCGCTCCGTCTTCTCGAGAGGGACGGCGCGGGCGCGCCCGGAGTTTCCGAGCGCCTCCTCGAGCTCCTCGCCCCCGAGGGCTCGCTGCGGCGCCTCATCGAGGAGCGTCCGCTCGATGAGGAGACCGCGGAGAGCCTGGAGCGAACCGTGCTCCACTGGCGCGGGAGCGAGCGGCGGCTCCAGCCGGTGCTGGAGTTCCTGCGTGGCTCCGGACACGCGGCCATCGCCGAGGCGCACGAGACACGTCGCAGCGCCACGGCCCACACGCTGCTCGAGGGAAAGAGCGTCGAGGATATCGAGACGCGACACACGATCATGTCGCGTCCCACGTACGAGAAGCTCGAGTCCGAGTTCAAGAAGCTGAAGCTGGATTTGAAGACCGTGATCCCCGCGGCGATCGAGAAGGCCCGCCAGCTCGGGGACCTGCGCGAGAACGCGGAGTACGAGGCGGCGAAGCAGCGGCAGGCGAACGCCGCGGCGCGGGCGCAGGAGCTGATGAATCTCCTGGACCGGACGCGCCTCCTCGAGACCATCGACGTGGATCCCTCGCGCGTCGGCGTGGGCACCGAGGTCTCGCTCACGCCTCTCGACCCGGGCGAGGCCACGGTCCGCTACTGGATCCTCGGCGAAGGCGATCACGCGCTGGGCCCCGGAATCCTCTCCTATCGCGCCCCGATCGTTCGCCCTCTGCTCGGGAAGAGCGAAGGCGCCGAGGTGGTGCTGGATTTCCCGGAGGGCCCCCGGTCCTACCGGATCGCGTCCATCCGGAAGCGGCTGCCGGAATAGCCATGCCGGTTCTGCTATGATTCGATAGTCCATTCTCGTCCACGCAACTCCGAACGCGAAAGGAGAAGTTCCCATGGCCAAGCATCCCGTCAAGGCCCTGCCCTACGCGAACGACGCGCTGAAGGGTATCGGGGCAAAGACGATCGAGATCCACCACGACAAGCTCTACGCCGGATACGTCAACAAGCGGAACGAGATCGAAGAGGAGCTGGGCAAGGTCGACCGCAGCAAGGCGAACCAGATCTACAGTCAGATGCGCGGGCTGAAGCACGAGGAGACCTTCGCCGCGAACGGCCAGATCCTCCACGAGATCTACTTCAGCACGATGGGCGGCGACGGACAGCCCGCGGGCGAAGTGTTCGACAAGATCAAGGAGGACTTCGGCTCGTACGCGACGTGGGAGGAGGACTTCAAGGCCTCCGGCATGTGCGCGCGCGGCTGGGTCGTGCTCGCCTATGATCCCACGGACGGCCGTCTGCACAACTTCATCGGAGACGCGCAGAATCAGGGAGGTGTCTGGGGCACGGTTCCGATCCTTCCCTGCGACACATACGAGCACTCCTATTTCATCGACTACGGCAGCGACCGGAAGGCGTACCTCGAGGCGTTCATGCGCAACATCAACTGGCCCGAGGTGAACAAGCGGTACCTCGCGGCCGCGAACATGGCGCTGGCCAAGAAGTAAGCAGCGCCGGCATTGCAGGCCGGTGGGCGCTCGTGCATTCCGCACGACGCGCCCGCCGATGCCTGGTTCCTTTCCGCCCCCACCTGTCTCTCGTCCCGCGATTCCAAGTAGATAGCGCCGCGCTCGTGCGCGTTGCGCCATGGCATGTCCCTTGCTCGACCCCGCTTGGGATTCTCTGCATTTTCCTCCGGACCACATGCGATCGGGATCGCGAAGGCCAAGGAGACAGGTATGAAGTCGAATCGTGCAGTGCTGGCAGGGATGGCGTTGATGGCAGTCACGGCGCTGCTATTCATCGGGGGCTGCACGGGCACGTCGACGCGCGCCGACCTCCACATCATCAGCGTGAACGACAACAAGACCTTCTACAGCGACCTCATCAACGAAGCGGACACGGCTCACATCTTCATCCCGGTGGACCAGGTACAGGTCAAGCTCGCCAACGTGCAGCACGACGGCGGGCTTCCGGTGCAGCCGGGGCAGGGCTTCGATGAGATCATCGTCGATCATTACACGGTGACCTACGACAACGGCATCTACAGCCCGGTCAGCGGCGGCATGAACGTCGCGATTCCCTCGGGCGGAGAGGTCGTGGCCGCGATCACGATCAGCAACCCGTCCGAGAAGGGGGCGCTGCTCGGGTCGATCACCACGACCGTCACCGCGACCGCGAGAATCGACTTCACGGGATGGGTGCGGACGACGGGGAACGATGGAGATCGGGTCTCGGCGACCGCCTATCTCACGGTGCAGGTGGACAACTTCGGGGATTCGAACGTCAATTCTCCGTAGGATTCCTTCCTAACGCGATCCCGACGGCCCGGAGCCTTCTGGTTCCGGGCCGTTTCGCTTGAACTTGAGCCTCCGCTTCCCTACGCTTCGCGTTGCATGCGAGTCCCTCTGATCGGCGCCGCCGCGGGGCGGCGCCTCATCGTGAATGCCGACGATCTCGGCCTGACGCTCCCCATCACGGACGGGGTCATCGACGCGTTCGAGCGCGGGATCCTGACGAGCGCGAGTCTCGTCGCGACCGGAGACGCGTTCGACCGGGCCGCCCGGTACGCGGCACAGCACCCCGACCTCGACTCCGGCGTCCATCTGATGATCGTGCACGGCACGCCGGCGCTTCTGCCTCTGGAAGTGCCGTCCCTCGTGCAGGCGGACGGCCGGTTCCTCCCTGGCTATGGCGAATTCATGGCGCGGTATCTGTCGGGCGGGGTCCGGGACGAGGAGGTCGAGGCGGAGTGGTCGGCCCAGATCGCGCGATTGCGGGGCGCCGGGGTGCGTCTGACGCATCTCAGCTCCATGCAGCATCTCCATCTCGTGCCGGGGCTGTTCCGGATCGCGCTCCGGATCGCCCGCGCGAATGGGATCATGTCGATGCGGTTTCCCCGCGTGCCCACGGTGCTCCGCCGCGCCGAGAAGGGAACCGTCCGGCGCTCCCTGGAGTTCCTGCCTCTCCGGCTGATGGAGCAGTCGAACCTTCCCCATCTGAATTCGTCCGGCATCCGGACGCCGGACCGGTTCTTTGGATTCCACAGCGCGGGCCATCTGGACCAGAAGGCGCTGCGGTCGGTGCTGTTCGGGGTGCCCCAGGGGACGAGCGAGCTGGTGTGTCACCCGGGCCGCGGGGAGCCGTTGTCGTCGGCTATCCACGGGTGGGGTTACGAGTGGCGCGAGGAGCTGGAGGCGCTGACGTCGCCGGAGACGCGGAGGATCATCGAGTCGCAGCGGATCGAGCTGACGACGTTCTCGGATCTGGCGGCTCTGCCGGTGGGGTGACGCTGCGGTCAATCAGATCCCAGTAGATCCAGCCAGCGCCCCTTTTCTAGGTAATAGATGCTCGATGCCTTACCTTCAAAACAGTCTTCGATTCCGTCGTGTAGCGGCCTCGACTTTAGGTCGGGGTTGTCAGCAGGAGCGCCACGGATCAAGTCTCGGTCCAGAAGCCTCTTGGGAGAAGCAACCTCGACGAGTCGTGAATACCCGCAGTTGCCCTGACTGTCGATGCTTTGAAGCCAGTCGTCATCCCTACTCTGGGCCAATGCCGTAGTATCCGAGGGGTTGCCGCGCCAGAATATGACCACGGCGGAGCTGTCATGTCGGGAACAAAGGACAGCCCAATCCAGCTGACCTCTCCTTCGAAATGAACCTCGGATCACGTTGTGGGGAATCCCGTAGAGGTCGCTCCCCTTCGCGACCCACAGTTGTGGAATCGTGTATCCGCCGGATTCGAGGGCACGGACGATGGGTCGTGGCAGTTTCGGGAATGCACGAGGGGGCAGACGACGAATGGGCAGCTTGTGGAACTCGAGCTCCTGTGTCGACACAGGCGCCGGAGTGGCTTGAAAAAGAAGTAAGAGAGCAACCAACGTTTTCCACGACTCGCCCCGGGGCAAGTTGTGAATGAACCATGAACGGCAAAGCACGACCGCTACCCCGCGACTTCCGCGGCGGGCGGTGGTCCTGGACGCTCCGGATCGCACGCGACCGCCGGCACATTCACCACGCCACGCCTCCGCTCCTCGAGGATGTACGCCCAACGGCGCGCGGAGTCGATCAGCACCATCCCCACCAACAAGATCAAGATCACGCTGAGAGTGCCGTCGATGTAGGCGACGGTCGCGCCCTTGTCCGCGATATAGGCCGGCGAGAGATATCGGAACGTGTTCAGCACGCCAGCGGTCATCGTGCTCACCGTCAGGAACGCGAGCGGCACGAACGTCACCAGCGCGTAGGGCGCCGGACGTTGACGCAGGATGAACGAGGTCCCCACCGCGAGCGCAATCACCGCCAACAATTGATTCGACACCCCGAACAGCGGCCAGATCGTCTCGATGCTTCCCGTCACCGCGAGATACCCCCACGCCACGCAGACCACCGCCCCCACCGCCGAGACGCTCATCCAGTTCGTCGTCGAGCCCAGCGGCGCCCAGACGTTCTTCGCCACGTCCTGGAAGAGATACCGCGCGACGCGCGTGCCCGTGTCCAGCGCGGTCAAGATGAACACCGCCTCGAACATGATCGCGAAGTGGTACCAGTACGCCATCAGGTGCCCCATCCCGGGGATCTGGCGCAGGATGTTGGCCATGCCGACGGCCAAAGAGACAGCTCCCCCCGTCCGCCCCTGGAGCGTCTCCTCCCCGACCAAACGCGTCAGCTCGGCCAGCTGCGCCGGATGGATCCCGAGCGCCGCCACCACCTTGGGCACGCCGTTGATCAGGAAATAGTCCGCCGGCTGGAGCGTGGTCGCCGCCACCAAGGCCATGATCGCCACGACTCCCTCCGTGAGCATGGCGCCCGCGCCGATGAACTTGATGCTCCCCTCGTTCGGCACCATGCGCGGCGTCGTGCCCGAGCCGATCAGCGCGTGAAATCCACTGATCGCCCCGCACGCGATCACGATGAAGCAGAACGGAAAGACCTTCATGCCCGGCAGCACCGGCCCGGTGCCGTTCACGAACGGGGTGACGGCGGGCATGACCAGCTGGGGATGCACGATCGCGACCCCGACGACCAACAACACGATCGTCCCGATCTTCATGTACGTCGAGAGGTAGTCGCGCGGGCACAGCAGGAGCCACACGGGCAGCGTCGCGGCGATGAACCCATACACCGGAAGCAGCACCGCGATCGTCTTGGGCTGGAGCGTGAACCACGCGGCGTACGGCGACTTCACGAGCCAGGGTCCGGCCAGCACGGCGGCGAGGATGAGCGCCACGCCGATGAGACTTCCCTCGACCACGCGCCCGGGTCGGATCCTGTACATGTACAGGCCGAACAGGAGCGCGGCGGGTATCGTCATCGCCACCGTGAACGTGCCCCAGGGAGAATGCGCCAGAGCGTTCACGACCACGATGGCGAGGCCGGCCAGGAGGAGGATCGTGATGAAGAGGATCGCCGCGGTGGCGGATCGATGGGCCATCGGTCCCACCTCGCGCCGGGCGATCTCGGACAGAGGGGCCGCCCCGTGGCGCACCGACGCGAACATGATGATGAAGTCGTGAACGGCGCCGCCGAGGGCCGCGCCGAAGAGGATCCAGAGGGCTCCCGGAAGATAGCCGAACTGCGCGGCCAGCACGGGACCGATCAACGGGCCGGACGCCGAGATGGCAGCGAAGTGGTGACCGAAGAGGACGAACTTGTTGGTCTTCACGAAATCGCGGCCGTCCGCCTGGGTGACGGCGGGAGTCGGCCGCGAGGGATCCACGCGCGCCACCTTGTTGGCGACGAACGTGATGTAGTAGCGATAGGCGAAGGCGTAGAGGACGATGGCCGTGAGCGGCAGGACGAGCGAGTTCATGCGGACCGTTGCCGGCTCATCGGATCGATGGCTATTTCCCCGCGGGGGCTCCCGTCACGCCGGAGGACTTGGCTCCGATCGCCTCCGACTTCGCACCGGACGTCGCCTTGTCGTCGTGCAGTGCAACCTTCGTGATCACGATCCCCCACGCGTCGGAGCGGTGATAGACCGTGCCGCTCACGTCGACTTTCTTGTGCACGTAGGCCAGGAGGGGCGCGTTCGGGTTCCTGCCGGGCAGCTCGCCCGCGATGAAGTAGATCCGATCCTCGTCCCGGGCGTAGATCGCGAGCGTCTGACCGGACCGCGCGCAGTCGTACGCGCACTGGTAGTGCCCCGGGCCGATGGACTTGGCTCCCGCCTCCAGGAAGCACGCGGGATCCATCACCTCTCCCACGATCGTCATGTACTTGCCTTCGGCCTGCTTCTCGGGTGCCTTCCCCATCGCCGAGTGATCATGCGCCGGCGCGGGTTTCCCCGCCTTCACCTTGACCGGCGGGCTCGGAGGCGTCACCTCCTTGGCCGTGGCCTGGGACGGAGCCGCGAAGGCGTGCAGAATGACGCCCGCGGAAATCGTGAGCGCGAGGGCGAGCGCGGCGCCGACCAGCGTCACCACGCGAGATGAATGGTACGGCATGATGCTCCTCCGACTTCGAGTGCCTACTGCGCGATGTTCGCCGTCGCGCTGTACGGCTCGACCGACGTCACCTTGATCCCGGTCGCCCCGCCGCGCGTGTACACCCGCCCCTTCACCACGACCATTTGCCCGACGTAGTCGATGAGGCCCTTGTTCGGATCCTCGCCCGGCTTGTCGGTCGCGACCATGTAGAGCTTCTGGGTCTTGGTCTCGACGATGCCGAGGACCTGACCCGCCTTCGCGCACGCGATCGCGCACTCCTTGTGCGAGGCCCCCTTCGCGCCGTTCACGATCCAGCACGCCGGATCGACGACTTCCCCGACGACGGAGCGCGAGACGCCGCGCGTGACCTCGGATTCCTTCTTGGTCGCTGCCGCCTTGGTGGCGCCGGTCGCGGTCTTGGCCGCGGGCGCCTTCGCCGTCGTGGTGGTCGTGGCCGCCGTGGCCGGCTTCGCGGCGGCGGGCGCCGGCTTGGCCGGAGTCACGGCGCCGGACGTCGCGGACTGCGCGAACGCGGCGGACCCAAGGGAAAGCGAAAACGCGGCGAGCACCAGGGCAGCCGAGACCTTGCGAGTCTTCATCCGAAGTCCTCCGTACATGGCTGAAATGCGGTGGGGAGCGCGAAGCGCTTGCCCGGAGCGTATCAAAGGGGCCCCACTCCCACAAGGCCGGCCGCTAGATGCCGCGCCGCTCGATCTCGGCGAACGCCTTCGCTAGAACCTGTTCGGCCGGCTTGCGTTGCGGTGAGTACTCCGTGTCCTCGGGCCCACCCGCGCGGGCGTAATTCGGGTACCATTTCCAGATGAATACCCCGTTGACGAGGGGATGCTCCGGGAGCGCGCGGAATAGCGCTTCGTAGCAGCGGGCCTGGGTCTCGAGGGACTGGCTCCCCGGAAGGTCCCATTCCCAGGGCTTGCTGGCGGCCGTGTCCACGCAGCGATAGCCCACCTCGGTCAGGACCACCGGTTTCCCCCAGATCTTGGAGAGCTGATCGAGGTCCGCCAGCGGCCCGCTCCATCCATCGACGAGCTCCTCGACCGTTGGGGAAAGGCGCTTGCTGAGCGGGTAGTATGCCTGGACGCCGATCCAGTCGAGCGCGTCCCAGAACTCGGTCTGGTGGAGATCTTCGGCCCAGTTGGCGCAGTACGCGAGCCGCCCGCGGTAGTGATTCCGGACTTCCGCGATGAGGGCGCGCCACTCGTGCTCGCGCTTCGTGGTCCCTCCGAGCTCCGTCCCCACCGCCAGGGCCTCGACGCCGCAGCGCTCCGCGAGGTCGGCGTAGTGGAGGATGAACTCCCGGTACGCCGCGAACCACGTCGCCCAGTCCTGTTCGGTCTTCATGGCGATCGTCCCGGACCACGCTCCACGCGTCCAGATGTGGGGCTTCAGGAGAACGTGGATCCCGCGCGCGTGGGCCCAGCGGGTGGTCGCGACGATCCCCTCGTCGCTCTCCCCCCAGAACCCGCCCCACCGGTGAGGCCGGTCGTAGGAGCCGCGGATCTCGGGCGCTGCGGGATCGCGCTGCCAGCCGAACGGGGTCTGCGAGATCCAGTTCGCGCGGACGCGCGCGAGCGGATCGAGGTCGGTCGAATCGATCTTCCCCGCCCCTTCCCAGCAGACGCCGCGGAGGAACGGCTGATGCGGTGCCGGATGGGCAGGAAGGCGGTGGAAGGGAGAATGGCTGGGCTCGGGCGGCTGCGTCGCGCGTCGTGCCATCTCCTGAGGCATGAGGATCGCGCCCGCCGCGACTCCGGCGCCGATGATCAGGAGCGAAGCCGCGAGGAGGGCGCGATGGCGCCTCCGTCTGCTATGATCCCCGCTCTCTTTTCCGATTTCGTTCATGGGAGACGCACGATGCCTCAGCCGTCACGCCGGAGCCAGTTGATTCCGTTCTCGCCGATCCGAACCATGTTCCGCCTCGCGGACGAGCTGGAGCGCGCGGGCGGAGGCCCCGTGTTCCGCCTGCACGTCGGCGACCCCGACTTCACGCCGCCGCCCGCGGTGGTCGAGGCCACCGCGTCCGCGCTTCGCGCCGGGAAGACCCACTACGCGCCGACCGCCGGCGTCCAGGAGCTGCGCGTGGCGATCGGCGAGAAGGCGCGTTCCAGGAACAGGCTCGCCGCGACCACCGAGCACGTGATCATCACGCCTGGATCCACCCAGGCCTTGTTCGCGACCTTGGAGATCCTGTTCGGTCCCGGCGACGAGGTCCTGGTTCCCGAGATCTACTGGCCCAACTACGTCCAGGAAGTGCTCCTGCTCGGCGGCCGACCCGTATTCTACCCGCTCGGCGCGGGATATCAGCCCGAATTGGACGCGCTCCAGAAGCTCGTCACCCCGAAGACCCGGGCGATCATGATCAACTCTCCGAGCAACCCCACGGGCGCGGTCTTCCCCGAGACGACCCTGCGCGCGTTCTACGATCTGGCCCGCGAGCGCGACCTCTGGATCCTGAGCGACGAGGCCTACGAGGATTTCGTGTACTCGGGCGCCCACGTCTCGCCGGGCTCCTTCGAGGCCGACCTTCCCGAAGAGAAGCGGCGCGTGTTCACCCTCTTCACCTTTTCGAAGTCCTACGCCATGACCGGGCTCCGTCTCGGGTGCGTGGTGGCGCCGACTTTGTACTGCGCCACGCTGCTCCGGAAATGCCAGGAGCCTCTGGTCGCGAGCGCCGGGATGCCGATCCAGTGGGGCGCGATCGCGGCGCTGGCGGATTCCGAAAGGGCGGGGGTGGCGAGGATGCGGGAGACCTACCGGCGGCGTCGCGACCTGGCGCTCTCGATCTTGCAGCCGGCGGGGATGGCGGACTATGTCCCCGAGGGAGCCTTCTACATCATGGCGGACGTTTCGGCGACGGGGATGACCGGGGACGAGTTCGCGGTGGCGCTGTTACACCAAGAGCGGGTGGCCGTGGCGCCCGGAACGGGGTTCGCGATCCTGCCGCGTTTCGCGGCGGATGGCTCGCTGGTTGCCGAGCCCGCGCCGTCGGGCGCGCCGGAGTACCCCACGAATCCCAAGGCGAGCCACCGGGTGCGGATCGCGTTCTGCGTCTCGGACGAGGAGCTGGGCGAGGGGCTGCGCCGGATGGTGCGATTCGCGGCCAAGAGGCAGGCCTCGGCGTCTTCGGCGCGATGAATCAACATGCCCCAGGGCATGTTCCGGGCTCGGGTCATCGTCCGAACAAGGGTCCCCACCATCGCGCGAGCAGGTAGACGAGCAGGATCAAGAGCGCGAAGGCCATGACGGCTCCGCCGAGCACCATGCGCTTGTAGAGACCTCCGAAAACCGCCTGCCGTTCGACGGCGCTCTTCTGGAGATTCAGGATCTCGGCCGACACCTTGCGGTACTCGGCCAGATGCTCCCGCTCCAGATCCCGAATCTCGGTCAGAAGACGCCGGATCTCTTCTCCACCCTCCATTCGACCCTCCCTCAGCGCTTCGCGTACCGCGGCTGGTAGAGCTGCACCGCGAATCCCCCGGGCACCTTGAAATGCGTGACGAGCCCGTAGCCACGATCGGCGACGGGTTCCGTGAACTCGACCCCCTTTCCCTTCAGCTCCGCCACGGTTTTCTGGATATCGTCGCAGTAGAAGGAGATGTCGTGCGTGCCCGAAGGCGCGCCCTCGCCCGCCGGGTGGACGCCCATGTCGGACTCGGGCAGATCGAAGATGAGCCAGCCTTCTCCGACGTCGGTGGCTGGAAACCCCAGCGTGTCGCGCAGGAACGCGCGGAGCTTCTCCGGCTCGGAGGAATAGAACATAGTGTGGACGCCGCGAATCATGGGATCCCTCGTGCGTTGAGTGTCGTGTTCACCCTGTAGGAAGCCGTATCGCAGACCGGCTCATACCCGATCTGGCGGTAGATCTTGTTCGAGGTCGGGTTGGCCAGGTCCGTGTACAGGCAACAGTACCGGCTCCCGGAATCGAGAAGCCGCTGGCTGAGCGCCGCCACGCAGGCCGACGCATAGCCGCGTCCTCGCCGCTCGATCGGCGTGTAGACGAAGGTCACGCGAACGCCGTTCGGGGTCCTCCCCGTCGCAGCCGCGACGGACACGGGAACGCCGTCCTGCCACAGATAGAGCTTCCCGTCGCGCATCCATCGATCCACGAGATCGCTGGGCGCGGGCTCTTCGCCGATCTCCGCGATGAAGGCTTCCATCCAGCCTCGGATGAGATCGAGATCCGGCTCGCCCGCCGGACGCAACCGCCCTGGAGGCGGAGACGAGACGGGAACGACCCGGAGGAGGACGTGGATGCGTGACTTCATGCGCAGCTCGACCCGGTGCCCTCGGACGTCGGCGAGAGCTTCCACGAAGGCGAGGATCGTCGGCTCGGGCCCGACGATCTCGCGCACGGCGGGGCACGCGTCCGCGAGATCCTCCGCGAGCATGCGGATGGCGGAGGGGTCGGAAGCGCGCGTGATGCCGGCCTTGTCGGGCAGCGACCGGAACGCGCACATGAGGATTCGGTCCCCGTCGCGGACGCAGGCGAAGTAGGGCTCGAGCGTGGGCGTCCGCGTCGTGAGATCGCGCGCGACGCCGAGGATGAGGGCGTTCTCGACTTCGGCCTCGAGGAGGAGCGGCTCCGCGGCCGCGAGGAAGTCGGCCGGGGTCGCGAACCGCTCGACGCGCCATCCGACGATCTGATTCAACGGGTTCATTCGAGCTTCTGGATCTTGACGATATCCACCATCGTGCCCGCCATGTGGGTGCTCACGACGTCGGGGCGAACGGTGGCTACCATGTTCACGCGCAGACCTTCCTTCTGGAACTCCGGTGACAATCCGCCGATGGGATCGTAGGTGGCGCCGTCGTCGTCCCGGACGACCCAGAAACCGCCTTCCATGGTCATCCGATGAACGGTTCCGGTGACGTGGACCGTGCGATTGGGCGCGCAGCCCACGGCAATCCCGAGGAGAAGAACGCAGATCAAGCGAGCGCGTCGAGTCAGGCGCTCCTCCCAGGGACTCGTTCGTAGAGGCGACCGCTCTGGTATTCGCGGTGGACGTTGAAGAGCGTGCGCTCGATGACCCTGGCGGAAACGCGGAAGGTCCCCGCGAGCTGCCGGATCAGGCGAAGAAACGACTCCCACTGCGCGACGGTGAGGCCGGTTCCGGCTCGGTTGCCCTCGACGGCCCCGAGCCGGTGCAAGAGCTGCCAGACGCGAATGTCGATGACTCCGTAGCGAGGGGGATTCAGAAGCGTGAGGATGGCCGAAGCGCTCGGGACCGAAACGCCTTCCAGCTTGAGGAGCGCCCGCATGCGCTTCCCCTCGCTCCGTGCGGCGAGCGCTCCTCGCGTCGCCTCGCGAACACGATGAACGCTGTTGAGGCGGACACGGCCGATCGATCGAGCCGACTTCCAGCGGCAGGCCGCCGTGAGCTCGCTCTTCGTGAGGTAGCCGCGACGACGCGCAGGCTGAAGGCGCTGGATCAACGCCTCCGTCTCCGGGTCCTCCGCGGGCGAGAGGTGTTCCCGGATCAGGAGTGAAAGCGACCGATGCGGCAGTTCCCGGAGTGCCACGGTGAGCCCGACTCCGTCCCTACTTCGGACCGGTCGGCACCGCCGGCCGAGGCAGATTGAAGATGGACTCCTTCGTCACGTGCGTGTACATCGGGCCGCCGAGACGCCCGATCGCGTCCAGGGCGCCCGCGTCGATCCGCCCGTTCACGAAGAGGGATTCCGCGATGTGGAAGTACACCACCTCGCCGATCACGTAGTTGGCGCGCAACGGCCCGCTACCGTGCTCCACGATCTGGAAGAGCTTGCACTCCATCGCGACGGGGCACTCGGCCACGCGCCAGGGCTTCACCTTCTTGCTGGCCACCTTGGTGAAGCCCGCCTCGACGAACTCGTCCACCTCGGGCGCGTAGTCGGCCGAGGATTGGTTCATCTTCTCCCGCAATCCCCACGGCGAGATGTGCACCACGTACTCCCGGGTGGCGCGGACGTTGTTCAGCGTGTCCTTGTTCCGTCCCGCGCCCGAGGTCACCGGAGAGAAGACCAGGGACGGCGGATGGGCGCCGCCGGCGTTGAAGAAGGAGAATGGCGCCAGGTTGGGCACGCCCTCGGCGGACAGCGAGGAGACGAACGCGATCGGCCGGGGCACCACGCACCCGACCAGGAGCGAATAGACTTCGGAGGGCTCTACCGTCGCGGGATCGATCTCCCGGAAGCTCACCCCGTGGCGCCTTCGCCCGCGAACGTCTCGCCCTTCTCGATCCAGGAGTAGGGATACTTCGGATCGTCGTACGGCGCGGCCTCGGGCGTGACGTAGAGCGGATGGAAGGTGTCCAGCATCACCGCCAGCTCCTTCGTCTCCTTGGCCCCGATCGAAGCCTCCGCGGCGCCGGGATGCGGCCCGTGCGGGATCCCCGACGGGTGCAGCGTGAACGAGCCGACCTCGATCCCGCGCCGGCTCATGAAGTTCCCGTTCACGTAGTAGAGCACCTCGTCCGAGTCCACGTTCGAGTGGTTGTACGGGACGGGCAGCGCCTGCGGGTGGTAGTCGTACATCCGCGGCACGAACGAGCAGACCACGAAGTTCCGGCCCTCGAAGCACTGGTGGGTCGGGGGCGGCATGTGGACGCGCCCCGTGATCGGCTCGAAGTCCTCGATGTTGAAGATGTAGGGGTACAGGAACCCGTCCCATCCCACGACGTCCAGGGGGTGGAAATCAAACTCGTAGGCCGTGACCTGGTCGCGCGCCTTGATCCTCACCTCGTACTTCCCCTGCTCCGTGAAGGTCTCCAGCCGCTCGGGCTTCCGGATGTCGCGCTCCGAGAAGGGCGCGTGCTCCAGCAGCTGCCCGTACTCGTTCCGGTAGCGCTTCGGCGTCTCGATCGACGACGCCGCCTCGATGACCAGGTACCGCTGCGTCCCGGCTTCCGGATGGAACATGTAGGTGGTGCCGCGCGGAATCACGACGTAGTCGCCGGGCCGGTAGTGCAGCTCGCCGAAGATCGTCTGGATCCGCCCCGTTCCCTCGTGGATGAAGTACATGTCGTCGCCCTGCCCGTTCCGGTAGAAGTACGACATCTTCTGGTCGGGCACGGCGATCGCCATCGACACGTCGGCGTTGTGCAGCAGCACCACGCGGCCGCTCACCGGATCGCCGCTCTTCTTGAGATCCTTCGTCTTGAAGTGGTGATGGCGCAGCACCTGCTCGTCCGCGTGCTGCACGCGGGTATCGGCGATCTTCTTGATCTCGCGCGCCTGTGTCGGCATGTTGTGGTGGTAGATCAGCGAGGAGCGCCCCGAGAATCCGCGCGAGCCCATGAGCTGCTCCGTGTAGAGCTTCCCATCGGGACGGCGGAACTGGGTGTGGCGCTTGTGGGGGGTCTGCCCCAGGGTGTGGTACATCGGCATATCGTCAGCCCTTCATGCGATTCGGTTGGTGAGCGTACCCAGGCGCTCGATCTCGAGCGCGACCTCGTCCCCCGGTTGAAGCCAGGGGTGCACCTCGGTCCCCAGCTCCAAGATACATCCGGTTCCCACCGTGCCGGAGCCGATCACGTCACCCGGGAAAAGATACACGTCCTGCGAAGCCCTCGCAATCATCTGGCCGAACGTGAAGTGCAGGTCCTTCGCGTTCCCGCGCGAGAGCGTGGCGCCGTTCACGCGCGCTTCCATCGCGAGATCGAAGTGGTCTCCGCGCCGCTTCGGCTCCAGCTCGTCCAGGGTCACCAGCGCGGGTCCCAGGGAGGTCGCGAAGTCCTTCCCTTTCGCGGGGCCCAGCCCGATCGCCATCTCCTTCCGCTGCACGTCGCGGGCGCTCCAGTCGTTCAGGATCGTGAATCCCGCCACGACCGATCTCCAGCGGTCCGCGCCCACGTCGCGCGCGCGGACCCCGATCACGCACGCGATCTCCAGCTCGTAATCGAGCGCCTCGGTCCACGCGGGCTTCGGGATGACGGCTCCGTCGCCGACCAGGGACCCGGGATTCGAGAAATAGAAAGCGGGAAACTCGAACCACTCCGGCGCGATGTCGAGACCTCGACGTTTTCGCGCGTTTCGGACGTGGGCTTCGAAGGCATAGAAATCGCGAACGGTGGGAGGGCGCGTGACCGGGGGATGGAGCGTGATCCGCGCCCGGGCGTGCCAGGCGGGCGCCAGGGCTTCCGCGTACTTGGCCCGCGCTCCGACCGAGCCGGGCGCGGTCGCCGCCACGGCGCGATCGAGCACCGAGCGGGCGACCGGAAGCCCCTGCTCCCAGTCGTTCAGCAACGTGTCCAGGGTTCGGAGGCGGCCCGGGGCGTCCAGCCCGGGCGCCAGCACCGCCGCGGCGGCGCCGAGCTCCAGGATCCGATCGCCCTCGAGCGCGCCGAGAGCGCGCTCCGGCTCTCCCGTCCGGCTGAAGGAGACGAGGCGCACGCGCTCCTAGAGATTTCCCCGGAGAGCCTGCTCGCGCTCGATCGCTTCGAAGAGCGCCTTGAAATTCCCTTTGCCGAAGCCGCGGCTTCCCTTCCGCTCGATCACTTCGTAGAAGACCGTGGGGCGGTCCTGCACCGGCTTCGAGAAGATCTGGAGCAGGTAGCCCTCGTCGTCGCGATCCACCAGGATGCCGAGCTTGGCCAGCTCGCGGTTGTCCTCGTCGATCTTTCCCACCCGGGCCTCGAGCATCTCGTAGTAGCTCGGCGGCACCTGGATGAACTGGATGCCGGTGTCCCGGAGCAGGGAGACGGTGTGGCAGATGTCGTTCGTGGCGAGCGCGATGTGCTGGACGCCCGGCCCGCGGTAGTACTCGAGGTACTCGTCGATCTGGGACTTCCGCTTTCCCGCGGCGGGCTCGTTGATCGGAAACTTCACCTTGCCACTCCCGTCCGCCATCACCTTGGACATCAGCGCCGAGTATTCCGTCGAGATGTCCTTGTCGTCGAAATGCTGGAACTGGGCGAAGCCCATCACGTCGCGGTAGTAGGCGACGAACTTGTTCATGTCGCCCAGCGCCACGTTCCCGACGACGTGGTCGACGTAGAGAAGCGGTCCCGGCTTCGGCTGCTCGCCGGTGGGGCGGTAGCCGGGCAGGAAGGAGCCGCGGTACCTGGACCGGTCGATGAAGGAGTGGACGGTGTCGCCGTACGTCGCGACCGCGGCGCGGCGGATCTCACCGGAGTCGTCCCGCACCGTCGTCGGCTCCTGAACCCCCCGCGCGCCCCGCTTCGTCGTCTCCGTGTAGGCGCGGTCCACGTCCTCGACCTCGAGCGCGATGTCGTGCACCCCGTCCCCATGCAGATGGATCTGGTCCGCGATGTGCCCTTCCGGCCCGAGCGGCGTCGTGAGCACGAAGCGCACTTTCCCCTGCTGGAGCACGTACGAGGCCCGGTCCCGCACTCCCGTCTCGAGACCCGCGTGCCCCGTGACCGCGAGGCCGAAGGCGTGCTGGTAGAAGAACGCCGCCTGACGCGCGTTCCCCACCCAGAATTCCAGGTGGTCGATGGCGCGAATGCTCAGGAAATCGTCGGTCGCCGCGGCGGCGCCGGGCGCCGTCGCGCTTCGATCACCCATAGAGCCCCCGGAGTCTCGTCGCTTCCGCGACCCGCCCGACGCCGAGCATGTAGGCGGCCGTGCGGTTGTGGACGTGATGCTTCTCGGCCAGCGCG
>Ga0075435_100000511_pt1 | contig 23696 bp, 13 predicted proteins | sample RhiMethybrSRZTD4_FD_75302 | JGI IMG/M metagenome (GOLD analysis project Ga0075435, IMG submission 75302) | Populus rhizosphere microbial communities from Tennessee, USA - Rhizosphere MetaG P. TD hybrid SRZTD4 | ecosystem: Host-associated > Plants > Roots > Rhizosphere > Soil | place: USA...
ACTTCGTGCGGCTTCGTGCCTTCGTGTGTTCGTGGTCGCGGTAGCCGTCGATGACACCGCTGCTCGTCGCGCAGCTCGTGCTGACGCTGGTCGTCTTCGTGGCGCTGCTCAGTTCGGCGGCGGCGATGGTCTACGTCGAGCGCAAGGTGGCGGCGTTCCTCCAGCAGCGGATCGGTCCGTACCTGGTCGGCCCGAAGGGCCTGCTGCAGCCGCTCGCGGACGTCGTCAAGCTGATGTTCAAGGAGGAGCTGCGGCCGCGCGCGGCCGACGCGCTGCTCTTCGGGCTGGCGCCGATCATCTCGGCGACGGCCGCGTTCGCCGCGTTCGCCGTCGTGCCGTTCGGCGGCGAGACGACGCTGCTCGGGGTGCTCAAGGAGCCGCTGCGGCTGCAGGTCGCCGACGTCAACGTCGCGGTCCTGGTGATCTTCGCGATCGCGTCGATGGGCGTCTACGGGATCGTGCTCGCCGGCTGGAGCTCGAACAGCAAGTACTCGCTGCTCGGCGGGCTGCGCTCGTCGGCGCAGATGATCAGCTACGAGCTGGCCTACGGCCTCTCGCTCGCCGCCGTCGTCATGCTGGCCGGCTCGCTGTCGCTGCGCGAGATCGTCACCAACCAGTCCGGCTACTGGTTCTACGTGATCCCGAAGTGGTACATCTTCCTGCAGCCGATCGGCTTCCTTATATATATGACCGCCGGCGTCGCCGAGACCAACCGCGCGCCGTTCGACTTCCCGGAGGCCGAGCAGGAGCTGGTGGCCGGCTATCACACGGAGTACAGCAGCATGAGCTTTGCGCTGTTCTTCATGGCCGAGTACATCAACATGGTCACGGTGTCGGCGGTCGCGACCAGCCTGTATCTCGGCGGCTGGCTCGGGCCGTTCCTGCCCGACTGGCTCGGTTGGCTGTGGTTCCTCCTGAAGGTCTTCCTGCTCCTCTTCTTCTACGTGTGGATGCGGTGGACGCTGCCGCGCTACCGCTACGACCAGCTGATGGAGTTCGGGTGGAAGTGGCTGCTGCCGGCGGCGGTGATCAACCTGATCGCGACCGCCGCGTTGGTGATATGGCTCGGATAGCTGCAGCGGGGCGCGGGCCCCGCGAGCACTGAATATGGACGTCGTCTCCTTCTATATCTTCGCCGCCATCGCCGTGCTCTCCTCGATCGGCGTGATCGGGCAGCGCAACCCGATGCACAGCGTGATGCTGCTGATCGTGTCGTTCGGCGGCCTGGCCGGCCTCTACATCCTGCTCGACGCCCCCTTCACGGCGGTGACGCAGATCATCATCTACGCCGGCGCGATCATGGTGCTCTTCCTGTTCGTCGTGATGCTGCTCAACGCGCACACGGAGGACGACTCGCTCCCGGCCGGCCTCGGCCCGCACGCGCTCAGGTTCGGGGCGCTGCTGTCGGCGCTGCTCGCGGTCGAAGTGGTGTGGGGCCTGTCGCGCGTCGGCGTCACGGGGTTCAACAGCGACCCGGGGGCGGCCTCGGCGATCAGCTCCGTGGCGGCGATCGGCCAGACGCTGTTCACGCAGTACTCGTTCGCCTTCGAGGTCACCTCGATCCTGATCCTGGTGTCGATGGTCGGCGCGGTGATCATCGCCGGCAGCCGCACGCGGGGAGGCCGCTGACATGGTGCCGCTGAACTACTACCTGGTGCTCTCGGGCGTGCTGTTCTCGATCGGCACCGCCGGCGTCTTCCTCCGCCGCAACCTGATCACGGTGCTGCTGTCGGTGGAGATCATGCTCAACGCGGTGAACCTGACCTTTGTCGCCGCCGGCCGCTACCACGGCACCGTGGACGGCCAGATCATCACCTTCTTCGTCATGACCGTCGCCGCGGCCGAAGCCGCGGTCGGCCTCGCCCTCGTGATCGCGCTCTTCCGGCACCGCGAGACCCTGAGCCCCGATGCGTACACCTCATTGAAGTGGTGACATGCTCTCTCTGATTCCTGCGCTGCCGCTGCTCGGGTTCCTGATCAACGCCTGCCTCGGCAGGCGGCTGCCGAAGACCGTGTCGGGCGGCGTGGCCTGCCTCGCGATGCTGGCGTCGTTTGCCGTCAGCGTCCTCTCGGTGGTGAACGTCGGCACGCCGTGGACCGAGCAGACGCTCTACCGTTGGATCTCGTCCGGCGACCTGCAGATCGCCCTGCAGTTCCGGCTCGACCACCTGTCGTCACTGATGATCCTGGTCGTCACCGGCATCGGCTCGCTGATCCACATCTACTCGACCGCCTACATGCACGAGGAGACCGACGGCGAGTACGCGCGCTACTTCTCCTATCTGAACCTGTTTGCCGCCTTCATGCTGGTGCTGGTGCTCGGCTCGTCGTTCCCGGTCATGTTCGTCGGCTGGGAAGGCGTCGGCCTCTGCTCCTACCTGCTCATCGGCTTCTGGTTCAAGAAGAAGTCCGCCGGCGACGCCGGCAAGAAGGCCTTCATCGTCAACCGCATCGGCGACTTCGGCTTCCTCCTCGGCACGCTGATGATCTTCGCCAACCTCGGCACGCTCGACTTCCAGGGAGTCGCCGCGAGCGTGCAGGGCGGCTGGCCGGTCGAGCACTCGATGGGGACGCTGACGATTGCCACGCTGCTGCTGTTCCTCGGCGCGACCGGCAAGTCGGCGCAGATTCCCCTCTACACCTGGCTGCCCGACGCGATGGAAGGCCCGACGCCGGTCTCGGCGCTGATCCATGCCGCGACGATGGTGACGGCGGGCGTCTACATGATCGGCCGTAACGCCGTGCTCTTCGGCCACGCGCCGATCACGCTGGCGGTGGTGGCAGGAATCGGCGTGGCGACGGCGCTCTTTGCCGGCACCATCGGCCTGGTGCAGAACGACATCAAGCGCGTGCTCGCCTACTCGACGGTGTCGCAGCTCGGCTACATGTTCCTGGCGATGGGGGTCGGCGCCTACGCCGCCGGCATCTTCCATCTCTACACGCACGCGTTCTTCAAGGCGCTGCTGTTCCTCGGCTCGGGCGCGGTCATCCACGCGCTGGCGGGGGAGCAGGACATCCGCAACATGGGCGGGCTGAAGAAGGCGCTGCCGATCACCTACTGGACGTTCCTGATCGGCGCGATCGCGATTGCCGGCGTGCCGCCGCTGGCGGGGTTCTTCAGCAAGGACGAGATCCTGTGGAAGACCTTCGACGGCGGCCACCGGCTGATGTGGATCATCGGGCTGATCACGTCGTTCCTGACCGCGACCTACATGTTCCGCCTGGTGTTCCTGACCTTCCACGGCGAGCGCCGCCACGATGCGCCTTCGCCGGAGACGGCGCACGGTCACGGCGCCGGCGCGCACCCGGAAGAGGAAGAACCTGCCGCCCATGGCGGCCACGGTCACGGTGCGCACCTCCACGACGCTCCCGCGCCGATGGCGCTGGCGTTGATCATCCTCGCGGTCGGGTCCGTGTTCGCCGGCCTCGTCGGCATTCCGCACGCGCTCGGCGGATCGAACCGCATCGAGGCGTTCCTCGATCCCGCGTTCGAAGCGCACGCGGTCGCGCCCGCCAACCCCGAGTTCCAGGTGGTTCCGGGCCGCCTTCGCGAAGACGCTTCGGCGGGCCAAGGCCGTCCGCGCGAGGACGCCGCGGCTCCGCAGACGACGGAGGCAGCCGGGGGCCACGAGGCGGTTCACGAAGAATCGGCGGGGACCGAGCTGATGCTGATGGCGCTGTCGAGCGGCATCGCCGTCGCCGGCATCCTCATTGCGATGTACTTCTGGTTGTGGAACCGGGCGGCGTCGGCGCGCATCGCGCGCAGCGTCGCCGGCGTCTACACGCTGCTGCTCAACAAGTACTACATCGACGAGCTCTACGACGCGGTCATCGTGCGCCCGATAGAGAAAGGCTCGACCGTCCTGCTCTGGCGCGGCGCCGACGCGGGGCTGATCGACGGCGCCGTCAACGGCGTCGGCAAGGCCGTCCGCGGCACGAGCGACTCGGTGCGGCGCCTGCAGACCGGCTCGGTCCGCGCCTACGCCGCGTCGCTCTTCCTGGGGGTTGTGGTAATCCTCGGCTGGTATTTGACGAGATAGATGCTGCTCACCACGATAGTTTTTCTGCCTCTCGCCGGCGCGCTGCTGGTGCTGCTCGCCGGCGGCCGCGGCGACAACCCGGAGCGCGAGCCGCTCGTGCGCAACGTCGCGCTCGGCGTGTCGCTGCTCTCGCTCGCCACCACCCTCTACCTGTGGTGGGCGTTCAACCCGGTCAGCGCCGACTACCAGTTCGTCGAGAACCGCGAGTGGCTGCCGCAGTTCGGCATCTCCTACCACCTCGGCGTCGACGGTATCAGCCTCTTCCTGATCGTGCTGACGGGGGTGCTGACGCCGCTGTCGCTGCTCACCTCGTGGGAGTCGATCCACAAGAACGTCAAGCTGTTCTCGTTCTTCCTGCTCGCCCTCGAGACCGCGATGCTCGGCGTCTTCGTCTCGCTCGACCTGTTCCTCTTCTACATCTTCTGGGACGCGGTGCTCATCCCGATGTACTTCCTGATCGGGATCTGGGGCTACGAGCGGCGGGTCTACGCCGCGGTGAAGTTCATCCTCTACACGATGGTCGGCAGCATCCTGATGCTGGTCGCCATCATCGGCCTGAGCTACGCGCACATGGCCGCGACCGGCACGCAGACCTTCAACCTGCTCGATCTCTACGGCACGCCGCTGTCGAAGACGATGGAGACCTGGTTCTTCCTGGCCTTCGCGCTGGCGTTCCTGATCAAGGTGCCGCTCTTCCCGTTCCACACCTGGCTGCCCGACGCGCACGTCGAGGCGCCGACCGCCGGCTCGGTGATCCTCGCCGGCGTGATGCTGAAGATGGGCACCTACGGGCTGCTGCGCTTTGCCTTCCCGCTCTTCCCGAACGCGACGCGCGACTACGCCCCCTACATCGCCGTCCTGGCGGTGATCGGCATCATCTACGGCGCGCTGGTCGCGATGGTGCAGCCCGACATGAAGAAGCTGGTGGCCTACTCCAGCGTCAGCCACCTCGGCTTCGTCGTGCTCGGCCTGTGCGCGGTCAACGTCAACGGCATCCAGGGGTCGGTCTACCAGATGCTGAACCACGGCATCAGCACCGGCGGCCTCTTCATCATCGTCGGCATGCTGTCGGATCGGCGGCACACGCGCCTGATCGCCGAGTTCGGCGGGCTCAAGGCGGTGATGCCGCGCCTGGTCGCCGCGTTCCTGCTCGTCACGCTCTCGTCGATCGCGCTGCCCGGCATGAACGGGTTCATCGGCGAGTTCCTGATCCTGCTCGGCGGCTTCCGCTGGCACCCGCTGATGGCCGCCTTTGCCGCCAGCGGCGTCATCCTCTCGGCGGTCTACATGCTGTGGATGTTCCAGCGCGTCAACTACGGTGATGTGACCAACCCGAAGAACCGCGCCCTGCCGGATCTCACGCCGCGCGAGTGGGCGATGATGATCCCGACGGTGGGCTTGGCGGTCGTGATGGGCGTCTTCCCGAACATCTTCCTGAAGCCGATGGAGCCGTCGATCGTCAGGACGATCGACCGGATCAACGGGACCGTGACCTCCTCATCGAGGAGCGAGGAGCGAGGTGGGAGGCGCGGCTCGGCGCTCGCGGAAGACGACTCGCGCCTCGCAGTGCCGAATACGCTCTCCGCACCCGCTGAGCAGGACCCGGCGCCTCTCGCACTCCGCGCCTCGTACCCCGCACCCCGCACCTCGCACCTCGCACCTCAGGCAGCGAAGGGAGGCGCGCGATGAACTCCTTCGCCGCCACCATCCCGATGCTGATCGTCGTGCTCTCGGCGATCGCCGCGATGATGGCCGAGGCCATCCGTCACCCGGGCGAGCGGATGTACATCGCCGGCTTCGGGCTGATCGGGCTGGTCGGGGCGCTCGTCGCCTCGGTCTTCCTCTGGAACACCGACGCGGTCAGCTTCGGCGTCGTCCGCGCCGACAACTTCGCGCTCTTCATCAACATCATCCTGTGCATCATCGGCATCATCACGATGGTGTTCTCCAACGACGTCGTCGAGCGGGAAGACCTGCCGGCGGGCGAGTACTACGCGCTGACGCTCTTCGGCATCGCCGGGATGATGCTGATGGCTTCGGCCACCGACCTGCTGGTCGTGTTCCTCGCGCTCGAAGTGCTGTCGCTGTCGGTTTACGTGCTGACCGGCCTGCGGCGCGGCAGCTCGCAGGGAGCGGAAGCGGCGTTCAAGTACTTCCTGCTCGGCGCCTTCTCGAGCGCGTTCTTCCTCTACGGCATCGCCTTCGCGTTCGTCGTCTCCGGCTCGACGCGGCTCGACGTCGTCGGCAACTCCATCGCCTCCGGCGGCAGCACGACGCTGCAGTTCCTGGCCGTCGGCCTGCTCGCGGTCGGCTTCTGCTTCAAGGTGTCGGCCGTGCCGTTCCACATGTGGACCCCGGACGCCTACGAGGGAGCGCCGACCGTGGTCACGGCGTTCATGTCCACCGCGGTGAAGGCGGCGGCCTTCGGCGCGTTCGTGCGCGTGTTCCTGTCGGCGCTCGAGCCGCTGCAGGGGCAGTGGATTCCGATCCTCGGCGCCATCGCCGCGCTGACGATGGTCGTCGGCGCCGTCGTCGGCGTGCTGCAGAACAACGTCAAGCGGATGCTCGCCTATTCGAGCATCGCCCACGCCGGCTACCTGCTGCTCGGCATCGTCGCGGCCAACTCCGCGGGGCGCGCCGCCGTGCTCTTCTACCTGCTCACCTACGCGGTGGCCAACCTCGGCGCGCTCGGCATCGTCGCGCTGCTCGGCACGGCGGAGCACCCGCACGATCAGTTGCGCGACTTCGCCGGCCTGTGGCGCACGCGCCCGGCGCTGGCCGGGCTGATGACGGTGTTCCTGCTCTCGCTCGGCGGCTTCCCGCCGATGGCCGGCTTCATCGGCAAGTGGTACATCTTCTCGGCCGCCGTGCAGGAAGGGCACTACTGGCTGGCGGTCATCGGCGTGCTGTCGAGCGTCGTCTCGGTCTTCTTCTACCTGCGCATCGTGGTGATGATGTACATGACCGAGGAAGGGTCCGCCCCCGCGCGCCCGCACATCTCGGTGCCGGCGATGGCCGCGCTCGGCTTCGCCATGCTGGCGACGTTCTACCTCGGCGTGCTGCCCACGCGAGTCCTGGACTACGCCGTGGAATCCGCGAAGGCGATCTTCTAGCATTTGGTGCTTGGAGCGGCACTCTGGTATTTGCGACGTGTGGGAAACAGGAGATCAAGAGAGTAGGAGACAAGGAGTTTTTTGGATTATGGTTTTGTGGAGCACTTGCTGATTACCAGTCAGTCACAAGTTCCGCCCGAAATACCTCCTAGTCTCCTCGCCTCCTGATCTCTTGTTTTGCTCCCAATGCTGCTGGCCTTCACACGATCGGTTTCACCAGAGATTGCACGCTGCGAATTGACCCACCTGCAGCGGATCCCGATTGACTACGCGCGCGCGGTCGCCGAACACGACGAGTACGAAGATCTGCTGCGGCGGCTGGGCTGCCGCGTCGAGCGGCTGCCGGACGCGCCGGAGCTGCCCGACTCGGTCTTCGTCGAGGACACGGCGGTCGTTTTCGACGACGTCGCGGTGATCGCGCGGCCGGGGGCGGCCTCGCGCCAGCCGGAAGTGGACGCGATGGCGGCGGCACTCGGTCCGTATCGCCGGCTGGAGTTCATCGAGCCGCCCGGCACGCTCGACGGCGGGGACGTGCTGGTCACGCCGGGCCGCGTGTTCGTCGGGCTGTCGGGGCGCACGAACGAGGACGGCGTGCGGCAGCTCGCGTCGCATATCGCGCCGTTCGGGTTCGAGGTCATCGGCGTGCCGGTCGCTGGATGTCTGCATCTGAAGTCGGCGGTGACAGTGCTCGGACTTCCGCCTAAAGGCGGAAGAACGCTGCTGCTCATCAATCCGGCCTGGGTCGATTCCGCACACTTCACCGGCTTCGATCTGATCGAGATCGATCCGGCCGAGCCGGCGGCGGCGAACGTGCTGCTGGTCGACGGCACCGTGATCGGCGCTGCCGAGTTTCCGCAAACCCGGCGGCGGATCGAGGCGAAAGGCCTCGTCACAGCGTCGGTCCCAGCTGGAGAACTGGCGAAAGCCGAGGGGGGACTGACCTGCTGCAGCGTGCTGGTGACGGTCCGGGAGTGACGGGTTTTCGTCAGCCGGCAACCACGGCTTTTCAACACGTGGAACTGCGCATTCATCCTTGACCTTCGCCGGTCAACCGGTTTACCTTTTCGCGAATACGCGTTGTATACCCGTTGCGGGAGGAGGGGCCCGCGATTGGGATGCAGCGTCCCCTCGTTCGCGTCGCGCTACTGGGCGGCCCCCTCCGTACTTTTCCGGTCACACACATCGGGTTCGAAGGAGCAGTTCATGACTCGTACTGCACGGAGGCTGTTGTTCGCGGCCCTCTTCGCGGTGGGAATGCTGGTTGTCGGAACACCCACTGCTTTCGCCCAGGGCGGCGTCACCTCGACGCTGACCGGGACCGTCGTCGATAGCTCGGGAGCGGTCATTCCCGGCGCCAGCATCATCGTCAAACGCGCCGACACCGGCGTGTCCACCGAGTCGGTGTCGAACGCCGAAGGGCAGTTCACCGTTCCCGCACTCAACGCCGGTACCTACACCGTCACCGCCTCGTTGTCCGGCTTCAAGACCGTCACCGTGAACAACGTCGTGGTCAACGCGGGCGTGCCCGCGGGCGTCAAGGTGACGATGGAAGTCGGCGGCATCGAGGAACAGGTCGTGGTGCAGGCGGGCGCCGAGATCGTCAAGACGCAGGCCTCCACCGTGTCGACGACGCTCAGCGCGAAGCAGATCCAGAACCTGCCGCTGACCAGCCGCGATGCGCTGCAGTTCGTGGTCAACCTGCCGGGCGTCAACACGCCGGGCACGGCGCGCAACTCCACGGTGAGCGGCCTGCCGCAGGGCTCGATCAACATCACCCTCGACGGCATCTCGATCCAGGACAACTTCCTGAAGACGAGCGACGGCTTCTTCGCGCGCGTGCAGCCGCGCCTCGACGCGATCGAGGAAGTCACGGTGACGACGGCGGCCAACGGCGCCGACAGCGCCGGCCAGGGAGCGGTCAACATCCGCTTCGTCACCAAGTCGGGCACCAACAATTTCAAGGGGAACATGTTCTTCACGCTGCGCCACGACGCGCTGAACGCGAACACGTTCTTCAACAACCGCAACCTGCCGGCCGATCCCGACACCGGCAAGGCGCCCAAGTCGCAGCTGCGGCAGTACCAGCCCGGCTTCAACGTCGGCGGCCCGATCACCATCCCCGGGCTGTGGAACGGCCACGACAAGGCGTTCTTCTTCTTCAACTACGAAGAGAACCGGCAGCCCAGCTTCATCACCAGGAACCGCGTCATCCTGTCGCAGCCGGCGATGAACGGCCAGTACACCTACGGCAATACGACGGTCGATCTGCTGCAGCTCGCGGCGCGCAACGGCCAGCTCGCGACGCTCGACCCGACCATCGCCAAGCTGTTCGCCGACATGCGGACGGCGAGCGGCAGCGGCTCGATCGTCAATTTGTCGGATCCGATCCTGCAGCAGGCGAGTTTCCAGGTCGACAGCAACAACTACACGCCGTACCCGCTGGGGCGCGTCGACTACAACATCAACAAGAACCACCGGCTGACCGGCTCGTTCAACTACAACCACATCAACTCGACGCCCGACACGACCAACAACCGTGAGCCGTTCTTCCCCGGTTTCCCGAACACCGGCAGCCAGCAGTCGACGCGCTACACGACGTCGGAATCGCTGCGTTCGAGCTTCGGCACGAACATGGTCAACGAGTTCCGCGTCGGCGCCTCGGGCGGCGCGACGCTCTTCTCGCCGGAGCTGGCGCCGAGCCTGTTCGGCGGCAACTCGTTCGGCGATCAGGGGGGCTACTTCTTCAACATCGGCAACGGCTGCTGCTCGACGGCGCTGGCCAACGCCGGCGGCAGCGCGAACTACTCGGCGCGTGAGGCCTCGACCCGCGTCGTCGAAGACACGGTCAACTGGCTGAAGGGCACGCACAACATGAGCTTCGGCGCGTCGTGGACGCGCGCGCAGGTGTGGCTCGAGAACCAGCAGTTCGTGCCCGAGCTGCGCTTCGGCATCGCCACCGGCGATCCGGCTGAAGGCATGTTCACGACCGCGAACTTCCCGAACGCCTCCACCGCGCAGTTGAACAACGCCCGCGCGCTCTACGGGCTGTTGACCGGCCGGGTGACGTCGATTCGCGGCACGGTGCGCCTCAACGAGGACAGCGGCCAGTACGAGTACCTCGGCGACGGCTTCCAGCGCGGCCACATGAACTCGCTCGGCTTCTTCATGCAGGACAACTGGCGCATCAAGAACAACCTGACGATCAACGCCGGCCTGCGCTACGAGCTGCAGACGCCGTTCGTGGCGCACAACAACAGCTACTCGACGGCGACGCTCGCGGATCTGTGCGGCGTGTCGGGCCTCAACGCCAGCGGCGAGTGCAACCTGTTCTCGCCGGGCACGCTGACCGGCACGACGCCGCAGCTGGTGAACTACACGAAGGACACGCCGGCCTTCAACACCGACTTCAACAACATCGCGCCGAGCCTCGGCCTGACCTGGCGCCCGTCGCTCGACAGCGGCAAGCTGCGCACGCTGTTCGGCGTCGAAGGGGACACGGTCCTGTTCGCGTCGTACGCCATGTCATACGAGCGGCTGGACATGAACTCCTACGTGACGCCGCTCGGCGCCAACCCCGGCGTCTCGCTGAACCCGATCCGCGACACCACGCAGACGGGGCAGAACGCGCTCGACAACGACGGCCTCGGCCTGCCGGTCCTGCTGCGGCAGACGGGCCGCCTGGGTCCCGGCGGGTTCCCGGCGACGCAGTCGTACCCGATGACGCCGCTGCGCACCGACAACGTCGACATCTTCAACCCGAACATGCAGACGCCGTACGCGCAGTCGTGGACCGGCGGCATCCGCCGCAAGGTGACGAAGGACATCGGCATCGAGGCGCGCTACGTCGGCACGCGCCACCTGCAGGGCTGGGGTCAGTACAACCTCAATGAAGCCGACATTACCGGCAACGGGTTCCTGAACGAGTTCCGCCAGGCGCAGCAGAACCTGCAGGTCAACATCGCCAACGGCCAGGCCGCGCGCGGCTTCGCCTACACGGGCCTGCCGGGCACCGGTCCGCTGCCCATTTATCTCGGCTACTTCCAGGGCCTTCCGGCGTCGCAGGCGGGGAATCCCGCGGTGTACACGAGCACCAACTTCAACAACACCAACTTCACCAACCCGCTGGCGGTGTTCAACCCGCAGCCGTTCACCCCGGCCGGCACCAACGCCAACACCGGGCTCTCGGGCGATCCGACGCGCCGCGCCAACGCCGCGAAAGCCGGGCTGCCGGTGAACCTGTTCCAGCTGAACCCCGACATCAACAACGCCAACTTCGAGAGCAACACCGGCTACACCCGGTACGACTCGTTCCAGTTCGACGTCACCAAGCGCATGTCGCATGGACTGCTGGTCCAGGGCGGCTACGTCTTCGGCAACGCCTACGAGTCGGAGCGCTACTCGCTGAAGCTGGGGCGCGAGCAGTCGATCCAGACGGGCGATCCGGGCAGCATCACCCACGCCATGAAGTTCAACTGGATCTACGAGCTGCCGTTCGGCAACGGCCGGCACTTCCTCGGATCCTCGAACGGCTGGGTCGATCGCCTGGTCGGCGGCTGGGAATTCGACGGCATCGCGCGCATCCAGAGCGGCAGCATGGTCGACTTCGGCAACGTGCGCCTGGTCGGCATGAGCATGGACGATCTGCGGAAGGCGTACAAGATCTACGAGTACGCGGCCACGGGTCTCAACAGCACTGCGCTGCCGAACATCTACCTGCTGCCGCAGGACATCCTCGAGAACACGGTCAAGGCGTTCAGCACCAGCGCGACGTCGACGACCGGCTACGGCTCGCTCGGCGCGCCGACGGGGCGCTACCTGGCGCCGGCCAACGGGCCGGACTGCATCGAGACCACCAACGGCACGCCCGTCGGCAACCAGCCGGGCGCCGGACAGTGCGGCGCGCGCTCGGTCACCCTCACCGGTCCGATGTACTCGCGCTGGGACATCAGCGCGGTGAAGCGGACGCGCGTGGTCGGCCACACGATGTTCGAGTTCCGCGCCGACCTGATCAACGCGTTCAACCACCCGAACTTCTCCGTCGTCGGCTTCCCGACGATCGCCAACGCCTCCAACGCGGACAACTACCGCGTCACCGCCGTCCAGGAGAACTCGAGCCGGGTGATCCAGCTCGTCACGCGTTTCACTTGGTGACGAGCGGGAAGGGCAGAGTAAAGAGGGCCTAGGGATAGGGCCTGGAAGAGGGCAGAGGAAATAGGGCCTAGGGATTGGGCCGGGGAAAGGGCAGAGGAGCGGTTTCCTTTGCCCTCCCGGCCCTATTCCTGGCCCTGTCCCTTTGCCCTTTTTCCTTTTGCCCTATCCCTTGCCCTATCCCTAGGCCCTCTTTCCTCTGCCCGAAAGCATCTCCCCGATACTCCCCCGATCCCCATCCAAAACTCCGAACTTCCCCCATCCAACAGGCTGTTCTTGACGTTTTTGCAGCGGAGGTTTAGCTTTTGCCGCATACGCGGGTGTGCGACCGTGGCACGCGCAAGCGTGCTGCTGGTAAGTTCCGGGCGTCCTGCCTGTGGGCTTCCCGCGTGTATACCGGCTGAATCCAAGGGACACGGAGCCTCCTCTGTCGTGGTCGATTCCACGCCTGTCCGGCCAGGCGTGGGCATGGAAGGATGGGATGCGCATGACTCGAAGTCTGTCTCGGTTGGCCTTGCTCGCCTTGCTGACGGCCGCGTTCTGCTCGATGGGCACCTTCGCCTACGCGCAGGGCGCGACCACGCAAACACTCTCCGGCTCGGTCGTCGACGCATCGGGCGCCGTGATTCCGGGCGCTGACATTACCGCCAAGCACACCGGCACCGGCATCGCGTACAACGCGGTCTCGAATGGTGAAGGCCTCTTCTCCCTGCCAAGCCTGCCGGTCGGCACCTATTCGGTCACCGTCACGCTTCAGGGGTTCAAGACCGTCATCATCAAGGATGTGGCGCTGTCATCGGCGGCTCCGGCGAACGTCAAGGCGACGATGGAAGTTGGCGGGGTGAGCGAGCAGGTGACGGTCGCGTCCACGTCTGAAATCGTGCAGACGCAGTCGTCGACGGTGGCGCAGACGATCAACACCAACCAGATCACCAAGCTGCCGCTGACCAGCCGCAGCGCGATGGACTTCGTCAACTTCCTACCGGGCGTGACGACCGCGAACGGCAATCGCCAGGCGTCGATCAACGGCCTGCCGCGCGGCACGATCAACATCACCCTCGACGGCGTCAACATCCAGGACAACACGCTCAGGACGACCGACGGCTTCTTCGCCATCGTCAGTCCGCGCCTCGACGCGATCGAGGAAGTGACGGTCTCGACCGCCGCCCAGGGCGCCGGCGATGCCGGCCAGGGCGCCGCGCAGGTGAAGTTCGTGACGAAGAGCGGCACCAACAGCTTCACCGGGAGCGGCTACTACTATCAGCGCCGCGACAGCCTGAACGCGAACACCTGGTTCAACAACCGCAACGGCGTGTCCAAGGCCAAATTGAAGCAGGATCAGGGCGGCTTCGCGGTGGGCGGCCCCATCATGTTCCCGGGCCTGTTCGACGGACACAACAAGGCGTTCTTCTTCGCCAACTACGAGGAAGTGCACCAGCCGAGCGACGTGACCCGCAACAACCGCACGGTGCTGAATGCGGCGGCGTCGGCCGGCACGTTCTGCTATCCCGGCAACTGCATCAACGTCCTCCAGCTGGCGGCCGCGAACGGCCAGACCGGCGCCATCGATCCGACGATCGGCAAGATGATGGGCGACATTCGATCGGCCGTCGCCGGCGGCTCGCTCAGCGACATCGATCCGAACCTGCAGCGGTTCGCGTTCAACGTGCCGGTGCAGTCCATGCGTCGGTACCCGACGTTCCGCCTGGATTACAACCTGACCAACAGTCACCGCGCATCGTTCGCCTACAACTACCAGAAGTTCACCGACGCACCGGACACGCTGAACAATCGCGAAGCCTCATTCCCGGGCTTCCCGGTCGAAGCCGGGCAGAGCTCGGTGCGGCTCGGGTGGGCGGGCTCCGTACGGTCGACGCTGGCGCGCAATCTCGTGAACGAAGCGCGGCTCGGCTACAGCGGCGCGCCGGTGACGTTCTTCGGTGAACTGAATCTCGGGATGTACACCGGTACCGTCGCGAATCAGCAGGGCTTCCAGCTGAACTTCCCGTCAGTAGGTGCCACCCTGACGAACCCCAGCGCCGGCGCCGCGCCGCAGTCGCGCAACGCGAACAGCCTGCTGGTCGAGGACACCCTCAACTGGCTGAAGGGATCGCACAGTATCAGCCTCGGTGGTTCCTTCACGCAGTACGACATCTGGGCCAAAAACTCTTCGCTGTTGCCGACCGTGAACTTCCAGGTCCTGTCGAACGATCCGGCGAATGCGATTTTCAGCCAGGGCAATTTCCCCGGGGCGTCGGCGGCGCAGATCACCGCGGCGTCGAACCTGTATGCGCTCCTCACCGGACGCATCAGCTCGATCCAGGCGGACGCGCGTCTCGACGAGGCGAGCGGCCAGTACGTCTACGAAGGCACCGGCATGCAGCGCGGGCGGCAGCGCGAGACGGGCGTGTTCACGCAGGACTCCTGGCGCATCCGCCAGAACATGACCCTCAATCTTGGCGTGCGCTACGACATTCAGCAGCCGTTCAAGCCGTTGAACAGCCTCTATTCACAGGCCACCGTCGATCAGGTCTGCGGTGTGTCGGGCGCGGCGAGCGACTCAACGTGCAACCTGTTCAAGTCGGGAAGCCAACCGGGAGCGCACCCGACCTACTCGCAGTACAGCGAGGGGTCCAAGGCCCACAATACCGATCTCAATAACATCGCGCCGAGCGTCGGGTTTGCCTGGACGCCTTCGGCGCATCCTGGCCTGCTTGGCTCGATGATGGGACACGAAGGTGATTTCGTCATCCGCGGCGGCTACAACCGCGCCTACAGCCGGCCTGGCCTGAACGACTACACCGGCCGTCTTGGCGCGAACCCCGGCATCGTCATCAACGCCGATCGAGACAGCGGTAAGGGCAACCTGGGTGCGGTGCCGCTCCTGCTGAGCGAGACCACGCGTCTTGGCGCGCCGCCGATCCCGACCACGCCGACGTATCCGCTGGTGCCAACGATCAGCGACTCGATCAACGCATTCGCGCCGGATCTGCAGGTGCCGTCCACCGATTCCTGGTCGGCAGGCATCCAGCGCGGACTTGGCAAGGACATGGCGGTTGAAGTCCGCTATGTCGGCACGCGCAGCCGTGACAACTGGCAGAACCTGAACTACAACGAGTTCAACATCGTCGAGAACGGGTTCCTCCAGGAATTCCGCAACGCCCAGGCGAACCTGCAGGCCAACATCGCCGCCGGACGCGGCGCGACCTTCGCGTTTACGGGTGCGCCCGGCACGGTTCCGCTGCCGGTCTTCCTGGCGTACTACAACGCGCAGCCGACGGCGAACGCGGGCAACGCCGCGCTCTACACGGGCGGCAACTGGACCAACGCCACGTTCCTCGGCTTCCTCGCCGCGAAGAACCCGAATCCGTTCGGCTTCGCGTCCACGAATACGACCAACGGTCTGCAGGGGAACGGGACGTTCCGCGGCAACGCGGTGAGCGCGGGGATTCCGGCGAACTATTTCCTCGCCAACCCCGAGAACAATGGCGGCGCGAACATCCAGTCCAACGTGAACAAGACCCGCTACAACGCACTGCAGCTCGAGTTGCGCCGGCGATACGCGCAGGGCCTCCAGTTCCAGCTCAGTTACGCCTACGGCCATGAGTACGACACACAGTTCGTGACCTTCCGGCGCGATCTGTACTACCAGCGGCCGTCAGGCAACAGCGGCGATATCCCGCAGGCGTTCAAGTCGAACGTCGTCTATGACCTGCCGTTCGGCCGCGGCCGGCACTGGGGCGGCGCCGTCAACGGCACGATGGATCGGATCATCGGCGGCTGGCAGGTCGGCCTCGTGTCGCGCCTGCAGAGCGGCACGCCAGTCAACCTCGGCAACGTGCGCCTCGTCGGCATGAACGTCAAGGACGTGCAGAGCATGTTCAAGCTGCGCTTCGACGATGCCGGCAAGCAGGTCTACATGCTGCCGGACGATGTGGTCACGAACACCATCAACGCGTTCAACGTCAGCGCGACGTCCGCGACCGGCTACTCCGGTGCGGCGCCGACCGGCCGCTACTTCGCACCGGCCAACGGCCCGGACTGCATCGAGCTGACCTCGACGGCCAACGCCGGCGGCTTCGGCGACTGTGGCATCCAGTCGCTCGTGATCAACGGCCCGATATTCCAGCAGCACGACATCCGCATCGCCAAGCGGACGACCGTCGTCGGTCGTACGAGCCTGGAGATTGCGGCGCAGTTGCTGAACGCGTTCAACCATGCGAACTTCCTCGCCGTGGCGGGGACGTCGAGCAACAACCCCGCGCTGCTGTCCAACTACCAGCTCACGGGGCTGCAGGGGCAGGACACGTCACGCACCATCCAGCTCGAAGCGCGCTTCCGCTGGTAACGCGCTGAACGCATCAATCCACGACGGGGCGGCTGCCGGCCGCCCCGTTGTGGCTTCGCTGTCAGGCCGGGGAGGCTTCGCTGTCGGGCCTCGGAAAGAGGGCCTAGGGATAGGGCCGAGGGGGCGTCGCTGTCGGGCCGAGGGCAAAGGGCAGAGGGATGGGCAACGGCACGGGCAACGGGCAACGGGCAACGGGCAACGGCCAGCAAGGCCTAGGCCTTCTCAGATTTCGGTCGGCGCTGCTTCCTCTGTTCCTCCTCCTCGATCGCCCTGAGACGTGACGTCAGCAGGCCGGTCGTCGTCTTCAGTGCTCCTTCGGATACCTCCCACGCTTTTTTGAAGGCTTCCTCAGACCAGTAGTTCCGATGCCGGCCGCGCAGGAGGTGCGATTGCGTCTCGCCGAGCGACGCTCTCGCAACACGGTAGTAGTAAGCCGACTCTTTGGGTTTGAATCGCAGGAAGCCTTCCGCGACCTGCGGGCCCGGCTTGGCGGACGACTTGAGGATCTGCTTGCAGAAGTCCTGGTTGTCCGAGGCGGGTGGCTTCGACGTCATCTCGTCGATCAAATCTCCGAGCTCCATCGACAACTGCCACGCCACGAGTTTCTTGTAATCGTCGATCTTCTCCATGCGCCCGCTAAGGGCACATCGCATGCCGCCCAAGATCATTGGGGTTTTGCGTTGCGGCGCTCGCTCGTGACAACTCCAGTTGCCACCCCTCTCGACCTCGCAACTCATTGATCTCAGCCCCATCCCTCTGCCCTCTGCCCCTTCCGTTGCCCTCTGCCCCTTCCCTTGCCCTTTGCCCCTCCCTCGGCCCTATCCCCAGGCCCTCTGCCCTCTGCCCGACAGCGAAGTTTCAACACCCTTTTCTTGACGTTTGCGCCGCCGGGGCGTAGGTTCAGCCCAACACGCGGCGCTTCGTCCCGCTCTGCCGTGTGTTGACCGACCGCATCCAGGGTTGTGGGGGGCTTTTCATGGGAATTCCGCGTCCGCCCGGACGCGGCATGGGAAGGATGGGATGCGAATGACGCGACCTCTCTCTCGGCTGGCTCTCGTCACCTTGCTCACCGCCGCGTTCTGCTCGCTGGGCGCGTACGCCTACGCGCAGGGCGCGACGACTCAAACGCTCGCCGGCACCGTCGTCGACGCCTCCGGTGCGGTGATTCCCGGCGCGGATATCCGCGCCAAGCATGATGCGACCGGCGTCGCCACCGCCGCGGTCAGCAACAGCGACGGACTGTTCTCGATGCCGAGCCTGCCGATCGGCACCTACACGGTGACCGTCACGCTGCAGGGCTTCAAGACCGTCGTCATCCAGAACGTCGTGCTGACCTCCGCCTCCAGCGCGAACGTGAAGGTGACGATGGAGGTCGGCGGCCTCGCCGAGCAGGTGACCGTCTCGTCCACGTCCGAGATCGTGCAGACGCAGACGTCGGGCGTGTCGCAGACGATCAACACCAACCAGATCCTCAAGCTGCCGGTCACCAGCCGCAGCGCGCTGGATTTCGTGGCGCTCCTGCCCGGCGTGTCCACGCCCAACGGCAACCGCCAGTCGACGATCAACGGGCTGCCGCGGGCGGCCATCAACATCACGCTCGACGGGATCAACATCCAGGACAACACGCTCAAGGGATCGCAGGGCGGCGACGGCTTCTTCGCGATCGTCGTCCCGCGCCTCGACGCAATCGAGGAGGTCACGGTCTCGAGCGCGGGCCAGGGGGCCGACGCGGCGGGGCAGGGGGCGGTGCAGGTGAAGTTCGTGACCCGCTCCGGCACGAACAACTTCGCCGGCAGCGGCTACGAGTACTACCGCCGCGACAAGCTGAACGCGAATACCTGGTTCAACAACCGCGACGGCGTCGCGAAGGCGAAGCTGAAGCAGGATCAGATGGGCGTGCGCGTCGGCGGCCCCGTCGTCTTCCCGGGCTGGTACGACGGCCACAACAAGGCGTTCTTCTTCGTGAACTACGAGGAGGTCCATCAGCCGAGCGACACCACGCGGAACCGCGTGATTCTCAACCCTGACGCGCAGAACGGGCTCTTCACGTGGGCGGGCGGTTCGGTCAACGTGCTGCAGCTCGCCGCGGCCAACGGTCAGCTCGGCAGCGTCGATCCGACCGTCGCCGCGGCGCTGAGCGACATCCGCGCCGCGACGCAGAAGACCGGATCGGTGGCCAACACCGACGGGAACCTGCAGCGCTACACGTTCAACGTGCCGGTCGAATCGGTGCAGCGCTATCCGACGGTCCGGATGGACTACAACTTCACGCAGAACCACCGGCTGTCGGGGTCGTACAACTGGCAGCAGTTCCATAGCTACCCGGACACGCTGAACAACCGCGACAACTTCTTCCCGGACTTCCCGATCAGCGCCGGGCAGGATTCGACGCGCATCGCCTTCAGCAGTTCGCTTCGCTCGACGCTCGGCCGCAATCTCGTGAACGAGGCGCGGGTCGGCGCCAGCGGCGCGCCGGTGCAGTTCTTCAAGCAGATGAGCGTCGACATGCTCAACGGAGATGTCGCGAATACGAAGGGCTTCCAGCTCAACTTCCCGACCGTCGGATCCGCGTTGACCGCCCTGGGCGGCACGACGTCCCCCTCGTCACGTAACGCGACGGACGTGACCGCCGAGGACACCGTGACGTGGCTGAAGGGATCGCACAGCTTCACGATGGGCGGGTCGTTCTCGCAGTTCCAGATCTGGCTGAAGAACTCGACGCTCGCGCCGGCGATTACGTTCGGCATGGTGGCCAACGATCCGGCCAACGGGCTCTTCACGAACGCGAACTTCCCCGGCGCTTCGGCGGCGAACCTGAACTCCGCCTCGAGCCTCTATGCGTTCCTGACCGGCCGCGTGAGCCAGATCAGCGCCGATGCGCGGCTCGACGAGGGCAGCGGCAAGTACGTGTACGAGGGCACCGGCATGCAGCGCGGGCGCCTGCGCGAGTACGGCGGCTACGCGCAGGATCAATGGCGGCTCCGGCAGAACCTGACGATCAACGCGGGCGTGCGCTGGGACGTGCAGAATCCGTTCTATCCGCTGAACAGCAGCTACACGTTCGCCGACATCGCCAACGTCTGCGGCATCTCGGGCGTCTCGTCGGACGATACCTGCAACCTGTTCCAGTCAGGTTCGACGCCCGGCGTGCATCCCGTCTACAACCAGTACGAGAAGGGATCCCACGCCTACAACGTGGACTACAACAACTTCGCGCCGAGCGCCGGCGTCGCCTGGACGCCGCAGGCGCGTCCCGGCTTCCTCGGCAAGCTGATGGGCAGCGGTGACTTCGTCGTCCGCGGCGGCTACAACCGCTCGTTCACCCGCTCGGGGCTCAGCGACTTCACCACGCCGCTCAACGCGAACCCCGGTGTCGTCATCACCAACCCGACGACGCGCAGCGAGAGCAACAACAACCTGCTGGTCGGTCCGGCGCCGCTGCTGTTCCGCAACGACGCGCTGCTCGGGCCGCCGACGTTCTCCGACACGCCGTCGTATCCGATCCTGCCGCTGACCGCGAACGGCTACGGCACGCAGACGATCAACGGGTTCAACCTCAACCTGCAGATCCCCTACTCGGATTCGTGGCAGGCGGGCGTCACCCGTTCGCTCGGAAAGAACATGGCGCTGGAGGTCCGCTACGTCGGCACGCGCGCGGACAAGGGATGGCGGCAGCTCGACAACAACGAGTTCAACATCGTCGAGAACGGCTTCCTCGGCGAGTTCCGCCAGGCGCAGGCCAACCTGAAGGCGAACATCGCCGCCGGGCGCGGCAACACGTTCGCGTTCACCGGCGCCCCGGGGACGGCGCCGCTGCCGGCGTTCCTCGCCTTCTTCAACGGCCAGAACGCCGCCAACGCCGGTAACGCCGCGCTCTACACCGGCACGAACTGGACGAACGCGACCTTCCTGAGCTATCTCGCGCCGCTCAATCCACAGCCGTTCAACTTCGCGAGCGCGAGCACGAGCACGACGACCCCCGGCCTTCTCGGCAGCGCCGCGTTCCGTGCGAACGCCGCCGCGGCCGGCATGCCGGCGAACTATTTCGTGGCCAACCCCGAGAACCTCAATGGCGCGCGGGTCACCACGAACATGGACAAGACGACGTACGACTCGCTGCAGATGGAACTGCGGAAGCGCCTCTCGATGGGGCTGCAGTTCGGGGCCAGCTACGTCTTCGGCCACGGCTTCAACAGCACCTTCCTGTCGTTCCGCCGTGCGCAGCCGATGCGCCGCAACGCCGGCGATCCCGGCGACATCACGCACGCGTTCAAGACCAACGTCGTCTACGACCTGCCGTTCGGCCGCGGCCGTCACTGGGGCGGCAACGTCAACGGCGCGGTCGATCGCCTGATCGGCGGCTGGCAGCTCGGCGTCTCGTCGAAGTTCCAGAGCGGCCGACTCGTCGACATCGGCAACGTCCGCCTGGTGGGGATGACACGCGACGACGTGCAGAAGATGTTCAAGCTGCGCTTCGACGACGCCGGCAAGCAGATCTACATGTGGCCGGACGACATCATCCAGAACACGATCCTCGCGTTCGCCGTCAGCCCGACCAGCGCGTCCGGCTACTCCGGCGCGTCGCCGACCGGCCGCTATTTCGCGCCCGCGAACGGCCCGGACTGCATCGAGCTCGCGCAGACGGCCGTGACCACCGGCTTCGGCGACTGCGGCACCGGCTCGCTCGTCGTCACCGGCCCGATGTTCAATGCGCACGACATCCGGATCTCCAAGCGGACCGATCTCGTCGGCCGCTCGAACTTCGAGTTCGCCGCGGAGTTCCTGAACGCGTTCAACCACCCGAACTTCCTGCCGCTGGCGAGCGTCAACGGCAACCTCACCACCGGGATCGGCGGCAGCACCCTCACCGGGTTCCAGCTGACGAACCTCGTCGGCACCGACACGCGGCGCACCATCCAGCTCGTGGCGCGAATTAACTGGTAAAGGAGTCTCACCCACGGCGGGGCGGCTTCGCCGTCCCGCTGTGGCTTCGCTGTCGGGCCTGGCAAATAGGGCCTGGGGATTGGGCCGGGGAAAGGGCCTGGGAAACAGGGCTTAGGGAGGGGCAAAGGCATAGAATTGGGGCAGCGCAGCTACAATCGACGATGGCCGCCACGCCGCCAGGCCCGCTCTTCACGGCTCATCTCTTTCCCCCGCTCGATGCTCACCTGATCGATCTGCTGCGGTCGTTGACGTCCGACGACTGGGAGCGGCAGACGATTGCGCCGAGGTGGAGGGTCAAGGACGTCGCCGCGCACCTGCTCGACACGCAACTGCGCCGGCTCTCGTTCGGCCGCGACGGGTACACGGTGTCGCCGCCGTCGCCCATTACGAGCGACCGCGACCTCGTCGCGTTCATCGATCGGCTCAATGCGGAAGGGGTGACGGTCTATCGCCGCCTGAGTCCATCCGTGCTGATCGCGTGGATGGAGCGGACCTCCGGCGAGGCCGCGCGCTACTTCGCGTCGCTCGATCCGTTCGCGTCCGCGCGCTTCGGCGTCAGCTGGGCGGGGGAGGCGGTGTCGCCGAACTGGTTCGACATCGCGCGTGAGCTGACCGAGCGCTGGCACCATCAGCAGCAGATTCGTCTCGCGCTCGCCGAGCCTGGCGGCGAGCCGTCCGCGGCCGCCGCAGGCAGACTTCACGCGATCACGACGCCGGAGCTCTATCACCCGGTGCTCGATTGCTTCATGCGCGCGCTGCCATTCCATTACCGCTCGATCCCGGCAGCGCCCGGCACCACCATCCGGTTCCATGTCTCAGGCGAGTGCGGCGGCGACTGGCATCTCTATCGCGGCGACGACTGGAGGCTGGCCGGCGAGGCGGCGGGCACGGTTGCCGCCACCGTCACGATTCCGCAGGACATCGTCTGGCGCATCTTCACGAAGGGGATCGCGCGTGACGAGGCCCGCGCGCAGGTTCGCGTGACCGGCGACGCGGCGCTGGGGGAGCATGTCCTCGGCATGCTCGCGATCGTCGGGTGACGCCGTTCGCCCCTGCGTTTGTCAATGTTTGTAAAGGGCCCGAAGGTGCCACCGCTTTGTCATAGGCGCGGCCGCGGCGCTGCGCTACATTTCCCGCATGCCACGGTTCAACTCGATGGAACCGCGACTCCATGTCGCCGACTACAAGCGGAGCGTCGCCTTCTATCGCGACGTGGTGGGCTTCGAGGTGCTGGCGGAGTTTCCCGAGAGCCGTCCCTCGTTCGCGCTGCTCGCGCGCGACGGCGTGGGCCTGCAGATCGGCGGGGACGCCGCGGCGAAGGATCCGCGCAGCCCGTCGACGGTGACGCTCTACGTCGACGTGTCGGGCGCGCTGGAGCTGCACGAACGATTGAAGGGCCGCGTCACCGTCGAATGGGGGCCCGAGGTCTACTTCTACCAGCGCCGGGAGTTCGCCTTCCGCGATCCCGACGGCCACCTGATCATCATCTCGGAGGAGACCGACGACCCGGTGACCGCCGCGGAGGACTGATTAGTCCTCGGTGATGTGCCCGCGCCTGAAGGCCACCGACGCCGCGATGTAGAAGTCGATCCACTCGCGCCGTCCCCAGCCGTTGTCGGGATCCCCGAATTCGTCGTTGATGTACTGCTTGGTGTCGGCCCAGAACGCCGTGCCCAGGTTCTTCTTGAACACCTGCCGGCCGTGGGCGTAGCCCAGCACGATGCCCCCGTTGTAGTAGTACTGCCCGATCAGCGCCCCGTACTCGAACATCGGGTTCGGCGTGGGACGGTGTTCCCAGAAGTAATCCGAGATGTTGTCCGGCGTCTCCATCATCACGCCCATCACGAGGCCGTGGGCGTAGCCGACGTAGGCACGCTGCAGCTTGATCTCGTCAGCGGCGTCGGCGTAGCCGGCGCCAATCGCGGCAAACGGCGCGAACCCGGCAGCGACGCCGAGAAGGATCGGCGTTTCGAGCGCTCCGCCGGCGACTTCCGCCAGCGTCTTGATCGCCTCCCAGAGGTTCTCCAGGAACTCCTTTTCCTTGTCTTCGCGGTCCTTGATGGCGCTGAACACGCCTTCGACGGCGTCGACAATCTCCTCGCG
>Ga0075435_100000516_pt1 | contig 23622 bp, 22 predicted proteins | sample RhiMethybrSRZTD4_FD_75302 | JGI IMG/M metagenome (GOLD analysis project Ga0075435, IMG submission 75302) | Populus rhizosphere microbial communities from Tennessee, USA - Rhizosphere MetaG P. TD hybrid SRZTD4 | ecosystem: Host-associated > Plants > Roots > Rhizosphere > Soil | place: USA...
CGTTGGAGGCACTTCGAGAGATCGACAGGCTGCCCTCCAGTCCGCGACGAAATGCGATCCTGTGGCTTGCTGCGCTAAGCGCGCTCGACGAGAACCTTCCAGAAACTGCGCTTGCCCTTCAACAGTACCCGTTTCGACTCTTTGACGCCGAACATCCGGGTGAGGGTGGCCCCGACGATCCCAGCGCGTACTTACGGCGCGGCCAGATCTACGGACGCCTAGGAGATAAAGCAGCGGCGTTTGCCGATTTTTCACGTGCCGATGCGTTAGCGATGCGGATGCCTGAATCGCGGCTGCGTGATCGGATGACAAACGAAGTTCGACAAGCGGAGGCGGAGTTTTCAGCTTTTGACAATCCGGAAGCCGCAATCGCTGCCGTTGATACCGCTCTGGAGTTCCATCGACGTTTACACAGTGCAGTTTCGGTATCTGAGTTGCTTTTGATTCGTGCCCATGCGGACGAGGCGCGAGGTGACATACAAGCGACGGCGCGGGACTACGAGGAAGCCATCGCCGAGAGCGAACGTGACCAGGACCTCGTTCGCGTCCCTGAACTGCGCAAAGCAGCCTTCGAACAGCAGCGTGCGGTCGTTCGCGACGCCGTTCGATTCACTGCGTTGATCCGGAGAGATCCTATGTCGGCGCTTCGAATTGAGGAGCAGGCCCGTGCGCGCGTGCTTCGCGAGGCTCTGGCACGCCGAAGTACGCCCGCCTTGGATCCCGCGATCGCATGTCGCTATCTACCCGAGAATGTCGGCGTCATCTATCTTGTTACGCTCGACGACCAGGTACTCGGTTGGGTACTTACGACCACCGGAACGACGCATTTCTCCGTTCCCGCTGGCTCGGCCGCTCACGGCCGCTTGCTTCACCGGATCGAACGAAGGATAGCGGCCAACGCATCGTTTGCCGACTTGCTGTCGGACCTTGAGCCGCTCAAAGCGATTTACGCGCCGGCCTTACGCGCGCTCGCGCCGCACAGTACGATTGTAATTATCGCCGACGGAGCGCTCGCGCGGTTGCCGATCGCTGCCTTCCCAGACGCACACGACGCGCCGCTCGTTGCGACTCACGCGGTACTCGTCGCTCCAAGCTTCACGACGTTCATGCTTGCGTCGCGGCGGCTACGCACTTTCAGACCTGACGATGTCCTCGCCGTCGGTGATGGACATGATCCGGTTTCCAGCGGCTTGCCACTCTTGCCACACGCCAATTCAGAAGCGAAGATTCTTGCGCAATTGTACCCACAAGCAGCTGTTCTCGTGGGGTCGATGGCGACCCGCGCGAATGTTCTGAAGGAGCTTTCAGGCCAGCACTCGGTCGTGCACCTGGCGAGCCATATCATTGCGAATACTGAATTCCCGTTCTTGTCACGACTGCTTTTCGCGCCTGCGCCAGAGACGGGCGATTCAGGCGTACTGTTCGCAACTGAAATCGGCGCCAGTCAGTTCACGCACATAGGAGTCGTCGTGTTGGCAGGTTGCGAGTCGGCAGCCGGCAACCTCCTACCAGAAGAAGGCATCAACAGCGTTGCACGAATGTTTCTCGACAGCGGCGTGCCGTCTGTCGTCGCCAGTTTGTGGCCGCTCAGTGACGATAGCACACATCTATTGGTCGCCTTCCACCGACAGCTCCGTATTTCGCGTGATGCGACCCGGGCACTCAGGCTCGCGCAATTGGCGACGTTCGGTGAGGCGATTGGCAGAGTGCCGATTCGACGGTGGGCGGGTCTGATCGCAATCGGCGGTCTTGATGGTATTCCCCCTCGGAGGTGAGCCATGAGTAGCGTGCCCATTGTTCTGCTCCTTCAGTTTCATGGTCGTTTCGTATTCGCCGAAAACACGGCCGAGCACAGCCTTACCGTCTTTGCCGTGGATCCACGCCAGGTTGTGGGGCTGGTTTCAGATCCCCATGATCCGATCTTGACAATCCGCGAAGCGAACGTCGATCGCAACGGACCTGACGGGAAGGACGCGAAAGCTCCGGCGCGCAGGTTTGTGTCCACCAGTCCAACGGCATTTGATGGCACTCACCTTTTATGGGATATCGTCAATTGTCAGATAGATGTGCCGACTGGCGGTAACTTTAAGTGGTTAGATACCGGCGACCTTATGCCTATCGCGGATTTGGCGTCAGGCACCACGCGGCCCTTCAATCGAAAACTTCTAGACCAAACGCCGGCGCCGCCGATTACTGCGTTGGTGACGATCCACTCGGGCCTGGGATTCGGGTTTCACGAGCTTGGCAAAGATCTCGCCTTTTTTGACTACGACTACGTGCGATATGACGACCACGACGAGACAAAAATCAAGGACGCCGGACGTCTTGCCGACATGGTGGCGATTGCAATACGAATTCCTGAACCTCACGTCGATATCTCTTTCGGTCCGAACGAAGGCATAAGAGTATGTGCGGACTCGCTGCTCAAGAAGCTGCGAATCGCCCAGATATTCGGTCAGGACGTGCGCGGCGTCATCCTCAACTTTTCCAACCTTTGTACAGCGGCCGAGTCACGGCGAGTAGACAAGGAATTTGCCGCCTTCTACGAGGTTTTGGACACCCCTCCACCGATTGAGGAGCGGTTGATACCGAAAGTCAACTTACCAAAGTCCGCCGGTTCTGGCGGCGGCTACGGAATCGAAGAAATTGGTCATCCCTTTGGCGATTGCTATCTAAGTGCAAAGGTTTCGTTCTGAGAGCATGACCCAGGTTGAATTTCCGGATCTGATTTACGCGATGAAAGCCGGCACTGCTGCTAACCGGCCGGAACGCGGATCCACGCTTTCCGGTCGGCGCGCGCTTCTGAGCCTCCCAGGCTGCTCACGCATCTCGGCTCTGATCTACGCCACACCGCCTGTCGCCCACTCGGGCTGAGACCATATCGGTCTCTCCACTCGTTCCTGACGCCCGCCGTTACGACAGAACACTGATTCGCGCATGATCGCGACGGCGCGGAATCTCCCCTCGCCTGCCCGTCAAATGAAGTAGAGGGGGAGGCCAATGCTCGACATGCAGCGGATCGTGTTGACCCCGCGCGAACGCGACGTCGTCCGGGGCGTCATCTTCGGACGGACCAACCGCGAGATCGCGCGTGAGCTGAATGTCGGCGAGCAGGCGGTCAAGAACCTGCTCTCCATCGTCTATCAGAAGTGCCACGTCCGCAACCGCCTCGAACTGGCGCTGTTCGCGGTGCAGGAAAACCTGCTGCCGGGCGATGACGATCAAAAAGATTACGCACGAGGACGGACGTAACTTCCCGGACGATTCGCGACTCGATAGCCTTGCAATGCGCCCCGGCATTCCGCGTCTGAGCGACGCGGCGCCAGCGCTCGCTCCCGACACAACCGCTTAACGACCACCTGCGCAAGCGCGAGCTCGCGCGGTCCTGGTCGACGTGTGCCCGCTGACCCTGGTTTCCCCGGAGGTTTCGATGGATGTCTGCTACGCCGTGACAGTTCGCCGCGCCGACGCCGCGAACCCATTGATACGAGCTTTCCTGCTTTGCAGCCTTGCCGCCGCGATGGTCGCGGCCGCGCCGCGCGCGCTGCACGCGCAAGCGGACGTGAAGGAGAACCGCTACGACGGTGCGCGGAGCGGAGCCAACCTCGCCGAGACGACGTTGACCACAGCGAACGTCAACGTCGACAAGTTCGGCAAGGTGTTCTCCTACCCGGTCGATGGCGCTGTCTACGCGCAGCCGTTGTTCCTGGCTGGCGTGACGATCAACGGCACGCCGCGAAACGTTGTCTATATCGCGACGATGAACGACAAGGTGTACGCGTTCGACGCCGACGGCGCAACGACTGCGCCGCTGTGGACCACAGACTTCACCGATCCGAGTCATGGCATCACGGCGGTGCCGATGCTCGACATCGTGCCCGGCGCCAACAACATCTTCGGCAACGTCGGCATCGAGTCGACGCCGGTCATCACTCGAGACAAGACGAGTGACGCGACAACGATCTATCTCGTCGCCCGAACGAAGGAGCCCGGCCCCACCTACATCCAGCGGCTGCACGCGCTCGACGCGACGACGGGGCGTGATCTGCCTGGCAGCCCCGTGACGATTACCGGTTCAGTCGCTGGAACGGCGCTCGATTCGACATTAACGCCGGACGGCCAACTGGTTATCTTCAATCCGAAGATGGAACACCAGCGTGCGGCGCTTGCCGTCAGCAACGGCGTGGTCTTGGTGTCGTGGGCTGGCCACGAAGACAAGCCGCCGTACCACGGCTGGATCATGGGCTTTGATGCCACGACGCTGGCGCGCGTCGGCATCTTCGCGGTGACTCCGGATAACTACGAAGGCGGCATCTGGCAGGGCGGCCGCGCGCCAACGCTGGACAGCGACGGCAACGCCTACTTCGCGACCGGCAACGGCGTCTACGACAGTTCGCGAAACTGGGGCGACTCGTTGTTGAAGTTCTCCGTCAATCAGGCCACTGGCCTACAGCTTGTCGACTCCTTCACGCCTGATAACGCCGACTTCCTGGACATGCACGACCTGGACCTGAGCGGCTCCGGCTTCACGCTGCTTCCCGGCAACCTGCTGCTCGGCGGCGGCAAGGAAGGTGTCCTTTACCTGCTCGATGCAACAAAGCTGCGGCACAAAGTTGCCAACGACACACAGATCCCGCAGAAGATTCCGGTGAACGGTGGCCACGTCATGGGCGGACCGGTGTTCTGGAACTCCGCGACACTGGGAACGCTCGTCTACAACTGGTCCGAGATGGACGTGCTGCTCGCATACACCCTCGGCACCCGCAACCTGACGCCGACGGCGCTGCACGGTCTGGTGAAATCGCCGGGACATCCTGGCGGGTCGCTGACGGTCTCCGCCAACGGATCGACCGCGAACAGCGGCATCGTATGGGCGTCGATCCCGACCTACGAGGACGCGAAACACAAGCTCACCGCCGGCACGCTCCGCGCGTATCACGCCGAGACCTTGCAGGAAATCTGGACGAGCGATCTGAACCCGGCACGCGACGCCGTCGGAACACTGATCAAATTCGTTCCGCCGCTGGTCGCCAACGGCCGGGTCTACATGCCGTCGCACGACAACGCAGTCGCGGTCTATGGCCTGCTGCCGCCGGACTTCCGCATGGCCGCGACGCCGGCGAAGCCGCAGATCGCCGCCGGCAGCAGCGGCGCGGTCGCCGTCGCAATCCGCGCGCAGGGTACGTTCAACGCTCCGGTGGCGTTGACCGCGACCGGAGCGCCGGCCGGCGTGACGGTCAGCTTCAGCCCGTCCACGGTCATTGCCCCTGGCACGACGACGATGACCGTCGCGCTCGCGCCGGGGACATCGATGTCGCAGTTCACGCTGACGATCGCCGGCACCAGCGGCACGCTCGTGCACGCCCTGCCGATCACGGTGAACGGCCCGCCGGATCCGCCGGAGATCGTGCTGTTCGCGATGGATGCGAAAGCGGCGGGCAACTGGGCGATCGTGTCCGACGACACCGCAGCCTACGGACAGAAGATCGCACAGGTTGATGCCGGTGCCGCGAAGGTACCGACGCCGGCGGCGAGCCCGGTGAACTACTTCGACATGTCCTTCACCGCCGAAGCGAACAAGCCGTATCACCTGTGGATCCGCGGCAAAGCGCAGAACAATTCGTTCAACAACGACTCGGTCTACGTGCAATTCTCCGGCAGCGTCACGGACAAAGGCGTCGCCGTCAACCGCATCGGCACGCCAACCGCGCTCACGGTGATCCTCGAAGACTGCTCGGGCTGCGGTGTCGCGGAGTGGGGCTGGCAGGACAACGGCTACGGCGCAGGCGTACTCGGACCGGACGTGTACTTCACTGGAGGTCCACAGACGATCCGTGTTCAACAGCGCGAGGACGGGATGGCGATCGATCAGATCGTCCTGTCGCCGGTCACCTATCGGGCTAAATCGCCAGGGACTGTCAAGAACGACACGACGATTCTGTGCCCTGAGAAGGCGAAACCAACCGACCCGGTCGTCCTTTATGCGGCGACTGCACCAACGCCGCACGGCAAATGGCACCTCGTCGACGATCTGTCGGCGGCCGGTGGAAAGCGGATCGAGCTGCCGGACGCCGGCGCACCGAAGGTTCCGGTGGCGCTCGCCGACCCCGCCGACTACTTCGAGTTGACGTTCAGCGCCAAAGCCGGCACGCCATACCGCCTCTGGCTGCGCGGCCGCGCGCAGGCCGACTCGTACAACAACGACTCCGTCTACGTGCAATTCTCCGGCAGCGTCACCGACACGGGCGCGCCGATCAATCGGATCGGTTCAACCCAGGCGACCGTGGTCGTCCTCGAGGACTGCGGCGGCTGCGGCGTGCACGGGTGGGGATGGCAGGACAACGGCTACGGGGCGGGCGTGCTCGGCGCGCCGCTGTACTTCACCGAGGGCCAGCAAACGATCCGGATCCAGAACCGCGAGGACGGGATGTCGATCGACCAGATCGTCTTGTCGTCCAACATGTATCTGACCACGTCGCCAGGCCTGACGAAAGACGATAAAACGATTCTCCTGAGCACTCCATAGCACCGCGGTTCACGCAGCCCACGTCGGAGGAGGATGGCATCGACTGCAGCGGTTCGATGCCGTCCTCCGCTTCATCGGCCCGGGTGAATCTCTGAGCGACACACGTTGCCGGCGGATGCAGTGCGGTTCACATCGGGATTCGTCGTGTGGTACAGGTGCCACGTCCACCCCGAGATGCCGCCATACGGGAACGATCGCGTGCGCCGGTACTCGACGGCGTTCACGGCGATCGACGCCGGCGGACTGCTGGCCGCGCCGCCGTCCTCGAATTGATGCGTCACGAACCACTCTGGCCCGCGGCGATCCCACGCGTCGGCCGGCACGTACGTCAACTGGCACGATCGAGGAAGCACCTCGCCGTAGTAGTCGAGCACCATTCGATTCCTGACGTCGTGGTCGCTGCCAATCGTGATCGGGCTCAGGGCACTGAGCTGCACGACGGTCTCCACCGCAGCGGCGTAATCGCCGCGCTGGTCGCGCAGGAACGGCGCTGCGTGCGCAACGCCGCCGGCAACATAGAGGCCCGCGAACGTCGCGGCAGCGACGCGGCCGGCAGTACCTCGGGTCCACAGACGCGCCAGACTTCGCGCCGCGAGCATCCAGAAGAACGGCATCAGGACAAAGAAATAGCGCGGGTCGAGATACCGCGCGCGATACAGCAGAAGGATTGACAAGGGGGCCAACAGCACCGCGGTCGTGAAGAAGACCCATTCGTCGTCTTTGCGCGCATACAGGTCGGCGATGCCCACCAGTACAAGCGCCGCGGTCACACCAGCCGCCACGTTTCTCAAGGCGCCGGCGGCCGGCCCGTTCACCGCCAGCGACAGGGTGCGGGCGACGACTTCGCCGGTGCGGAACGGCGGCCCGCCGCCGTAATTCAGCTTCCTCACGTCGACGAGGTAGTCGCCGATGAGGCATGCCGCCGGCAGCATCTGCACGGCGATCCAGTCACGCCACGCCATCGAGTCAGCGCGTCGTGCTCGAACCAGCGTCCAGGCGGCAAGCCCGGCGTAGACGAACGCGAAGGTGAGGTGCGAGAGCACACCGAGCGCACACGCCAGCGCGAACGCCAGCCGCCGGTTTCGCGTGAACGGCACATCGTCTCGGCGCACGATTGTGAAGGCAACGACGGCGCACAACGCCACGGGCGCGTATCCGCGCGCTTCCGATGAATAGACCAGCGCAAGAAACGACAGCCCGCTGGCGATCGCGGCAAACCACCGGCGAGCATGCGACACACGATCCGCTGGTCGGCGTTCCAACCAGCACACGCACGGGATGATGGCAATGCCGCTGAGGAGCGATAGAAGGCGGTAGGCGATCGGCCGCGCATGAGCGCCCGCCGCCTTCACCGTCAGGTACAGCGCCAGCGTGTTCAACGGGTGATTGTTGTCGTGGTGAATCCTGGTCAGGACCTCCCACGGCGCGTCGAGCTCACGCGCAAACGACAGCGACCAGATTTCGTCGAACCACAGATCGCCGCGCGCCGCCGCGATACGGGCGGCCGCGGCGAGGACGAACAAGGCGCCGAGCAGGACACGCCGACGGCCGTCGTGTTGGCGTGAACTCCCAGAGCGCATGCTGTCCCCATGCCGCAGCCTCGTGCGCTGCTGATCGCGTCGCTCGGGGTTTGATACGCCGCCCCGCGCGAACATCGTCATCGTCTGGCCATCTCGGTCGAGCGTGCCGCAGGTCTGGTCAACGTCTCACGCGCGACATGTGCCTCGACCTCCTGCGCGGCGCGCGACTCAAAGAAGTCGACAGTGGTGACGCCGGAGAAACCAATCGTCGCGTAGAGGTGGCGCAGCGACGCCGCGTCGATCACCTCGGGAGCGGCGGCGATCTCGGCGGCATGCTGCAGCTCGTGGGCGAGCTGCCGCACCACGGCAATCACCGGTTGACGCGGATCGATGCGGATGATGACGTGGCGCACGTCCGGGGTAGTGTGCAGCAGCTGCAGGCACCCGCGAATTGCACTGTTCTGACACGGTCCTTCGGCAACCGATACGATGACGTTCGACGACTCGACCGCCGCCACGACGTCGCGGAAGGTGGCCGACCGCGTCGAGGCGTACTCGAACGCCTCCAGGATGCGATGGTTCTGGCAGCGGATGTGCGTGTCGGTGGCTGCCCGCGCCTCCCCTGCGACGAGGAGGGTCACCGCGCACGCCAGCGTGATTGTCCGCGTACTCATGCGTTCGTCCTGTAACAGCCGGCTGCCAAACCCCGGCGGGCAGGCGGTACAAGGAAGAACGTCGGACCGTCCAATTATTCACAGCTGCCTGGTTCGCTCCCGTGGCGCCCGCCGAACCACGGGTCGCCTGTGGGCCGCGGCTAGACACATTTGTTATTCGCGTTCGACCACTCCAGCTGGACGTTGTAACCGGCGATCTTCTTGAAGCGCCACGCGCAGATGTCGCCGATTTCGCCGTTGTCGTTGTCGTACCAGCCTGAGCCCGGCTCCGGGTCGGTGATCGCCTCGCACAACTCGTGCGAGCTGGTGCCGGTCAGGGCGTCGAACGCCGACAGGCCGCCAAGACACCCGCTGCAGTTCGGGTACGGCATCACCGCGTAGTACACCTTGCCGACCGCATCGTGGTAGCCGCAGTAGCTGCTGCACGATTTCGATCCCCCCATGATCGAGACGATGCCCGGGTCGAGATAGATGAAATACAAGGTGTTCGCGGTGGTCTTCGGGACCGTGTGCGCCCCGATCCACGCCTTGAGCCGCGACCGAATCGTCGTGTCGGTCACGCTGCCCGATGGCGCGTTCGCGGTGATGACGGTCGATCCGATGAACGATCCGTGATGGATCGTTTTGCCGGCGACGTTGTACTCGGCCAGCTGATCGATCAGGGGACTCACCAGGATCGCCTTGTAGAAGTCGTTCAGCTTCGTCACGATGCCGGTGCCGGGACCGGCCGACCATTTCTTTCCCCAGAACACCGTGAACACCTGCACCCTGGTAAGCAGCGGACCCCCGCCATACACGAGGTGGGCTGTTGGGGCTGCTGCTGGCGTGTGGCCGTCGAACAGTTCGCTGTCACTTGGCGGGGGCGCCGCCCGAGCCAGCTCGTCGATCGACAGCGTGGGCTTCGGCGCATGCAGCGGTACCACCTTCACGTACTCGCCTTTCGAGTACCTCGGGGACTCCGGCGCGGCCGTTACCGCGCGCCGCCGCGCCGACTTCACGCCCGTGGACCGCCGCTGCTTCGTCACCGCCATACGAATCTCTCCTTCACCAGTGCGAGGGACACCGGTGGATGCCAGGATCGCCCTGTTGCACTTCGCCATCACTCACCGGCGTACACTATCAGCGTCGGCATCAGGCGCCCGTAAGCGAGGGATCCGCTGCGCATCGCGAAAAAAAGTGTTTTGAATCGTTGACGCCCCTTGACCGCTTTAGTATCTTCGAGCCATGGTTCTCGCGTTCCGGCTTCCCGGCGATCTCGCGGTCGACGTGCCCACCGATCTGCCTGAGGAGCTGGCCGCCGCGATTCGCGTCGCGGTACGGCGCGTGTTCGATCACATTGCCGGCGCCTGGAAAGTCGCCCTTCAGCGCTGCACCGAACGCGGAAGATGGCGCATCGAACTGCGCGGTATCACCGGCTGCCACGTCTGGACGGTGCTGGCGCGGCCGGAGATGCTGCCGCATATCGTCGCCTACAAGCTCGAGACCTTCATCTGGACCTCCTCGGCGCTGCAATACGCGCGCGTCACGAGCCGATCCGCGATTCCCGACCTGTCGTAACGGCGCTATTCTGGCGGCGACATGAAAGGGCTCGTTCTGCCCGTTTCGTTGCTGCTGATCGTGATATCGCGCTGCGTTGTCGCGCAGGAGGTGATCGTCAGCCGCCGCGTATATGCGCCGGCCGGAAGGTCATTTCACCAACTATGGGTGTGGTCGCCTGACACCGGTGCTTTCGAACAGCTGACGCGTGCGCCGCGCGATCATCACGACCCGAGCTGCGCTGCGAACGGCAGCGACATCGATTTTTCTTCCGGCGATCGCCGACTTCGCTTCGACCGCGGCGCGGCGATCGAGATGCCGATCGATGATGTGCCGGCGACCTCGCGCGACGGCCCCCGCGCCGACGAGAGGATCGAAGTCCGCGGCTGCGACGCCGGCACGGCGTCGCGGGCGCACGACGCCAGTCGCGTTGCGTGCGCCGTGCACGGTCAGGCGATCGCGGTCGTCGAGGTCCGAACTGAACGCGAGCTCGAACGCCTGCCTTTCAGCCCGCAGTCGTCCGGAGGATACGCGTATCCGCCGTGGTCGCTGCAGTCAGCCTGGGCACCAGACGACGCGCGGCTCCTGGTCGGCACCTACGGCTACGGCAGCACCAGCACCTCGTCGTTTCTCGATTACTTCTTCTCTGAGCCGGACGGCGGACGGCACCGCGGGAAGGCTGTCTTCGTATGGCGAGCCGATCACCCAGATGTGAATTGCGTCGTTCGCTCCACCGGCCGGCAGGCGGCACACCACGAAGACCAGGACGGTACACGCAAGCGCCGCGATACGCCAACGCGCGAGCTGCGGCAATGTGATCAAGGCAACCTCCTCCGGTCAGTGCAGGGAGTCGGCGCTGCAGTCGCGAGTATCGCTCCGCGTTGCCGCGCGCGCGATTCAAAGTCTGAGGGGACGCTCGAACCAGGCCACATCCCAATACTTCTCGAACTTCCGGCCAACGGCGTGAAATACGCCAACGGGGCGGAAGCCGAACCGCTCGTGCAGCGCGATCGACGCCGCGTTCGGCAGGCTGACGCCGGCGACGATCGTTTCGACGTCCTCGCGCTCCAGCGAGTCGAACAGTGCGCGATAGAGCGCCGTGCCGCAGCCGCATCCCACTGCCCGCGGATGACAGTACACGCTCGCTTCGACGGTAGTGTTGTAGGCCGGCTTCGGGCGCCAACGGCTCGTGCTCGCGTAGCCGATGCAGGCGCCGTCACCATCGGTCGCGACGAGCAACCGGTGCGGCCCGGAACTCTTGTGATCGTCGAACCACGACCGCCGCTCTCCAGCAGTGAACGGGTGCAGGTCGAAGGTAATCGTCGTGTTGACGATGTAGTAGTTGTAGATGTCGGTCAACGCCGGAAGATCGTCGAGCGTCGCCGGACGAAGACCGGACACCGGTGCGTGGCGAGCGTCAGTCATGCGTGATCGCCGACAGCGATGTTGACGCCGTTGGTCGCGGCTGCGCGTCGCGCCGCGGCAGCGTGCGGTTCATGATCTGCAGCGCCCGGTCCGACCAGTGCTTCTGGCCGAAGAAATGCGCGTATGACGTCGACGCGTTGCCGTCGTAGCAATCGTCGCATCGCGAGTCGAGCGCAAACCGGAACCCGGCCTGGTGGCCGAGTTCGTGGGCCGCGGTTGCGCCGACGCCGCGTCCCAACCCGTCGATGAGCGCGCCGCGCGGCATCGCAGCGCAGTGCGCGAAGTCGCGGCAGTGCACGAGGGCCAGTTCGAGCGTGGCCAGGACATCGAACCGCACACTGCTCGTGCGAGCCGCCGGATACGTGACGCCGGCGGCACCGAAGAACGGCATCCGCACCGCCGGCGTATCTTCCACGCGGATCAGCCGCGCACCTGACGGAGCCTCCGCAATCACCACGTCGAATCCCGAGAAGGCGTCGCGCATCGCGTCGAGCGCCGCGCGCGTGAGACGCGAACGCTCCTCCGTTGTGAGCACGTCACTCCCTACTCTCCACGTGTTTGCGAAGGTCACCGCAACGCCGAGCGGCTCCGGCGTCGAGCGGCATGCCATCGCCAACACCACAGCGGCGGCGAACAACCGACGCGTCGGCTGGATGCGGCTCGGCGAACGGCAGCGGGACGAGATTGCGTTCGGCCGCAGGGGGTGATCACTCAACGTCGACAAGGTGCGAAAGTGTCCGTTGCCCTCGCGGACCGTCGGTCGCACAATCAGGGCATGCGAACGGTGGACGATTTCCGTGAACGGGTTCGGGCGGAGTATCTCGAGATGCCTGGCCTCCACCTGACGGTCGACCAGGTCCAACGTCTCTGCGGCATCGAGCGGCGGGTCTGCACCACGGTCCTCGACGGCCTGGTCGAGGAGCACTTCCTGTGCGTGAAGCCGAACGGCGCCTACGCGCGCGCGTGGGACGGGTACCGGCCGCGGCCGGCCAAGGCGGCAATGGCGACGCGGACCGGACGCAAAGCGTCATGATGCAGCGAGCGCTCGTCGCCATCGCCGCGGCGGCACTCGGGTGGACAATCGCGTGCAGCGGCAGCACGCCGCCGCCGGCCTCTCCGGCGACGCCGTCCTCGCCCGCCACACCTGACACGAGCACGACCGTCGCCGGCGCATGGACGGGCACCGGTTCGGATCCGCAAGGCGCTGAGAAGATGACGTGGTCGTTGACCCAAACCGGCAACGCGGTTACGGGCAGGGCCGATCTGTCGGCGCTGAACGCCGCCGATGGTTCGTGCGCGTCGTGCCACAAGGCCAAAAGCGGCACGCTCACTGGCACCGTTGCCGGCTCGACGATCGCGATGCGCATCGTCTTCCCCAGCGGCGGCGACGGCGTCCCGACGCCCGAGTGCACGATCACCTTCGAGGCAACCGGATCGATGGCGTCCCGCGATCGCATCGAGGCGACCTACACCGGCACCGACACGTGTGAAGGGCCGATCACGGGCGGCACCTTCACAATGACCCGATGAAGCAATTGCGGCGCGCGCTCTACGATTTCGTTGGCGCGGCGAACGCGACCTGCGCGTACTGGACGAGGAAATCGCGCCACAGGAACCAGTAGTGGCGGCCGGGGATCTCGCGATACGTCGTGTTGAACCCGTCCTTCTTCACCAGCTCCGATAGCGCCACCGTGCGTTCGCGCGCCATGTCGGTGGTGCCCGCGCCCAGCCAATAGAATTTCACGCCGCCGCTCTTCACCGCCTCGAGCTGTTTCTGGAACGTCTCGTCGACGGCTTGCGGACCCGAGCTGAACACGCCGATGTAGGCGAATGTGCCGGGGTTGTTGTTCGTCGCGGCGAGCGTGTGACCACCGCCCATCGAGAGCCCGGCGATCGCACGATCGTCCTTCGAAGCGAGCACGCGGAAGCGTTTCTCGACGAACGGAATCACGTCCTTCACCAGGCTTTCCGGATAGGAGCCGGCGTACGGCTGTGGCGCGCCGCCGCGACCGCCCGGAGCGCCGCCTCGTCCCGCCGCCTGTTCCGCCTGAACCGGCGGCGGGGCCGGCGCCTGCACGGACTGCTTGGCCGGCGTGGGGCCGAACCCGAACCCCTGCGAGACGCTCTGCGCCGCGTTGCCGTTGGGCATCACCACGATCATCGGCTTCGCTTTGCCAGCGGCGATGAGGTTGTCCATGATGATGTTCGCGCGACCCATCGTGAGCCACGCATCCTCGTCGCCGCCGCCGCCGTGCAGCAGGTACAAGACCGGGTACTTCTGGTTGCCGCTCTCGTAGCCGGGCGGCGTGTACACCATCATGCGGCGGTTCGCGAGCTTCAAGGTCGGCGACGGATACCACACGGCCTGAACGGTGCCGTGCGCGACGTCCTTGAAGTCCCACCACTCCGACTCCGGGCCCGACACCATCAGCAGATTGTCGTAGCGCGCGCCGTCGCGCTGCGTTTCGGCGTTGCTCGGATCGAGCGCCTTCACGCCATCGACTATGAACCAGTAGCCCCAGAGCTGCGGGGCGAGCGGGCCGATCGTCGTCGACCAGACGCCGGCCTCATCCTTCGTCATCTTCAGATTCGTGCCGTTCTCCCAGCTGCCGTTGAGCGTCACCTCGGTCGCTTTCGGGGCGAGCAGGCGGAACGTCACGGTGCGGTCCGGATGGATGTCCGGCGAGCGCAGCATCGGCCGCGCGGCGGGCGGCGCTGGCGGCGGCTGCTGCGCGACGAGCGGCGCGCCGACGACGAACGCGAACACGGCGACGATTCCCGACCGACGTGCACACATCGAGATGGTCATGGTTGCCTCGCTCGACCAGTATTCTAGAGCGGTTTATTGCCTATCGGCACACATCGGCGACGCTGCCGCGATGGTACGCACCGATTCCACCTTGAGAATCGGCGCCTGGTTCGTCGCCTGCTCGTCCACCGATTCGGTGCTGCCACTGGTTCCGCGCGGAACCGAGCCGCTCGCCGCCAGCGTGCCGACCACCTCGACGCGATCGCCGACGTGCGGCGCGAGCCGTGGATCGGCGGCATCGTCCAGGCGGTACATCTTCACCGCCTCGGCGATGGCCGACGCGGCCGGTGCAGCTGCTGTCGCCGGATCGGCGGCGAGGGTGATGTTCGACAGCACGTACTTCGTCGCTCCTTCGGGAAGCGCCGTGGTCCCGGTGGTCGCCGCAGGCGACGGCGCGGAGCGCTGAATGCACCCAATCACGGTGAGACGGGGGGTTGGTGCGTCGCTCCGCTGTGATCGCTCCACTGCATGAGCTGCTACGCCAGCCATGATTCCCAACGTCAGCCCGACGCAAGACACAGCCTTCATGGTCTTTCTCCTCAACAGTTTTGCGAGACTGCGACTAATGATCGTTTGCAAAACGGCATCCAGAGCGGTGGACGGGACGGTTTCGAGCGGCGCATCGCTTGCACCGCTGTGGCCGTCCGTTCGGTCGATCTCAAACTCGGCCGACGAGATCAACAACCGAACAGGAGGGCCGATGACCAAGCTTGCACGAGACGTGATGACCCCCGATCCGGCGTGCTGCTCGCCGAGCGCGACGCTCGAAGAAGTCGCGCGGCTGATGCTCGAGAACGACTGCGGCGAGATTCCCGTGCTCGATACCTCCGACCGGCCGATTGGCGTGATCACCGATCGCGACATCGTGTGTCGCGCGGTCGCGGAGGGCAAGAACCCAACCGGGCACACCGTGCAAAGCGTCATGACTCAGCCAGTGGTGACTGTTCGCGCCGATGCGCCAATCGACGAAGTGGTCGCGACGATGGAGCGTCACCAGATCAGGCGGGTGCCCGTCGTCGACGCCGGCGGATGCTGTGCTGGGATCATCGCGCAGGCCGACTTGGCGTCGGCGGTCCCACCGGCTGCGGCGGAACTCGTGCGTGAGGTGTCACGGGACACGGGTCAGCCGTCTCGCTGAGTCGGCGCCGGCGTGTCGCGCACGGTGTTTGCACCAGGTCGAAGAATGCGCACCGTGACCATGCCTCTTCCGGTTCTCGGTTTCGCCATCGCCACGCGCGCGGCGCTCGCTGCCGGGCTCGCGCTGCTCTTCGCCGACCGCATCCCTGCCCAGAGGCGCCGTGCCCTGGGCACGGGACTTTTCGCCTTCGGTGCCGCCACAACCGTTCCGGCGGTGTGGATGGTGTTTCGCAGGAACCGCGCGCGAATGCGTTACGCCGCCGCCGACTCGCGGCTCATCGGCGCGACGCGGTATCCGCGGAAAGGTGACGACGCGTTCTGAAGTTGACCGTCGCGTCAACGCCGCGACACAAGGTCGGTCGCTGTCGGGTGCGCGATGTCAACGAGCGCGATCAATACAGTCGGCGCCGAAGGCAGAGGCTCTGGCTACAGCGGGACCCGCGCGCGTCTGGCGAACCGCGCCAGCTCCGAAAACGCGGCGAGCATCTCGGCGTACGAGAAATTCGCGTTCCGCCCGCTGGGATTCGGCAGCACGAAGACCGACGCGCCTTCGAATGTTTCCAGCTGTAATCCAAGCCTCACCGGCTGACTCGCTGGCCGCTCGAACACCGAGCGAAACAGCGTGACGCCGACAAACGCGACGACTGCCGGTTTGACGCGGCGGACTTTGCGCTTCAGCACGACGGCGCCGGCCACGTACTCGGCGCGGCGAAGCGTGTCGATGCCGGGTGTGGGCCGCGGCACGAGGTTCGTGATGCCGAAGCCAAAGTCCGGCAGCCGGCGATCGTCGGTATACGTGATCGGCTCCGGCACCAGCCCGGACTCGTAGAGCAATTTCCAGAACCGGTTGGAGTAGCCGGCGAAATGATGTCCTGTCAGCGAGGAGCGGATCCCGGGGTTGATGCCGACGAACAGGACGCGAACGGTGGTACCGATCCGGTCCGTCAGCGGCTTCAGCGGAAGTGTGGGCATCAGCACGGGCACCGCGCCGTAGCGCAGGCCTTTAGGCCTGCCGAATGGTACCGGCAGCCCTGAAGGCTGCGCTACGGTAGGTTTTGAAACCTGCTCGAACCTAATTCAACAGGCCGCGGTTCACGAAGGCGGCGCGCACCTGGTTGGCGACGGCGCGGCCGTAGAGGCTGCTCGCGGTCGCGAGCGTCGTCGCGGCGAGATCGCGCATGGTCGTCCCGGGAAAGTCGAACTGCGCCTCGAGAATCAGCGTGTCCGCACGCTCGTGGCCGATCGCCTGCCGGATGTCCCACAAGGCGCGCGACCAGATCTGCCCGTCGTGATGGACTTCACCGTTGAGACTCTCCGGATAGTGCAGGTTGGTGTCGACGCGCCGCAGGCAGTGCGGCACCGTCGACGTGTAGGACACTGAATCCCAGTCCGCGACGCATGCGGGATCGGGCGTCGGCGCGATGACGTTGCCGACGGTGACGGCCCAGTAATCGCCGAACCCCTCGCTGATGGCGCCCGCTTCCTCGGAACCGAAGACGAAGTTCTGCGAGAAATGGATGGCGTGACCGTACTCGTGCAGGATCACTTCCGCGTCCTCCGCGTCGTCGACACCGCCTTTGCCGAAACGCAGTTCGTCCTTGTGCGTCGTCGCAAACGAGTTGTCGACGCCCAGCTGGTTGATGCGGACGTGCTGGGAACGCATGTTCACCGGTCGCCGCGTCGTCCCGAAGCCAAGGCTTTGGATGTATTTCTGCGCTTCGGTGATCCAGTAGTACGCCATCACCTGCTCGAAGCGGTCGTCGTCGCGGCGATATCGGAAGTCGTTCGATACGGAGTACGCGGGATCGCCGGTCTCGCTGAAGACCTGCGCCCAGTCGCCGACCAGGAATCCGCTGCCATCGAGGTTCGTGAGGACCTTGTCACGATAGGCGCGCGCCAGCGCGGGGTAGTCGGCGTCCTTCTGGTCGGTGAGCGTCTCGTCGCCCAGGTCGGCAACAGGATTCGGGAAAAACACGGCCCCAACGCCCAGCGCCGAATTGGATGGCGGCTTGCCAGCGGCGCCGGCGGCGAGCGCCGGCAAAACGATCGCGAGCGAGACGAGCAACGAGCGATATCGGACCATGGCTCCTCCGGGGTTGACGAGCCGGGAGTCTAGCAACGGCCACGCCGCGACGCAACGCTCGGCGGGACGATTCGTTTATCATCCCCGTGCGGGGGATCGCATGAACTGGCTGTTCAAGGAAGAACCGACGCACTACGGCTACGACGAGTTGGTGAAGGACAAGAAGACGATGTGGAGCGGCGTCAAGAATCCGCTCGCGCAGAAGCATCTGCGCTCGGTGAAGAAGGGCGACCAGATCTTCTACTACCACACCGGCGATGAAAAGGCGGTTGTCGGCGTCGCGAAGGCGCTGGGCGACGCCTATCCGGATCCGAACGACACGAGCGGCAAGGCGTCGGTCGTCGACGTTGCGCCGGTGAAGAAGCTGCCGCGTCCGGTCACCCTCGCCGAGATCAAAGCCGACAAGGCCTTCGCCGAATTCCCGCTGGTCCGGATCTCGCGCCTGTCGGTGATGCCGGTGACCGACTCGGAATGGGCGCGGATCGAGAAGCTCAGTCGGTCGTGAGGACGCGATGCGAGCGATGCTCATGGTCGCGCTCATCGCCTTCGCGCCTCTCCTGGGTGCCCCTTGGTCGGCCGCCGGCCAGACGCCGTCGCTCGACACTGCGCTGAGCGCGCTGCAGCAGGCAGTCGCACTCGTCACCGACCGCCGCTATCGCCCGCGGTTGGACACCGCCTTCCTGTGGCTCGACCGGCGGCGCACCGCGCCCGACACTGCGGTCAGCGACGAATACATCCGATCGCTGCAGCGGATCGCCGACCTGCTCGCCAGGCGACGTTTCAATCTGACCGCTGCGCTGCTCGACGACGTCACGCGGGAACTCGAGACCAAGGTGGATCACTGCCGGACGCTCGGCATCGGGATGGGCGGATCGGTGCGCCTCACGGTCAACACGCGCCGCGGCGCCGCCGTCGTTCCCAACTGGCAGGTGCTCTATCTGCTCAAGTTCGACGAGTGGCTGAAGACGCCGCCGCGCACGTTCCCGCGCGTCAGCTCACCGACCGACTTCGACGTCGAGCCCGGGCGCTACTGGATCTGGGCGCGCGATCCGGCGACCGGCAGGATCGGCGAGCGCGTGCTGGTGCAGGTCGAGAAGAAGACCGAAATCGCCGTGGACCTTCCCGTGCCATGAGCCGCGCGCGCTCGAGCGCCGGCGTCGCGGCGGCCGGCGTGCTGGTCGCAGCGCTCCTGCCGATCGCCGGAGCGCTCGACGCGCGCGAGATTATGCAGGCCCGGGTCCTTGCTGCCTCGCTGACCGTCATCGCCTGCTCGGCGGCCGCGCTCGCCAGGCCCCGCCGCGCTGGCACGGCTGCGATCGCCGCGCTCACGGGCGCAGTCGGCATCGCGCTGCTGCTGACGTCGGCCGACGCGAACACGCGCTGCCTGGCGTCGTTCGACGGCCGCGGCGTCGTGATCGGCCGTGAGTACACGGCTGCCGGCGTCGACTACGTCAGGAACCATCCGGGCCTGTCGGCGTCCGACCTGCTGCTCGACGCCGGCGGCGCGCCCGACCGGATCTGGACGGCCGCCTCGATTGCGCGGTGCCGCTTCTGGCTGACGTGGGCCGGCCTGCTCACTGTTCCGCTGTTCGCCGCCTGCCTCGCGCTGCTGACGGCGAGCGGCACGGCTCGACTCGTCCTGCCGGGCGCACCGGCGCCCGCGCCGCGGCCTGGCGAGGGGGACATCCAGCCGGCGTACGACGCGTTTCTCAGCTACCGGCACGGCGATCCCGATCGCCGCTACGCCGCCGATCTCCTCGAGGCCTTGGAGTCGCGCGGTCTGCGCGTCGCGATCGACGCCAGAGACTTCCGCGGCAACGAGCACGTCGTGTCCGAGATGGAGCGGTGCATCAGGCAGAGCCGGCTGGTCCTGTGCGTCGTCACCGCCCGCTACGTCGGCAGCGGCTACTGCTCCGAGGAGGCGATCATCTCGAAGACCCTCGATCTCACCGAGCGGCGCAAACGGCTGGTGCCGCTGTTCTACGAGCGTGTGCCGCTTCCGGTGTGGCTCGACGGCCTCGTCGGCGTCGATTGCACTGCGTCGGCCAGCGTCGATCCGATCGAGTCGCTGGTCGGCCTGCTGAAGACGTGAGCGGGAACGCCACTCTGGCTCACGCGAACGTGCGACGCCTGCTCACCCGAGCGCCGCCACTGAAGAGGAGGAATCGTGCGAGTACTGACCCTGATTGCGGCATGCGTTGCCGGCTGCGCGCAGCCGGCGTTCGCGGAGGGCGATCGCGCCTACGTCAAGGTCTCCGGCGGAATGGCGATCGCGCCCGACGCGACGTCGGGCAACATCCTCGGCGAGGTCGGCGTGCGGGTCGCCCGCAACCTGTTCGTGTTCGGCGGGGTCGGGTAGGCCGGGTAGGCCGGGCGGGCCAGGTAGGTCGGAAATCATCCTGGCGTGGTTTATATCGCTTGCCCGGTCTGCCTCCACAACAGAGCGGCGCAGGTCCGACCTGCCCGACCCGCCCGACCTGCCCGACCTACTTGGACTCTTTGAACCCCGGCGGGATCGCGAGATCGGCCGGCGTCACGTCGGTCCCGACCTTCAGCACTTCGTGCGTCGTCGTCATGAAGGTCGTCCGCGATTTGTCCTTGCCGCCGTCCTTGCTGGCGTCGTCGTTGTTCTTCTTCATACGGCGCGCGAGGAATCCGCCGACCGCGCCGCTGACGCCGCCCTGCGGCTTGGCGTCGTTGTCGTCCTGCGTCGAGGTCGACGACTTCGCCTCCTGCTGCATCTGCTCCGCCGATTTCACGGCGTCCATCGTCGTCGTGGTCTGGATCGAGGTGCCGTCCATCTTCGAGGCTTCGCTGCTCATCCTGGTGAGCCCCTGCTTGAGCATCGGGTACAACGCCATCGCCGCCGCCATCTGCTGCGCCGACACGCCGCCAATCATGCTGCCGTACAGCTTCTGCGCGTAGCGGACGTCGAAGTCGGTGACTTCCTTCAACGCCTTGATCGTCGGCACCAGCCACAGGTCGGACGTGATCACCATGCCGCCGCTCTGCTCGAGCGTCTTGCCCTTCTCGCGCACGGTGATCGTCATGATCGCCTCGTGCGTATCGAAGCCGTTGATGGTTTTCTTCTGACCGGTATTCTTGACGTCGAAGTCGACTTCCAATTCCTTCGCGTTCGGGTCGCGCTCGGCCGGCGTCGTCTTCTCGGTCTTCTCCTCGCGTTTCGCGTCTTCGGCGGCCTTGCGCTGCGCCTCTTCGAACTGGCGGCGCAGTTCGGCGAAGGTCGTCACCTTGTAACTTTTCTTTTTCAGATCGACGTCGTAGATCTTCTCTTCGCCGAGGTCGATGATCTGCTCGTTGTCCTCGTGCACCGTCGCTTTGCGGTCGCCTTTGACGACCACCGTCGACGTCACGCCTTCGCGCGCGGCGCGGCCGCCGAAGATCTTCATGACGCCGCCGAGCATGCCGCCGAGTTCGACCTTGACCTTCTCGTCGCTCTTGACGTCGGCGCGAATCGAATAAGTCGACAGCAGCACCGCGCCCAGCGTCAGCGCAGCAATCGAGCGAGTCCGTCTCATACGTGTTCCTCCGTGGGGGATTCCGGCGATTGTACTCCGGCGAGGAGCCAGGTGATCGCGAGCAGCGCCGGCGCCCATGCGAGTGCGAGCCACGAAAAGCCCAACCGTTCGAAGAGGAATCCGCCGACCGCCGGCCCGCCGAGCAGCCCCGCGCCCCATGCCATGTTGTAAAGGCCGTAGGCGACGCCGAACGATCGCGCGCCGCCGAGCGAGGTCGCTTCGGCCATGTAGGCGAGCGAAGGTGTGATCATCAGTGCCATTGTGCCAACCAGCGGCAGCTGAAAGGCGAGCGCCGAGGCGAAGCTCCAGCTCTGGCCGGCGAGCGCGAGCGCGAAGGCCGAGAGCGAGAGGCCGAGCAGCATCATCCGGCGCGCGCCCCAGCGGTCGGCGAGATGGCCGAACGCCGGATGGAGTGCGGCGTTCAGCGCGGCGGCGACGCCGAACAGCACGCCGATACGCGCCGGCCCAATCGACAGATTGGCGAGGTGCAGCGCCAGCACCGGTTCGAGCATTGACAAGGTCGAGGAGACAGCCACCACCGCGATCACGCACGCGGCCACCGCCGGCAGCCGCAGCAGCGCGACCAGTGGCACCTTTTCGCGCGTCCCGTGCACCGGTGGAACATCGACAAGCAGGAACGAGAGCGCCGAGATGATCGCCAGACCGGTGACGAAGAGGAACGGGAGGCGGATGCCGCCGATCTCATAAAGCCAGCCGCCGATCGACGGGCCGATCATGATGGCGACGCTGCTGCCCGACATCACGATGCCGGTGACGCGGCCGCGTTCGCTGTCGTCGTAGCGATCGGCGATCATCGCGAAGCCGACTACCCACGTCACCGCGTCGGCGGCGCCCTGGACCAGCCGCGCCGCAAACAGCACCGGGAGCGATCGCGCCGATGCAAACAAAAAGGTCGCCGCGGCGAGCGCGACCAGACCGCCGACCATCGGCGCGCGGCGGCCGATTCGATCCGACACCGCGCCCATCGGCAGCGACACGGTCAGGAGCGTCACCCCGAACGACGCGAACAGCAGCCCGATCATCGTCGGCGACGCGCCGAGCCGCCGGCTCAGATCCGGCAGCACCGGCACCGCAGCCGAATAGGCGACGAGGTCGGTGAACGTCGCGAACGTGACGAGCGCGACCGTGAACGCGCGTGACCGGAACAGCGAAGACCGGAACCACGAAGACACGAAGAAAACGAAGGTACACGAGGAAATTCTTTGTACGAAAGAATTCTTCGTAGATCTTCGTGTTCTTTTTCGTGTCTTCGTGGTTCCGGCGTTACCGGCGCTTGAGCAGCAAACAGCTGAGCGGCGGGACGACGAGGCGCAGCGACTGATCGAAGCCGTGCGCTGCGATCGGCTCGGTGACGATACCGCCGCCGTTGCCGACGTTGCCGCCGCCGAAGACTTCCGAGTCGCTGTTCAACAGCTCCGCATACCAGCCCGACTCGGGGACGCCGATGCGGTACTCCATGCGCGGCACCGGGGTGAAGTTGAACACCATCACGACGAAGTCGCTGCGCCTCTTCGCGTAGCGGATGATCGAGACGACGCTGTTCTCGTTGTCGTTGCAGTCGATCCAGCGGAACCCGGACGGATCGAAATCGACCTCGTGCAGTGCGGGCTCGGCGTGATAGTGCCAGTTGAGGGCCTGGACGTAGCTGCGCAGCCCGGCGTGCGCCGGGAAGTCGAGCAAATGCCAGTCGAGGCTGCGATCGTGGTTCCACTCGCGCCACTGCCCGAACTCGCTGCCCATGAACAGCAGCTTCTTCCCCGGATGGCCGTACATGTAGCCGTAGAGCGTACGCAGCGCCGCGCGCTTCTGCCACTCGTCGCCTGGCATCTTGTCGATGAGCGTTCGTTTGCCGTGCACCACTTCATCGTGCGAGAACGGCAGGATGAAGTTCTCGGTGTGCATGTAGAGCGCGGAAAAGGTGACGAGGTTGTGATGCCAGCGGCGGTGGATCGGGTCCTCGTGCATGTACTGCAGGATGTCGTGCATCCAGCCCATGTTCCACTTGTAGGTGAAGCCGAGCCCGCCGAGATGCACCGGTCGGCTGACGCCCGGAAACGCCGTCGACTCCTCCGCCGCGGTCAGCGTCCCCGGATGGACGGCGTGGGTGAGGCTGTTCAACTCCTGCAGGAAACTGATCGCCTCGAGGTTCTCGCGGCCGCCGTAGCGATTCGGCACCCACTGCCCTGCCTTGCGCGAGTAATCGAGGTAGAGCATCGAGGCGACCGCGTCGACGCGCAGCCCGTCGATGTGGTACTCCTCCAGCCAGAACAGCGCGTTCGAGAGCAGGAAGTTGCGGACTTCGTTGCGCCCGTAGTTGAAGATCAGCGTGCCCCAGTCCTGGTGCTCGCCCTG
>Ga0075435_100000518_pt1 | contig 23614 bp, 25 predicted proteins | sample RhiMethybrSRZTD4_FD_75302 | JGI IMG/M metagenome (GOLD analysis project Ga0075435, IMG submission 75302) | Populus rhizosphere microbial communities from Tennessee, USA - Rhizosphere MetaG P. TD hybrid SRZTD4 | ecosystem: Host-associated > Plants > Roots > Rhizosphere > Soil | place: USA...
GCCGCTGCACGGTTTCCATGATGCGCAGGTCGGAAGTCCAGCGCTGCGGCGCGAGGTCGACGCGCACGTAGCCGCGGTAGCGGCTTTCTCCGAGGAGGATGTGCGGGTTGTCGGGGAGGTACCGGTTCATGCGTTCCTGCGCCCAGGCCTGTGAGGTGATCGAGGTGCCGACGAATTCAGAAGCGATCACCGGAGAGGCCGGGTCGTCGAAGTCGAGCTTGAGCTGCGACACGTTGAAGCAGTGCACGTCGCCGCCGATGACCACGGGGTTCGCGACGTTGTTCGACTTGAGGCTGTTGAGGAGGCGCTCGCGCGCGGCGGGATAGCCGTCCCAGCCGTCGGTCCAGGCGCGCCGGCCCGGACCGGGCTTCTGGTCGAACTGGGCCATCGCGGTGGTCTGCACGACGACGTTCCAGGCGGCGCGCGATTCGCCAAGGCCGTTTTCGAGCCAGCGCTCCTGCTGTCGTCCGAGCATGGTGCGCCCGGGGCTGCCGAGACGCGGGCACTTCTCGACGTCCACGGTGTTGGAGCCGCCGCGGCGGCCCGGGCGCGGACACGCGTGCCAGGAGCGGTACTGCCGGCAATCGAGGACGTGAAAGCGCGCGAGGGGACCCCAGTCGAGGTGCGTGTAGATCTGCATGCGCGGGCCCCGCGGCTGCATGCGCGGCGGCAGCGGCATGTGCTCGTAGTACGCGCGGTACGCGGCTTCGCGCCGCAGCAGGAACGATTCGCGATCCATGCCGTCTTCGGGCCGGTCGTCGGCGTAGTCGTTGTCGACCTCGTGATCATCCCAGGTGAGGATCCAGGGACAGGCTGCGTGAGCATCCTGCAGGTCGGGATCGCTCCGGTAGAGCGCGTGGCGCGCCCGGTAGTCCTCGAGGGAGTACGGTTCGGGGCGGTCGTGCTTGCGCACGTGGTCGCGTCCCCAGCTGGATTCGTAGATGTAGTCGCCGAGAAACACGACCAGATCCGGATCGTCGGCAACGATGTGGCGATAGGCGCCGAAGTAACCCTGCTCGTATTGCTGGCAGGACGCGAACGCGAAGCGCATGCGGCCGCCGACTTTGCCCGCTGCGGGCGCCGTGCGAGTGCGTCCAACGCGGCTTCGTGCGTCACCCGCGGTGAACCGGTACCAGTACCAGCGCTCGGGTTCGAGGCCCTCCACCTCGACGTGGGCCGAATGCAGCCACTCCGGCTGCGCGAGCGTCTCGCCCGAGCGGACCACGGACTTGAATCCCTCGTCGGCGGCGAGCTCCCACTTCAACGCCACCGGGACCGGCTCGACCCCGGTGAGGCGCGTCCAGAGCACGATGCCCGAGGGCGAGGGATATCCGGAGGCGACGCCGAGCGAGAACGGATAGGTCTGGGCGCGCAGGTTCCTGCAGACGGCGAAGGCGCCGAGAGTCTGCAGGAAGCGGCGGCGGGTGAACATGCGACTAGAATACCGGCTTCAGGTCTGGAGCCCGCAATGATCCATTTCGTTGTGCACGAGGAAGGCGACGGCGTCGGCGTCGTCGTGGTCGAGGGCGTGAAGGCGGGGCAGGAGCTCTCCGGCTGGATCATGGAGGACGACAAGGACGTCCAGGTCACGGCGCGCAACGACATCCCGATCGGGCACAAGCTCGCGCTGCGCGACTATCGCGAGGGCGACACCGTGATCAAGTACGGCGTCGACATCGGAAAGGTGGTGCAGCCGATCCGCAAGGGCGAGCATCTGCACGTGCATAACGTCAAGACAAAGCGTTGGTAGACATGAATCTCTCGAATACCACCTTCTTCGGGTACAAGCGCGAGAACGGCCGCATCGGCGTGCGCAACCACGTCATCATCCTGCCGGTCGACGACCTCTCGAATGCCGCCGCGCAGGCGGTCGAGGCGGGCATCAAGGGGACGTTGGCGCTGCCGCATCCCTACGGGCGGCTGCAGTTCGGCGCCGACCTGGACCTGCACTTCCGCACGCTGATAGGCACCGGCTCGAACCCGAACGTGGCGGCGGTTGTGGTGATCGGGATCGAAGATGGCTGGTCGAAAAAAGTTGCCGACGGGATCGCCGCGACCGGAAAGCCGGTAGCTTACTTCGGCATCGAGGGGCACGGCGACCACGAGACCATCCGGCGCGCCTCGCAGAAGGCCAGGGAGTTCGTGCAGTGGGCGAGCGAGCTGCGGCGCGAGGAGCGGCCGCTGAAGGAGCTGTGGGTGTCCACCAAGTGCGGCGAGTCGGACACGACTTCGGGCTGCGGCGCGAACCCCACCGTCGGCAACGCGTTCGACAAGCTCTATCCGCACGGCGTCACGCTGGTGTTCGGCGAGACCACCGAGCTGACGGGCGGCGAGCACTTGGTCGCAGCGCGCTGCCGCAACGACGACGTGCGCAAGAAGTTCCAGTTCGTCTTCGACCGCTATCAGGAAGTCATCAACCGCCACAAGACGAGCGACCTCTCGGAGTCGCAACCGACCAAGGGCAATATCGCAGGCGGCCTGACGACGATCGAGGAAAAGGCGCTCGGCAACATCCAGAAGATCGGCCGCAAATGCCTGGTGGACGGCGTGCTCGACAAGGCCGAGATGCCGACCGGGCCCGGCCTCTGGTTCATGGATTCCTCGTCCGCCGCGGCGGAGATGGTCACCCTGTGCGCGGCGTCCGGCTACGTGGTGCACTTCTTCCCGACCGGCCAGGGCAACGTCATCGGCAACCCGATTCTTCCGGTGATCAAGCTGTGCGCCAACCCGCGCACCGTGCGCACGATGTCCGAGCATATCGACGTCGATGTTTCCGGTTTATTAAGAAAAGAATTAACTCCGGATCAGGCGGGGGACAAGCTTCTGGAGTGCATGTTCCGCACCGCCAACGGGCGGCTGACCGCGGCTGAAGCGCTCGGCCACCGCGAGTTCGTGCTGACCCGGCTTTACGAATCGGCTTGAAAGTCTCGGTCTGGAAAGGAGGCGCCGACGGCGCCTTCCAGGAATTCGAAGTCCCGCGCCTTCCCAGCCAGACCGTTCTCGACGTCGTCACCCATATCCAGCGCGCGCTCGACGCCACGCTCGCGTACCGCTATGCCTGCCGGGTCGGGATGTGCGGCTCGTGCGCGATGACGGTGAACGGGGTCCCGCGCTGGACCTGCCGTACCCATGTGGACAAGGTTGCGTTCCACGATCGCCTGAAAATAGAGCCCCTAAAAAACCTGCCGGTCATCCGCGACCTCGTCACCGATATGAGCGTGTTCTTCGACAAGTGGGCACGCGCCAGGGGGCAGTTCTCGGGAACCCGAACAAAGAACGAAGACTTCCACGCGGTGAAGCCGGATTCGGCAAGCCGTGTTCAGGCCGACGCTGCCATCGAGTGCATTGGCTGCGGGGTGTGCTACAGCGCCTGCGATGTCGTTGCCTGGAATCCCGGCTACCTGGGTCCCGCGGCACTGAACCGCGCCTGGACGCTGGTGAACGACGAGCGCGACGCGGCCAAGCTCGAGCGGTTGCGTGCGGTCTCTGGCGACGCGGGCTGCCATAGCTGCCACACCCACATGAGCTGCACCGAGCGGTGCCCGAAGCATTTGTCTCCGACGGCTGCGATCGCGGGGCTCAAACGCGAAATCGTCACTGCCCTCATCCGAGGCGAGCTCTGAGCGCGAGGACGGAAACCCTTCTCTGGGTAGCACAGCGCGTCAGCGCGGCGGTGCTCGCGGTGTGCGTCTTGGTGCACCTCGCGACCATCATCTATGCGGTGCAGGGCGGGCTGACCGCTGCCGAGATTCTGGGCCGCACGCGAGGAAATCACGCCTGGCTCGCTTTCTATACGGTCTTCGTCCTCGCGGTGAGCGTGCACGCGCCGATCGGGCTGCGAGCCGTATTCCTCGAGTGGCTGCGATGGCGCGGCGCGTCGCGCGATATCGCCTTGGCGCTTTTCGCTGGAGCTCTCGCGTGGATGGGAATGCGAGCGGTGCTCGCGGTGTTCGCGTGAAGAAGGGATCTTCGTACTGGGTCGCGATCGTCCACCGGGTATCGGGCATCGCGCTCGCGATTTTCCTGCCGTTGCACTTCTGGGCGCTGTCAACCGCGCTCCAGCTGGACGCGTTCCTCGCCTGGACGCGCCAGCCCGCGGTGCTCGTCGCGGAATGGGGCATCGTGGTGGCGCTGGCCGCGCATTTCGCCGGGGGGCTGCGGGTGCTGGCGCTCGAGTTTCTGCCCTGGCACGGGCGGCAGAAGACGCTCGCCGCGCTCGCCGCCGGCGTCACGGCGCTGGTGGGGCTCGTTCTCGCGTTGGCGCTGTAGAATGAATTTCAAAGGAGGACGGCAATGGGATGGGTGAAGCTGATAGGGGCGGCGCTCCTCGCGCTCGCCTCGACGGGAGCGGCGGCCCAAGCCTGGCCGCAGAAGCCCGTGCGCTTCATCGTGCCGTTCCCTCCCGGCGGCGCCACCGACATCTCGGCGCGGCTGCTCGGAGAGAAGCTGACCCAGATCTGGGGCCAGCAGGTGGTGATCGAGAATCGCGGCGGCGCGGGCGGCGGCGTCGGCGCGGCCGAGGCGGCGCGCGCCGCGCCCGACGGCTACACCCTCTTTTTCCCCTCGGGCTCGGTGGTTACGGCGAACCAGCACATCTACGCCAAGCTGAACTACGACCCGGAGAAGGACTTCGTCGCGGTCACCAACGTCGTATCGGGTCCGCAGGTCGTCGCCGTGCCGGCCTCGTCGCCTTACAAGACGGTGAAGGATCTGCTCGAGGGCCTGCGCGCCAACCCGGGCAAGCTGACGTTCGGCCACGCCGGCATCGGCTCGCAGACCCACCTCGCCGCCGAGAATTTCCTGAACTCGGCGAAGGCTGACGCGATCGCCGTGCCCTACAAGGGCGAAGGGCCCGCGCTCGGCGCACTGGCGGGCGGTGAGATCAACTTCACCGTGACCAACGTGGCCGCGACGCTGCCGCACATCCAGTCCGGCCGGGTGCGCGCGCTCGGCGTGACCAGCAAGACCGAGGCGCCGCAGCTGAAGGGCGTGCCGCCGGTGGCTCAGACGCTGCCGGGGTTCGAGAACACCGGCTGGTTCGGCATCGTCGCGCCCACCGGTACGCCGAAGGAGATCATCGACAAGGTGTACCGCGACACGAAAAAGGCGCTCGAGGCGAGCGACCTCAAGGCGCGCCTCTATGTGCAGGGGCTCGCGCCGGTCGGCAACACGCCGGCGGAAATGGCGCGTGCGATGAAGGAAGAGACGGCGCTCTGGGGCCGGGTGGTTCGCGAGCGCAACATCAGGGTGCAGTGAAAGTCGATCCGAGCCAGGTCGAGGAGGCGGCCAAGGAGCTCTACATCCGGGCGCTCAAGCGGCTGCCGCCCGACGTGAAGCAGGGCTTCGACGCGCTCACGAAGAGCGAGACCGACGCCGGGGCGAAGCGCATGCTCGGCACGATGATCCGCAATATCTCCGTCGCGGAGGACACCGACAACCTGCTGTGCCAGGACACCGGCATCCCGGTCTACAACGTGTGGATCGGGCGCGGCGTCGAAATCGACGGCGTGCAGCTCAAGGAGGCGATCCGGCGTGGCTGCGCCCGCTCGACCCGCGAGTACTCGTTTCGTTCTTCCATCGTTCATCCGACGACGCGCGTGAACGAGCAAACGTCGACCGGTCGCGGCGTCCCCGTGATCAACATCGACTTCTGCGACGCAGCGCACCTCGTACTCGAGATGATCCCGAAAGGCTCGGGCTCGGAGAACAACTCGTGGCTGCGCATGGCGATCCCGGCCGAGGGCGTCGACGCGATCAAGACGTTTGTCGTCGACTGCGTGCTGGAGGCCGGCGGCAAGACCTGCCCGCCGACGATCGTCGGCGTCGGCGTGGGCGGCACCGCCGACCTTTGCGTTCACCTCGCGAAGCTCGCCGCGACGCGTCCGCTCGGCTCCCAGTGCGAAGATCCGGAAGGAGAAAAACTGGAGCGCGAGCTGTCGAAGGCCGTGAACCTGCTCGGGGTCGGGCCGCAGGGGCTCGGGGGCGATTCCACCGCATTCGCCGTCCACGTGGAGACCGCGGCCACGCATATCACCATGAATCCGGTCGCGGTGAACATGCAATGCCATTCGGCGCGACGTGCCCGGGCCACGCTCAGCGACAAGGGCATCGAGTATGGCTTTTAGGCTGCTGCTCGCCCTTTGCCTCGCCGCGCCGGCGTGGGCGGCGGAAGTCGCCGGGGTGAAAATCGACGACAAGGCGCGCGTCGCCGACACCGAGCTGTCCCTCAGCGGCGCGGGCCTGCGCAAACGCGTGATCTTTCAGGTCTACGCGATCGGCCTTTACGTGCGCGATCCCAAAGCCGACCTGATTTCCCAGCCCGGCCCAAAGCGCGTCCTGATCCACATGCTGCGCGACGTCGGCGCCGACCAGTTCGTCGGTGCGCTCTCCGAAGGTATCAAGGAGAACCATAGCGAGGCGCAGGCGAAGGCGCTCGAGCCGCGCGTCAAGGAGCTCGGCGCGACCATGGCCTCGATCCAGGAGGCGAAGAAGGGCATGAGCATCGCGCTCGACTGGACCGGAAGCGCGACGCAGCTCTCGATCGACGGCAAGCCGACGGGCCGGCCGATCGAAGGCGAGGACTTCTACCGCGCCCTGCTTCGGATCTGGCTCGGCGACAAGCCGGTGCAGGAAGACCTCAAGAGAGCGCTGCTCGGCGGCTGACGGCGGCTCAAAATGGCGCACTACGACCTGGCGACACCGGTCTCGGAGCACGCGGTCCGCAAGCTCCGGGTGAACGACACTGTCACGCTCGGTGGCACGCTCTTCGGCATCCGCGACGCGACCCAGATTCACATGTTCGATCGCGGCCGCAAAACCCGGTTCGACCTCGCCGGCCACGCGGTAATCCATACCGCGCCCAATGTGCGCAAGGTGAAGCCGGGCCCGGGAAATCCCGCGGGCTACGAGCCGCTCTGCGTCGGCACCACCACGAGCGACCGCATGGAGCGCTTCACCCGGCCGCTGATGCGCGAATACGGGGTGCGGATCATCATCGGCAAGGGCGGCCTGCGGGAAGACTCGTCGAATTCGTTCAGCGAAATCGGCGGCGTGTACCTCGCCATCATCGGCGGCACCGCGGCGCTCGAGACCACCTGGATCGAAGCCATCGAGGACGTCGACCTCGACGACCTCAACCCGGAATCGCTGTGGAAGTTTCGCGTCAACGGTTTCGGCCCGCTCATCGTCGCCATGGACAGTCACGGTGGCAGCCTCTATGCGAAGGTGAAGGATGCGGCGCAGCAGCGCCGGGCGGAGGCTTTGCGCCTGCTGGGCGTGGGTCATGGCCGGGACAATTCCAAACCCGGCGTGCGGTAATATCCGGTTAAAACCATAGGAGGATTCGATGAGGTTGCTCGCTCGCATTGTTGCGTTGCTGGCCGTGGCGGTCGCGGGGACGGCGCAGGCGCAGAACCTGTCCATCGCCACCGGCGGAACCGGCGGCGTGTACTACCCGCTCGGCGGCGGCATGGCCGCGGTGCTTTCCAAGTACGTCGACGGCATGCAGGCCACCGCCGAAGTGACCGGCGGCTCGGTCGCCAACCTGCAGCTCATCAGCACCGGCAAGCCCTACGTCGCCTTCACGATGACCGACGCCGCGCTCGACGCGTTGAAGGGTGAGGACAAGTTCAAGGGCAAGCCGGTCCCGGTGCGCACGCTGATGATCCTGTATCCGAACCGCATGCACGTGGTGACCCTCGACGGCACGAACATCCGCAAGATCGAGGACCTCAAGGGCAAGCGCGTATCGACCGGCTCGGGCGGCAGCGCCACCGAGGTCATGGCCTTCCGCGTCATCGAGGCCGCGGGCCTCGACAAGGATCGCGACATGCGGCGCGAGCGGCTCGGCGTGGCGGAGTCGGCTTCGGCGCTCAAGGATCGCAAGATCGACGCCTTTTTCTGGGTCGGTGGCCTGCCGACCGCGGCAGTCACGGACCTTGCCAGCACACCGGGCATCAGAATCAGGCTGATCGACCACGCGCATCTCGTGCCCGCCATGAACAAGAAGTACGGCAACCTCTACGTGAAGGACAGCATCGGCAAGGATGTCTACAGGGGCATGGAGAGGGACAACGAGCAGGCCACCGTGATGAACATCCTGGTGGCGCACGAGAAGATCGACGACAAGACCGCGTACAACATCGTGAAGGCGGTGTTCGAGCACCGCGACGAGCTGATCCGCGTGCACAAGGAGGCGGAAAACATCAAGCTCGAGAACCAGAAAAAGGAAGCTTCGCCGCTGCCATGGCATCCCGGCGCGATGAAATACTTCGCAGAGAAGGGCCTCAAGCTGCAGTAGGCCCGGCTGGCCCGGCAAGCCCCGACCAGGAAGCTGGCGGGGCTTTTTAGTTTCGAGGGGGAACGATGAGCAACGAAGTAGAGCGGCTGCACCAGCCCGCCGCCGAGGTGAGCGAGGAGGCGCTCGCCCGCGCCGAGGAGATGATCGAGCGCGAAGAGGGCGTGCAGAACAAGCTCAGCGGAGCGCTGGCGGCGTTCGTCGCGATGGTGGCGGTAGTGATGTCGCTCTTTCACCTGTATACGGCCTACGCGATCGTGCGCCCGGAGCACCTGCGCGCGATCCACGTCGCGTTCGTGCTGTTCCTCACTTTTCTCGTGTTCCCGGTCTGCCGTCGCTTCCGGCATCGCGTGATGTGGTGGGACTGGGCGCTTGCCGTCGCGGGCGTCGCCGTCGCGGCCTATCTCATCGCCGGCGGCGACGATTTCTTCGACCGCTCCATCCTGCCGGACAGCTGGGACATCGCGTTCGGCGTGGCGCTGATCCTGCTGATCCTCGAGGCCCTGCGCCGCACCACCGGGTGGATCCTGCCGGTCGTCACCGCCTGCTTCCTGCTGTACGCGTTCTTCGGCGAAGTGCTGCCCGCGCCCTGGACGCACAAGGACTACGAGATCCCCCGCCTCGTCGGCCACATGTACATGACGCTCGAGGGCATCTACGGCACCGCGATCGCAGTGTCTTCGTCGCTCATTATCCTGTTCACGATCTACGGCGCCTTCCTGCAGCACTCGGGCGCCGGCAAGTTCTTCATCGATTTCTCGTTCTCCGCCATGGGTGGCAAGCCCACCGGCGCCGGGCGCACGGTTACGCTCGCCTCGTTTCTCCTCGGAGGACCCTCCGGGTCCGGCGTCGCCACGACCGTGACGCTCGGCGCGGTCGCCGCGCCGATGCTGGCGAAGGTGGGTTACAGCAAGGAGGAAGCGGGCGGCCTGCTCGCCGCCGGAGGCCTCGGCGCGATCATCTCGCCGCCGGTGCTGGGCGCGGCGGCCTTCATCATCGCCGAGTTCCTCAAGATCTCGTACCTGGACGTGCTGCTGATGGCCGTCATCCCGACGCTGCTGTACTACCTGACGCTCTTTCTGATGGTCGAGATCGACGTGCGCAAGTTCGGCGTCAAGCAGGCGGTCTTCGAGCAGGTGGAATCAGCCTGGGCGCTGTCGAAGAAATACTGGTTCCACTTCCTCTCGCTGGTCTCGATCATCGCGTTCATGCTGCTCAATTTTTCGCCCGAGCTGTCGGTGTTCTGGGCCACCGTGGTCGCCCTGGCCACGAGCGTTCTGCGCCGCGACACGTCGCTCATCCCCTACGAGATCCTCGAGCGGCGCATACCGCTTGCCCGCGGTGCGCTCGATTCGGGCCTGTTGAAGGCGCTGCAGGGCGGCTCGATCGCGGTGCTCAACGTCGCCGCGACCTGCGCCGGGGCGGGCATCATCGTCGGCGTGGTGACCCTGACCGGGCTGGGGCTCAAGTTCAGCTCGATCGTGCTCGCCTACGCCGGCGGCTCGCTCGTTCTGACTGCGGTCTACACCGCGCTCATCGTCTGGATCGTCGGCCTGGCGGTGCCGGTCACCGCGAGCTACATCATCTGCGCGGTGATCGCGGCCCCGGCGCTCATCGCGCTCAAGGTCCCCGAGTTCGCGGCGCACATGTTCATCTTCTACTATGCCGTGCTGTCCGAAGTTTCGCCGCCCACGGCGCTGTCGCCGTTCGCCGCGGCCGCGATCACCGGCGGCGATCCGTACAAGACGACGCTGCAATGCTGGAAGTACACCACCCCGGCGTTTCTCGTGCCATTCTTCTTCGTGCTCGATCCTCAGGGCAGCGGGCTGCTCCTCACAGGATCGTTCAAGACGCTTGCGAACGCCGACTGGGGCTCGATTGCCGCCACCACGTGCATCGCCGTGGTGAGCATCGCGGCGCTGGTCACCGGCTTTCAGGGCTGGCTCTACAGGAATGCCGCGCCCGCCGTGCGCCTGCTGCTCATCGCTGCGGGGTTTCTCCTCGTGTACCCCGAGCGCTGGTCGCGCATCGCCGGCTTCTGCCTGATCGCAGTCTCGATGGCGTTCCAGCTGTTCGGAAGACGCCGTGCGCTCGCTTGAGACCGACATCCTGATCCTGGGCTCGGGGGGCGCGGGCCTCTTCGCGGCGCTGCACGCGCACAAGGCTGCGCCCGAGGCCGCGATCACCGTCGCGGTGAAGGGTCTCCTCGGCAAGTGCGGCTGCACTCGCATGGTCCAAGGCGGGTACAACGTCGCGCTGGCGAAGGAGGATTCGGTCGAGCGCCATTTCATGGACACCATCGAGGGCGGCAAGTGGCTGCCCGACCAGGACCTCGCCTGGATGCTGGTCACGCTCGCCGTCGAAAGAATCCACGAGCTTGAAAACGAGCTCGGCTGCTTCTTCGACCGCAATCCCGACGGCACCGTGCACCAGAAGGCATTCGCGGGGCAGACCTTCGATCGCACGGTGCACAAGGGCGACCTCACCGGGATCGAGATCATCAACCGGCTCGCCGAGCAGGTCTGGGCGCGCCGCATCGGGCGGCTCGAAGAGCATCGTGCCGTGGAGATCATCAAGAGCAAGACGGGAGACTCGGTCTCCGGGGTGCTGATGATCGACATGCGAAGCGGCGAGTACGTCTTCGTGCGCGCGAAGGCGGTGCTCCTCGCGACCGGTGGCGGGCCGACGATGTACAAGTACCACACGCCCTCGGGTGACAAGACCTGCGACGGCCTGGCGATGGCGCTGCGCGCCGGGCTTTCGCTGCGCGACATGGAGATGGTGCAGTTCCACCCGACGGGGCTCCTCGCCGGCACGCACACGCGCATGACGGGCACGGTGCTCGAGGAAGGACTGCGCGGCTCCGGCGGCCATCTCCTGAACGGCGCGAAGCAGCGCTTCATGCCGCAGTACGACCGCCTCGCCGAGCGGGCCACGCGCGATGTGGTTTCACGCGCGATGTTCGAGGAGATCAGGAAGGGCAACACCACCCCGCATGGGGGGCTCTACATTTCCATGGCCCACCTCGGCCCCGAGCGCGTGGCGCGCGAGTTCAAGGGGATGGTGGAGCGCTGCGCCGACTGCGGCTTCGACCTCGCCGGCGGCCTGGTGGAGGTCGTGCCGACGGCGCACTACATGATGGGCGGCGTCGAGTTCCGCGCCGATTGCAGCACGCGGCTGTCCGGGCTCTTCGTCGCCGGAGAGGACGCCGGCGGCGTGCACGGGGCGAACCGGCTGGGCGGAAACGGCGTCGCCAACTCGACCGTGTTCGGCGCGGTGGCCGGCGACGTGATGGCCGGCTGGATTCGCAGCCGCGGCTTTGAGGCACCCGATCCCGGCGCAATCGACGCCGGCGTGGCCGCGTGCGAAGCGCCATTCAGGCGGACCGCGTCGCCGACCCTGGAGCCGGTCCGGGCGAAGCTCTATGACCTCATGTGGGAAAGGGTCGGCATCATCCGCGACAGTGCCGGGCTGGAAACCGCGCGGCGCGAGCTGGAAAGCCTCGAAACGGAACTCGATGCGAGCGGCCTCGGCGACCATAATCGAGCCTTCAACCTGAGCTGGCACGACTGGATGAACCTGAAGAGCCTGGTTTCGGTCAGCCGCGCGATCACCGCCGCGGCGATCGCTCGCGAGGACTCGCGCGGCGCGCATTTCCGCACCGAGCACCCGCACGCGGGCCCGCTCGAATCCTCGACGTTTACCAGCATTTCCTCCCGGGAAAATACCTTGCAGGTCGACATGAAGCCCGTGGTCTTCACTCGCGTGCGGCCCGGCCAGACGCTGCTCAAGCATGTGGCCTGAGGCGATCCACCGCGAGCTCGGCGCGGCGAAGATCCGCGTCGTCGGCTACGTGCCCGACGGCGGACACAAGCGCCTGATCGAGCTCTGCCAGGCGGACAAGTCGATGCGCGCGGTGGTGCTCTCCACCGAGGAAGAGGGCATCGGCCTCGCAACCGGGGCATGGCTCGGCGGCGAGCGCAGTGTGCTGCTGATGCAGTCGAGCGGCGTCGGCAACGTGATCAACGCGCTGGGCACGATCAAGGAGTGCCGCTTCCCGCTGGTGACGATCGTCACCATGCGAGGGGAAGAAGGCGAATTCAATCCCTGGCAGGTGCCGATGGGGCAGGCGACGCGCACGGTGCTCGAGGCGATGGGCACCATAGTCCACCGGCCGGCTACGGCCGAGGAGGTCGCGCCGACGGTGAACGCGGCGCTGCGCCTCGCCTACAACAGCTACGCCTCGGTCGCGGTGCTGATCCCGCAGCGCGTGATCGGCATCAAGAGCTTCCAGGAGCAAACCAGCCAATGACGCCGCATCGGCGCGAAGTTGTAAAGCAATTGCTTGAGGATAGGGGCGAGCTGCTGGTCATCGCCGGGCTCGGCTCGACCTCGTGGGACATCACCGCCGCGGGCGATTCGCCGCTCAGCTTCCCGCTTTGGGGCGCGATGGGGCAGGCCGCGATGATGGGCCTCGGCCTCGCGCTCGCGCAGCCGCGACGCCGGGTGCTCGTCATCACCGGCGACGGGGAGATGCTGATGGGGCTCGGCTCGCTCGCGACGATCGGCGTGCAGCAGCCGACGAACTTGAGCGTCGTGGTGATCGACAACGAGCGCTACGGCGAGACCGGCATGCAGACGACGCACACCGCTCACGGCGTCGATCTTCAGGCCGTAGCCAAGGGTTGCAATCTCAAAGCCTGTCCAACCGAGCTTTCTCCCCTCAGAAAAGCCATTCATGAGCAGGCGGGACCCAACTTCGCCGTGATCAAGGTGCAGGCCGAGAAGATCCCGCTCGTGCTGCCGCCGCGCGAAGGCGCCCTTCTCAAGGCGCGGTTTCGCCGCGCGTTGTTAGGACCCGAAGCAGACTCGGTTTAGCCGACGTGCTTGCGGAAAAACTCTAGCGTCCGCTCGCGCGCTTGCTTTGCGGCGGGCGCGTTGTATGAGCCGCGGTGGTCGCAGTTGAAACCGTGGTCGGCTGAGTAGATGAAGATCTGGTGCTGCGGATACCTCTCCGCCAGCTTCTTCACGCCGTCGACCGGAATGTGCTGGTCCTTGTCGCCGAAGTGGCCCATGAGGGGCACTTTCGGGGCGAGGCCGGTGTTGTCCAGGATCCCGCCGCCGTAGTAGGGTACCGCCGCCGCGAGGCCGGAGATCCTGTTTGCCGCAAGCCAGGTGACGAAGCCGCCCCAGCAGTACCCGACGATGCCGGTCTTGCCGGCGCCTGACGCGGCTTTGACCGCGGCCTCGGCGTCCTTGACCGCCATGTCGTTCGTGACCTTGCCGCGGATTTCGCGGCCCTTGGCGATGTCGTCGGGCGTGTAGCCGAGCTCGACGTTTTTCTGCACCCGGTCGAAGAGCGCCGGCGCGATGGCGAGATAGCCGTCGGCGGCGTAGCCGTCGGCGACCTGCCTGATGTGGCTGTTCACGCCGAAGATCTCCTGGATCACGACGATGCCGCCGCGGGGCTTGCCCGACGGCTCGGCGCGGTACGCCGCAAGCTTGTGGCCGTCGGACGCGGTCAATTCGATCATCTTGCCCATGCGTCTCTCCTTGAAATAAATGGGGTCAGATCAACATTTCCCCGACTGCAGGGATAATGGATAGTTCGGGGCCGGAAATGTTGATCTGACCCCATTTATTTAGAATCGTGCCTGTGAAGAAGCCAGCGCAAGAACTGTTTCGACTCGGCTGCACGGCGCTGGAGCGCGCCGGCGCGCACGCCGCGATGGCGCAGGCCGCCGCGAAGCACCTGGTCCAGGCGGAGGCCCAAGGCCTGCCCACCCACGGCATGTCGCGGGTGCCGTTCTACTGCTCGATGCTGCGCAACGGTCGTGCCGACGGCACGGCGCACCCGGCGATGGTGAGCGATCGCGCCGCGGCCTGCCTCATCGACAACCGCGACGGCCTGCCGTATGTGTCGGTGGACTGGGCGGTGGCCGAGGTGGTCCAGCGCGCGCGCCGCAACGGCATCGCGTTCGCCGGCATCCGCAACAGCTCGCACGTCGGCGTTCTCGGCATCCATCTGCTCTCGGTGGCCGAAGCCGGACTGGTCGGCTTTGCGTTCACCAATTCGCCCGCGGCGATCCCGGCCTGGGGTGGCAAGAAGCCGCTCTTCGGCACCGACCCCGTAGCGGCCGCGTTTCCCCGGCGCAACGCCGATCCGATCGTGATCGACCTCGCGCTCACCACGGTGGTCCGCGGACGCATCATGATGGCGATGCGAAAGGGCGAGCGCATCCCCGAAGGCTGGGCGCTCGACCGGCACGGCAAGCCGACCACCGACCCGAAGGAAGCCATCGAGCACGGCAGCCTCTTCCCGATCGGCGGCGCGAAGGGCGCGATGCTCGCGCTGATGTTCGAGCTCATCTGCGCTTCGCTTACCGGGGCAGCCATAGGTCCCGAGGCGGATTCGTTCTTCGCGGAGCAGGGCAACAAGCCTCGCATCGGACAGGCGTTCATCGCCATCGATCCGGCCGCGCTCGCGGGCAGCGAGAAATTCGCCGAGCGGGTCGAGGCCGTCGTTTCCACGATGCTGTCCGATCCGGAAGTGCGCCTGCCCGGAGCCCGGCGCTTCGCCTCCGAGCGCGCCGCGAAGGCCGGCATGGAAATTCCCGCCGACCTGCTCGCGCAGATCGAGAAGCTGTGTTCGACGTAGTCGTCGCGTTTCCGCGGATGAAGGTCGCGGTGAAGACCCGCGAAGAGCGGATCTGTGAGATTTGCTATCTCCCTCCACAGACTTCTCTGATTGATCCGAAAAACCCCCTCGCAGCCCGCGCCGCGCGACAGCTCGAGCGCTACCTCGCTGACCCCGACGCCGGCTTCGATCTTCCGCTGCTCATCGAAGGCACGCCGTTCCAGCGGCGGCTGTGGGACGCCCTGTGCGGGATTCCGCGCGGCAAGACGCTCACGTACGGCGCGCTCGCCAAGCGCCTGGACGCCGAGCCGCGCGCGGTCGGCCAGGCCTGCGGCGACAACCGGCTGCCGATCGTCATACCCTGCCACCGCGTGGTGGCCGCCGACGGCATCGGCGGCTTCGCGCATTCGACGGGCGGCTATCTGGTCGAAGCCAAGCGCTGGCTCCTCGCCCACGAGCGCGCGGCCGACCTCTTCGAGCTCGAGCCTTGAACCAGGGCGACGCCCGGCTCCTCGACGCGTTCTGCGACGCGCTGTGGCTCGAGGACGGGCTGGCGAAGAACACGATTTCTTCCTACCGCGCCGACCTGGAGCAGCTCGCGCGGCGAAAGAAGCTGCTGGATGTCGGCGAGGCCGATCTTTTCGGCTTCATCGCTTCGCGCAAGGGCCGCGCCTCGAGCATGGCGCGACTGGTCTCGAGCCTGAAGCGCTTCTATCGCTACTGCGTGCGCGAGCGGCGCATCGCCGCGGACCCGACGCTGAAGCTCGACCCGCCCAAGCGCGCGCCGCGCTTTCCGAGCACGCTGTCGGAAGCGGACGTCGAATCACTGCTCGCGGCGCCGGACCCCTCGACGCCGCTTGGCCTGCGCGATCGCGCGATGCTCGAGACGCTCTACGCCACGGGCCTGCGGGTCTCGGAGCTCGTCAGGCTGAAGACCTTCGAGGTGAACCTCGACGCGGGCGTTCTGCGCGTGATGGGCAAAGGCTCCAAGGAGCGCCTCGTACCGCTCGGTGAGGAGGCGGTCGACTGGATCGCGCGCTATCTGAATGAGCGAAAAGGCGCTGCGGACGCGCTCTTTCTCACCGCGCGCGGAGCCGGCATGACGCGGCAGGCGTTCTGGCACCTGATCCGCCGCTACGGCAAGCGCGCGATACCCGCCAAGAAGCTCTCGCCGCACGTTTTGCGCCACGCTTTCGCCACGCACCTCATCAACCACGGTGCCGACCTGCGGGTCGTGCAGCTCCTTCTCGGTCACGCCGACATCTCCACCACGCAGATCTACACGCACGTCGCGCGCGAGCGCCTGAAGGCATTGCACACGAAACATCACCCGCGGGGATGACCCCTGCGACGGCATTCCTGAAATCGAAGGGCATCGCCTTCACGGAGCATATGTACGAATACGTCGAGCACGGCGGCACCGCGGTGTCCGCCGAGTCGCTCGGCGTTCCCGAGCACGACGTGGTGAAGACGCTGGTCATGCAGGACGATCAGGCCAGGCCGCTCATCGTGCTGATGCATGGCGACCGCAAGGTCTCGACCAAGAATCTCGCGCGCCAGGCGGGCCGCAAGTCGATCGAGCCCTGCCGGCCCGAGGTGGCGCAGCGCCATACCGGCTACCAGGTCGGCGGCACTTCGCCCTTCGGCACGCGCAAGGCGTTGCCGGTCTACATGGAGCGCTCGATCGCGGCGCTGCCGGCGATCTACATCAACGGCGGCCGCAGGGGTTTTCTGGTCAAGCTGAAAACGGCGGACCTGATTTCCATCTTACGGCCCGATCTGGTCGACGTCGCGCTCGAAGACTAGGCGCGGCCCCGCTCGACCGTGACGCCGACCAGTCCGACATCCTTCAGGATGCCGAGCTTGGCGATCGACACCTTCACCCAGGCGGCGCCGAATTCGTCGAGCAGCAGCCGCGCCACGCGCTCGGCGAGCGTCTCGACGAGGTTCACGTGATCGGAGGCGACTTCGCGGATGCGCGCCGTGACCTTGTCGTAGTCGATGCAGTCGGCGACCTTGTCGCTCTCGAATACCGCGGCGTTCGCGATGCCGATCTCGAGATCGAGCCGGATGGTCTGCGGCACGACCCGCTCGCGGCGGTGAAAGCCGATGAGCGTCTGCAGCCGGAAGTCGCGGATGAAGATGTGGTCCATGGGCGCGGAGCATTATAGGCGCGCGGTAGTATGCTTCCGGCATGGCGACCGCCCTCACCGCTCTTGCGGCGTACTGCATCGGCTCGGTCTCGTTCGCCATCGTGGTGAGCCGCCTCATGCGCCTGCCCGATCCCCGCAGCTACGGCTCGAAGAACCCGGGCGCGACGAATGTGCTGCGCACGGGAAGGAAAACCGCTGCGGTGCTCACGCTCGCGGGCGATGCCGGCAAGGGCTGGCTCGCGGTATGGCTCGCGGCGCAGCTCGGCGGCGATGTTCCGGCGGCGGCCCTGGCGGTTTTCCTCGGACATCTCTATCCGGTGTTCCACCGCTTCCAGGGCGGCAAGGGCGTCGCGACCGCCGCCGGCGTGCTGTTCGGTCTGGACCCGCGGCTCGGCCTCGCTGCGCTCGCCGCCTGGATCGTCGTTGCGGTGCTGTTCCGCTACTCCTCGCTCGCGTCTCTCATTGCGGCGATCGCCGCGACGCTGTGCGCGTGGCTCCTCGGCGCGGACGCGCGCGTCGGCGTGGTGGTCGCCGCGATCGCGGTTCTGCTCGTCTGGCGCCACCGCGAAAACATCGCACGCCTCGCCGCCGGGACCGAGTCGCAGCTCGGCCGCAAGAAAGCTAACCCTCCAGATCCCAACGCGGCTTCACGGTGAAGCGCGCTTCGCCGTTGGCTGCGTGCGGCAGGCGCAGCGCCGCGGCGAACGCGATCATCGCGCCGTTATCGGTGCAGAGCTCGGGCTCCGGATAGAACACCTCGTAGCCGCGGCGCGCTGCGGCGGCATCGAGCGCCGCGCGCAGCTGCCGGTTGGCGCCGACACCTCCGGCGACCACGAGCCGCTGCAAGCCGGTCGACTGCAGGGCCTTGAGACATTTCGCCACCAGCACCTCGACCACGGCGTCGACGAACGCCCGCGCAAGATCCGCCGGTCGCGGCTGCTCGTTCCGGATTGCCGTCGCCACGGCGGTTTTGAGCCCCGAGAAGCTGAACTCGAGATCCTCGCTGTGAAGCATCGGCCGCGGCAGGCTGACGCGTCCCGGGACTCCGGTGTCGGCGAGGCGCGACAGCGCCGGACCGCCGGGGTAACCGAGGCCGAGGAGCTGCGCGGTCTTGTCAAAGGCTTCGCCCGCGGCATCGTCCTGCGTTTCTCCGAGGAGAGCGTAGCGGCCGACGCCCTCGACTCGCATGAGCTGGGTGTGGCCGCCGGACACGAGCAGCGCAACGAACGGGAACGCGGGCGGCCGCTCGGAAAGAAGCGGCGAGAGAAGATGGCCCTCCAGGTGGTGGATTCCCACGGCCGGGATCCGCAGCGCGACACCAAGGGCGTGAGCGAAGGAGGCACCCACCAGCAAAGCCCCGGCGAGGCCCGGTCCCGCGGTGTAACCCACGCCGCCGAGATCGTGAATATTTCGCTTGGCGGCGCCAAGTACCTGCCGCGTCAACGGGATGAGGCGCCGGATGTGGTCGCGCGAGGCGAGCTCGGGCACCACCCCTCCATAGGCCTCGTGCATGGCCACCTGGGAATGGACCGCGTGCGCGGCGAGGCGCCCGGCCGCGGCGTCGTAGAGCGCGACGCCGGTTTCGTCACACGAGGTCTCGATCCCGAGGATCAACATGCGAATGATTTTGATACAATTCAGCCCCCTTCAAGGCCGCAGGCGTAGACCGCAGGGTAGACAAGGAGCTGGATGCCGACCGTACGAGTCAAGGAAAACGAGCCGTTCGAAGTGGCCATGCGCCGCTTCAAACGCACCGTCGAGAAGACGGGCCTGCTCACCGAGCTTCGTTCCCGCGAGTACTACGAAAAGCCGACCGCCGAGCGTAAACGCAAGCTCGCAGCCGCGGTCAAGCGCCATCACAAGCGTCTGCGCAGCCAGATGCTTCCCCAGAAGCTGTACTGAAGATCTCTCTTAAGCAGCAAATCAGCGAGGACATGAAGACGGCGATGCGCGCCAAGGACTCGGCGCGCCTGTCGGCGATCCGCCTGATCCTTGCCGCGATCAAGCAGAAGGAAGTGGACGAGCGGGTCGAGCTGACCGACCCGGACGTGGTCGGCATCCTCGAGAAGATGATCAAGCAGCGCCGCGAGTCCATCGCCCAGTTTGAGAAAGCGGCCCGCAACGACCTCGCCGATGCCGAGAAATTCGAGCTCGGGGTGGTCTCGGGCTACCTGCCGCAGCAACTATCTGATTCTCAGGTACAAGAAGAAATCGCAAAGGCCGTTTCCGAGACTGGCGCGAGCGGCGTGAAGGACATGGGCAAGGTCATGGCGGCGCTGAAGGCGCGGCTCGCCGGCCGGGCCGACATGGGGAAGGTCTCGGCGCTGGTCAAAGCCAGGCTTTCAGGCTAAAACCGGGATGTGATCCCGGAGTCGTTCAAGCAGGACCTGCTCAATCGGGTCGACATCGTGGACGTGGTCTCGCGCTACGTCCAGCTCAAGAAGGGCGGCGCCAACTACCTTGGGCTTTGCCCGTTCCACGGCGAGAAGACGCCCTCGTTCACGGTCAGCCCGTCCAAGCAGTTCTATCACTGCTTCGGCTGCGGCGCACATGGAAATGCCATCGGCTTCCAGATGGAGTACGGCGGCATGGGCTACGTCGATGCCATCAAGGACCTCGCGGCATCGGCCGGCATGCAGGTCCCGGAGCTCCGGCCCCGCACGGCGGAAGAAGCGGCGCGGCAGGAGCGCGAAACCGACCTCTATGACGTGATGGAGAAGGCGATGGCCTTCTACCGTGCACAGCTCAAGGGTTCGCCGCGTGCCATCGAGTACCTCAAGGGCCGCGGGCTCACCGGCGAAATCGCGGCGCGTTTTCGCGTCGGCTACGCCCCGGACGGTTGGCAAGGTCTCAAGGAAACCTTCCCAGAGTACGAAGACAAGGCTCTGGTCGAATGCGGCCTCGTGATCGAGGGCGACGAAGGCAAGCGCTATGACCGCTTCCGCGACCGGGTGATGTTCCCGATCCTCAACGCGCGCGGTGCAGTCGTCGGATTCGGTGGGCGCGTGCTCGGAGATGGTGAACCCAAGTATCTGAATTCACCGGAAACATCACTGTTTCAGAAGGGACAAGAGATCTATGGCCTTGTTCAGGCGCGCGACTCAATCAGAGCTAGCGGACGCGTACTCGTCGTCGAGGGGTATATGGATGTCGTCGCCCTCGCTCAGTTTGAAGTCGGCTACGCAGTAGCGACTCTGGGTACGGCCACTACCCCTATCCATGTGGCAAAACTCTTGCGGCTGGCCGACGAGATCGTGTTTTGCTTTGACGGGGATACGGCTGGGCGAAAAGCCGCAAGGCGCGCGCTGGAGGTCGGTTTGCCGGTCGCGCCGGACAATAAGCCCATCAAGTTCCTGTTTCTTCCGGAAGGCGAAGACCCGGACACGTACATACGCAGGCACGGTAAAGAGCAGTTCGAGAGCCTCGTACATTCGGCGGAGACTCTCTCTCAATTCCTTCTTAGCGAGCTTCGATCAGGATCGAATCTCGAAACGGGGGAAGGAAGGTCCCGCTTTGTCTCGGCGGCTCAGCCCTACATCCAAAAAATTACCGCACCCATCCTGCGCATTCAGCTGATCAATGCAGTTGCCGAGATAGGGAAAATCTCTCAAGACGACGTAAGAGAACTGCTGAAGGTCCCGGAGGGTCCGAGGTTCAAGCGCCCCGCGCCCGCCCGGAGGTCAGCGCCAGTCGTCAACCGGACTCACGAGTGGAACCTCCTGTACTCGGTTTTGGTCGATCTACCGATGTTCGTGCACATCAACCCGGCGTTGCTTGGCGAGCGTCACCCAGAAACTCAGGCTCTATTGGCCATTCGCGATGTCTGCCAGTCGGCTGCCGAAGACCTGTCTTTTCGGGCCCTCTTGGAAGGCTTGGAGGGCAATCCATCGTTGGACCTGGTACTCAATGCGAACAGGTTTGGCGAGGAGCTCGGCTTCAATCAGGAGGAGGCTCGAGTCGAGATTCAGTGGGCACTATCGCGACTCGACGTGATCCGAAGGGAAAAAGAGCTTGAATCACTGCGGGTTACGGGCCTCCTGTCGCGAGATCAGCGGCTGGAGTATCAGAGCAAGCTGAATGAGTACAACTTGCTGAGAGGCGCTGTGCGCGCCGATGCGCCGGCGCACTGACTGGGTGAGCCGGCCAAACCGCGACCGGTTCAAGCTGTCTAATCGCGGGCGTCGGTGGCTTCCAAGTGGTGGCGGGGTTCTTGCAGTCAAGCGGGTCCAAGCCGCCAACTTGAACCCCTTGAAACTTCGAGCTTTTGCTACAATGTACGGTTTCGCTCAAATGGGCGGAAACGAGTCTTGACATCGGGGGATGGATGGTTCTGAAGCGCAAAGTGAAGGCGAAGAAGGTTCTGCGGGCGGCGAAGAAGAAGGCCAAAGCCGTCAAGAGCCTGAAGACCAGGTCGCAAAAGGCGCCGGCGGCGAAGAAGCTGCTGCGTGCCAAGGCGCCCGCGCGCGTCCACAAAGCCCCTGTTGCCAAGGCGGCGCCGCATCCGAAGGCCGCCGCGGCACCGCAACCGGGAGATAAGAAAGCCAAAACCCCTATCAAGAGCGCGAAGCAGGCGCTCGAGCTCCTCGAGGCGAAGGTCGCCGAGGTCAAGGGCAAGGGCAAGGGGGTCCGCGGCGGACGCAAGAGCCGCAAGGATGAATGGGTTGTCGGCCCGGCGCCGACCCCGGAGGACGCCGAGACCCGGCGCACGCGCCTCAAGAACCTGATCAAGCTCGGCAAGGAACGCGGCTTCCTCACCTACTCGGAGATCAACGACCACCTGCCCGACGACCTGGTCGACGCCGAGCAGATCGAGGCCATCATCTCCACGTTCGGCGACATGGGCATCCAGGTCTACGACCAGGCGCCCGACCAGGAAACGCTGCTCATCGCCTCCGATGCGCCGCCGGTGGCCCAGCCCGACGACGACGTCGAGGAGCAGGCCGAGGCCGCCCTTTCCACCGTCGACTCCGAGTTCGGCCGCACCACCGACCCGGTGCGCATGTACATGCGCGAGATGGGCTCGGTGGAGCTGCTCACGCGCGAGGGCGAGATCGAGATCGCCAAGCGCATCGAGGAAGGCCTGCGCCATATGATCCAGGCGATCAGCGCCTGCCCGACCACGGTTCAGGAGATCCTGGATCTCGCCGACAAGGTCGAGAAGGACGAGCTGCGCATCGACGAGGTGGTCGACGGCCTGGTCGATCCCAACGCCAAGGACGACTTCGATCCCAAGAAGGCCGAGTCGCCCGAGGACGAGGAAGCGCAGATCGAGGAAGAAGAGGGCGAGGACGAGGAAGCCGCCGACGCCGCGCAATCGGCGAGCCTGCTCAAGCTGCGCGGCGAGGCGCTGGAGAAGTTCGCCCGCATTCGCCGGCTGTACGAGAAGATGGCCAAGGCGCTCGAGCACAAGGGCTCCAAGGACAAGGACTTCCTGCGCGCGCGCGACCAGATCTCCAACGAGCTGATGGGAATCCGCTTCACCGCGCGCACCGTCGAGCGCCTTTCCGACAGCGTGAGGAGCCTGGTCGACGAGGTCCGGCGCCACGAGCGCGCGATCCATGACAACGCGGTCGAGAAGGCTCAGATGCCCCGGCAGCACTTCATCAAGGTGTTCGCGAGCACCGAGGGCTCCAGGCGCTGGCTGGTCGCCGAATTGAACGGCGAGCACCCCTGGAGCGAGGGCCTGCGCCGGGTCGAGCCTTCGATCCTGGAGCTGCTTTCGAAGATCCAGACCGTGCAGCAGAAGATCGGCATCTCGGTGAGGGATCTCAAGGAGATCAACAAGCAGATGTCCACAGGGGAAGCGAAGGCTCGAAGGGCGAAACGGGAGATGACCGAGGCCAACCTGCGCCTCGTGATCTCGATCGCGAAGAAGTACACCAACCGCGGCCTGCAGTTCCTCGACCTGATCCAGGAAGGCAACATCGGCCTGATGAAGGCGGTGGACAAGTTCGAATACCGCCGCGGCTACAAGTTCTCGACCTACGCCACCTGGTGGATCCGGCAGGCCATCACGCGCTCGATCGCCGACCAGGCGCGCACCATCCGCATCCCGGTGCACATGATCGAGACGATCAACAAGATGAACCGGATCAGCCGCCAGATCCTGCAGGAGACCGGGCAGGAACCCGATCCGGCGACGCTCGCGCAGCGCATGGAGATGCCCGAGGAGAAGATCCGCAAGATCCTCAAGATCTCCAAGGAACCGATCTCGATGGAGACGCCGATCGGCGACGACGACGACTCCCACCTCGGCGATTTCATCGAGGACCAGTCGACGCTCGCACCCTCTGACGCGGCCACGTTCGCTTCGCTCAGGGACGTGACGAAGGAAGTGCTCGATACGCTCACCCCGCGCGAAGCGAAGGTGCTGCGCATGCGCTTCGGCATCGAGATGTCGACCGACCACACTCTAGAAGAGGTCGGCAAGCAGTTCGACGTCACGCGCGAGCGCATACGCCAGATCGAGGCCAAGGCGCTGAGGAAGCTGCGGCACCCCTCGCGCTCGGAGCGGCTGAAGAGCTTCCT
>Ga0075435_100000520_pt1 | contig 23565 bp, 25 predicted proteins | sample RhiMethybrSRZTD4_FD_75302 | JGI IMG/M metagenome (GOLD analysis project Ga0075435, IMG submission 75302) | Populus rhizosphere microbial communities from Tennessee, USA - Rhizosphere MetaG P. TD hybrid SRZTD4 | ecosystem: Host-associated > Plants > Roots > Rhizosphere > Soil | place: USA...
TCGATCCGCCGCGCGCGTGCAGGCATCAAGGACCCGAAGCGGCCGACCGGCTCGTTCATCTTCCTCGGCCCCTCGGGCGTGGGGAAGACGGAGCTGGCGCGCACGCTCGCCGAGTTCCTGTTCGGCGACGAGGACGCGATGATCCAGGTCGACATGTCGGAGTACATGGAGAAGCACTCCGTGTCCCGGCTCGTCGGCTCGCCCCCGGGCTATATCGGGTACGACGAAGGCGGCCAGCTCACCGAGGCCGTGCGTCGGAAGCCGTACTCGGTGCTGCTCCTCGACGAGATCGAGAAGGCGCATCCGGACGTGTTCAACATCCTGCTCCAGATCCTGGAGGAGGGGAAGCTCACCGACGCGCAGGGCCGCCGCGTGGACTTCCGCAACACGATCATCGTCATGACCTCGAACATCGGCGCCGCCCAGATCTCCAAGAACGTCGGCCTCGGCTTCTCGATGGGCGACGACACGGGCATGTCCTACGACGACATGAAGAACCGCGTCATGGGCGAGCTCAAGAAGGTCTTCCGGCCCGAGCTGCTGAACCGCATCGACGAGGTCATCGTCTTCCACAAGCTGACGAAGGAAGAGATCCTCACCATCGTCGACATCCAGATGAAGCGCGTCCGCGAGCAGATGGCGACTCACGAGGTTGCGATCGAGCTGACGGACGAGGCCAAGGAGCTGCTGGTCGAGAAGGGCTACGACCCCGCAATGGGTGCCCGGCCGCTGCGCCGTGCAATCCAGCGTGTGATCGAGGATCCGCTCGCCGATTTCGTCCTCGGCCGCTCGCTCGAGGCCGGCTCGACGATCCTCGTGGCGCGGAAGGGCGACACGGAGGAAGTCGACATGACCGTCATCCCGGGCGAGGTCACACCGGAGAAGGTCACGGTCCCGCCGGTACAGCCCTCCGACGAGACGGACGAAGAGCTCGCGCCCGAGTAACGGCGTGCGCCGCTTCGGCGGTAGTGGGGGAAACGAGCAGCTGACGGCGATCGTCGCTGCGCTGCTGGTGCCCCTGCTCCTGGCTGAGGCCGCAACGCTGCTGAACGTTCGCTCCCTGCTGACCGTGCACGCGTTCATCGGCATGCTGCTCGTGCCGGTCGTCGCCGTGAAGCTCGCGAGCGCGGGCTGGCGGATGGTCCGCTACTACACCGCCCGCGAGGAGTACGTCCGCCGCGGGCCGCCGCAGCTGGCGATCCGGCTCGTCGTCGCGCCGGTGCTCGTCGCTTCGACGATCGTCCTGTTCGGGACGGGCGTGGCGCTGCTGGTGCTCGGCCAGACGCAGGGCAGCCTCGTCGGTCTGCACAAGGCGAGCTTCGTCGTCTGGGGCGGCGCATTCGCCGTGCACTTCCTCACGCGCGTCGGGTTGCTGTGGCGCGCTCTGCGGCGACGCGTGCCGGGGATCTCCGTCAGGATTGCCGCAGCGACGCTGTCGATCGTCGCGGGGGTCGCCCTCGCGGCGCTGACACTCCCGGCGATGGACCACCTGCAGGACGGCGCGTCCGGCCACGTCGGCTTCGACGAGCGCTAGACGCGTCCCCACCCCATGACATTCGGTCGCACGAGCCGCGGGACCTCGGGCAGATCCTTGTGCTCGACCTCGACGAGCTCGAAGCCCGCCGACTCGATCCGCTCGAGCGTGGGACGGTTCGGGTGGCAGCCGCCGGCGACCCATCCCCAGGGACGCTCGAGGCGGTCCTGCCAGCGTGCGAGCTTCGCGTCCTCCGACCGCACGTGCTCCAAGAAGATGAAGCGGCCGTCCGGACGCAGCACTCGCCGTAGCTCTCGGAGAGCGTGCGCCGGGTCGCGCACCGAGCAGAGAACGGCGAGGCTCACGGCCGTATCGAACGAGCTCTCCTCGAACGGCAGCTCCTCGGCCGGTGCCTCGATCAGCGTGACGCCGCGGCCGAGCTGCGCGGCCCGGGCCCGCGCGCGACGCAACATGGGCGCCGACGGGTCGACGCCGACGAGCTCGACCTCCGGCGGATAGTGCGCGAAGCTGAGGCCGGTCCCGACGCCGATCTCGAGCACCCGGCCGCGCGCATTCACGAGCAGCTTGCGCTTCAGCTCCGCGCCGAACTTTTCCTCGGTGCGCGCGCTGAGCGGGTCGTAGACGGCGGCGAAGATTCGTTCGCGTATCGACACAGACCCGACACTACCGTCGTCAGGACCCGCTCCTAGGATGGCTGAATCGCCAAGCCTGCCGTCACTTACGCCTGCACCGACTGCGGCTATTCCGCCGGGCGGTGGTTCGGGAAATGCCCGGGCTGCAACGCCTTCGGAACGCTGATCGAGGACGTCGTCGGCGCGCCCGGCGCGAAAGCGCCGCCGCAGCCGCTGCTCCGCCTCGTCGACGTCGAGGCGACCGAGGCCGAGCGGATCTCGACGGGCGTTGCGGAGCTCGACCGCGTCCTCGGCGGCGGCCTCGTTCCCGCCTCACTCGTGCTGGTCGGGGGTGAGCCCGGCGTCGGCAAGTCGACGCTCCTGCTCACCGCGCTCGCGGAGATGTCGGAGCAGCGCCGCGCGCTGCTCGTCACCGGCGAGGAATCGGTCGCCCAGGTCAAGCTTCGCGCCGAGCGGCTCGGCGGCGCCGGGCGCGTCGAGATTCTCGCCGAGACGGAGCTCGAGACCGTGTGCTCCACGCTCGAAACCGAGCGTCCGGCCGTGTGCGTGATCGATTCCGTGCAGACCCTCCATGCCGCCGAGATCGGCTCGGCCCCGGGCTCTGTGGCGCAGGTGCGGGAGGCGGCGGCGCGCCTGATGCGCACGGCGAAGGAGCTCGGCGTCGCGACGATCCTCGTCGGCCACGTGACGAAGGACGGATCGGTCGCCGGCCCGCGGGTGCTCGAGCACCTCGTCGACTGCGTGCTCCAGTTCGAAGGCGACCGCTACCACGCGCACCGCGTCTTGCGCGCGACGAAGAACCGGTTTGGCTCCACGAACGAGATCGGCGTCTTCGAGATGACCGGTACGGGCTTGGTCGGGGTGCCCGATCCGTCGGAGGTGTTCGGCCGCTCCGCAGGAAGCGAGGTCGGCTCGGCGGTGGCGTGCGCGCTCGAAGGAACTCGCCCGATCCTGCTCGAGATCCAGGCGCTCGTCGCGCCGACCGATCTCGCCATGCCGCGGCGCGTTGCGACGGGTGTCGATCCGAAACGGCTCGCGATGATCGTCGCCGTGCTCGGCCGGCACGCTCGCGTAGCGCTCGGGACCGCCGACGTGTTCGTCAACGTCGCCGGCGGTGTGCGGATCGACGAGCCCGGGGCGGACCTCGCGGTTGCGCTGGCAATCGCCTCGGCCGCGAAGGGGACGCCGACGAAGGACGGCCTCGCCGCCTTCGGGGAAATCGGGCTGACGGGTCGCCTTCGGCAAGCTGCACAGGCGGAGCGGCGCCTCGAGGAGTGCACGAAGCTGGGGATCAAGCACGTGATCACGCCGACCGGGACCGAGACGCTCGGCAAGGCGATCGCGGCGGCGCTCGTCTAGTTCGTCACGCGACGGAATCCGTTGCGGCGCCTCGGTCGTAGACCTGCATAGACGTTCACTCCAACCCGGGAGGCTCTCATGGAAAGGGCCGCAACTCGTCTCGGGGCAGCAGTTGCACTCGTCGCATTGCTTGGCGCGGTCGCCGCGTTCTACGCGATCCGCGCTGACGGTGCGGAGCACGTTCGTGTCGTCATGACGGCAACGAACAAAAAGCTCGGCAAGAAGATCCTCGTCAACCGCAAAGGCATGTCGCTGTACAGCCTGAGCGTCGAGCGGAACGGCAGGTTCGTCTGCACCACGAAGACGTGTCTGTCGCTCTGGAAGCCGCTGACGATCGCCAGGGGCGCAGTCGCCACCGGCGTCGCCCACCTCAGTGTCGTGAAGCGTCCCGACGGCCGGCGGCAGGTTGCGTATCGCGGCGGCCCGCTGTACGCGTTCGTCCGGGACAAGGCGCGCGGCGACGTGACGGGCAACGGCTTCAAGGACGTCGGCGTCTGGCGCGTGGCGACCGTCTCAGCCGGCTCGGGCGCGCCGCCACCGACGTCAACCGGTGGCTATGGAGGTGGCTACGGCCCGTAGCGGTAGCGTGTCGCCGTGCTGCGCGGCGTCGGCCAGAGGCCTGTGTTGGCCGTGCTCGTCGGCGCGGTTGCGATCGCGTTCTCCGGCATCCTGTTTCGGCTTTCGCACGTGTCCCCGTCGACGGGGGCGTTCTACCGCTGCCTGTTTGCCCTGCCGCCGCTCTGGGTGCTCGCACACCGGGAGGCACGCCGCTACGGCAAGCCGCCGCGCCGCGCGGTGCGACTCGCCTGCCTGGCGGGCGCGTTCTTCGCCGCCGACCTGATCCTGTGGCACAACGGGATCGAGCAGGTGGGCGCAGGCCTGGCGACGGTTCTCGGCAATACGCAGGTCGTCCTCGTCGGGCTGCTTGCATGGGCAATGCTCGGCGAGCGGCCGCAACGCTCCTCGCTCGCGGCGATCCCGGTCGTCGGCTTCGGTGTGCTCCTGATCTCCGGCGTGCTCGAGAGCGGGGCGTACGGATCGAACCCGGGGCTCGGCGTCCTCTACGGGCTGCTCACCGGGCTCGCGTACTCCGGCTTCCTGCTCGCGTTGCGCGAAGGCAGCCGCGACCTGAGGCGACCGGCCGGGCCGCTGTTCACGGCGACGTTTGCGTCGGCAATCGGCTGTGCGGCGATCGGGGCCGTCGTCGGCGACCTCGACCTGACGCCTTCGTGGGCGGCGATCGGCTGGCTGATCCTGCTCGCGCTGTCCTCGCAGGTGCTGGGCTGGCTGCTGATCTCGACCTCGCTGCCGCGCCTTCCGGCGGTGACGACGTCGATTCTGCTCACGTTCCAGCCGGTCTGCTCGGTCATCTTCGCGGCGCTGATCGTGAACGAATCGCCGTCTTGGCTGCAGCTTGCCGGCGCCGGCTGCATCCTCCTCGGGCTCGTCACGGCGACCATCGGGCGGCGTGAGGCCGCCCCGGCGCCCGAGCCTGAGCTCGCGGGCTGACGTGGCAAACTAACGCGCTGGTGCACTGATGCCGGAGTCACAAGCCGCCACCGCTCTCGGGTTCACGCGGACTCCCTCCGAGGACGATCCGCGCCGCGATCCGCAGTTGCTGGGCGCGCTCGAGCGCATCGCGCCCGGCACGGAGCTCCGGCAGGCGATCGACGACGTCATCCGCTCGCGGGAGGGGGCGTTGATCGTGATCGGCGATCCGGCCGAGCTCTCGTTCCTCTACTCCGGCGGGATGCGGCTCGACCAGCCGTTCACGCCACAGTTCCTCTACGAGCTCGCGAAGATGGACGGCGCGATCATCGTCAACCCGACCCTGACGAAGATCGCCTACGCGAACGTCCAGCTGATGCCGGATCCGACGATCCCGTCGGCCGAGACCGGAACACGGCACCGCACGGCCGAGCGCGTCGCGAAACAGACCGGAGCGCTCGTCGTCTCGATCTCGCAGCAGCGCTCGACGATCTCCGTCTACGTCGCGCAGGCGCGCTACCAACTCGATCCCGTGCCCGAGGTGCTCGCGAAGACGAACCAGGCCCTCGCGACGCTCGAGACGTACCGGCAGCGACTCGACCAGGTGCTGACGCGACTGACCGCGCTCGAGTTCCAGAACGCCGTCGTGCTCGACGACGTCCTGGTGGTCCTGCAGCGCGCCGAGATGACGACGCGGATGGCGGCGGAGATCGAGCGCGACTGCGTCGAGCTCGGCGCCGAGGCACGGCTGATCCGCATGCAGTTGCACGAGCTCGTCGGCGAGGTGCCGGCGGAGCGCTCCGCCGTCGTGCACGACTACCACGCCGACGGCGCAGGCCCGCGCGCGGAGCTGGCGCTCGAAGGGCTGCACGCGCTGCCCTACCGCCAGCTGCTCGACGCCGAGCGAATCGCCGAGCTTCTCGGCTATCCGCGTGACGTCAACCCGCTCGACCACTCGGTCGCGCCGCGCGGGTACCGGATCCTCTCCCACATTCCGCGCCTGCCGGAGCCGGTGGTCAGGAAGGTCGTCGCAGACCTCGGCGACCTCGAGGCCATCATCCGGGCCTCGCAGCGCGACCTGGAGGCGATTGGAGGCGTGGGCACGGTGCGCGCCCGTGAGATCCGCGAGGGGCTCCGCCGCTTGCAGGAGCACAACCTCGTCGATCGGTATCTGCAACTCTGAAGCACGCCAGACCGCTCGTCGCGGCCTTCGCGGTCTTCGGACTGTACTGGGGGTCCTGGGCTGCGTGTCTGCCCGCGATCCAGCGGCAGACGGGCGCTAGCGACGCGCAGCTGGGGCTTGCGCTGCTGTGCGTCGCCGTCGCGTCTTTGCCCTCGATGCTCGCGGCCGGACGCCTCGCTGACCTGTTCGGCGCTCGGCTGGTGCCGGTGGCCCTCACCGCGTTCGGGATCGCGGTCGCATTCCCGGGAACGGCGCATTCCCTGCCGGCGCTCTACGCGTCGCTCGCGTTCGTCGGCGTCGGCACCGGGGCGCTCGACGTCGCGATCAATGCACAGGCCGCGACGATCGAGGCGCGTCGTCGCGTGCGCGTCATGGACGGACTGCACGCGGCCTTCTCCATCGGCGTCCTCTGCGGCGGCGTCGGCGCGGGCCTGCTGCGCCGCGCGGGTGCTCATCCGTCCTGGATCCTCGGCGGCGTCGCGGCGCTCGTGCTGCTCGCCGCGCTGGTCAACCTGGCCCCGTCCGTCCCGCCCGAGCCGGCGCAACGCCGTGCGCGCCTCGCACGTCCCCTCCTCGTCGTCGGCGGCGTGCTCGCGGTCGCGTTCCTCGTCGAGAGCGGGCTCGAGGGGTGGAGCGCGTTGTTCCTCGAGCGCACGCTCGATTCGGGCCCCGCGATCAGCGGCCTCGGCCCCGGCCTCTTCGCCGCGGCGATGGCGAGCGGCCGGCTGCTGTCCCAGAGGATCGAGGGGCCGCCGGTCGCATCGCGCATGCTCTTCGCAGGCGTCGCGGCTGCTACGGGGCTGATCGTCTCGGCGACCGCGCAGCACTCCCTCGTCGCGCTGGCCGGGTTCGTCATCGCCGGCGGCGGCCTCGCGCTGTCGGCGCCGACGCTCTTCGGCGTCGCGGGACGCCTCGGCGGAGCGGGCGGGCGCGGCTCCGCGCTCTCGACCGTCGCCATTCTCGGCTACCTCGGCTTCCTGGTCGGCCCAGCCCTGATGGGGGCCGTCTCGAGCGCCTCGAGCCTCCGGGGCGGGTTCCTCTTCCTCTGCGCCATGGCGGTCGTGCTCGCCCTCTGCGCCCCGCTCCTCCGCGAAAGGGCTGCTTAAGCAGGGAATTTGACGGAAAAGTGGCCATTTCCAGCGTCTTTTGGTAGACTTGTCTACCTCGGCCGGCGGAAGAACCCCGCCGGCCTCGCGGTCACATAAGGACGGAAAGGGGCGGGCTTGTACAAAGTCGGCGACAAGGTGGTGTATCCACACCACGGGGCAGGCACGGTCGTAAAGAAGGAAAAGCGAGAGGTGCTCGGCGAAAAGCGCGAGTATCTGACGATCAAGATCCTGCACAACGACATGACGGTCAACGTCCCGTCGGAGAACGCCGAGAAGGTCGGCCTCCGAAAGGTGATCGGCGAGGACATGGTCAAGGTCGTCGTCAAGGCACTCACCGGCGGCGGCACGCAGATGCCGAAGAACTGGAACCGCCGTTTCAAGCACAACCGCGACAAGATGAAGACCGGCGACATTCTCGAGCTCGCCGAGGTCGTGCGGAACTTGTCCCTGCGGGACCACGAGAAGGGCCTGTCGACGGGCGAGAAGCAGATGTTCGTCAAGGCGAAGAAGATCCTCGCGAGCGAGCTCATGTACGCGAAGGACATGGACGAGGAAGAGGCAGCCGAGTGGCTCGACGACGTTCTCGTCGGCTCGAGCGCGAACGGCGCCGCCAACGGCCGCAAGAAGACGACGACGTCGGCGAAGCCGGCGAAGGTTGCGTCGAAGAACGTCGCGAAGCCCGCTCCGCGTAAGCCGACAGCGCGGAAGACCGCGCCGAAGCCTGCCGCGAAGGCCAAGCCGAAGACGAAGGCGCGCGCAACGTCGAGGTGAGCGTCTGGGCCGTCCTCGCTGCGGCCGGTAGCGGGGAGAGGCTAGGCGCCGACCGGCCCAAGGCGTTCGTTCGCCTGGGCGAACAGCCGCTGCTGGCGGAAAGCCTCGCGCGCCTCGATGCCTCCGACTGGGTCGACGCGATCGTCGTCGCCGCTCCGCCCGGCTGGGAGGAGCCCGCGATCCTGCTCGCCGAGGAGCTCGGCTGCGGCAAGGTCAGCGCCTGCGTGACCGGCGGGGCGACCCGTGCCGACTCGGTGCGGCTCGGGGTCGCCGAGGTTCCGGCCGACGCGGCGGTCGTCCTCGTGCACGACGCTGCGCGGCCGCTCCTCGACGACGCCGTCGTCGAGCGCGTCGTGACGGCGCTCGGCGACGGCTGGGACGGCGCGGTGCCGACGCTGCCCATCCCCGACACCGTGAAGCGCGTCGACGGCGAGCAGGTCATGGAGACGCTCCGCCGGGACGAGCTTCGCGTCGTCCAGACGCCACAGGCGTTCGTCGCGGACATCCTGCGCAAGGCGCTGTCCGGCTCGGACTGGACGGACTGCTCGGCCGCGGTCGAGGCGGCGGGCGGACGTGTGCGTATCGTCGACGGCGATCCACGGCTGGTCAAGGTCACCGATGCTGCCGACCTCGACCGGGTCACGGCTCTGCTGTGATCGTCGACTACCACATGCATCTGCGCAACGACCGTGAAGAGATCGCGCACGACACCGGGGCGGTGAGCCCGTTCGTCGACGCGGCACGCGCGACGGGCGTCGACGAGATCGGCTTCACCGAGCACGGCTACTACTTCACCCAGTTGCGCACGCTCTGGTCGGTGCCCTACCAGTCCGAGCGTTGCGCCTACGATCTGGAGCAGTACGTCGATTCGGTCGTGCAAGCGCGCGATCGCGGGCTGCCGGTCAAGCTCGGGCTCGAGGTCGACTACGTGCCGGGGCGCGAGGACGAGACCCGCGCGCTGCTGGCGCCGTATCCCTGGGACTTCCTGCTCGGCTCCGTCCACTGGATCGACGGCCTCGGCGTCGACGGCGAGCCGCGCCTCGTTGACGAGGTCGGCGTCGAGCGCGCGTGGCACCGCTATTTCGAGACCCTCGCGCTTGCCGCCGGGAGCGGGCTCTTCGACTCCCTCTCGCATCCCGATCTCGTGAAGATCTTCGGCGACCGCGCCGACGCATTCGACTATTCCACGATCGCCGACGCGATCGCCGATTCCGGCACGGCAGTCGAGGTCTCCACGGCTGGGCTACGCAAGCCGGTCGGAGAGCTCTACCCGCATCCCGACCTTCTCCTCGCGTGTCGCGAGCGCGGCGTACCGGTCACCACCGGCTCGGATGCCCACGTGCCGAGCCTCGTCGGCCGCGACTTCGACCGGGCGCGCGAGCTGCTGCGTAGCGCCGGCTACGAGACGGTGACCGTGTTCGAACGCCGCCGGCGGCGGCAGGAGCCGTTCGCTTGAGCTACCGCGTCGGTATCGGCGTCGACGCGCACGCGTTCGCCGAAGGCGTGCCGCTCGTCCTCGGCGGTGTCCGCTTCGAGTCTCCTCATGGTCTGGCGGGTCATTCCGACGGCGACGTGATCACCCATGCGCTCATCGACGCTGTGCTGGGCGCCGCCGGTCTCGGCGACATCGGCTCGCTCTTCCCGTCCGACAGCTCGACCCCGCAGGGCGTCTCCTCACTCGATCTCCTGTACGAGGCGCTCGAACGGGTGCGCGGCGCCGGGTACTCGGTCGTCAATGCCGATTGCGTCCTGATCGGGGAGGAGCCGCGCATCGCATCACGCCGCGAGGAGATGGGCGTGGCGCTCGGCCAGATCCTCGGCGCGCCGGTCAGCGTACGGGCGACTACCACGGACGAGCTCGGCTTCACCGGCCGGGGCGAAGGCCTGGCGGCGCAGGCCGTGGCGCTCGTCACGCAGAGCTGAGCAGCTCTTCGGCGCGCGGCGCCGTGCGAATCGTGCGCGAGAGGCTCGCGGCGAGGCCGACTGCGGCGGAGGCCGCCGCGACGAGGAGGATCGTGTCGACGCCCCCGATGCGCTCGAGCAGGATGCCCGCCGTGAGCTGTCCGAGGGGGATCGCCCCCCACGCAACGACGAGCGCCGCGCTGCCCACGCGCGCGAGCAGGCGGTCGGGCACGAGCGCGTACCGGTAGGTCGAGAACGCCACGTTGAAGATCGGCCCGAAGATCCCACCGACGGCCCAGATCGCGCCGAGCGCGTAGGGGCTCTCGACGAATGCGCTGACGAACGCGCCCACCGCCCAGACCCAGAACGATCCGATCATGATCACCTTGGCGTGCACGCGCCGCTGCACCCACGGCGCGATCAGCGAGCCGACGATCGCTCCGCCGCCGAGAAACGCCAGCATGATGCCGACCGTCGCCGACGACGCGCCAAGGGCCTTCGCCCGCACGATCAACGCGAGGATCAGCGCGCTGAACGCGAAGTTCGAGCCCGCGACGAGCAGCACGCCCGCGCGCATGAACGGCTGGCCCCACAACCAGCGCACGCCCTCGAGCATCTCCGCGCGCAGCTTCGTCACGGAGCGCGGCCGCTCTTCCTGGAACTTCGTGCGGATGAAGAACAGCGATACGAACGAGGCGGCGTAGGAGATCGCGTCGGCGGCGAACGGCAGTTGCTTGCTGATGCCGAACAGCGCGCCGCCGAGCGGCTGTCCCACGAGATCGGCGCCCTGGATGCGCGCCTGGTTCTGCGCGACCGCGGTCGGCAACTGCTCTTTCGGGACGATCTGCGGGAGCGCCGCCGACTCCGACAGGCTGAAGAAGACGAACAGCGTCCCTTCGACGAACGCAACTGCGACGACCTGGGCGAACGTGAACTCGTCGAGTGCGAGCGCGATCGCGAGGCTCCCGAGCGCGAGCGTGCGTCCTCCGTCGGCGACGATCATCGTGCGCTTGCGGTCCCAGCGGTCGACGAGCGCTCCGGCAGGAAGGTAGAAGAGGATGTAGGGAAGCGTCTGCGCGAACCCGACGACGCCGGCCTTCGCCGGCGAGCCCGTCTCGGCGAGGACGAGCAGCGGATAAGCGACACCGGTGACGCGGGTGCCGATCGTGGAGACGACCTGCCCGCTCCACAGCACTATGAAGTCGCGGTTACGCCAGAGAGACGGGTGAGCTACCGGCGCCGGCCCTTCTTGGCACGTTCCATCTGGCGCTTCATCTGACGGTTCATCGGAACCGCATCGGCCTGTTCGGTCGTCGCGTCGAGATACGCGGCGCGCTCGTCGCGGCTCAACCTCGAGAGTGCCTGCGCGGCACGCTGTGGATCCTTGGCGACGCCGGCGCGCTCCATCTTCCGCACGGCGCTCGCGAGCTCCGGGTTTTGCCGCTCGAGCGCCGCTTGCGACATCTTCCGCATCCCCTTGCCGATCAAGGGCAGCTTCATCAGGAAGCCCACGATCGGCTTCAGGTACTTCCCGCCGGCGACGCGGCCGAGCAGCGCGAAGATCCCGAACACCAAGAGCAGGGCGGCAAGGACGTAAACCGGGATCAGAATGAGCCAGATGTCGGCGGTCACGCGCGGATCGTAGCCTCTCCCGGGAGCGCGACGACGTCGGCCTCCACGCGAACGAGGCCGTCCCGCGCCAAGGAGCCCACCGCCTCCGCGTCGAGCTCTGCGAGCGGCCGCTCGGCCGCAGCGACGAGGCGGAGCGTCCGAGCCCTGCGCTGGCGGAAGGAGCCTTCGAAGCGGGACTGCTTCCGCAAGGGCTCATAACGCCTGCCGCGCGAGGGGCACCGGTCCGCCAGCGGACAGAGACCGCAGCGTGGAACGCGTGCCAGGCAGACGGTGGCGCCGAGATCCATCAGCGCCTGCCCCGCGCGCGGCGAGAAGGCGTGCCCAGTCCTCTCCTGTACCCGCTGCACGTTCGTGTCCACGGGCAGGACATCGCGGCCGAACGCGAAGCTCGCGAGGGCGGCGGCCGTATACGGGCCCACGCCCGGAAGCTGCGTGAGGTCGTCGGGCCAGCCGTCACGCGCGACCTGCCGTGCGGCGCGGTGGAGGTTGAGACCACGGCGGTTGTAGCCGAGGCCCTGCCAGACGCGGATCACGTCGGCCGTCGTCGCGGCTGCGAGCGTGTCGACGGTCGGCCAGCGCTCGAGCCATTCGAGGTAGCGCGGGACGACGCGCTCGACCTGCGTCTGCTGCAGCATCACCTCGGACACGAGGATCGCGTACGGGTCACGTGTCCGTCGCCACGGGAGATCCCTCCCGTTTTGGCTGAACCACGTCAAAAGCGCTCGCTCCATCGGTCGCAGCCTACTTTTGCTCGCGGGCGACAAACGAACCAACGCTCGAAACGCGCGCCGAGAGTGGTTACCATCGTCGCCATGCGCGATGAATCCGAGGTCTGGCAAGCTTTGCTCAAGCGCAAGGGATTGTCGGTCACGGATCTCGCGGCACAGCTCGGAGTGACACGGCAGCACGCCCATCGGCTGCTCACCGGACGCCGTCCGGCGGAGACGCAGCGAGCCGAGCTCGAGGTTGCGCTCGCAATGGGGTCGCCCGCGTCGGGTCACCCCCTGTACGCGATCGGCGAGCTCGACGACCTTGGGGAGCTGGACCTCGTGCCGGCAGGCGATGCGCAGCCGCTCTTCGCCGATCGTGAGGTGGCGACGCGTGTCGCCCTTGACGTCGAAGCCGCGTCCAGGCACGTCTGCGTCGTGCCCGTGTGGCCGACGTACGCATGGCGTAACCTCGTCGCGTTTCACGCCGCATGGGGTGCAGATCCCGAGCCGCGCAAGCTCTTCGTCGTCGACGACACGGATGACGAGCTGCCTCTCGACGCCGTGCTGGAAGAAATCCGTAGTGGTTTCGAAGCAACGCTTCGGGCTCGAACGCTGGCGCACGATCCCCATCTGCTCGACGAAGTGGATACGCGTCTCAGCGGCTACACCACACGTCTGCCTCAGTAACCGGCCGACACACTCGACGCGCGAAGTTAGACGAACGGGTGGCGCACACGCGTTCCCGTTGACTTGAACGTTCGACAGGCGCATCATCGAACGACTGCGACTGCGCGCGACATACAGCGCGTAACGGGGAAGTTGCGTCGACTCGGGGAGAGTCAAAACAGTTAGCCGCCTCAGCGTAGACAAAGCGCAGTCGGGGCTCGCCGGGTCTCGAAGAGGGATTTCGGTGCGTGCGCGCTTGGCGATCGCGGTCGTGCTTGCAGTCACGCTCGCCGGGTTCGCCAGCGCTCCCGCGTTTGCGTCGGGCGGGAACGGCAATGCGTCGCCGCCCGGGCAGGACCAACAGTCCTCCGACACCGCGCCACCGTCGTCGAGCTCCTCGAACGACCAGGCCGACGCCGCACAACCGGCAGGCACGAAGGACGAAAACGGCAACGGCAACGGCAACAACGGGAACGGCCTCGGAAACGGGGGCGGTAACGGCAACGACGGCAACGGCGGCAACTCCGCGAACGCTCACGCTGCGGCCGCTCAGAACGACCCTTCGAACGCAAGCTCGATCGCACGTGTCGACCAGCCGGGAGCAAACGGCGGTGTCGACCAGGAAAATGACGCGCAGGCTGCCGCCGACGCGGTCGCCGCGAACGACGCAGGGCCCGCGACAGCGACGGCGGACGCCGTCGCTGCCCAGGATGGCCCGGCGAATGTGAACATCTCCGCCCGCGTCAACAGCCCGGGCGACGACGGCGCCACTAGCCAGACGAACAGTTCCGGGGCGAACGCCAACGCGGCTGCAACGGGCGCGCCGGATTCGCAGGCGCAGGCCGGCGCAGCCGCAACCCAGCAATCCCCTCTGAATGTGAACGTCTCGGTGCGGGTGAACAGCCCCGGAAACCAGGGGTCGGTGACGCAGTCGAACACTGCGGACGCTGCCGCAGGAGAGACGCCGAGCGCCCCCGCCGACGGGCCGCAGTCGGCGGGGGATACCAACAGCGCCTCGATCGACAACTCCGCTGCGCTCGGCCAGTCGCTGGAGCAATGTGGAGCTCAGTGCATCACCGGCGCGAACGACGACACGACGGGTTCCGCGGCCGCGGCCCCCACGGAGCAGGCGACGCTCGCAACCCCGGCAGCCCAGACCGTTCAAACGCCTACGGCGACGACCGCGACGGCGATCCAGGAGGCGCCGACGAACGTGAACGTCTCGGTTCGCCTTGCCAGCCCGGGAAGCGACGGAGCGGTGAGCCAGGCGAACAACGCCAACGCGACCGCGGACGAGGCAAACGTAACCTCGAGCGACCCGACCAACGTCAACATCCAGGTAACTGTCGCTGGTGACAGCGGGAACATCGCTGCGTCGAGCAACGGATTGCCCTGGACGTGGACGTGGAACTGGGATCTGGGCGCCGCGCCGGGCGACGCGGGCACCGCGACGAACGACTGGAACTGGGACTGGACGCAGCCGGCGACAGTTGCAACCAGCACCGCAGCGGCCGCAAGCGCAGCAACGACAGCGCCCCAGCCGGCCGAAGGCCAGTGGACCTGGATCTTCGACTACACCGCTCCCGACGGAACGCACGTGAGCGTGGTCTCGAACCAGCCGTGCGCGTGCGCATGGGTCTGGTCGTGGACGTGGTCGGGCGCTCCGGCTGCAGGAGCGCCGCATGCGCAGGTCGTCACCCCTTCCGCAGAGGCAGTGCCGGCCCCCGCCCCGCAGATCGTCCAGTCGAACGATGTCGTGGCGACCGCGAACGCGAGTGCCTCGACCGACGTCGAGCAACAGTCGAGCCAGAACGCACCCGACTTTCAGGCGGCCGAGCAGCAGATCGACCTCATCCAGACCGCCGACGCGGAGGCCGTCGTCGACCAGACGGGCGCGAGCAACTCGAGCGTCATCACCGCCGGCCAGCTCAGCTCGCTCGAGCAGTGGAATCTGGTCTCGGCCTCCGCCACGTCGACAGCCGACTTCACCGCCAGGCAGACGAGCTCGCAGTCGCTGCAGCTGACTGCCGGCGACGTCGCCGCCCACCAGGAAGGCGCCTCGCAACAGATCACGATCGTTCAGACCGCCGGCGCGACCGCGCGCGCCGCGCAGGCCGGAGCGCACAATCGCACGAAGATCGCCGCGCGAGGCCACTCCGAGGCTCCGATCGGCCCGATCAGCCAGTCCAACGCCGCCGGCGCCTGGACGCTGGCGAGCTCGAGCGCAGCCGTCGTCCAGCAGATCACGCAGCGCCAGCTCGGCGAAGGAGCCGACCAGGTCGCGCTCGCCGGGCAGGACGCAACGGTGATCCAGGCTGCCCAGGCCGACGCCGAGGTCGCGCAGGCGAACCTCGGCAATACGAGCAGCGTCTTGATCCCGGCCGGTGGGATCTTCAACCCGCCGATCAGCCAGTCGAACGACGTGCACGCGTCCGCTCAGATGACCAACAGCGCGGTCGTCGAGCAGCACATCACCCAGAGCGAAAGCGGCGCGTTCATCACCTGGAGCGCGACGGCGGAGCAGACGGCGACCGTCATCCAGTCCGGCGACGCATCCGCCTCGGCCGACCAGGCCGGGATCGAGAACGTCGCCGGCTGGACCGGCCCGATCGCCACTCCCTTCTCCGCTCCCGCGAGCGACGCCGCGGGCGTCGGGGCTGGGCCGATCGGCTTGCTCCGCTCCGGGATCTCCGCCGGACCAGGGCGAGCCGTTCTTCCGCCGGGAGGGACCTTGCCCGTCGCGACGCCGGCGGCGCTTCCTCCGGCGCGGGGCGGCCTGGTTCTGTCAGCTCCGGCCAGGAGTCGGAGCCAGACCGCGTCGACATCCGCCTCTTCTGCCGCCGCTGCCCCGTGGCACATGAGCGCAACCGCAATGTCCGCGCCGCGCGCAGACGCCGCGATCGACATCGGCGACTGCGCGCCTTTCTGCCGCGGCGGCATCAGCGGCGGCCTTACAGGCCTGGCAATCGGCGTGAGCGGCGCCTGGTACGCGCTCCGGCCGCGCTCTTACAAGCTTGCAGCGCCCGGTGTTGGGCGTCTGCTGGACGACGCACCGGCCCTTGGGCGGTCGGTGGACATCGCTCTCTTCGAGCGGCCTGGTTAAAGCCCGCACCGGCTGACCCAACCCGCCGAGAAAGCTTGGGTCTCGGCGCATCAGACCAGGCACACAACGCTCGAAAGGAGCGAAGAAATTGTCAGGTAAAACACGGTGGCTGCTCGGAGCATCCGCCGCGTTCGTCGCCTCCGTCGTGGCTGTTCCCACGGCGCTGGCGAATCCACCTGCACCGCCGTCTCCGCCCTCGATCACCATCACGGTGAACGGGACGCAGAACGGCACGGTGGATCAGTCGAACGCGTCGGCTCGGAGCGGCCGCGCAAGCGCCAACGGCGGTGACGCCACCGGCGGCGCCGGTACGGGCACTGGCGGAGACGCCAGGAACTCGAACCGCAACTCCAGCGGAGACGCCAGCGGCGGCTCGGCGGACACGTGCAAGCAGGCCGGCTGCAAGATCTCCGGAGGAGACGCCGGCAACGTAGGCGCGACTACGTCGGGCAATGCCTCAGGCGACACGACCTCGAACGGCGGATCGACCGGCGGCAACTCGTCGGGCGATGCGAAGAACGTCGCGGTCGGAGGCAACGGTGGCAGCACCGGAGGCAACGACTCTGGTGACGCCGCTTCGGTAGCGAAGGGTGCGAACGCCGAGTCCGGCGACGCCAAGGGCGGCAAGGCCGTCAACATCGGCGGAGTCACCGGCGACGCATCCTCGACTGGAGGCGCAGCCTCGAACGACGCGAGCGGCGGCAACGCCAGCGTCGGCGCGAGCTCGTCGAGCCAGAACGGTGCTAACTCGACGGCCGGCGCGGCGGATGCAACCGCCGGTGCCGGAGGGGCTGCCACGAGCGGCTCCGCGTCGAGCGGATCCGCGGACGCCAGCGCGATCGGCGTCGGAGCGGCGAGCACCTTCGGGTCAGGCGGCGCAGCGAGCGGAAACGCGGCCGGCGGTAACGGCGGCGCAGCGACCGCGACGGGCGGCGCAGCAACAAACGGCGGAAACACCTCCGCAGCAGGTAGCTTCGACACGCTGACCGGCGGAGCAGCCGCAGCGGGTCCCGCGACGGGTGGCGCCGGTGGCGCTGCAACGTCTGGTAGCGCCGACGCAGGCCCGGCAACGGGCGGCGCGGCGACGAGTGGCTCGGCAACGGGCGGCTCGAACACCAGCGGTGCGGCCACGTCCGGTGCGGTCTCGAGCGGATCCGCGAACGGCAGCAACTCCGCGAGCGGCAATCCCTCCTCGAGCGCCACGAGCGGTGCGTCCACCATGGGCGACACCATCGGCGGCGCGAACCAGAGCGGGGATGCCTTCGGCGGCGTGTCGGCCGGTGGAAGCCCGGCTGTCGGTGGAGGCACCGGCGGTGCGGCGACCAGCGGTGCGGCTACCGCAAGCCCGACGCAGACTGCGACCGGCGGCGCCGGCAACGGCACCGGTGGCGCAGCCTCGGCGAACGGCGGCTCCGCGACGAGCGGCTCGGCCTCGGTGAACAACCAGGCCACCCTTCGCCAGCGGCTCCGCCAGTCGATCTCCCTCTCGTTCACGTTCTAGAGAGGAAGGAGCACTACGTTCGTGAGCCAGCAGACCGAGACAGCAACGTCGACAGGCCGCAAAGCCCAAGTGCCGGCCTCGCCGCCGCTGCCGATCGTTCTGTGGTGCTCACGCGCGAGGAAGGAATCGGATGACCAGACGTCGGCGCCGCCGGCCTTCCGCATCCCGAGCGCGGTCGAGCCGGCGGTGTTCGTCGCCGAACTCACCAACGTCGACGGGCTGCCCGCGGAAGACGCAATCGCACCGCGGGCCGCCCGGCCCGACGGCAACGACGACACGGGGGCGGCCTGTGAACGCGGGGAACGAATCGTGTTCGCGGGCCATCCGCGTCGAAGCGACGGGGAGGCCCGCAGACCGAAGCGGCCTTCGGCTGTGGGCCTCCCCGGCCTTTGAGCGCACGCGCGCCCGGTGCTTCGCCGACGGGCCCGGCACCCGGTCGGGGCGAAACTAGACTGGCGCCGAGGATGAAACGAGTGCGCTTTGCTCCAAGTCCGACGGGTTCTCTGCATGTCGGGAACGCCCTCAGCGCTGTCGCGAACCGCGCGCTGGGCGACTGGATGCTGCTGCGGATCGACGACACCGATCCGGCGCGGAACGTTCCGGGCGGGGAGGAGGAGATCGTCCGGGACCTCGAGTGGCTGGGGCTCGAGTGGGACGAGGGGCCGGTACGGCAGAGCGAACGTGCCGGCCGCCACCGCGAAGCCGGCGCGCAGCTCGGCGAGCGCTTCGACGGGATCACTCTGCTTCGGCCCGACGGCAGCGCGACGTATCACCTCGCGAGCGTCGTCGACGACATCGACTTCGGGATCACGCACATCGTCCGCGGGTTCGACCACCGTCCGAACGAGGCGCTGCATCGGCGGCTGTTCGAGGCGCTCGGCGCGACGCCGCCGGAGTTCGTTCACCACGGACTGATCCTCGGCGAGGGCGGCAAGAAGCTCGCGAAGCGGGCGCCAGGCTCGACGGTCGCGTCGCTGCGCGACGCCGGGATTCCCGGCCCGGCGGTGCGCAGGTATCTCGAGGAGCTCGGCGTGCCCGTGCACGACGTGCACTACGACCTGCCGCGGATCCGCCGGCTCGCGATCGAGGCGATCGAGTCGATGAGCGATCAGGAGCTGGCCGATGCCGCGGATGCATCGCTCGAGGTCGTCCCGGCATTGCGCGGCGCACGCGATCTCAATGAGGCGCGCGACTATGCACGTGCGATCCTGACGCCGCCCGCTCCCGCGAACGTGGATGCGCGGGAGACGCTCGAGCGCTTTCGCGAGCTGCTGGAGCGCAGCAACGGCAACGTCGACGCGCGGGCGCTCGTGCGCGAGCTGAAGGCGGTCGGCGGCAACCTGCGCGCGCTGCGTGTTGCGCTCACCGGCCAGGAGCGCGGGCCCGAGCTCTGGACGGTGATCGCGGCGCTGCCGCGCGACGAGACGCTGCGCAGGATCGATGCGGCTCTCTGACACGTTGACGAAGGCGAAAGTCGAGCTGCCGGACGGCGGGCCGATCCGCATGTACTTCTGCGGCCCGACCGTGTACCAGCGCGCACACATCGGCAACGCGCGGCCGTTCGTCCTCGGCATGTGGCTGCGCAACTGGCTCCGCGTGCAGGGGCGAGACGTGAGGCTCGTCCACAACATCACCGACATCAACGACCGCATCTACGAGGCCGCACCGGGCGCGAGCGCCGCGCTCGCCGAGCGGGCGACTGCCTGGTACCTCGAGGACACGGCCGCGCTCGGCCTCGGCCGTCCCGACGAGCTCCCGAAGGCGAGCGACTTCGTCGCCCAGATCATCCGCTTCATCTCGGAGCTGATCGAGCGCGGCTACGCGTACGAAGTGGAGGGAGACGTCTACTTCCGCGTTGCGCGCGACCCGAAGTACGGCCGCCTGTCCGGACAGCGCCCGGAGCAGGTCGAGGAGCAGGAGCCGAATCCGCGCAAGGAGGATCCGCGCGACTTCGCGCTCTGGAAGGCGAACAAGCCCGACGAGGACACGTCGTGGGACTCGCCCTGGGGCCGCGGCCGCCCCGGCTGGCACATCGAGTGCTCGGTCATGGCCGAGGAGCTGCTCGGCCCAGTGTTCGAGATCCACGGCGGCGGGCTCGATCTCGTCTTCCCGCACCACGAGAACGAACTGGCGCAGTCCGGCGCGCTCGGGCACGACTTCGCGCGCATCTGGACGCACAACGGCTTACTGCGCTTCACCGGCTCGAAGATGTCGAAGTCGGAGGGGAACATCGTCACGATCCGCGACGCCGTCGAGCGCTGGGGTCGCGAGGCGATCCTCGTCTACTTCATGACCGGCCACTGGTCGAAGCCGATCGACTTCTCGGAGGAGGTCATGGACTCCGCGGAGGCACGTGTCGATCGCATTCGCGAGGTCTTCCGCGCCGAATCCCGGCGCGTGGGCGACTGGAACCAGTTCGCGGCGGCGCTCGAGGACGACTTCAACACGCCCGAAGCGCTGGCGGTCCTCCACGGGTGGCGCGACCACGACCTGCTGCGTCGCGCGCTCGACATCTTCGGGCTCGCATCGCTCGCGGAGGCCGCGGACGCGCCGCCCGAGATCGTCGAGCTCGCCGAGCGGCGTCGGCAGGCGCGCACGGCGCGCGACTTCGACGAAGCCGACCGGTTGCGGGCCGAGATCGAAGCTGCCGGCTGGGAGGCACGCGACGTCGCGGACGGCTTCCAGCTCGTCCCGAAGTGACGCGCGAGCAGGTGTACGGGCGCCGCCCGGTGCGCGAGGCGCTGCGTGGGCGCCGCCAAGTCCTCGAGCTCTGGGCCACCGAACGTGCGCAGAAGGCCGAGGCCTGGCTGCGCGAGCTCGACCGTCCGCGCGTGCAGACGAAGCCCGAGCGTGAGCTGAGCGAGGCGGGCGGCACACGCGACCATCAGGGGGTGCTGGCGTGGTGCGAGCCGTACAGGTACGCCGACGGCTGGGAGCTGGCTGCGCGGGAGCAGCCGCTGCTCGCATGCCTCGACCAGGTGACCGACCCGCGGAACCTCGGCGCGGTCATCCGCAGCGCGGACGGTGCGGGTGCGACCGGCGTTGTCGTGCCCGCGCACGGCGCTGCGACCGTGACGCCGGCGGTCTGCCGCGCGTCGGCGGGCGCCGTCGAGCACGTATCGGTCGCGGTCGTCCCGAATCTCGCGCGGTACCTCGGCGAGGTGAAGCGCGGCGACCTGTGGATCTTCGGCGCGGTCGGTGACGGCGCAAAGCCGATGTGGGCGACGGATCTCAGCGGAGGCGTCGCGCTCGTCTTCGGCGCCGAAGGAAAGGGCCTGCGCCCGCTCGTGCGCAAGACGTGCGACGACGTCGTGTCCATTCCGATGCAGGGTGCGGTCGAGTCGCTCAACGTGAGCGTCGCGGCGGCCGTCCTGCTCTACGAGGCGAAGCGGCAGCGGGATGGGGGGCGCTGATGCCTGAACCAACCCTCTACCTCTTCGATGGGCACAACCTGTTCCACGCGGGGAACTACGCGGACCTGCGGCAGCTGCGCGACGAGCTCGCCAGCTTCGTCGCGCTCAAGGGCGCCCGCGGTGTGCTCGTGTTCGACGGGAGCGGGGAGGACGAGTCTTACGGACCGCTCGACGTGCGCTACGCCACCAACGCAGACACGCTGCTCGAGCGGCTGGCGGCCGAGAACCGCGCGACGCAGGTCGTCTGCCTCGTCTCTTCGGACGTCGCCGTCCGAGGAACGTCGGGGCAGGAGGTGCAGAAGCGCTCCTCCGCCACGTTCCTCGGCGACCTGGAAGCCGTCTCGCACACCGAGAACCGCCCGCACCACCTCCGCGACACGCTCGATCCCGAGACGCGGGAGAAGCTCGAGCGGATACGCCGCGGCGGTTAGTCGACCGAGCAGTCGAGCTCGGGCGCGTCGGCGTGCAGCCGCCCGAGCAGGCCGGCGAGCTGTTCGAGCTCCTCGCTCGTGTAGCGCGCCTCGAAGAAGGCCCGAAGGTCCGCGACGTGTGTCTTCGACGCTTCCCGCAGCTTTGCGAGCCCCTTGTCGGTAAGGACGGCATAGGTCACGCGGCGGTCGCTCGCGCACGCGGCGCGGTCGACCCACCCTTCCTTCTCGAGCCCGTCGAGCAGACGCGTCACGCCCGACGCGGTCAGGATCAGCTGCTCGGCCAGATCGACGCGCCGCAGCCGCCGCTCCTCGGCTCTTGCGAGGAGCAGCATGCACTCGAAGTCGTTCACCGTCAGCCCGTGGTCGGCCACGAGCTGGGCGTTCACGGCCCCGACGGCCGCCGACTGTCCCCGGAGCAGGCTGATCCAGGCCTCGACCGCAGGTGCTTGCTCTCTCAATACTTGACTAGACAATCTTCCCTCGCTACTATTGCTTGCGTAGTCAATTGTATCGCACTCAAGGAGGAGTGGGAAATGGCAGTTTTGACGGAGAGCCGGACGGCGCTGCCGACTGGCACCTGGATCCTCGATCCCGTTCATTCGACGATCGGCTTCGAGCTCCCGTACCTGGCGGGCACCTTTCGTGGGTCCTTCACGGACGTGGACGCCAAGCTGACCGCCGACAGCCTCTCGGGCTCTGCGCGGGTCGCGAGCGTCGACGTCAAGGACGAGAACCTCGCGGCGCACCTGCAGTCGCCGGAGTTCTTCGACGCGGAGAGCCATCCCGAGCTGAGCTTCGCGTCCCGCTCGATCGAGCGGTCGGGCGACGAGCTGAAGGTCGACGGCGAGATCACGATCCGCGGCACGACGAAGCCTGTCGAGCTGGTCGGCAAGATCGCCGACCCCATCACCGACGCGTTCGGTAACGAGCGCGTGAACGTGAGGCTCGAGACCACGGTCGACCGCACGGCGTTCGGCCTGAACTGGAACATGCCGCTGCCGAACGGGCAGCCGGCTCTGAAGAACGAGGTCACGCTCGTCGCCGAGCTGTACTTCGTCCGGGAGGCGTAAGGGCGATGAGGGTTCTCGGGATCTCGGGCAGCTTGCGCCGGGACTCGTACAACACGAAGCTCCTCCGCGCGGCGGAGGAGCTTCTCCCTCCGTTCGCGGAGCTCACGGTCTGGGAGGAGCTGAAGGCCGTCCCGCCGTTCGACGAGGACGACGAGCTCGGCCCGACGCCGCCGGCGGTCGCCTCGTTGCGCGAGGCCGTCGCCGGGGCCGACGCGATCGTCTTCGCGACGCCGGAGTACAACGCGTCGGTACCGGGCCAGCTGAAGAACGCCGTCGACTGGCTGTCGCGGCCGGTGGCGACGGCGGCCCTGCGCGGGAAGCCGGCGCTCGTGGTCGGCGCGAGCACAGGAGCGTTCGGCGCCGTGTGGGCGCAGGCGGAGCTCCGAAAGGTGCTCGCGACCGCAGGCGCGCGAGTCGTCGAGGCGGAGGTTGCGGTCGGCCACGCGCCCACGAAGTTCGACGGTGGGGGCGCGCTCGTCGACGAGGAGCTGAACGACCAGCTGCGCGAGGCGCTCGACGTGCTCGCCGCGGAGGCGCCGGTGCGGCCTGTCGCGCTCGCAGTCTGAGCGGCATGCTCTCGGCGTGCAGAAGATGCACGCCGACGAAGTCGAGACCGACGCCGGTCTCGTTCGACGCCTGCTGAGCGCACAGTTTCCGCAGTGGTCGGGGCTGCGGGTGGAGCGTGTTCCGTCGTTCGGGACGGACAACGCGCTCTACCGGCTCGGCGACGACCTGGTCGTGCGCCTCCCTCGCATCGACTGGGCGGCGAGCGACATCGACAAGGACGCACGCTGGCTCGATCAGCTGCGGCCGCTCGTGCCGGTCGCGATTCCACAGCAGCTCGCCACCGGCACGCCCGGTCTCGGCTTTCCGTGGCGGTGGGGGATTTACCGCTGGCTCGAGGGAGCGAACCCGGTCGTCGGCGCAATCGACCGTCCAGAGGACCTCGCCCGCGACGTGGGCAGGTTCGTGGCGGCACTGCGCCGAGCTCGACTGAACGACACCCGGACGGGCTCGCGCGCGGGACCGCTCGCCGCGCGGGACGCCGAGGTACGGCAAGCGATCCGCGACGTCGCCGGCGAGCTCGACGCCGCGGCCGT
>Ga0075435_100000522_pt1 | contig 23546 bp, 16 predicted proteins | sample RhiMethybrSRZTD4_FD_75302 | JGI IMG/M metagenome (GOLD analysis project Ga0075435, IMG submission 75302) | Populus rhizosphere microbial communities from Tennessee, USA - Rhizosphere MetaG P. TD hybrid SRZTD4 | ecosystem: Host-associated > Plants > Roots > Rhizosphere > Soil | place: USA...
CGACCACGCAAGTCGGCCTGCTGCGCAGGCCAACCTGCCGAACCGGTACCCGGCAGCTCTGTGCCTCTGTGCCTCTGTGGTTATCACGCCCACACCGCGCTACATGCCGGACAGCGTATCGAGCGGCAGCTTGCCGGTGCTGCCGCCGATTTTCTCGACCGGCATGCCCATCTTGTCCATCAACGTCACGAGCAGGTTCGCCATCGTCGGCTTGTTCGCGTACGACAGGTGGCGGCCGCCCTGCAGCGTGCCGGCGCCGCCGCCGACGACCAGCAGCGGCAGGTTGTCGCCGGAGTGACGCGTGCTGTTGGAGATGCCGGAGCCGTAGAGGATCGTCAGGTGATCGAGCAGCGTGCCGTCGCCGTCCGGCGTCGCGTGCAGTTTCGCCAGGTACTGCGAGAACAGCTGCGTGTGATACCGGTTGATCTTCGACATGTGCGCGATCAAATCCGGCACGTCGTTGTGGTGCGACAGCGGGTGGTGCGCTTCGGGCACGCCAATCTGCGGATATGGCCGCGCGCTCTGTTCCTTGCCGATCATGAACGTTGCGACGCGCGTCAGATCGGAACGGAACGCGAGCAGCTGCAGGTCGAGCATCAGCGCGAGGTGATCTTCGAAGACCGGCGGCGCGCCCTGCGGCTGATCGAACGATGGCAGCTCGACCGCCGACTGCTCCTCGGCTTTGGCGACGCGCCGTTCGACGTCGCGAACCGCGTCGGTGTACTCGTCGATCTTCGTGCGATCCTGCGCGCCGAGATCGGCGCGCAGCGTGGCGAGCTTGTCGGCGACCGAATCGAGAATGCTCTTGTGCTGCCGCAGGCGCGCTTCGCGCGCGGCGCGATCGGTGCTGCCGCTGTCGCCGAACAGCCGCTCGAACACCGCGCGCGGATTCCATTCCATCGGCAGCGGCTGCGTCGGGCTGCGCCACGACAGCGTGTGCGTGTAGACGCAGCTCAAATTACCGGTGCAGGCGCCGGCGTTCGCCGGCACGTCCATCGACAGCTCGAGCGACGGCACCTGCGTTTCGCCGGCGAAATGGCGCGCCATCAGCTGATCGATCGAGACGTCGGCGATGATCTCGATCTCGGTGCGGCCGCCGCGAACCGTGCCGGTCAGAAACGATCCCGAGGCGCCGGCGTGGATGTAGTTCCAGTTCGCCTTGATGCCCGACAGCACGAGCATCTGCTTGCGGTAGGCCGCGAGCGGCTCGAGAATCGGCGACAGCTCGAAGTCGGCGCCCTCGCCTTTCGGCAGCCAGTACTCCATCGCCATGCCGTTCGGCACGTAAAAGGTCTGGAAACGGTGCGCCGGTTTCGCCGACGCGCTGGCGCGCAGCGAGAACGCCGGCACCATCGCATCGAGAAACGGCAGCGCCACCGCCGCGCCGATACCCTGCAACACGGTCCGCCGCGGCAGTGGCTTCATCGTCAGAAAGCTCATGGGAGAAACTCCGGGCTGTTCACGATCCCGAGAATGATCGACGACCACCGATAGTCGGCGCCGGCGGCGTGGACGATGGTGCGGACGGCTGGGTGATCGGCGTACTGCAGCGGACGGCCGAGCGCGTAGGCGAGCAGCTTTTCAGTGACGGTGCGTGGGAACTGTTCCGGGTGCTCGAGCAATGCGCGGCGGAGGCCGGACAATCCGTTCACCGTGGCGCCGCTGAGCGTCCTGCCGCTCGCGTCCACCGCGTGCCCGGATTCGTCGATCGTCCGCCAGCCGCCGATCACGTCGAAGTTCTCGAGCGCGAAGCCAAGCGGATCGATCGCCGAGTGACAGCTGCTGCACGACGGGTTCTTGCGGTGTTCGGCAAGCCGCTCGCGCATCGATGTGGGACGCGCGCCTGGCTTCTCGGCGAGGTTGGTGTCGACACCGGGCGGCGGCGGCGGCACCGGCAAACCGAAGATGTTGTTGAGCAGCCACTTGCCGCGCAAAACCGGCGACGTCCGATCCGGGTACGAGGTGGTCGCCAGCAGCGCGCCATGGGCAAGCAGGCCGCCGCGCTGCTCATGATTCGCGAGCGCGACGCGGCGGAACCGGCTGCCGTAGACGCCGGGAATCCCGTAGTGGCGCGCGAGCCGCTCGTTGACGTAGGTGTAGTCGGCATCGAGCAGATCGACGACGCTGCGATCGTCCTGGATCGTGCTGGCGACGAACAGCTCGGTCTCCCGGCGCATCGCCTGCATCAGGCTGAGGTCGTAGTTCGGATACTTCTCCGGATCGACGACGACTTCGTCGACGCGGCGCAGGTTCAACCACTGCGCCGCGAAGCCGTCGACGAGCGCCTGCACCGCGCGCGGATCGGCGAGCATCCGCCGCACTTCCCTCTCGCGGCCCCCCGCCGTGGTCAGCTCGCCGCGCTCGGCCGCCGCCAGCAGGCGATCGTCGGGAATGCTGCTCCACAGGAAGAATGACAAGCGCGACGCGAGCTCGAGGTTCTGCCGCTTCGTGTCGGCGGACGGCGCATGCAGCCGGAGGAGAAAATCGGGATCGACGAGCATGCGCTCGAGCGCAAACTGGATCGCGGCGTCGAACGACGCTTCGCGGCGGCGCGTTTCGAAGAAAGCGATCAGCGTCTGCAGGTCGCCGCTCGTCGCCGGCCGACGGTACGCCAGGCGGGCCATATTCGTGAGGATCCTGGTCGCGCACGCCTTCTCATCGCCAGCGCCCGCCGGCTCGCAGACAAAAATCGCGCGGCGCGACGGCGTGTCGCGCGTCCCGGCGCGCTCGCGCGACTCGGCGAACGGGCCGCCGATCTGCACCGAGCCAACGTTCGCGTAATTCATGTAGACCTGGTCGTCGGTGATCACGCGTCCGCGCTGCAACGGCTGCGGCAGGCCTTCCGGTTCCCACAATTGCCGCACGAACGACACGCCGACCACGTGCGGGCCGGCCGCGATCGGCGCGCGCACTTCGAGCCCGGCGTCGCCGCCCACCTGCATGTATTTTTCCCACGAGTCGTCGCCCGCGAAACCGGGCTCGCCGTCGCCGGCGTAGCTCGACGCCGCCGGACGCCCGCGAGCGCCGCCGCCGACGGTGAATCGCTTCAGCAGCCGGCCGTCGACGCGGACATCGAGCTGCTGCGGCCACCCCATTCCCTTCAGGTAGTCCTGGTACTGCCGCTGCAGCCGCACCTTGATCGTGTACTCGGCGTCCACGGGAAAGTCGTGATGCACGGCGATGCCGCCGCGCGATCCAAACGGGAGATCTTCGCTCTGCCGATCGTCCTGGATGACGTGGAGCGGAATCTCGAAGGTCGCGACGCCGGCTGTCGGCGGCGGCAGGCCCACGGCGAGCCGCGTCACCTGGCGCGCGACCGAGAGATAGCGTTCGAGATGCGCCGGCGAGATCGACAATGCGTCGGCGAAGTTGTCGAAGCTGCCGTCAGCGGTTTCGTCGCCCGGCAACAGCGGCTTGACGTCGACGCTGTCGCGTCCGAACGCAAACAGATCATGAATGGCGTTGTTGTACTCGGTCCGGTTCAGGCGATGAACGGCGCTGACCTTCGGCGCCGCGGGATGGCTGGCCCAGGCGCGATCGATTTCCTGTTCGAGCCAGGCCGCCGTGGCATCGTAGACGGCGGCGTCGGGCCGCGGCCGGCCCGGCGGCGGCATCGAGCCGGCGCGCAGCTTCGCCACGACGCGTTCCCACAACTCGGCATTGACGGCTGGCGCCGCCGCGTCGACACTGTCGAGCGTCACGCCGGCGGTATGGAGCTTCTCGTTGTGACAGGTGACGCAATATCGATCGAGGGTCGCGCGAACCGACACGGCGTCGGCCGGCGCCGCCGTCTGTGCGCGGGCGAAGGTCTGCATGGTCGCCGCCGATGCGACCGAACCGCAGACGACGAGCGCCAGGACCGGTGCACGCATGCGCTGCACACTCTCGGCGTCATTCTGCCCGACGCGTAGGGGAGAGTAAAGAGCGACGCGCCTGACGTGGCGCAGGCCTTCAGGCCTGCCAAACGGCGCGTCGGCAGCCCTGAAGGGCTGCGCTACGGTAATTTTGAAGCGCGTTCCAAAGGAAAGGGCAACACATGCGTCTTAGACTGACGCCGCTGTTGGCAGGGTTGCTCACGTCGGCGCTCGCCACCCCATCTGTCCTCGTCGAGCAGGCGGCGCCGGCTGCCGGCGACGGGAATTGGCCGATGTTCCGGCACGACAGCGCCGGCACCGGTTACTCGCCGCTGGCCCAGATTACGGGCGGAAACGTCGCCAGCCTGTCGCGGGCCTGGACCTATGCGCTGCAGGCGGCCGCACCGGCAGCCGCGACCGGCCGTGGAAGTGCTGCCGGGCCGAATTCCGAGGCGACGCCAATTGTCGTCAACGGCGTGATGTACCTGCCGGCGGCGAACCGCGTCGTCGCCCTCGAGCCGGAGACCGGGAAGGAAATCTGGCAGTACGTTGTCAGCGGCGGCGCACCATCGCGGCGCGGCGTCGCCTACTGGCCTGGCGACGCGGCCCACGCACCGCGAATTCTCTTCACTGCCGCGGGGCGGTTGATTGCGCTCGATGCGAAGACCGGTACGCTCGAAGCCACGTTTGGCCGCGGCGGCGAAGTCGAACTGAATATCCCGTACAACTCGGTGCCGTTCGTCCACGCGAACGTGATCGTCGTCGGCGCGAACACGCCGCCTGGCGCGATCGGCGGCATCGGCAACCCGCGCGCCTACGATGCGCGCAGCGGTGCGAAGCTGTGGGAGTTCAGCTCGGTGGCGCAGCCGGGGCAAATTGGCCACGACACGTGGGCCGGCGACAGCTGGAAGGATCGGCTCGGCGTCAACGCGTGGCCGTTCTATTTCACGTTCGACGAGCCGCGCGGATTGCTCTACGTGCCGCTCGCGTCGCCGATTCCCGGCGCCTACGGCGGCGATCGCAAAGGCGCCAACCTGTTCGGCAACTCCGTCGTCGCGCTGGAGATCGCGACGGGAAAGTACCGCTGGCACTTCCAGACCATCCATCACGATCTGTGGGATGCCGACCCGCCGGCGCCGCCATCGCTCTTCGACGTGACGCGCAACGGCCGCACGATCCCCGCGCTCGCGTTGACGACGAAGTCCGGATATCTCTACATCCTGAATCGCGAGAACGGCCAGCCGATCTTCGGCGTCGAGGAGCGCAGGGTGGCGAAGAGCGACGTCCCCGGTGAGTCGGCGTTCCCGACGCAGCCGATTCCGGTGAAGCCACCGCCGATCGCGCGCGTCGACTACAAACCGGCCGATCTCGTCACCGCGACAGACACGACGGCCGAACATGCGGCGGCCTGCGCGGAGATCGTCGAGAAGAACGGCGTCTACAACGCCGGCCCCTTCACGCCGTGGGCGTATCGCGCGCCCGGCGTGCCGCCGAAGACGGCGGTCGTGTTTCCCGGCGGCCTTGGCGGCGCGAATTGGGGCGGCACTGCCTACGTCCCGCGTCTCGGTTACGTCGTCGTCGCCACCCAGGATGTCGGCGCGCTTGGCTGGATGGAAAGCAAGGACGGATCGCTGGTCGCGTTCGACAAGTCGTCGCCCGAGCGGCCAGCGGGACGCGGCATCTTCGACGTGCGCACCGACGGCGTGAGCCTTCCCTGCCAGAAACCGCCGTGGGGGCGTCTGATGGCGATCAACACGGCGACCGGCGACATCGCGTGGCAGACGCCGCTCGGGATCACCGAGCGGCTTCCGGCCGAGAAGCAGAAGACCGGCCGTCCGCTCGTTGCCGGACCGATCGTCACTGCCGGCGGACTGATCTTCATCGCCGCCACCGACGACAACCGCTTCCGCGCGCTCGACGCGTCCACCGGCCGCGAACTCTGGACGACGACGCTCGAGCGCCGCGGCAATGCCGATCCGATGACGTATCAGGGAAAGAACGGCAAACAGTACGTCGCGATTGTCGCGACGGATACGCTGATCGTGTACGCGCTGCCGTGAAACGTCGACACACTCTGATGTTCGCGAGATCAAAGCTTGAACGCAAAGGCCGCAAAAGAGCGCAGAGAAACGCAGACGCTACGGGTGGACGAATTTCTGGACGACGCCGCTCAGTTGCGCGAGGTAGACGTCGCCGGCGTCGGTCGCCGTGACGCCGTGCGCGCCCGCCGTGCCCGGGCCTGACAATCGGCCGATGGCGTGGCCGTCGAGATCCCGCAGAACGCCACCGGTCCAGATCTTCTGATCCTTCGTCATGAACAATCCGGAGACGCCGCCGGTTCCCGCCCACTCCGTCAGGAACTGACCGTTCGCGTCGAACACCTCGACGCGCTGGTTGTCGCGATCGGTGACGTAGACCTTGCCCTGCGCGTCGGTCACGACGTTGTGCGGGAGGCCGAACTGGCTCGGGCCTTTGCCTCGGGTGCCCCATTGCAGCAGGTATTTGCCGTCGCGCGAGAACTTCACGACGCGCGCGCTGCCGTAGCCGTCGGTGACGTAGAGATCGCCGTTCGGCGCGAACGCGACATCGGTTGGCAGGTTGAACGCGTTCTGGCCGGTCCCCGCTTTGCCCTTCGTGCCGAGGCGCATCAGTTCCTTCCCCTCGGCGTTCAGCTTGTAGACGACGTGGCCGGGCGCATCGATCACCCAGATGTTGCCCTGCGGATCGACGCGGATCGAATGCGCGCCGCACGAGGCGCACCCCGCCGGTCCGTACACGGCGGAATAGTGGGATTTGTCGTCGGTCCAGTGCGCTTGAGGAATGGCGGCGACTTTCCCTTCGCTGAACAACCCGTCGCCCCACGTTCGGAGCAGCGTGCCCTTGCTGTCGAACTCGATGATCGGGTGCGCGCCGCGATGGAGGACGAGCACGGTGCCGCGCGCCGTGATGGCGACCGAGGCCACCTGGATGAAATTCCAGTCGCCGGGCACGCCGGCCGCGCTCGTCGGCGGCGTCGGCCACTGCGCGAGCGTGTGCGGAAGATTCGGGATCTCGGCCGCCTGGCCGCGGCCGGTCTGATCGCCGCTCGCGCGCTGGCCCGTGGCGGCGGCGAGAACGCAGGCCGCCAGGACGATCGTTCGGCAGATGGGCATCGCGAACTCGCGGGCTACGGCGCCTTTGCGCCAAGCTGCGTCGACGTCACCGGTCCCTCACCCATGATCTGGACGATCACCTCTTCGTCCTTGGCCATGTCGTAGTGATGGCCGAACGCCGGCTCGTAGATGAAGCTGCCCTGCTTCACCGCGGTCATCTTTTCCGGATTGTAGGTGTCGCTCTCCGGCCCGAGCGACACCCACCAGGTCCCTTTGATCACGGTGATGTAGCGCGCCTTGTCGTGATAGTGCGGGTGACTTCCCTGCCCCGGCGCGAATCGATTGCGCGTCACGTAGATCCCCGGCAACTTCGGGTCGCCGTAGATCGCGCCCGGCTTGATGTCGTCGGCGTCGAGCCGCACGAACCCTTCGGGCACGGCCTGCTTGTATTGGCCGGACGCTGACGCGGTGAGCAGCATCACCGCAACGACGCGGCCGGTCCACTGCCATGTTGTCGAGATGTTCATAAGCGTCCTCAAAAATCCGCGAGCGCAAAGGCGGTCAGCGCCGTGCCGGACGGCATCAGCACGTACTGCCTGTCGTCGATCATGTAGGTGATCGCGCCGGCGTAGAGCGCGTTGCCGGTCTGGAAGTGCCACAGGTTCTTGCCGGTCTTCGCGTCGAACGCCATCAGGTTGCCCGAGCTGCCGGCGAAGACGAGGCCCGACGCGGTTGACAGGACGCCGGCCCACGACTGGTTCGCGTAGCTGAACTCCCACTTGCGCGCGCCGGTCGCGACGTCGATCGCGCGCAGCGCGCTCACCTGCGTCTCGCCCATACGCTGCACCGCGCCGCCGCGAAACGCGTCGCCCGGCGTGTAGTCGTCCTTCCAGGTGAAAAAGATGCCGCACGATTCGCGCGCGGTGACGAAGAACAGATTCAGCGACGGATCGAACGACGGCGGCATCCAGTTGGTGCCGCCGGTCTGATCCGGACACACTTTCGTCCCTTCCTCGCTCGGAACGCTGTTCGGCTGCAGCATCGGCCGGCCGTCGCCGCGCACCTCCTTCGCCCACGTTGTGTTGATGAAGGGTTTCGCGCGCAGCAGTTTGCCTGTCGCGCGATCGAGGACGTAGAAGAACCCGTTGCGGTTGGCGAAGAGCACGACCTTCTGCGGCGCGCCGTCCAAGGTCAGGTCGGCGAGCACCGGCATCTGCGTCGAGTCGTAGTCCCAGATGTCGTGCGGCGTGAACTGGTAGTGCCACCGGAGCTTGCCGGTGTCGGCGTCGAGCGCGACGATCGATGCCGTGTAGAGGTTGTCCCCCTCGCGCTCGATCCCGTTGTAGTCGGGGCCGGCGTTGCCGGTGCCCCAGTAGACGAGGTTCAGTTCGGGATCGTAGGCGCCAGGCACCCAGATCGATCCGCCGCCGTGCTCCCACGCCTTCGCGTCAGTACCACGCCACGTCGCATGCCCCGGATCCTCGGGGCCGGCGGTCGTGTTGAAGCGCCAGACCTGCTTGCCGGTCTGTGCGTCGTAGGCGTCGATGAATCCCCGCACGCCGTACTCGGCGCCGGCGACGCCGACGATCACCTTGTCCTTGACGACGAGCGGCGCCGTCGTGCCGCTGTAGCCCTGCTTGAAGTTCGCCATCGGCGTATCCCACTCGATGGCGCCGCTCTTCCGGCTGATCGCGACCACGTGCGCGTCGAGCGTCGTCTTGAACAGGTGATCGCCCATCACGCCAAAGCCGCGGTTGACGAGGCCGCAGCAGGCGATCAACCCGCTCGGCAGATCGCGCTTGTAGCGCCAGATCTGACGGCCGCTGCGCGCGTCGATCGCCCAGGCGGTGTCGAGCGGGCCGGTCACGTAGATCACGCCGTCGACGACCAGCGGCGTGGCTTCGAACTTGCCGAGCGTGTCGGTCTGGAACTGCCACTGCGCGACCAGGCGATTCACGTTCGCCGGCGTGATCTGGGTCAACGGACTATGGCGATGGTTGGCGTAATTGCCGGAGTAGGTGAGCCACCGCGTCGGATTCTTCAGGCCGTCGCGCAGATCCTGCGGCGTCACCTGCGCCGGCGCCGGTTGCTGGGCGGCGACCGACCATGAGAGCGCCGCCGCGGCGGCGGTTCCGAACATGAGGCGGGCGATCACCGTGCGCATTCGACTCTCCATTCGAGAAACAGCTAGCCCCTAGCCCCCAGCCCCCGACCGGCGTCGGGGCTCTATCGCCCCGCGGTCTCGGCGACACCGCGCAGCGTCGTGAGGTAGCGCAGCAGATCATCGAGATCGCGATCGGGCAGGCGATCGGGTCCGTACGCCGGCATCACCGATTGCTTGTCGATTGTGACGTCGCTCAGATTGGTTTTCAGATAGCCCTGGAGACGCTCGCGCATATCCATGATCTGAATCGAGAACTCGTCTTCGTTCTTGCGGACGCCGCGAATGCGTTCGCCCTGGCGCGTGACGAGCGTCACCGGCTCGTAGCCAGGCCTGATGAACGCGCTGGTGCCGCGGATCTTGGCGGCAAGGCCGGTGCGCGGCCGCGCGGAGCCGATGCGCGAAAGATCCGGACCGAGTTGTCCGCCGCGGCCGTTGACCATGTGACAGGTGCTGCAGTTGGCGCGGAAGACCCGCTCGCCGCTCGCCGCGTCGCCGGTCGGCGGCGCCGATGGCACCGCGGCGAGCGTGCGGAGATAGGCGAGCACCTGCCAGATGTCCTTGTCGAGCACGCGCGTCGGATCAGCGGCGATCATCTCGGTGCCGGAGACGCCGTAGCGCACGATATCGAACATGCGTCCGTCATTGCCGCCGGCCGCCCAGAACCCGGTGAGGTCCGGACCGAGGTAGCCATGCGCGTCGGGACCGTGGCATCCGGCGCAGCGGTTGCGGAACATCGCGGCGCCGTTGCTGATCGCCTGCGCGTTGCCTTCGAGCGGATTCTTCGCCGGGCGCGCGTCACGCCCAGCCTCGCGCTGCTGCGCGGCCGGCGCTGCACCGGCCGCGAACCCGATCGACATCGCGAGGACGGCCGCACTCACCACCGCTGACTGGGTCATGACCGCTTCTTTCGTGTTCTGCGTGTGCGGATGAGATACACCGGAAGCGGCCGGCGGTCAAGAACGGCGACGTTATATTTTCCTGTGCACGCCGTGCCCTCTGTACGTGTCGTTGACGCTTGCTGGAGTGTCACAATTCACCAGCGCGTCGAGCTGTACGGCGCTCTTCAGTACGGTGATACTCGGCCGAACCCGTTGATGAGTTCTGACGCGGGCAAGGCGAACGTGACATGGGCGGAGCCCTGCTGACCGGCGCGATCACGAAGGCCACCGCCAGCTTCTCGACGCCGAAGGTGCTCGCGCGTCAATCACGACGTGTCCTGACGGACACATTTGCGACGACGCGAGGGATTTCTTCATAAAAGCGGCCCCACCGAAGTGGGATGGTGGCCGCAGCTCCGGCCTGGTACGCTGTCGCTCGTGATCCCCTCGCGGATGCGTGTCCGGACGGCAGTGCTGCTCGCCGGCATCGGCGTGGTCCTCGCGGCCCCGCCAACGCGCGCGCATCACTCGTTCGCGGCCGAGTACGACGCCACCAAACCGCTCGTCCTCGACGGCACGCTGACGCGGATCGAGTGGACCAACCCGCACGCGCACTGCGACATCGAAGTAGCGGGCCCGCCGGGCACGACCACCGAATGGCGCATCGAGCTCGGGGGGCCGAAGGTGCTGCTCGAATATGGCTGGCGGCGCGAGACCGTGCACGTCGGCGATCATCTGCGGATCGACGGCGCGCAGGCGAAAGATGGATCGCACCATGCCAACGCGCGCCTGGTGACGCTCCCCGACGGCCGCGTCCTGTCGGCCGGATCGTCGGGCGGAGACGTCCCGCCGCGATAAGCTTCCGCGTCTTCTCGATCGACCCTCCCGGCCTGACCTGCCGGCCGCTCTCATTCAACCGGATGGTATACTGTCAACCAATCGGTTGAACGATGACGCAGTCCATGAGCGACACTGGCGGCGCGAGGCCATACTGAACGTGGGGGCACCGCTCGACGTCGCCGTTCGCGAATTCGTCGCCGCGCCGCCCGATCGCGTCCGCGCGGTGATGTTCGATCCGCGGCAGGATCCGCGGTGGATGGCAGCAGTCACGACCGTGCAGCCGCTCGGCGATGCGACCTCTGTCGGCGCACAGGCCCGACGCACCGGCCGCTTCCTCGGCCGCACGCTGCGCTGGACGACGGAAATCACCGCCGTCTCCGGCAACAGTCTGGATCTGACCATCGTCGACGGTCCGATGCGCGGCACCGTTGCCTATCGAATCGAGGCTGACGGCGAGGGCTCGCGCGTGACGATCAGAAACGTCGGCCACGCGCCCGGGTTTGCGCCGCGCTGGCTGCTCCGGTTCGCGATGCGGCGCGCCCTCGCCGCCGATCTGCGCCGGCTCAAGCGGATCGTGGAGCAGCCGTCGTGAGCGCTCTGAAACCCACCGCCGCGCAACTCGACGACGTCTTTGGCGCGCTGGCACACCCGGTTCGCCGCCGGATCCTCGAGTCGACGATCCCCCGCGGCCGGCGCATCACCGAGCTCAGCGACGACTTCGACATCACGCTGGCGGCCGTCTCCAAGCACATCAAGGTCCTCGAGCGTGCCGGCCTTATCTCGCGCCAAATCGTCGGCCGCGATCACCTGATCCGCGCCCGCGGCGACCAGTTGCGCGCGATGCGCGCCTGGGTCGATCGTCAGACCACCTTCTGGGAGCGCGCGCTCGGCCGGCTCAAAGCCGATCTCGAGCGGATGCCATGACGGCCTCGGCGCCGCGCGTCGAAGTGACGACGACGATCCGCGCGCCGCGAGATCGCGTGTTCGACGCGTGGCTCGATCCCGATCGCCTGGCGCGGTTCCTCTGCGCGGGCGATACACACGTCGCCCGCATCGAGGTCGACCCGCGTGTCGGCGGAACGTTTGCCGTGGTGATGGCGAGCAAGCGCGGCGAGTCCGATCATCGGGGCCGCTACCTGGAGATCACGCGTCCCGAGCGCCTTCGCTTCACCTGGATCTCGGCGGCGACCGGCGGCGCCGAGACGGACGTCACCGTGACCTTCGACGCGATCGACGGCGGCACGCGGGTCACGATCGTGCACGTCGGCCTCGCCGACGAGTCGATCGCGGAGCGGCATCGGGGCGGATGGCAAAGCATTCTCGCCAAGTGCCGGGATGCGGTCGTGCCGCCGTGATGACTCGACTGGCCCGACGCGGCGTGTGAACCCGCCGGGAACGTGCGGCAAAGAGCGCAAAGCGACGCAGAGAATCACCAGCGTCGATGCGATCTCCTGATGTGAACCGATGATCGGCCGCGTCGACGCGGGTAACCCCGCGCTCGACACGCGCGAATTACAATTGGCCGCATGCTGCGCCGTGTCTTCATTGCTTCCGCATGCGTGCTCGCGCTCGCGCCGGTCTCGCATCCTGCCGCACAATCGAGCCCTGGCGACCCCTTCTCGGGTCTGAAAGCGCGATCGATCGGACCGGCGGTCGCGTCGGGCCGCGTGATGTCGATCGCCGTCGACCCGTCGAACAAGGCCGTTATCTACATCGGGTCTGCTTCCGGCGGCGTGTGGAAGACGGTGAACGGCGGCGCCTCGTGGCAGCCGATCTTCGACACGCAGGGATCGTTCTCGATCGGCTGGGTGACAATCGATCCCAGGCGGCCCAACATCGTCTGGGTCGGCACCGGCGAGCGCAACGCACAACGATCGGTCGCCTACGGTGACGGCGTCTACAAGAGCGAAGACGGCGGACGGTCGTGGACCAACACCGGGTTGAAGGCCTCCGAGCACATCGGCCGCATCGTCATCAGCCCGAAGGACAGCGATACCGTGTACGTCGCCGCGCAAGGGCCGCTGTGGACGGCCGGCGGCGAGCGCGGGTTGTACAAGACCAGCGACGGCGGCAGAACGTGGACGCAGGTGCTGAAGATTTCCGAGAACACCGGGGTTACCGACGTCGTGATCGATCCGCGCAACCCCGACGTGCTCGTCGCTGCCGCCTACCAGCGGCAGCGGCGTTTCTACACGTTGATCGACGGCGGCCCCGAAAGCGCGATCCATCGCAGCACCGATGGCGGCAAGACCTGGAGAAAGATCACCGCAGGACTGCCTGACGAGCAGCTCGGGCGGATCGGCCTGGCGATCTCGCCGGTGAACCCCGACATCCTCTACGCCAACGTCGAGGCGGCCAATCGCAAGGGCGGCATCTACCGCTCGTCCGACAACGGCGTCACCTGGGAGCGGCGCACCGACTACAACGCCGGCGCGATGTACTACGGCGACGTCTTCGCCGATCCGGTCGACGTCGACCGAATCTACGTCCCCGACGTGATCTTCCAGGTCTCCGACGATGGCGGCAAGACGCTGCGATCGCTCGGCCAGCGGCACATGCACGTCGACAACCACATCATCTGGATCGATCCGGACGATACCAGTCACCTGCTGGTCGGCAACGACGGCGGCCTCTACCGCTCGTTCGATCGCGCCGCGACGTGGACGTTCTTCCCGAACCTGCCGCTGGCGCAGTACTACGATGTCGACACCGACAACGCTGCGCCGTTCTACAACGTCTACGGCGGACTGCAGGACAACAACTCGCTCGGCGGGCCGTCACGCACCCGTTCCGAGCACGGCATCCTGAACCAGGACTGGTTCGTGACCCAGGACGGCGACGGCTTCGTGTCGCGCGTCGACCCCGACGATCCGAACACCATCTACGCCTCGCTGCAGCACGGCGTGGTGACACGCTTTGACAAGCGTACCGGCGAGCGCATCGGCGTTCAGCCGCAAGAGGACAAGGACGGCGTGCCGCTCCGCTGGAACTGGGACGCGCCGTTCATCATCTCGCCGCATGCGCACACGCGGCTCTACATCGGCGCGCAGTTGCTCTACCGATCCGACGATCGCGGGAGCTCGTGGAAGGCCGTCTCGCCCGATCTCACGCGACAAATCGATCGCAACACGCTGCCGGTGATGGGCAGACTCTGGGGTCCTGACGCGGTCGCCAAGAACACGTCAACGGCCGTCTACGGCAACATCTCGGCGATCGCCGAAAGCCCCAAACGCGAAGGCCTGCTCTTTGTCGGCACCGACGATGGCCTCGTGCAGACGAGCGAGGACGGCGGCGCACACTGGCGCAAGATCGAGAGGCTGCCTGGCGTGCCGGCGGACGCCTACATCGCCCGGCTGCGCGCCTCGCTGCACGACGCCGGAACGGTCTACGTCGCCGCCGAGAACCATCAGAACGGCGACTTCAAACCGTACCTGCTCAAGAGCACCGATGCCGGCCGCTCGTGGAAATCGATTGCCGGCGATCTGCCCGAGCGCGGATCGACGTACGCGATTGCCGAAGATCCGGTCGATCCGAACCTGTTGTTTGCCGGCACCGAGTTCGCCGCGTACTGGAGCCGGGACGGTGGACAGCACTGGCTGAAGATCGGTGGCCTGCCGACGATCGCCGTCCGGGAGATCGCGATCCAGAAGCGCGACAACGATCTGGTGCTCGGCACGTTCGGCCGCGGCATCTACATCGTCGACGACTACTCGGCGATGCGGCAGCCGGCGGCGGCGCTCGACAAACCGGCGGCGCTGTTCCCCACGCGCGATGCGGTGCTGTTCGTGCCGACGCAGCAATACGCAATGCCAGGCAAAGGTTTCCAGGGCGAGATGTTCTTCGAGGGCGACAACCCGCCATACGGGACGACGTTCACCTATTACCTCAAGGACGCGATCAAGACGTTGAAAGAGAAACGGATCGAGGCGGAACAGGCGGCCGACAAAGCCGGACGCCCGATTCGCTATGCGACACCCGACGAACTGCGCGCCGAGGCGAGTGAAGAGGCGCCGGCCATGCTGTTGACGGTCAGCAGCGCGACCGGGACGCCGATCCGCGTGATCACCGGACCGGTCGCGAAGGGACTGCACCGGGTCGCGTGGGATCTGCGCGCCCCGGCGCATCAGCTGCCGCCGAACCGGCCGCGCGGTGAGCTCGACGAACTGTTCGGTGATCCGCTCGTCGGCCCGTACGTGGTTCCCGGCGAGTACAGCGTGACGCTGTCGCAACGCGTCGGCGGCGTCGTGACGCAGGTTGGCGGACCGGTGACGTTCAAGGTGCTGCTCGATCCGCAGGGCACGCAGACGCTGGCCGATCACACCGCGCGCTGGCAGTTCCAGGAAAAGCTGCAGGCGCTCCGTCGCGACATCGGCGCCGCGCTCGAGCTCGCCGAGAGCACGACGACGCGCCTGCAGGCGATCGTCAAGGCGCTCGACGCGACGCCGGCCGCGCCCCGGGCGCTGCACGATCGCGCCCGCGACGAGCGGCGCCGCCTCGACGCGATCCTCGCCGCGCTGCGCGGCGACCGATCGCTCGGCGCACGCAGCGTGCCGACGCCGGTCGCCATTTCGGAACGCGCCAACACGATCAGCGGCGAGATGAACCGGACCCTGTCGCGGCCTACCGGCACGCACGAGCAGCAGTATCAGATCGCGCTCGAGCTGTTCGGGCCGCAGCGCACCGCGTTGCGCCAGATCGTCGACACCGACCTGCCGGCGATCGAGCGCGAGCTCGAGCGCCTCGGCTCACCATACCTACCGCGCGCCTTCTGACGGCGCGCGCGCGGGCGAAAAGTCAGAAGTGAGAAGTTAGAAGTGAGAAGTACGGACTCTCGGCGGGTCTCAGCGTCTGGTGGTCCCCATCAGAGCTTCTCACTTCTAACTTTTCAGCGAAGAAGCTACTGCGCGCTCGACCAGAACAGCAGACGGTTGGCCGTCCCGGTCGGAATGCCGCTCAAGCGATTCAGCGTCGCGGCGTTGACGATCGCGTTGCGCGCCGTCGCCGGGCTTGCGCCGGGGTTGGTCTGCAGGAAACGCGCGACCACACCGGCAACGTGCGGTGTCGCCATCGACGTGCCGCTGATCGTGTTGGTGGCGGTGTCACTCGTGTTCCACGCCGAGAGAATCGACGAACCCGGCGCGAAGATGTCGACGACGCTGCCGAAGTTCGAAAACGACGACCGCGCATCGCTCATCGTGGTCGCGCCGACGGTGATCGCTTCGCTGACCCGCGCCGGCGACTGGTTCGCGGCGTTGACGTTGGAATTGCCCGCGGCAATCGCGTAGGTCACGCCCGCAGCGATCGAGTTGCGCACCGCCGTGTCGAGCGCGGTCGACGCGCCGCCGCCAAGGCTCATGTTGGCAACCGCCGGCGAACGGTGGTGGGCGGTGACCCAGTCGACGCCGGCGATGACGCCCGATGTCGATCCCGAGCCGTTGCAGGCGAGCACGCGTACGGCCCACAAGGTGACCGCCTTCGCCACGCCGAACGTGTTGCCGCCGACGGTGCCCGACACGTGCGTGCCGTGGCCGTTGCAGTCGTTGCCGTTCTGTCCGTCACCGACCGCGTCGAACCCGAACAACGCGCGCCTGACGCCGTTGGTCAGGAATTGCGAGTGCGTGCGGCGGATGCCGGTATCAATGATGTAGGCGTTAACACCCGAGCCGGTGGTCGTGTACGAGTAGGCGCCGTTCAGCGGCAGGTCGCGCTGGCCGATCCGATCCAGCCCCCACGGCGGGTTGCTCTGGGTGACGAGGGCCTCGACCACCGAATCCTCTTCGACGAAGGCGACTCGGGGATCGTCGCTCAACTGCTCGGCCTGCTGTTCGGTCATCTGCGCGGCGAAGCCGTTGAGCGCGTGATCGAAGCGGCGCGTAACCGTACCGGCCCAGTCGGGCATCAGGTCGGCGACGTCGCGGTCGTTCAACGCCGTCGATGCATCGCCGCGCTGCGGCCCGGCGACGTCGCGGTCCAGGACGACGATGTACTGGCTGGGAATCGCCCGCGGACCGTGCCGGTGAAAACGTCCGCCGTGCGATTGGTCGATCGGGGCCTGCTGCGCGGTGGTCGGCGCCAGTGCCACGAGCACGAGCGCGACGACAGACAGCAAAGCCCCTACGGTTCTCCTCATGGGTCCTCCTCGCGAACACGCGCGTTCGCATCGCGCATGCTGCCTTGCGGCGCGCCGGCCGACAACTCGACGGTTCACGTTTCTGTGAAGGCAACTGCCGCAATGGCGCCTGAACGATCTCCAGCGCCGCCGTCACCAACCCTTCTGCCGTCGCCGCCGTCAAAGGCTGCGTGTCGGACGCCGTGCTGCGAATGTTCGTTCCGGTGGCTGTCGCGATCGCGGCGCTGGCGACAGTGCGCGCCGCCGATCGCGCAGTTGTTCGCCTCGATGGCTCGGTCGTGACGCCGACCGCGATCGACGAGACCGTGCAGCGGCTGATGCGCGCTGCGAACGTTCCCGGCCTCGCCGTCGCCATCCTCAACGAGCGGAAGGTCGCCTACGTGCACGCCTTCGGCGAACGCGATCGCGACCACCACCTCCCGCTGACGATCGACTCGGTGATGAGCGCGGCCTCCTTCAGCAAGGCGACGTTCGCCTATCTCGTGATGCAGCTGGTCGAGGAGCGCACGCTCGATCTCGACAAGCCGGTTTACGAGTACCTCCCGAGGCCGCTGCCCGAGTACCCGCGCTACGCCGACCTCGATGGCGACGATCGCTACCGGCGGATTACCGCGCGGATGCTCCTCAGCCACACGGCGGGCTTTCCGAACCTGCGCGCCTTGAACCGCGGGCGGCTGAACATCAACTTCGAACCGGGCTCGCGCTACGCGTACTCCGGTGAAGGGATCCAGCTGCTGCAGCTCATCGTCGAGGAAGTGACCGGCGCGCGGCTCTATGGGTTGATGGCGTCGCGGATCTTCGAACCGTTCGGGATGAAGCGAACCAGCATGGTGTGGCAGCTGCCGTTCGAACGGGATTTCGCCAACGGCTACGATTCCGACGGCCGCTCGCTCGGCCCGCAGCGGCGGCGAGTCGCGGACGCGGCCGGTTCGATGCAGACCTCGATCGCCGATTTCTCACGCTTCGTCGCCGCGGTGATGCAGGGCAAGTCGTTGACGCGCCCGATCCGGACGCTGATGTTCACGCCGCAAGTCACGATCACGACGCGGACACAGTTTCCGTCTCTGACCACCGAGACAACCGACCGCAACGACGCGATTCGTCTCGGCTACGGTCTCGGCTGGGGCCTGTTCTTCACGCCGCTCGGCAAAGCCTTTTTCAAGGAAGGGCACGACAACGGCTGGCAGCACTACGCTGTCGCGTTCGACGACCGGGGTGTCGCGATCGTGCTGATGTCGAACAGCGCGAACGCCGAAAGCATCTTTCCAGAGTTGCTCGAGCGGCTGATTGCCAACACCTACACGCCAATCGAATGGGAAGGCTACCTCCCTTACGACCGGAAGCCGCCGCGCGGCTTCTGACGCGGCGCGCGGACGGAAAGTTAACTTTTCACCACACGCGTACCCGGTCGGACGGGGCGAGGTAGAGGCGCTGTCCAGGCTTCACGTCGAACGCGCCGTACCACGGGTCGAGATTGCGCACCGTGTCGGCGCGGTATTCGTCGGGCGCGTGGCCGTCGGTGACGACCTGCTGGCGTTCCAGTTCCTCCCGCATCTTGATGCGCCAGCTCTGTGCGTAGCTGACGAAGAAGTTCTGATCGTCGCCGGCCGGTACGGCCGGGCCGCGCGCCGCGCGATAGGCGTCGTACGCCGCCGACAGCCCGGCGACGTCGGCGATGTTCTCGCTCAGCGTCAGCTGCCCGTTGACGTGCAGATCGGGAAACGGCGCATAGCTGGCGTACTGCGCGACAAGCCTGGCCGATGCGTCCTTGAAGTGCGCGAGATCCTCCGGCGTCCACCAGTTGGTGAAGCGGCCAGTGGCGTCGAACTGGCTCCCCTGGTCGTCGAAGCTGTGGCTGATCTCGTGGCCGATCGTCGCGCCGATTGCGCCATAGCGAATCGCCGCCGACGCCGCCGGATCGTAGTACGGCGGATCGAGAATCGCGGCCGGGAAGTTCAACGCGTTCTGCAGCGGCAGGTTCACCGCGTTGACGGTCTGCGGCGTCATCCACCACTCCGACGGGTCCGGTGCATGGGTCAGCTTCGCGAGGTGGTACTGATAGTCGAACATTTCGGCGCGCTCGGCGTTGCCGAACGCATCGCCGCGGACGATCGACAGCGCCGAGAAGTCGCGCCACGCGTCGGGATACCCGATGCCGACCCGCAGCGTCCGCAGCTTCGCCTTCGCGGCGGCCTTCGTCTTCGGCGCCATCCACGACAACCCGTCGAGCCGCTGGTCGAACGCCGCCAGGATCTTCGCAACCATCTCCTGAAGCTGCGCCTTCGCCGTCGCCGGAAAGTACTTCTGCACGTAGATCCTGCCGACCGCTTCGCCGAGCGCGGTGCTGGTCGCGTCCACGGCGCGCTTCCAGCGATCCTGGCGCTTCGGCGTGCCGGACAGCGTCTTGCCGAAAAAGGCGAAGGCCTCGTCGCCGAATGCCTTTGGGAGCACGCCGGGACGGCGGTCGATCGCGTGAAAGGTCAGGTAGTCGCGCCAGGTGTCCAGCGGCACGCGCGGCGCCAGCGCGGCGATCCCGCGGATCGCGCCAGGATGCCAGACAATGATCGTATCGGCGCGGTCGAGTTGGGCCCGCTCGAAGAGCGCCGGCCAGTCGAGCCCGGGCGCGCGGCGGTTGAATTCCGTTCGCGGCCACGGGTTGTTCCCCTTCGACACTTCGACCGATTCGGTGCGTGTCGCGTGGAGGTCGGCGATCTGTCGCTCGAGATCGAAAATGCGGCCCGCCTTCGCCTCGGGATCGGCGATCGCGGCAAGCTTCAGGATCGCGGCGATGTGGGCGCGATACGCCGACCGAGTGCGGTCCATGCGGGCACCCGACTGCACGTAGTAGTCGCGATCGGGCATCCCGAGGCCGCCCTGCATGAGATACGGCACGGCGTGGGCGGGATCGTTGAGGTTCTGCGTGATCCAGATCCCGAACAGCCGATCGGTGTCGAAGTTGGTGCTGTTCAGCGCGTCGACGTCGGCGCGAAGCGTGCCGCCGATGTACGCGGCCAGCGCATGCGCGTCGCCGATCGCCGCAATCGCGGCGAGCTCGTCGCGCAGCGGCGCCAGGCCTTTCTGTTCGATCGTCGCCTCGTCCATATAGGCGGCGTAGTAGTCGCCCACCTTCCGCTCTACCGAGCCGTCAGGTGCCGTACCCGCCGCCTCGAGCAGACTGTGCGTCCGCTCCCGCGCGCGGTCGACGAGGACGCTGCCAACGCCGAAGCTGCCGCGGTCCGCCGGGATGTCGTTCTTCTTCAACCAACCGCCATTCGCATAGCGGAAGAAATCGTCGCCGGGGGCGACGGAGGGATCCATGCCGGCACGGTCGATGTCGTGCGTCGCCGGCGCCGTGGCTGTGCTCGCTGCCGGGGTCGAGTCGGGGCGGTTCTCACGGCAGCCACCCGTGAACGTCAGCGCGACGGCGAGCGCAATGCGGACAGCAATGGTCATCAGGTCTTAGACGATACCCAATTGGCGGCTGGCCGGCGCCGCGGCGAAAAAGAGGTAGCGGCGATTTCCCCCGCTCCGCCGGCGCCCATCCGTCATAGGATCGCCCTGACCTTCCTCGAAGGAGGCTGCGAGCATGCCGCGTCGCCTGGTCTCGATTGCGCTCGGAATCCTCGTCGCCTCGGTTGGCGCGCTCGCCAGCGGCGCCGGCCTGGCCGGTCAAGGCCCGGCGGTGTCGTTTGCGAAGGACGTCGCCCCGGTCCTCGAGCGCAACTGCCTGTCGTGCCACGGCGACGCGATCCAGATGGGCAAGTTCGATCTGCGCACGCGCGAGGCGGCGCTGCGCGGCGGGACCCGGGGCGGGGATATCGTGCCGGGCGACGCCGCCGCCAGCCGCATGTACCGGCGCATTGCCGGCCTCGAGCAGCCGGCGATGCCGGCGCAGAGCCCGGCGCTGCCGGCGGCAGAGGTCGCCGCGATCAAGCAATGGATCGACGCCGGCGCCGCGTGGGAGAGCGTCGCGACGCTCACGTCGAACACCAGGACGAGGCCGGCATCGACGCTCGCCGCACTGGAAACACGGGTGATCACGCCCGCGGAGCGGAACTACTGGGCGTTCAAGCTGCCGGTCCAGGCGCCGCTGCCACAGGTCGACGCCGCGCGCTTCACCAACCCGATCGACCGCTTCCTCGAGGCGGCGCGCCGCCAGCGCGGTCTCACGGCGGCGCCGCGCGCCGACCGCTCGACGCTCGTCCGCCGCGCCTACCTCGATCTCGTCGGCCTGCCGCCGACGCCGGCACAGGTCGAGGCGTTTGTCGACGACCAATCGCCCGATGCGTGGGAGCGTCTCGTCGACGCCTTGCTCGCCTCACCGCACTACGGCGAGCGCTACGGCCGGCTGTGGCTCGACATCGCGCGCTACGCCGACTCCGCCGGCTTCGAGTACGACATGCATCGGCCGAACGCGTGGCGCTATCGCGACTACGTCATCAAGGCCTTCAACGACGACAAGCCGTACGACCGGTTCCTGGTCGAGCAGATCGCCGGCGACGAGATGGACGGCCGCACCGACGAGAGCCTGATCGCGACCGGGTTCCTGCGCATGGGGCCGCGCGTGCTGTTCCGCGAGAAGGACAACCCGGAGCGCCGCTACGATTATCTCGACGAGATTCTCGGCACCATCGGCAAGGGCACGCTCGGCCTCACCGTCAACTGCGCGCGCTGCCACAATCACAAGTTCGATCCGATCTCGCAGAAGGACTACTACTCGCTCGAAGCCTCGATCTTCGGCTACGTCGAAACCGAGGTGCCGCTGGCGCCGAAGGCCGAAGCCGACGCCTATCAGGCGAAGAACGCGGCCGTCGACGCGAAGATCGCGGAGCTGCGCGCCGCGATCGCGAGCCTCGAGCGGCCGTACCGCGACACGCTGCAGCAGGAGCACATCAGGAAGTCGTTTCCCGACAACATCGTCCGGGTGATCGCGAAGCCGGAGAGCGCGCGGACGCCGGGCGAGACGCTGCTCGCGGCGCAGGTCTTGAAGGCGGCCAGCGTGTCCAGCGCGCAGGTCGACCAGGTGCTCAGCGCCGACGACCACGCGAAGAAGGAGGCGCTCACGAAGCAGATCGCGGCCGTGAACGCCGAGCGGCCCGCGCCGCTGCCGATGGCGGAGATTGCGACCGACGGCGACTATCGGTCGTCGCCGCTCGGCGAAGGCGACGACACGATCAGCTGCCCGAAGTGCCGCATCCCGGTGCCTGGCGCCGGTCCGTACCTGCACAACGGTCCGGGCCGCTATGAAGTGCCGCCGTCGTACTTCCTGATTCGTGGCGACGTCGAGAATCACGGCTCGCAGATGAAGCCCGGCTTCATCGACGTGATCACCTACGGCAACCCGCCGACCGAGATTCCGCGGCCTGACGGCCGCACGTCGGGCCGCCGGCTCGCGCTGGCGCAGTGGATCGCGTCGCCGCAGAACCCGATGACCGCCCGCGTCGTCGTCAATCGCCTGTGGCAGAAACATTTCGGCCGCGGCATCGTCGCCACGCTGGACAACTTCGGGAAGATGGGCGAGCAGCCCTCGCACCAGGAGCTGCTCGACTGGCTGGCGGTCGAGCTGACGAAGGGCTGGACGCTGAAGCGGATCAACAAGCTGATGATGATGTCGGAGGCGTACCAGATGGCGTCCGCTTTCAGCGACGCCGCCGACGTGAACGCGGATCCGGAGAATGTGTATTTGTGGCGGTTCCGTCCGCAGCGGCTCGACGCCGAGGTCGTGCGCGACAACATGCTGGCCGTGGGCGGCAACATCAACCTCGCGGTCGGCGGCGAACCGATCTTCCCGTACATCCCGAAGGAGATCCTCGCCGGCCAGTATCGCGGCAAGTGGGTCAACACGCCGGACGGTCCCGACGCGTGGCGGCGCGGCGTCTACGTCTACCAGCGGCGCTCACTGCCCTATCCGATGTTCGATACCTTCGATCATCCGGACATGAACGTCACCGCCGGCGCGCGCCACGTGTCGACGGTGCCGACGCAGGCGCTCACGCTGCTGAACAATCCGTTCGTGCTCGGCCAGGCGTCGCGCTTCGCGGCGCGGATCAAGGCAGCCGCGAGCGATCCGGCGGCGCAGGTGCAGGCGGCGTATCGGATCGCGCTCGCGCGCGCGGCGACGCCGGAGGAAGTGTCGATTGGATCCGATTTGATCAGGAAGCAATCGCTCGAGTCGTTTGCGCACGTGGTCATGAACCTGGACGAGTTCCTGTATCTGAGGTAAACGCGCCGCGCAGCCCTTCACGGCTGCCGCGGCAGCCGTGCAGCAGGCCTGAAGGCCTGCGCTACGGGGCGCCGCCGCCCTACTACGTCGGGTCGGAGCAGATTTATGTCGCATCGCTGCAACCGATATTTCTGGGACCGCCGTGAGTTCTTGTTCCGATCCGGCGGCGGAATCAGCGGGCTGGCGCTTGCCTACTTGCTGGACCGGCACGGGCTGCTGTCGGGTGAGCAGAACGCCGACGCCGACCCGTGCGCGGCCGCGGCAGTCGGCGTCAATCCCTACGCCCCGAAGCCGCCGCATTTCGCGCCGCGCGCGACCGCGGTGATCTCGCTGTTCATGGGCGGCGGCTGGAGCCAGGTCGACAC
>Ga0075435_100000527_pt1 | contig 23374 bp, 24 predicted proteins | sample RhiMethybrSRZTD4_FD_75302 | JGI IMG/M metagenome (GOLD analysis project Ga0075435, IMG submission 75302) | Populus rhizosphere microbial communities from Tennessee, USA - Rhizosphere MetaG P. TD hybrid SRZTD4 | ecosystem: Host-associated > Plants > Roots > Rhizosphere > Soil | place: USA...
AGCGCTTTCCGGTCTGCCTTGCCTCCTACCTTGTCGGGGCAGTGCTTGACCTGGTTGGTCTTGCCCGAACCCAGGGTTTCGATCTTCGACGCGTCGAAGCCTTTCGAGACGAGGTAGGCCTGGACCGCGTCGGCGCGCTTCTCCGAGAGCCTCTGGTTGTATTGCGCCGAGCCGAGGCGGTCGGCGTGGCCGTCGATGTGCACGAGCGCGATCGAGGCGAAGTCCTTGGCGCGGGCGACGACCTCCTGGTCGAGCTTCGCGCGCGCATCCGCCGTGAGCGCGGCTTTGTTGAATTCGAACAGCCCCGTGGAGGTGACCGAGATCACCGCCGGCTTCTTCGGCGGCTCGGGCTTGGCGACGGGCTTGGGCGTCGGCGCAGGCGTGGGCGTAGCGACCGGCGCCGGCGGCGGCGCGGGCTTGGCTGCGGGCTCGGGAGCCGGTGCGGGCTTTTCGGGTTCGCTGGCGCAACCGGCAAGCAGAAGGCCGAATGTTGCCAGCAGTGCGATTGCAGTTTTCACGTGGCTCCTCCCTTTCTTTTTTGGGCCCCGGCGTGGCTCCGGATTTAATCACAGCGGGCGCCCTGAATACAAGCGTTTTTCAGAGGGAAAACCGATGCTTGCATGATAAAATTCGAGCTTCTCGCCGATGGAAAATTTCGCCAAGGAAACGCTCCCGATCTCGCTCGAGGAGGAGATGCGGCGCTCGTACCTCGATTACGCCATGAGCGTGATCGTGGGGCGGGCCCTCCCCGACGTGCGCGACGGGCTGAAGCCGGTGCACCGCCGCGTGCTCTTCGCGATGCACGAGGCGAACAACGTCTGGAACCGGCCGTACGTGAAGTGCGCGCGCATCGTCGGCGACGTGCTCGGCAAGTACCACCCGCACGGCGACTCGGCCACCTACGAGGCGCTGGTGCGCATGGCGCAGGACTTCTCCATGCGCTATACGCTGATCGACGGCCAGGGCAACTTCGGCTCGGTCGACGGCGACGCCGCCGCGGCCTACCGCTACACCGAGTGCCGCCTGGAGAAGCTCGCCTCGGAGCTGCTCGCCGATATCGACAAGGAAACCGTCGACTTCGTGCCCAACTACGACGGCAAGGAGCTCGAGCCCTCGGTGCTCCCGACGCGGGCGCCGAACCTCCTCGTCAACGGCTCCTCGGGCATCGCGGTGGGCATGGCCACCAACATCCCGCCGCACAACCTCGGCGAGGTGGTCGACGCCTGCCTGCACCTCCTCGCCACGCCGCACTGCGCGGTCGAGGACCTCATCAAGCGCATGCCTGCGCCCGACTTTCCCACCGCGGGCATCATCTACGGCCTGTCCGGGGTGCACGAGGGCTATCGCACCGGGCGCGGACGCGCGGTGATGCGGGCGCGCACGCACTTCGAAGAGTTCGGCAAGGGTGACCGCACGGCGATCATCGTCGACGAGCTGCCCTACCAGGTGAACAAGAAGGCGCTGCTCGAGAAAATCGCCGAGCTGGTCACCGAGAAGCGCCTGGAAGGCATCTCGGACCTGCGCGACGAGTCGGACAAGTCCGGCATGCGCATGGTGATCGAGCTCAAGCGCGGCGAGCTGCCGGAGGTGGTGCTGAACAACCTGTACAAGATGACGCAGCTCCAGGACACCTTCCACATGAACATGGTGGCGCTGGTCGACGGCCAGCCGCGCGTGCTCAACCTGAAGGACCTGATCGAGGCGTTCATCTCGCACCGGCGCGAGGTGGTCACGCGGCGCACCGTGTTCGAGCTGCGCAAGGCGCGCGAGCGTGGACACGTGCTCGAGGGCCTCGCGGTGGCGCTGTCGAACGTCGACGAGGTGATCGAGCTGGTCAAGAAGGCGGCCAGCCCCGCCGAGGCGAAGAGCCGCCTGATGGCGCGGCCCTGGTCTTCCGATCTGGTGAAAAACATGATCGGGGACGGAAACGCAAACCAGTTCCGTCCCGAGGGGCTGGCGGCGCACTTCGGCCTGAAGGACGACGGCTACCACCTGTCCGACGATCAGGCGCAGGCGATCATCGACCTGCAGCTGCGCCGGCTGACGGGCCTCGAGCAGGACAAGATCCGCGACGAATACCGCGAGGTCATCGAGATCATCCGCGACCTGCTGGACATCCTCGCCAAGCCGGCGCGCATCGTGAAGATCATCGTCGACGAGCTCACCGCCCTGAAGGAGGCCTTCGGCGACAAGAGGAAGAGCGAGATCGTCACCGTGGCGGAGGACATCTCGGTCGAGGACCTGATCGCACCGCAGGACATGGTGGTCACCTTCTCGCACGGCGGCTACGTGAAGTCCCAGCCGCTCGCCGATTACCGGGCGCAGAGACGAGGCGGCCGCGGCAAGATGGCCACCACGATGAAGGAGGACGACTTCATCGAGCGGCTCTTCGTGGCGCATTCGCACGACTACCTGCTGTGCTTCTCCAATCGCGGCCGCCTCTACTGGCTCAAGGTCTACGAGGTGCCCGCGGGCAGCCGCTCGGCGCGCGGCAAGCCGATCGTCAACATGTTCCCGCTCGAGGAGAACGAGAAGATCACGGCGGTCGTGCCGGTGAAGGAGTTCGACGAGAACCACTATGTCTTCATGGCCACCGCCAAGGGCACGGTCAAGAAGACCGCGCTCGACGAGTTCTCCCGCCCGCGCCCGAGCGGCATCATCGCCGTGGGGCTGGAGGAGGGCGACTACCTCGTGGGCGCGGCGCTCACCGACGGCAAGTACGACGTGATGCTGTTCTCCTCGGACGGCAAGAGCGTGCGCTTCGAGGAGGGCGACGTGCGACCGATGGGCCGCCAGGCGACCGGGGTGCGAGGCATGCGCCTCGCCGCGGAACAGCGCGTGGTGTGCATGCTGGCCGCGAAAGACGAGTCGCGCTCGGTGCTGACCGCCACGGAGAAGGGCTACGGCAAGCGCACGCTGATCTCCGAGTACCCGCGGCACGGCCGCGGCGGGCAAGGCGTGATCGCGATCCAGACCTCGGAGCGGAACGGCGCCGTCATCGGCGCCGTGCTGGTCGAGGAGGACGACGAGGTGATGCTGATCTCGACCGGAGGCGTGCTGATCCGCACCGCGGTGGCGCAGATCCGCGAGATGGGCCGTTCCACGCAGGGCGTGACCCTGATCTCGCTAGGCGAAGGCGAGAAGCTCGCCGGCCTCGAGCGCATCGAGGAGCGCGACGTTGCCGGGAACGGCAACGGCAACGGGCACGGTCCCGAGGGCGGCAACGGCGGCGCCGGAGGCGACGCCGGCGGCGATATCGAACCGGACGCGCCCACTCCGGGACCGACGGTTCACTAAGCCTATGTCGAGGATTTTCAACTTCAGCGCGGGTCCCGCCATGCTTCCGGCCGAGGTGCTCGCGCGCGCAGGCGACGAGATGCTCGACTGGCGCGGCAGCGGCATGTCGGTGATGGAGATGAGCCACCGCGGCCCCGAATTCATCTCGATCGCCGCGGAGGCCGAGGCCGACCTGCGCAGCCTCGCCGCAATCCCGCAGGACTACAAGGTGCTCTTCCTGCAGGGCGGCGCCACGCTGCAGTTCGCGCAGATTCCGATGAACCTGCTGCGCGGCAAGGGAAAGGCCGACTACGTCCTCACCGGCGAGTGGTCGAAGAAGGCGATCAAGGAGGCGAAGAACTACTGCGACGTCGCCATCGCGGCGAGCTCGGAGGACCGCAATTTCACCTACGCGCCCAAGCAGTGGAAAGTGCGGCCCGACGCGGCGTACGTCCATTACTGCTCGAACGAGACCATCGGTGGCGTGGAATTTAATGAAATTCCGACAGTAGAAATTCCCTTGGTTGCCGACGCTTCCTCCCATTTCCTGTCGCGCCCCCTGGAGGTGGCGAAACACGGGTTGATCTATGCCGGAGCACAGAAAAACGCGGGCCCCGCCGGACTCACCTTCGTCATCGTGCGCGAGGATCTGATCGGCGCGGCGGCGAAGGGCACGCCCACGGTGATGGACTACAAGCTGCAGGCCGATGCCGATTCGATGCTCAACACGCCGGCGGCCTACGCGATGTACATCGCCGGGCTGGTGTTCAAGTGGATCAAGCAGCAGGGCGGGCTCGCCGCGCTCGAGCAGAAGAACATCGAGAAGGCGAAGCTCCTCTACGATTTCCTCGATTCGAGCCGCTTCTTCAGGAACCCGGTGGCGAAGGAAGACCGCTCGCGCATGAACGTGCCTTTCACCCTGAAGGATGCGGCGCTCGATGGCGCGTTCCTGAAAGGCGCCGAGGAGCGCGGCATGGTGCAGCTCAAGGGCCACCGCTCGGTCGGCGGCATGCGCGCGTCGATCTACAACGCCATGCCAGTGGAGGGCGTTCAGCGCCTGGTCGAATACATGAGGGACTTTGAGGCGCGGCATGCCTAAGGCCCGCCCGAGAAAATCCGAAATCCTCGTCATCAACAACGTCGCGCTGATCGGGCTGCGGCGTTTTCCGCCCGAGCAGTACACGGTGGTGAAGGAGGGGAACGATCCCGACGCGATCGTGGTGCGCTCGCAGGATCTGCACCGCTACGAGTTCGGGCCGTCGCTGCGCGCGGTCGGCCGCGCCGGTGCCGGCGTGAACAACATCCCGGTGGCGGCGCTCTCCAAGCGCGGCATCCCGGTGTTCAACGCGCCCGGGGCCAACGCCAACGCGGTGAAAGAGCTGGTCCTCGCGGGCATGCTGATCGCGGCGAGAAACCTGGCGCCGGCGCTCGATTTCGTACGTCAGTTGAAAGACGAAGATCTGGAATCGCGGGTCGAGGACGGCAAGAAGCAGTTCGCCGGCCTCGAGCTGCCAGGCCACACCCTGGGCGTGATCGGCCTGGGCAAGATCGGGAGCCTCGTCGCCGACGCCGCCATCCGCCTCGGCATGAGCGTGCAGGGCTACGATCCGCACATCACGGTCGAGGCGGCGTGGAGCCTGCCTTCGCAGGTGAAGCGCGCCGCGTCGATCGACGAGCTGATCAAGACGAGCCACTTCGTTACCCTCCACGTGCCGCTCGGCGAAAAAACGCGCCACCTCATCAACGGCAGGAACATCGAGCAATTCCGCCACGGCGCGGTGCTGCTCAACTTTTCGCGCGAAGGCATCGTGGCCGAGGACGCCGTGGCGAAGGGGCTGAAGAGCCACGGGCTCAAGTGGTACGTGACCGACTTCCCCACCGGCGCGCTGCTCGGGCACCCGGGCGTCATCGCTCTCCCGCACCTGGGCGCCTCGACGCGCGAGGCCGAGGACAACTGCGCCATCATGGTGGTCGACCAGGTGCGCGACTACCTCGAGCAGGGCAACCTGCAGAACGCGGTCAACTTTCCCGACGCCGCGATGCCGCGCGAGGCGCCTTTCCGGCTCGCCATCGCCAACGCCAACGTGCCCGACATGCTGAGCAGCATCTCGCACACGCTCGGCCGCCGTAAGATCAACATCCACAACATGCTGAACAAGTCGAAGGGAGAGATGGCGTACACGCTGGTCGATGCCGACAGTCCCGTGCCCTCCGACGTGATCAAGGAGCTCGCCGCTCTGAACGGCGTGCTCGCGGTGCGCTATCTTCCCGTAGATGTCTGACGAGCTCGAAAAGATCCGGAAGGAAATCGACCGCCTCGACGACGAGCTCGCCGCGCTGATCGAGCGCCGCGCCGCGCAGGCGAAGAAGATCGGCGAGCTCAAGGCCGGCGCCGGGGCTTACCGCCCGGAGCGCGAGAGCCAGATCCTGCAGCGGGTTTCGAAGAGAAACGGCCTCCTCGGCGGAGAAAAGATGAGCGCGGTGTTCCGCGAGATCATCTCGGCCTGCCGCGGGCTGGAGGAGGCGATCCGCATTTCCTACCTCGGGCCCGAAGGCACCTTCAGCGAGCAGGCGGTGCGCAAGCATTTCGGCGCCGCGGTCGACGCCGTGCCGGTCGCGTCGGTCGACGAGGCGTTCCGGCGCTGCGAGTCCGGCGCCGCCCAGTTCACGGTGGTGCCGGCCGAGAACTCGACCGAGGGCGTGGTGGGGCGCACGCTCGATCTGCTGGTCATCACGCCGCTTCGCATCTGCGGCGAGATCGAGCTTAGGGTTCAACAAAACCTGCTGACCAGGGAATCTGGGCTGGCGTCGGTCCGCAGGGTGTACTCGCATTCCCAATCGCTTGCGCAGTGCAACGGCTGGCTCGCGCAGAACCTGCCGGGCGCCGAGCGCGTGCCGGTGGCGTCGAACGCCGAGGCCGCGCAGCGCGCCGCGCGGGAGCCCGGCGTCGCGGCGATCGCAGGCCTCGCCGCGGGCGAGCGCTACGGTGTCCCGGCGCTCGCGCGCTCGATCGAGGACGACGCGAACAACACCACGCGCTTTCTCGTGCTCGGCAACGTCGACCCGGCGCCGAGCGGCCGCGACCGCACCTCGCTCGTCATGTCGGCCGAAAACAAGCCCGGCGCCGTGCACGCGCTGCTCACCCCGCTCGCGGCGCACGGCGTGAGCATGAGCCGCATCGAGTCGCGCCCGGCGCGCGCGCGCACCGCGCTCTGGGAGTACCTCTTTTTTATCGATGTCGAAGGCCACCAGAAGGACGAGCGCGTCGCGCAGGCACTGGCCGCGCTGCGCGCCAACGCGCCCTACCTCAAGATCCTGGGCTCGTATCCGGTGGCCGTTTCCTGAATTGTGAGCAAAAGGCCATGCTGATCGATCCGTGTGAGCTTTCGCCCTCCTACGTGCGCTCGATCGCGCCGTACCAGCCCGGCAAGCCCATCTCCGAAGTCGCGCGCGAGCTCGGCCTCAAGGAAGAAAACATCATCAAGCTCGCCTCGAACGAGAACCCGCTCGGCACCGGCCCGCGCACGCGCGCCGCGATCGACGCGGCGCTGGCCGAGGTGGCGCGCTATCCCGACGGCAGCGGCTTCGAGCTGAAGCAGGCGCTGTCCCAGCGCTACGGCGTCGACCAGTCGTCGATCGTGCTCGGCAACGGCTCGAACGACGTCCTCGAGCTGGTGGCAGCGGCGTTTCTCGGTCCGGGCCGCGCCGCCGTCATGTCGCAGCACGCCTTCGCGGTCTATCCGCTCGCCACGCAGGCGCGCGGCGCGCGCTCGATCGTGGTGCCGGCGAAGAGCTTCGGCCACGACCTCGAGGCAATGGCGCGCGCGGTGGACGACGAAACCTACGTGGTCTGGGCGGCGAACCCCAACAACCCGACCGGGACCTTCGCGCGCCCCGACGAGCTCGAGGCGTTCCTGCGCAAGGTGCCCGAGCGCGTCCTGATCGTGCTGGACGAGGCCTACAACGAGTACATCAGCCACGACCTGCGCGCCGACCCGGTGAAGTGGCTCAGGCGCCATCCGAACCTCGTGGTCACTCGCACCTTCTCCAAGGCCTACGGGCTCGCCGGCCTGCGCGTGGGCTATGCGCTCGCCCATCCCTCGGTCGCCGACGTGATGAACCGCGTGCGCCAGCCGTTCAACGTGAACAGCATCGCGCTCGCAGCCGCCACGGCGGCGCTCGACGACATGGAGTTCGTCGCGCGCAGCTACGCCGTCAACCTGAGCGGCATGCGCCAGCTCGAGGAGGGAGTGCGGGCGCTCGGGCTCGACTACATCCCCTCCTACGGCAACTTCCTCCCGGTGCACGTAGGCAAGGCGTCCGAGATCTTCAAGCGGCTCCTGCGCCGCGGCGTGATCGTGCGCCCGGTGGGCGGCTACGGCCTGCCCGAGCACCTTCGGGTGACGATCGGCAGCGCGACCGAGAACGACCGGTTCCTGGCTGCGCTCGCGGCAGCCCTGAAGGAATAGGTTGTTCGAGCGAGTCGCCATCCTCGGCGTCGGCCTGATCGGCGGTTCCTTTGCGCTGGCGCTCAAGGAAGCGCGGGTATGCACCCACGCGGTGGGCGCGGGCCGCAACAGCGCCAACCTCAAGCTCGCCTTGGAGCGCGGCATCATCGATTCGATCGCCGCCGACGCCGTTGCGGCGGCCCACGGCGCCGACCTCGTGCTCCTCGCCGCGCCGCTCGCCCAGTTCGCGAAGCTCTTCCGCGACATCGCGCCGGTGCTCGGGCCGAAGGCAATCGTCACCGACGCCGGCAGCACCAAGCGCGACGTGGTCGCGGCCGCTCGCGCCGCGCTCGGAAGGAAGGTCGGGCAATTCGTGCCCGCGCACCCGATCGCGGGCGGCGAGAAGAGCGGCGCCGGGGCGGCCAGCGCCGGGCTGTTCCGCAGCAAACGGGTAATCCTGACTCCTCTCCCCGAGAATTCGGACGCAACCGAGAGGAAGGTGGCCGAGGCCTGGTCGGCGTGCGGCGCGCACGTCATGCGCATGGACCCCGAGGAGCACGACGCCATCCTTGGCGCGGTGAGCCATCTGCCGCATCTCCTGGCGTACGCGCTGGTGCACGAGCTCTGCGCTCGCGAGGACGCACCCCGGCTCTTCGCGCTCGCCGGGGGCGGCTTCCGCGACTTTACGCGCATTGCCTCAAGCCACCCGGAGATGTGGCGCGACATCTGCCTCGCGAACCGCGACCGGCTGCTCGAAGAATTGAAGAAATATGGCAGGGCGCTCGATTCGATGGCCAAACTTCTGGAAGCGGGCGACGGCGCCGGGCTGGAGAAAGTGTTCGCCGAGGCGCGCGCCGCGCGCGAGCGATGGATTCAATCGAGCTGAAGCCGCTGCACCGCGCGCGCGGAACCGTTCGGCTGCCGGGCTCGAAGAGCATTTCCAACCGCATACTGCTGCTCGCCGCGCTGGCGCAGGGCGAGACCGAGATCGGCGGGCTGCTCGACGCCGACGACACGCGCGTGATGCAGGAAGCCCTGAAAAAATTAGGGGCCAGGTTCTCGGGGGCGCGAGTCGAGGGTGTCGGCGGACCTTTCCCGGTCAAAAAAGCGGATCTCTTCCTCGGCAACGCGGGAACTGCTTTTCGTCCGCTTACGGCGGCGCTCGCGTTTTCAGGCGGCGTGTATCACCTGTCAGGCGTGGCCCGCATGCACGAGCGGCCGATCGGAGACCTCGTGGACGCGCTGCGCGGCATCGGCGCGCGCCTCGAGTACGCCGGTAACGACGGCTTTCCGCCTCTCGCGATTCATCCCGGGAAAGTGAATGCGCGCCGGGTCAAGGTGAGAGGCGACGTGTCGTCGCAGTTCCTGACCGCGCTGCTGATGGCGCTGCCGCTGACCGGGATGGACTCGGCCGTGGAGGTGCAGGGCGAGCTCATCTCGAAGCCCTACGTCGAGATCACGCTCAACGTGATGCGCCGCTTCGGCGTCGAGGTCCAGCGGAGCGGCTGGAGGTCTTTCGAAATACCAAGACAAATCTATGTGAGCCCGGGGCGGATCCTGGTGGAGGGCGACGCGTCGAGCGCTTCGTATTTCCTCGCCGCGGGCGCGCTCGGCGGCGGGCCGGTGCGCGTGGAAGGCGTCGGGCGCGCGAGCATCCAGGGCGACGTGCGCTTCACCGAGGTGCTGGAGCGCATGGGCGCCCAGGTTTTGCTCTTTGACGATGGCATAGAAATCCAGAATCTAAAGGCGAAGCTGAAGCCCATCGATATGGATCTGAATCACATCCCGGACGCGGCGATGACCGCGGCCGTGCTGGCGCTTTTCGCCGACGGACCGAGCACCCTGCGCAACATTGCGAGCTGGCGCGTGAAGGAAACAGATCGCCTCGCCGCCATGGCGACCGAGCTGCGCAAGCTCGGCGCCGAAGTCGAGGAAGGCGCAGACTTCCTGAAAATCATGCCGCGTCCGCTCAGGCCGGGGACCACGATCGATACCTACGACGATCACCGCATGGCGATGAGCTTCTCGCTCGTCGCGCTCGGCGGGGTGCCGGTGACCATCAACGATCCCGATTGCGTCGCCAAGACCTTTCCGGACTACTTCCGGGTTTTCGGAAGCATTACTTCATGAGCTGGAAAAACGTGGTCTGTCCCTGGTTTTGAGCGATGAATATCCCGGTCATCGCCATCGACGGGCCCTCGGCCTCGGGCAAGGGGACGATCGCCAAGCGGGTGGCCCAGACGCTGGGTTTCCACTACCTGGAGAGCGGGGCGCTGTACCGGCTGGTGGCCCTTCTGGCGCTGCGGCAGGACCTGGAGGACGAAGCGCGCCTCGCCGAAGCCGCCGAGAACATGGACGTCGACTTTCTAGGCGAGGAAATAATCCTGGAAGACCAAGAGGTTAGCCAACATATCCGGCACGAGGCGGTGGGGAACCGGGCCTCCGAGGTGGCACGCATGCCGGCGGTGCGCCGGGCCCTGCTCGCCCGGCAGCGTGCATTCCGCCGTGCTCCGGGACTGGTCGCCGACGGGCGCGACATCGGGACTGTTGTTTTTCCGGACGCCGCCCTCAAGATCTTCTTGACAGCGGACCCCGATGTCAGGGCGGAGCGACGCTATAAGCAGTTGATAGAAAAAGGAATCAGTGCTAATCTGCGCGCCCTTTCCCGTGATCTTGCGGAGCGGGACGCGCGCGATGCGAATCGGCCCGTCGCTCCGCTGGTTCCGGCGGCCGATTCGCAAGTGCTCGATTCCTCGGCACTTTCCATCGACGAAGTCGTCGAGCGCATCGTCGGCTGGTGGCGGGAGGGAAGCAGCATGGGTGGCCATCGCTGAACGGTGGCCGTGTGTTCAACGGGCCCGCGGGCGCAAGCCTGCGGTTTGAATAGGTTTTTCTTCCTCCTTAATGGCAAGCATCTCCTCAGCACCGCAGTCCCAGAAGTCCTCACCCAAACCCGCTCAGGCCTCCGGCGGCGAATCGTTCGCCGCGCTGTTCGAAGAGAGTCTCAACCGCAAGGAGATGCGGGTGGGCGAGGTCATCACCGCCGAGGTCGTCAACGTCGACGACAACTTCGTGGTGGTTAATGCGGGGCTGAAATCCGAGAGCGTGATCCCGGTCGACGAGTTCCGCAACGATGCCGGCCAGGTCGAGGTCAAGGTCGGCGACTTCGTCAGCGTCTCGATCGAGGCGCTGGAGGACGGCTTCGGCGCGACGCGCCTGTCGCGCGACAAGGCGAAGCGCATGGCCGCGTGGCTCGAGCTCGAGAAGGCGCTGGAGACCGGCGAGAAGATCGAAGGCATGATCACCGGCAAGGTGAAGGGCGGCCTCACCGTGATGGCGAAGGGCATCCGCGCCTTCCTCCCCGGCTCGCTCGTCGACCTGAGGCCGGTGAAGGACACCACGCCCTACGAGGGCAAGGCGATGCAGTTCAAGGTCATCAAGCTCGACCGCAAGCGGAACAATGTAGTGGTGTCGCGGCGCGCCGTGCTCGAGGAGACCGCGGGCGCCGAGCGCGAGCAGCTCCTCGCCTCGCTGCAGGAAGGCGCCACCGTCAAGGGCATCGTCAAGAACATCACCGATTACGGCGCGTTCGTCGACCTCGGCGGCATCGACGGGCTGCTCCACATCACCGACCTCGCGTGGCGGCGCGTGAAGCATCCCTCCGAGGTGCTGAACGTCGGCGACGAGGTCACCGCCAAGGTGCTCAAGTTCGACTCGGAGAAGAACCGCGTCTCGCTCGGCCTGAAGCAGCTCGGCGAGGATCCGTGGGTCGGCATCGGCCGGCGCTACCCGCAGGGCACGCGCCTGTTCGGGAAAGTCACCAACCTCACCGACTACGGCGCGTTCGTCGAGGTCGAGTCCGGCATCGAGGGCCTGGTGCACGTCTCGGAGATGGACTGGACCAACAAGAACGTGCATCCGTCGAAGGTGGTGCAGGTCGGCGACGAGGTCGAGGTGATGATCCTCGAGATCGACGAGGAGCGCCGCCGCATCTCCCTCGGCATGAAGCAGTGCATGCCCAACCCGTGGGAGGACTTCGCCCGCGAGTACAAGAAGGGCGACAAGGTCAAGGGCCAGATCAAATCGATCACCGACTTCGGCGTGTTCGTCGGGCTGCCCGGCGGTATCGACGGCCTGGTGCACCTCTCGGACCTCTCCTGGTCGACCGCAGGCGAGGAAGCGGTCAAGAACTTCAAGAAGGGCGAGGAAGTCGAGGCGGTGGTGCTGTCGATCGACGTCGAGCGCGAGCGCATCTCGCTCGGCGTGAAGCAGCTCGAGGGCGATCCGTTCACCAACTTCATCGCCAGCCACGAGAAGAACAGCGTGGTGAGCGGCAAGGTGAAGTCGCTCGACGCGAAGGGCGCGGTGATCGATCTCGAGGGCGACGTCGAGGGGTACCTGCGCGCCTCCGAGTTCTCGCGCGACCGCATCGACGACCTGCGCGCCCACCTGAACGAGGGCGACACGGTGCAGGCCATGATCATCAACGTCGACCGCAAGAACCGCTCGATCAACCTCTCGGTGAAGGCTAAGGACCTCTCCGAGGAGACCGAAGCCATGAAGCAGCTGCGCACCGAGAACGCGGCGGCGAGCGCCGGCGCGACCAACCTCGGGGCCCTGCTGCGCGCCAAGCTCGACAAGGGCAGCAACAACCCGCAGCAATAGCGAGGACACGAGCCAGGGACTGCCATGGAGGGGGGAAGAGTCGCCATGACGAAGTCGGAACTGATCGCGCGGCTGGCGCAACGCTACCCGCAGCTGGTGGCGAAGGACGCGGAATACGCGGTCAAGATGATCCTCGACGCGATGACCCAGGCGCTGCTCGCGGGCAATCGCATCGAGATCCGCGGCTTCGGCAGCTTCGGCCTCAACTACCGGCCGCCGCGCACCGGCCGCAACCCGAAGTCGGGCGAGAAGGTGCAGGTGCCGGAGAAGTACGTGCCGCATTTCAAGGCCGGCAAGGAGCTGCGCGAGCGCGTCGACCAGGCGACCGAGGAGGCCGCGGCGGCGGAGCCGCAGCGCGCCTCGCAGCCCGTCCGCTAAGGCGTCGAACCGGGCGGCATGCGTATCGTCACCTGGACGATCCGCCTCCTGGTTTTCGTGCTGCTGGTCGCGTTCGGGGCGAAGAACGCCGACCCGGTCACGCTGCACTTCTACTTCGGCCTGTCCTACCAGACGCCGCTGATACTCGCGCTCTTTGGCGCCTTCGCCGCAGGCGCGTTCTTCGGCGTGCTGTCGCTCCTCGGGCGGGTACTGCGCCAGCGGCGCGAGATCTCCTTCCTCCGGCGGAAGCAGGCCGGCGTCGCCGAGCCGGCGCCGCCCGCGATGCCGCCGATGCTCTAGCCATGGAGTTCGAATACTGGTGGCTGCTCGGCTTCCCTCTGTTCTTCGGCCTGGGCTGGATCGCGGCGCGCATCGACATCCGCCAGATCGTGTCCGAGTCGCGCGCGCTGCCGAGCTCGTACTTCAAGGGGCTCAACTTCCTGCTGAACGAGCAGCCCGACAAGGCGATCGAGGCGTTCATCGAGGTGGTGAAGGTCGACCCCGAGACCATCGAGCTGCACTTCGCGCTGGGCAGCCTGTTCCGCCGCCGCGGCGAGTACGACCGCGCCATCCGCATGCACCAGAACCTGGCCGAGCGCCCGGGCCTGGGCGCCGACCAGAAGCTGATCGCGCTCGCCGAGCTCGGCCAGGACTACCTCAAGGCCGGAATCCTGGATCGCGCCGAAGACGTGTTCCGCAAGCTCGAGAAGAGCCCGCAGGCCGCCGCGGCGCGCCGCCACCTGCTCGAGATCTACGAGCAGGAGAAGGACTGGGACCGCGCCATCGAGATGACCAAGCTGGTGCAGCCCGATCCGCGCGACCTCGCCCAGTACTACTGCGAGCTCGCCGCCGCCGACTCGGCCGAATCGCGGCCGGACGCGGCGCGCCGGCATCTCGAGGCCGCGCTCGAGGCAAACCGCAAGTGCGTGCGCGCGAGCCTGCTGCTCGGCGACCTGGACAAGAGCCAGGGCGACCTGGACCAGGCGATGGAGCACTGGAAGCGCGTCGAGTCGCAGAACCCGGCCTACCTCGCCCTCGTCGCGCAGCGCCTGCTCGACGCCTACCGCGAAGCCGGGCGCGACGAGGAGGGCCTCACGCTCCTCACCGGCTACCTCGAACGCTATCCCTCGCTCGATCTTCTCGATACCTTGTTCCAGCAGACGCTGGCGGCGAAAGGACCCGAGCAGGCCTACGCGCTGGTGCGCGACGAGCTCAAGCGCAACCCGACGCTCCTCGGCCTGGACCGCCTGCTCGAGGCGCAGATCATCGCCGCCGGCTCGCCCGACAAGCGGAGAGATTTGGAGCTGGTGCGCAGCCTCGTGCACGGGCACACCCGGCGTCTCGCGCGCTATCGCTGCGAAACCTGCGGCTTCAAGGCGCGCCAGTTCCACTGGCGCTGCCCCGCCTGCGGCGGCTGGGAGACCTATCCCCCTCGCAGAACCGAGGAGTTTGATTTAACGCCATGAATGTGACCGTTGTAGGAACCGGATACGTCGGGCTCGTCACCGGAGCCTGCCTCGCCGACGCCGGCAACACGGTGTTCTGCCTGGACCTCGACGCACGCAAGATCGGCATGCTGAACGACGGCAAGATCCCGATCTTCGAGCCCGGGCTGGAGGCGATCGTCCAGAGAAACGAGCGGGCCGGGCGGCTCATTTTCTCGACCGATGTCCCCGCGAGCGTGGCGCACGGCGAGCTGCAGATCATCGCGGTCGGCACGCCGCCCGGCGAGGACGGCTCGGCCGACCTGCAGCACGTGGTGGCGGCGGCGCGCTCGATCGGCCGTCACATGCAGGGCTTCAAGGTGGTCGCGACCAAGTCCACGGTGCCCGTCGGCACCGCCGACAAAGTGCGCCTTGCGATTGAAGAAGAATTGAAACGGCGAGGCGCCGGCGTCGATTTTTCGGTTGTTTCCAACCCCGAGTTCCTCAAGGAGGGTGCGGCGGTCGAGGACTTCATGCGGCCCGACCGGGTGGTCGTCGGCGCCGAAGACGAGCGCGCCATCGCGATGCTGCGCCAGCTGTACGCGCCGTTCCAGCGCAACCGCGACCGCATCATCGTGATGGGCGTGCGCTCGGCCGAGCTCACCAAGTACGCCGCCAACGGCATGCTCGCCACGCGCATCTCGTTCATGAACGAGCTCGCCAACCTCGCCGAGGCGATCGGCGCCGACATCGAGGAAGTGCGCCGCGGCATCGGCTCGGATCCGCGCATCGGCTACCAGTTCCTGTACCCCGGCGCCGGCTTCGGCGGCTCGTGCTTCCCGAAAGACGTGAAGGCGTTGCAGCGGACCGCTACCGAGGTGGCCAGGCCGCTGCGCGTGATCAACGCGGTCGAGGCGGTCAACGACGCGCAGAAGCACGTGCTCGCCGCGAAGGTCGCCCGCAAGTTCGGCGCCAACCTCCACGGCAAGACCTTCGCGCTCTGGGGGCTGGCGTTCAAGGCGAATACCGACGACATGCGCGAGGCGGCGAGCCGCACGGTGATCGCCGACCTCACCGGCGCCGGCGCCTCGGTGCGCGCATACGACCCTGCCGCGGGGCACGAGGCGAAAGCCATCTTCAAGGGAAGCAAGACGGTGACCATCGTCGACTCTGCGAGCGAAGCGCTCGAAGGCGCCGACGCGCTCATCGTCGTCACCGAGTGGCAGGAATTCCGCAGCCCCGACTTCGCGGCGCTCAAGGCCCGGCTGAAAACGCCGGCGATCTTCGACGGCCGCAACCTGTATGACCCGGCGGTCCTGAAGCGGCTCGGTTTCGAGTATTTCCCGATAGGAAGAAAAGCATAGACACCTCGAAGGCAAGAGTGCTCGTGGTCGGCGACGTGATGCTCGACCGCTACTGGTTCGGCGAGGTGTCGCGCATCTCGCCGGAAGCGCCGGTGCCGGTGGTGCTGATCGGACGCGAGGAGCAGAGGCTGGGCGGCGCCGCCAACGTGGCCTGGAACTGCAAGGCGCTAGGCGCGCACACACGCCTGCTCTCGGTGGTGGGGCGCGACGAGCCGGGCGGGCAGCTCGAGAAGCTGATCAAGAAGGAAGGCATCGAGGCGAGCCTGCACCGCGACGGCAAGCTCGACACGACGCAGAAGCTCCGCGTCATCGGCCGCAAGCAGCAGCTGCTGCGCATCGACTTCGAGAAACCGCCTTCGCGCGAGGTGCTCGCGGCCAAGCTCGAGGAATTCAAGAGCGCGCTGGCCGACTGCGACGTGGTGATCCTGTCCGACTACGGCAAGGGCGGCCTCACGCACATCACGGAGATGGTGCGCGCGGCGCGCAAGGCCGGCAGGCGCGTGCTCGCCGATCCGAAAGGCGACGACTATTCGCGCTACAAGGGCGTGAGCGTCATCACCCCGAACCTCGACGAGCTGCGCCGGGTGATCGGCACCTGGAAGGACGAGAAGGATCTCAAGGGGCGCGCCCAGGCGATGCGCGAGAAGCTCGGCCTCGAGGCGCTGCTCCTCACCCGCGGCGAACACGGGATGACTTTGTTTGCCAAGAGCAAAACCACGACGATCCCAGCCGTGGCGCGCGAGGCCGAGGTGTTCGACGTGACCGGTGCCGGCGACACGGTGATCGCGACCCTCGCCGTCATGCTTGCGGCCGGCGCCGGCATGGAAGCCGCGATGCGCATCGCCAACCGCGCCGCGGGCATCGTCGTGGGTAAACTCGGAACTGCGGTCGCGACCCATGCCGAGCTTTTCGGCGGCATGCGGAGGCGGGCGCAGGACCGACCGAAGACAGGCGAGAAAGACTAGTCATGTACTACGTGGTCACCGGGGCGGCCGGATTCATCGGCTCCAGGATCGTCGAGGCGCTGAATCGCGCCGGCGTCACCGACATCGTCGCCGTCGACAACCTCAGCCGCTCGGCCAAGGTGGCCAACCTCACGCGCCTGGAGATCGCGGATTTCCTCGACAAGGGCGAGTTCCTGCAGCGCCTGGACAGCTTCGACGGCGCGGTGGAGGCGGTGCTGCACCAGGGCGCGTGCTCCGACACCATGGAGCTCGACGGGCGCTACATGATGGAGAACAACTACCGCTATTCGAAGACGCTGCTCGACTGGTGCCAGGAGGCCGAGATCCCGCTCCTGTACGCCTCGTCGGCGTCGGTCTACGGCGCGGGCGCCGAGTTCCGCGAGGAGCGCGCCTGCGAGCGCCCGCTCAACGTCTATGGCTACTCCAAGTTCCTGTTCGACCAGCTGGTGCGCCGCACGCTGCCGGGGAAGACCGCGCAGATCGCCGGCTTTCGCTACTTCAATGTCTACGGGCCGAACGAGGCGCACAAGGGCCGCATGGCCTCGGTCGCGTTCCACGCCTACAACCAGCTCGCCGCCACCGGCAAGGTCCGGCTCTTCGAGGGCTCGGCGGGGTACGGCAACGGCGAGCAGCGGCGCGACTTCGTGCACGTCGACGACGTGGTCGACGTGAACCTCTGGTTCCTCGAGCACCGCGAGGTGTCGGGCATCTTCAACTGCGGCAGTGGACGCGCGCAGACCTTCAACCAGCTCGCCGCCGCGACCATCAACTCGGTGCAGGGCAGCGACCACACCGCGCGCGAGCTGGCCCAGCGCGGCTTCATCGAGTACATCCCGTTCCCGGAGGGCCTCAGGGAGCGCTACCAGAGCTTCACCGAGGCCGACCTGTCGCGGCTGCGCGCGGCGGGCTACCGCGGCGAGTTCAAGAGCGTCGAGCACGGCGTCGCCTCGTACGTGAGCGAGCTGCGGCGCGCCTAGTGATGGTGAAGAAGCGGGCATGGCGATGAAGCGCACCATCGAAGACTTTATCGGCAACACGCCGCTGGTCCGGCTGCAGCGCCTGCCGGATTCGGACCGCAATGCCGTGCTGGTGAAGCTCGAGGGCAACAACCCCGCCGGCTCGGTGAAGGACCGGCCGGCGATCGCGATGGTGCGCCACGCCGAGGCGCGCGGCGAGATCAAGCCTGGCGACACCCTGATCGAGCCGACCTCCGGCAACACCGGCATCGCGCTCGCGATGGCCGCGGCGATCCGCGGCTACCGCATGGTGCTCATCATGCCCGAGCACCTTTCGGCCGAGCGCCGCCAGACGATGCGCGCCTACGGCGCCGAGATCATCCTCACCCCGCAGAAGGGCGGCATGGAGGGCGCGCGCGACCTCGCCGAGCGGATGGTGCGCGAGGGCAAGGGCACGATGCTCGACCAGTTCGCCAACCCCGACAACCCGCGCGTGCACTACGAGACCACCGGACCCGAGATCTGGCGCGACACCGAGGGCAAGATCACGCACTTCGTCTCGAGCATGGGCACGACCGGCACCATCATGGGCTGCTCGCGCTTCTTCAAGGAGAAGAAGCGCTCGATCCAGGTCATCGGCTGCCAGCCCGAGGAAGGCTCGCAGATTCCCGGCATCCGCAAGTGGCCGGAAGCCTACCTGCCGAAGATCTACGAGCGCCCGCGCGTCGACCGGCTGGAGTACGTGAGCCAGGCCGACGCCGAGGAGACCACGCGCCGCCTGGCGCGCGAGGAGGGCATCTTCGCCGGCATCTCTTCGGGCGGCGCGGTGCACGTCGCGCTGCGCGTCGCCAAGGAGCACAAGCACGCGGTGATCGTCGCCATCGTCTGCGACCGCGGCGACCGCTACCTCTCCACCGGGGTCTTTCCTGACTGAATGACCCCGATCCTCGTATTCGACATTGAGACGATCCCCGATTGCGCCGGCATCCGCCGCATCCACAGCCTGCCCGACGATTTGCCGGACGCCGATGTAGCCGAGGTCGGGTTCCAAAAACGCCGCGCCCAGTCAGGCAACGATTTCCTGCCGCCGCACCTGCACCGCGTGATCGTCATCTCGTGCGTTGCGCGCGACGACGAAGGCGTCAAGATCTTCTCCATCGGTGAACCCGAGCGGGACGAGAAGACGACACTGGCGCGCTTCTTCGACGCGATCGAACGCAAGACGCCGCAGCTCGTGTCGTGGAATGGCAAGGGTTTCGACATCCCGGTGCTTAACCACCGCGCGCTGATCCACGGTGTTTGCTGCACGCGCTTCTGGGAGCTTGGAGACGCGGACCAGGCGTTTCGCTTCAACAACTACGTGAACCGCTATCAGACGCGCCACCTGGACCTGATGGACCAGCTCGCGATGTTCAACTCGCGCAATTTCGCGCCGCTCGACGATCTCGCCCGGCTTGCGCGCCTGCCCGGCAAGCAGGGCATAGGCGGCGCCGAAGTCTGGTCCGCCTACCGGAGGGGCGAGATCCAGGCGATCCGCGACTACTGCGAGGTGGACGTGGTGAACACGTTCCTGCTGTTCCAGCGCTTCCAGATGGTGCGCGGGCTGTTGACAAGCGAAGGATACGACGCGGAGTGCGGCCTCCTGCGCGAGACGCTCGAGCGGCGAACCGAGCCGCACTGGCGCGAGTTCCTGTCGCTCTGGAGGTGAACCTGCGCATCGATTCGCTCGACGCCGAGGGGCGCGGCGTCGCCCGCAACGCCGAAGGCAAGGTGGTGTTCGTCGAGGGCGCGCTCCCCGGCGAGGAAGTCGATTTCCAGGTCCTGCGCAAGAAGTCCTCGTTCGAGATCGGGCGCCTCACCCGCGTGCTGGGCGGCTCCTCCAGCCGGCAGACGCCGCGCTGCCCGCATTTCGGAGTCTGCGGCGGCTGCAGCCTGCAGCACACCGACGCGCGTACCCAGATGGCCGCGAAGCAGCGCTGGCTCGAGGAGAACCTCGCGCGCATCGGCAAGGTGCAGCCCGACACCATGCTGCCGATCATCTACGGCGAGGACTGGCACTACCGCCGGCGAGCCCGCCTCGGCGCGCGCTACGTTCCGAAAAAAGGCGGCGCGATGGTCGGATTCCGGGAGAAGCGCTCGAGCTACATCACCGACATGCGCGAGTGCCATGTGCTTCCGCCGCAGGTCAGCGCGCTCATCCTGCCGTTGCGCGCGCTGGTGGAGGCACTCTCGGTCCGCGCCCGCTTGCCCCAGATCGAGGTCGCCGTGGGCGACAACGCGACCGTGCTCGTGATCCGCCACCTCGACCCGCTTACCGACGAGGATCGTTCGTTACTGAGGAGCTTTGCCGAAACCCATCCGGCTCACCTGTGGCTGCAGCCAGGCGGGCCGGACACCGCGCGGCCCTTTCATCCCCCGCAAAGCGAGCTCTACTACGAGCTGCCGGAGTTCGGCCTGCGGCTCGCGTTCCGGCCGACCGACTTCACGCAGGTAAACCACGGCGTCAACCGGGTGCTGGTGTCGCGCGCGGTGCGGCTGCTCGACCCGCGGCCCGGCGAGCGCGTGGCCGACCTGTTCTGCGGGCTCGGCAACTTCTCGCTGCCGCTCGCGAGCCGCGGCGCCGACGTGATCGGCTTCGAGGGGAGCCGCGAGCTCGTCGAGCGCGCGCGCCAGAACGCGGCGCAGAACGGCCTCGCGGTTCAATTCGAGGTCATGAACCTGTTCGAGCCGCAGCTCGCGCCTTACGCGCCAATCGACAAGCTGCTGATCGATCCGCCGCGCGAAGGCGCGGTCGAGATCGCAAGAGCGCTGCCGGGAACCTGGCCGCGGCGCATCGTCTACGTCTCGTGCGACCCGGCGACGCTTGCGCGCGACGCGGGCGTGCTGGTGCACACGAAAGGTTTTCGCCTCGCGGCCGCCGGCGTGGTGAACATGTTCCCGCACACCGCGCACGTCGAGAGCATCGCGCTCTTCGAACGCTGAGTGGTTGAGAGTATCCTCCGCAGATATGCAGACAGCCCCTGCTGACGTGCGGACGCTTTCAGAAGTGCGCGATGCGCTGCTGCGGCTCTACGGCGAGGCGAGGGACATCGGCGAGCACCAGGTCGCCTACCACGCGCTGGCCGGCGCGCTCCACGCGGCGGAAAGCCTGCGGCAGCCCGACGTCCTCGATCAGGTCGCGGCGCTCGCGCGTGAGCACCGCAAGCGCATCGACCAGGACGATCCGAGGCATCCGCTTTCGTCCCAGTCGGCCTCGATCCGGGGCCACCAGAGCATCTTCGAGCAGCTCGCCATCACCTGCGCCGCGGTGCGCGCGCGCCTCAAGGCCGAAGACCTGGTCCGGAAATAAGAAGGGCACCCGAGGGCGCCCTTCGTGTACCGCCGCGCCGGCGCGGGCTAGTCCCGATCGCCGCTCAGCGCGAGCAGGATCTGCAGCAGGCTCGAGAAAATGTTGAGCAGGCTGAGATACACGCCCGTAGTCGCCATCACGTAGTTGGTCTCGCCGCCGCGCACGATGCGGTTCAGGTCGTAGAGCAGGAAGAGCGAGAACACCACGATGACCAGCGTGGAGATCGTCAGCGCGAGCGCCGGGATCTGGAAGAACATGTTGGCGAGCGCGGCGATGAGCAGCGCCACCATCCCTACGAACAGGAACTTGCCCATGAAGCTGAAGTCGCGCTTGGTGGTCGTCGCGATCGTGCCCATCGCCAGGAAGATGGCGCCGGTTCCGACCGCCGCGTAGCCGACGAGCTGCATGCCGTTGCGCATGGACAGCGCCACGTTGAGCAGCGGCCCGAGGAAGAGCCCCATCAGGCCGGTCATGAGGAGCAGCAGCGCCACGCCGATCCCGCTGTTGCGGTAGTGCGCGATGCCGAACTGCAGGCCGATGACCGAGGCGAGCATGAGCACCACCGAGATGACCGGGCTCGCCATCATGGCCGGAGCGAGCTGGATCCCGATCGCGGCGCCGATCACCGTCGGCACCATGGTGAGCGCGAGAAGCAGGTAAGTGTTGCGCAGAACCCGCTGGGCGGAATCGGCAGGCAGCGCATGGTCCTGCGCCGCCGCGTAATTCCCGCGGAAATCCTGGTTATCGGTTCGAATGGGCTTTAGTTCCATTTTGGGTGGGGCCTCCTGCGCATAAGACTACCAAACCTGACCGGAGTTTCAACGGCTTAGAGTGCAGCTAGCGCCAATCTGGGGACGCCACCGTGGGTTTTCAAGGGCTTGGCGCGCAAAGATGCGGCGCCACGTCGGAACGAAGCTTGCGTGAGTGTCCCTACTCAGCCCGGTTACAAAGGAGATTTCCCATGCTGCTTTCTCTGCGTTTTCCGCTCTTGCTCGCCGCCAGTCTCGCGGCGTTTCCCGCGCTTGCCCAAGTGGGTGGTGCCGGCGGAGCCGGCGGTGTCGCCACAACCCCGGGCATTGTCGGTACGACGCCGGGCGCGGTGACCACGACTCCCGGAATCGGGACAGCGTCGCCAACCACCCCGGGTGCTCAGACCACCTCGCCTTTCGCGACCACGCCGACGCCGAGCATCACCGGCACGCCGCCGAGCCAGGTTGGCAGCATCGTCGGCTCAACCCCCACCATCGGGGGCAGCGCGAGCACCGGCAGCAGCGTCGTCGGCTCGGCCCCAGGCATCCCGCCAGCGGCGACGCCTTCGACCTCGCCGTTCTCGACCACTACGGTGCCGCAGTCGACGACGATTCCTTCGACCACGGTCCCTTCGACGACGATCCCTTCGACCACCATCTCGCCGTCGACGACGCGCATCTGTCCGAACGGCATGACCACCTGCTAGCGCGGCGCGCCTACTTCGAGGAAGGCGCAGACGGCGCGGCTACACCCGAATCGAAGGTCCGCTGGTCGATCTCCAATACCTGCGGGTTCTGCACGGTCGTAGTCGCGCCGGTCCTCGCATCCTTGAAGCGGATCGCGCCATCCTTCCGCGTGAAATCTCCGGTGTAGTACTCCCTGCCAGTATCGAGGTCGGTCACCTTGAAGTAAGTCGCGGTGCATGCCGCGGCGATGAGCAGCAGCGGCATCAGGCAACTCACCTTCCACTGTGCGGATCTCAAATTCGGCCGCCCCGGTCTGCGAAATGGCAGAAAGCTAGAATATCAAGGATAGGAGAGTTGGCAGAGTGGTCGAATGCGGCGGTCTTGAAAACCGCTAGCCCGGAAGGGCTCGGGGGTTCGAATCCCTCACTCTCCGCCAGTACCGTGGACCACGCGGTGTGAGCGCAGCCATGATGGACGGCGCAATGGGTTCGATGATGGGCTGGATGATGGGAATAGGCCTGCTCGGCTGGGTCCTGGTGATCGCGCTGCTTGTCGCAATACTTCTTGTCCTCTTGCGTCTCCTGAATGAACGCAAGTCAAGCGGCGGGCCGGGAAGGACGGACGGCAGGACGACCGATCCGTCGAAGAATCCATAGCGACACGCTCGCGGTAAGATCCTGGCCCATGTCTTCCCGGCTTAAACGACGCTTCGCCCTGATTCTGCTGGCGTTGCTCGCGTTTGCGCAGGTCAACGTTGCCCTCGCCGGGTGCTTCAGGGACCGCGCGTCGATGATGCCCGCCAGCGCGGCCAATTCCGACCCCGGCGCTCCGTGCGATGGCTGCGACGTGCCGGTGTCTAAGCTGGCAGACCACATCTCCAATGCGTGTGTAGTCCATTGCACCTCCGACCTTCAACTCGCGGGTGAGCCGTTTGTGGTGGTGCTTAGTGCTGCCGACATGCCCGTGTTGGTGCTAAAGCCCTTCGAATCGCCGCCACGCGCAAATAGAGCGTTGGACGGTCCTCCCGTAGCCGCGCCGCCACGGCGCATCCTGCTTCACTCCTTCCTGATCTGATCTTCCCTACGCGCCGCTCGGCGCGCTGGTAGCCATCTT
>Ga0075435_100000528_pt1 | contig 23354 bp, 21 predicted proteins | sample RhiMethybrSRZTD4_FD_75302 | JGI IMG/M metagenome (GOLD analysis project Ga0075435, IMG submission 75302) | Populus rhizosphere microbial communities from Tennessee, USA - Rhizosphere MetaG P. TD hybrid SRZTD4 | ecosystem: Host-associated > Plants > Roots > Rhizosphere > Soil | place: USA...
GCCCTACGCCGGCCTCAAGCGCCGCCTGCTCGGCACGCTCGAGATCGGCCTGATGCTGCGTGTGATCGCCGGTCTGTAACTTCCGGCTGAAGCCGGAAGCCACGTGGCTTCCGCCTTCAGGCGGACGATCATTTGGCGAGGTAGCCGTCGCGCGCGCGGACGGTGACGTCCGTGCGGTTGACCCGGACGGCGATCGCGCGCCATTGCTCTTCACCCGCGACGATCGGCCGCGACGGCGTGTAGCCGAGCAGGTACTGGTGCCGCAGCTCGCTGGCGATCGTGCGCATGATGGTGTTCAGCTCGCCGGGATCCTTGGGCTGGAAGGAGCGGCCGCCGGTCAGCGCGGCCAGCTCCGCGAACAGCGGCGGACGCGCGCTCCCCACGGCAATCGGGTAGACCATCACGTCCGACCGGCGCGCGCGATCGAGGGCTTCCGCGGCCGTCGCCTTGCTGTAGCGGTCGCTGCCGTCGGAGATCAGCACTAGCGCACGCCTCCCCTTCGCCGCCTGGATCGCGTCGATCGCCTCGATGATGGCGTCGTGGAGGCCGGTCGTCCCCCACGGCGTCAGGTCGCTGAGCGCGCGCTGCTGCGCGGGACGGTCGGTCGAGAGCGGCGCGACCGTCTCGATCTCGGAGCCGATGGCGATGACCATCGACTGGTCCTGCGGGCGCAGCTCGCCGAGGAACGTGCGGGCGGAACTGACCGCCGTCGGCAGCTGCCGGGTGCCCATGCTGAAGCTCCGGTCGATGGCCAGCGCCACCGACAACGGAAAGTCCCCCTCGCCGAACGTGGACAGGGCCTGCGGGCGGCCGTCCTCGAGGACGGTGAAATCCTCCCGTTTGAGCCCCTGGACGGGGTTGCCGGCCTTGTCCACCACGGCCGCGTAGACCTCCACCACGTTGACCCCGGAGGTGAACTGCCGCCCCTCGGCCGAAGGTGCCATCGACAGGGAAGACAGGACGGCGGCCATGGCACACATGGCTAGGCGCGGCCGCCGCCCGGAGGTGGTAAGATCACTGGGTTCCTCGTCACCGTCATAACTGAAAGGCGCTACCATGTTGGGCCGCGTCGGCATTCCGGAACTCATCATCATCCTCATGATCATCATCCTGATTTTCGGGGCAAACCGGCTGCCGGAAATCGGGCGGGGGATCGGAAAGGGCATCCGCAACTTCAAGGACGCCACCAAGGATGGCGAGAACAACCCCAACTAGCGCGCGCGAGCGCTAGAGCCGCTAAAGAATTACCCGCGCGTCACCGACCCGCCTGGTGACGCGCTCGCGATCCAGCCACTCGAGCAGGGGGATCGCGTACTTCCGCGAGATCCCATAGCGATCCTTGAACGCGGCCACGTCCACTTTCGCCGCGCCTCCCCCTCCCTTCAGCGCCAGCACGTCCTGCTTCAGCCGTTCCAGCGCGTCGGCATGGAAGAGCAGCGTGTCGACCTTGATCAGCGTCTTCTGGCGCACCATGAGCTTCGACACGCGGTCGGCGACCGCCGCAGGTATGCCCGCCGCGCTCGCGGCGCCGGCGACGTCAGGCGGCGCGAGGCCGGCGGTCCTGTAGGCCTGCGAGAGCGCCTCCTGCGCGCGCGCCTCTTCAGGCGTGAGCGAGACCCCGCGGCCTGGCAGGGCCAGCCGATCGCGGCCGGTCATCCGGTTCGCCGCAGCCAGCCGTTGCAGCACGGCCTCGAAGAGCGCCTGTGACGCGAGGCTGAACAGACGCTCGCGCGCTTCTTCGCGCGGCAGCCCGTCTGCCATCGGATTCGCCTTGTGGTGCGCCTCGATGGCGGCGAGCAGGCGGTCTTCCAGCGAGCGCAGCAGCGCGGCGTTGAAGAGCTCGTCGCCGATCCGAATGAGACGCCCGGCTGCCGCGAGTTGCGCCGCGAAGGCGGCCGCGGCATCCGGCGTAATCCCGGCGCGCCGGCTCAGCGCCTGGATCGACAGCCCGGCGCCGCGGCGTTCGTCGACGAAGGCCATCACCGCTTCCGCTTCCGCGGAGGTGAGGCGCTCGAAGCGCGCCGCGCCGGTCGCCGTGCGGATCGGCGTTCGCGCCGGCACCGGATCCAGCACGCGTCCGCCGCCAATGGTGATCGGCGGCGAGTACTGCCGGAGGATGAAGCGGTCCCCGCGCGTCAGCACCGCCGGCGCTTCGAGGCGCAGCCGCGCGTGCGACGATTCCCCCGGCGCCAGCTCGCGCGCGACGAGCGACACGCGCGCCAGCAGCTCCGTCGTGCCGTTGTGGAACCGCACCCGTGCGCCGTGCCGCAGCGCCTTGGCGTCGGGCAGCAGATCGATCACCGCGTCGAAGCGGCGCGTCGTCTCGTAGGCGCCATCGCGCGTGAGCGTGTCTCCGCGGCTCAAGTCCTCGACGTCCACGCCCCCGAGATTCACCGCGACGCGGCGGCCGGCGCTCGCCGACGGCTGCGGCGCGCCGTGGACCTGGATGCCGCGCACTTTGACGCGGCGATCCGACGGCTCGACCACCAGCTCCTCGTCCACGTTCAGCACGCCGCTCGTCAGCGTGCCGGTCACGACCGTGCCGAAGCCGCGCATCGAGAACACGCGATCGATCGGCAGCCGCGGCGGGCCGTCGGTGGCGTGGGTCGGCACCGACCGCGCGATGTCCTCCAGCGCCGCGCGCAACGCGTCGAGCCCGTCCCCGGTCTTCGACGACACGGCGACGATCGGCGCGTCGGCGATCGCCGATCCCGCGACCAGCTCGCGCGCTTCCAGGCGCGCCAGCTCCAGGGTATCGGCATCGACCAGGTCGGCCTTGGTCAGCGCGATCACCCCGGCGCGGATCTGCAGCAGGCGGCAGATCGCGAAGTGCTCGCGCGTCTGCGGCATCACCGACTCGTCGGCGGCGATCACCAGCAGCACCGCGTCGATGCCGCCGATGCCGGCGAGCATGTTCTTGACGAAGCGCTCGTGGCCCGGCACGTCGACGAACGCGACGTCGAAGTCGCCGATCGCGGCGTGCGCGAAGCCGAGATCGATGGTGATGCCGCGCGCCTTCTCTTCCTTGAGCCGGTCGGGATCGGTCCCGGTCAGCGCCTTCACCAGCGCGCTCTTGCCGTGGTCGATGTGCCCCGCCGTCCCGATGACGATCGATCTCATCGCCCCCGTCCCTTGCGCGTCTGCCGCTCGCGCTTGCCGGGCCGCTGGGTCCGCTTGCCGGCCTTCAGGTGCCGTTCGGATTTCGGCTCGGCGCGGCTGCGGCGCGGTCCGCGGTTGTCTTCGGATCGCCGCACCCGCTCGAGGATCTCGGACAGCCCGAGATCGATCTGCCGGCGCTCCATGTCGATCTTGATCACCTGCACGCGGACGCGATCGCCGAGGCGATAGACCCGGCTGGTGTTCTCGCCGCGCAGCACGTGCTGCTTCTCGATGAAGCGGTAGTAGTCGTCGGCCATCGTCGACACGTGGACCATGCCCTCGACGAAGTGCTCGATCAGCTCGATGAACAGGCCGAACGCGGTCACCCCGGTGATGTAGCCGTCGAACTCGTCGCCTACCTTGTCCGCCATGAAGCGGACCTTCTTCCACTGCACCAGCTCGCGCTCGGCGTCGTTGGCGCGCCGCTCGCGTTCGGAGGTGTGCCGCGCCATCTCCGGCAGGTCCTCGACCAGCTCCTCGATGCGCTCGTTCGACATCCCGCGCCGCGACTCGCGCAGCGTGCGATGGACGACGAGATCCGGGTAGCGCCGGATCGGCGACGTGAAATGGGTGTAGCTGCTGGCGGCGAGGCCGAAGTGCCCCTGGTTCTGCGGGTCGTAGCGCGCCTTCTGCATCGTCCGCAGCATGAGGAAGGCGATCGGCTTCTCTTCGGGCGTGCCGTGGATCTTGTCGACCAGCCGCTGGAAATGCTTCGGACGGACCGCGTTCGAGGGCGCGCCGAGACTGTAGCCGAGCGTGGTGATGAACTCCTCGAACTGCTCGACCTTGAGCGGGTCCGGCTCCTCGTGGATCCGGTAGAGCGTCGGCACGTTGTTCTCGTCGAGATGCTCGGCGACGGTCTCGTTGGCGACGAGCATGAACTCTTCGATGATGCGGTGCGCGACGTTGCGCTCGAGCGCGATGATCTGCTCGACCATCCCCTCGTCGTCGAGGATGATCTCCGGCTCCTTCAGGTCGAAGTCGATCGAGCCGCGCCGCCGCCGGCGCGCGTTGAGGATCTGGAACAGCTCGCGCATCGTCTCGAACATCGGCACGAGCGCCTCGTACCGCTCGATCAGCGCGGGATCGCGATCGGTGAGGATCTTGTTGACGTCGGTGTAGGTCATGCGGGCGTCGCTGTGAATGACGCCGTCGTGGATCTCGTAGCGCACCACCTCGCCGCGGCGGTCGATCTCCATCAGGCAGGTCTGCACCAGGCGATCGACGTCGGGGTTGAGGCTGCACAGGCCGGTGGAGAGCTCCGAGGGGAACATGTGCACGGCGCGCTCGGGAAAGTAGACCGAGGTGGCGCGTTCGTAGGCTTCCTCGTCGAGCGCGCTGCCCTCGGGCACGTAGTGCGCAACGTCGGCAATGTGCACCCCGAGCCAGTAGTTGCCGTTCGGCAGTCTCTCGATGGTGATGGCGTCGTCGAAGTCGCGCGCGTGCTCGCCGTCGATCGTCACCGTGGTCCGGCCGCGGAAGTCGGTGCGGCCGCGGATGTCCTTCTCCTTGACGCTGCCGCCGAGCCGCGTCGCCTCCGCGATGGCGTCCTCGCCGTGCACGTCGGAGATGCCGTACTTGCGGATGATGATCTCGGTGTCGACGCCAGGCTCCTCGATGTCGCCGAGCACTTCGAGGACGCGGCCGAGCGCGCTGCGCGTCGGCGTCGGGAAGCGCGTGATCTCCACGACGACCATGTCGCCGGGCTCCGCGTCATGGCGCTCCTCGTTCGGGATCATCACGTCCATGATCAGCCGGCGATCGAACGGGACGAGGAACCCCATGCCCGACTCGTCCACTTCGAAGCGGCCGACGATGCTCGAGGAGCCGCGCTCGAGGATCCTCACGATGCGCCCTTCGGCGCGCTCCTCGGTCGAGCGCTCGATGCGGGCGACGACGCGGTCGCCGTGCATGGCTTGATTCAGGTTGCCGCCGGCGATGAAGATGTCGCCGGCGAAGCCTTCCACGGGGCGGTCGGGAATGACGAAACCGAACCCGCGCGGATGCGTCTGCACCCGGCCGATGACCAGGTTCATCCGGTCGGGCAGGCCGAACCGGTTGCCGCGCGTCTGAATCAGGTGACCCTGCTCGACGAGCCCGGTGAGCAGGCGCTTGACCGTCGCCCGCTGTTCCCGTGGGATCTTCAGCCGCTGCAGCAGTTCACGGGCGGTGGCCGGATGGTCGATCCGCTCGCGGATGGCGGTCAGCAGCTGGTCGCTATTGAGCATCGGGTGCATTGTACTTTTCCCAACCCGCGTGACGTTTCAACCCTCTATAGACCGTGTGACCGCCGCCGAGCTTGCCGTCGACCCGGATTTGGCGCTGGTCCGCCGGGCCCAGGCGGGTGACACCCACGCGTTCGGCGAGCTGGTGGAGCGCAATCGCCGGGCGGTCTTCCGGGCGGCCCTGGCGGCCGTCGGGTCGGCGACCGAGGCCGACGATGTGGCCCAGGAGGCGTTCGTGACGGCCTTCCAGAAGATCGAGGGGTTTCGCGGGGAGGCGTCGTTCAGGACATGGCTGCTGTCGATCACCTGGCGGAAGGCCATCGATCGGCGCAAGAGCGTCACCCGGTGGATGCAGCGGCTGGTGATGCCGGCGGTCAGTGAGAGCGGGGAGGAGTGGGATCCGATGCAGAGGGTTGCATCGAGCGCGCGGTCGCAGGAAGACGACCTGCTCACCTCCGACCTGCAGAAGCGGCTGAGGCCGCTCATCGCGTCGTTGCCCAAGAAGTTGCGCGACGCGCTGCTCCTCGCCGGATCCGGCGAGCACAGTTACGAAGAGATCGGGCAGATGCTGAAGATTCCGGTGGGCACGGTGAAGTGGCGCGTCTCGGAAGCGCGCAAGGTATTGAAGCAGAAGATGTCGGCCATGGGGTATTCGGATGTCCGCTGATCTCGATCGCGAAATCGACCGCGCCGTCCGCGAGATGCTCGACGTCGAGCCGCCGGCGGGGCTGCGCGCGCGGGTGATGCAGCGGGTCGAGGAAGGGCCCGTGGCTTCCGCCTTCAGGCGGAAGGTAACCGTGGCTTCCGCCTTCAGGCGGAAGATCCTGTGGGCCGGGCTGCCGATCGCCGCGGCTGCTGTGATTCTGATCGCCGCGGTCCTCGCGCGCCGCGAACCCGCCGGCCCCTCCGTCACGCCGGCTGCGCCGCCGACGATCGCGAAGGCGACGCCGACGTCAGCACCCCCGACGTCTACGCAGTCCGCGCCGGCGGGCACGCCTCGCACCGCGACTACCGCCGATCGCCGGCGGCTGGACGTGCCCCCGCGCGGAGCGCAGCGCGTCACGGCGACGGCGGCCGTCGAGTCGGCGCCGGCCGACGGCTTCCCGCGGGTGCCGTCGCTCAGCGTTCCCGCACTGACCATGTCGGAGATCCGCGGCGTCGCGCCGGCAGAACCCGCGCGGATCGGAGTGGATCCGATCGCCGCGCCGGCGCCTCTTGAAATCGAACCTTTGCCACTATCGCCGCGCGAGCGGCAAAACCAGGAGTAACCATGCAGAGAATCGTGACGGCCCTCGCGGCCACGCTGCTCGTTGTTGCGACGGTCGCGACGGCCGCGCCGGTCGCGGCGCAGCAGAGGAGTTCGGAGCCCGGCGCCGACCAGGCGAAACCGGCGCAGGAACAGGCTAAACCCGAATCGGAGAAGAAGCCGGCCGACCGCGCGGTCGATCCGGCCGTCCTGGGACTGCCGGTCAACGTCCGCCTGGAAATCACCATCACGGATCAGCGCGGCGGCGCCGAGCCGATCGTGAAGACGGTGACCAAGACCGTCGCCGACCGCTCGTGGATCAGGATCCGCACCGGCGCCGACGTGCAGACGAAGCTGGGCTTCCGTCCCGTGGTGCTCAACATCGATTCATTTCCGCGCGTGATCCCGATTCCGGGGACGATGAATCCGTCGAACAAGCTGAAGGTCGAGCTGACGATCGACTATCGGCCGGTGGCGGGGGAGGCGGACTCGGAGAAGACCACGACGCCGAGCATCAACGAGTCGCTGACGATCTATCTCGAGGACGGGAAGTCGATGGTGATCTCGCAGTCGGCGGATCCGGCCACCGATCGCAAGGTCAAGGTCGAGGCCAAGGCGACTATCTTGAAATAGCCTGCAGCGCCTTCAGCGCCTCGCCCGCCCGGCTGTTCGCACTCTGATCCAGCTTGGCGGCGAGGCGCTGCGCCTCCTTGACCTGGCCGAGGGCCGCCGTCAGCGCGTCGGCCTGTTCTTTTTTGCCGTCCTCGCTGGCCCGGTCGTGCGCGCGCGTCAGCGGTTCCTTCGCCTCTTCGAGCTGGCGCTGCGCTTCGCCGAAGTTGACGTTGTAGAGACTGACCCGCGCGTCGAGGATCGAGCCGCGCGCCTCGGCGATGTCGAGCTTCTGCCGCACCTCGTCGAGCGCGCTCTCCGCCGTCGTCCGCCCCGAGGCTCCCCAGGCGAACCCCAGCCCCACCGCGACGATCAGCACGACCACCCCGATCCCCGCCATCCTCACTGCCCGCATGCCCCCATTATGGGGTCAGGCCTGCAAACCGCCCGCTCCCCGGGGTCAGGTCTGCAAACGGTCCGCTCGGGGGTCAGGTCTGCAAAACGGCCGATTGGGGTCAGGTCTGCAAAACGGCGCGTCGGTGCCAGGTTGCGCCGTTTTTGCAGACCTGACCCCGGTACCTGCGCCTTTGCAGACCTGACCCCCGGACCTGCGCGTTTGCAGACCTGACCCCGGGGATCTGCGCGTTTCTAGGCCTGACCCCCAATTCCCACGCGACCGCCGAGCAGGAGCAGCTGCAGGTCGCCGACGTTGGTGGCGGTCGGACCGGTCAGGATGAGGTCGTCGAGGGCGCGGAAGAACGGGTACGCGTCGTGCGCCGCGAGCGCGACGGCGGGATCGAGGCCGCGCACGGCGGCGCGGGACAGCGTCGCCGAATCGGCGATCGCGCCGGCGGCGTCGGTGGGACCGTCGATCCCGTCGGTGCCGGCGCTCGCCAGGACGCAGACGCCGAGCGGCGCGAGCAGCGGCGCCGCGGCGAGCGCGAACTCCTGGTTGCGTCCGCCGACCCCGGCGGTCCCCGCGCGCGGCAGCGTCACCGTCGTTTCGCCGGACGCGATGACGCAGAACCGCCGCGTCGCGCCGCGCGCCAGCTCGCGCGCGCGATCCACGAACCCGCGTGCGGCGACGCTCGCCTCCCCCACCGTCGGGGCGTCGATGCACGCGACCTCGTAACCGAGCGCGAGTGCCGCCGCCCGCGCGCCATCCATGGCATCGCGACGCGAGCCCGCGACCACGAACTCGGCGGACGCCAGCCGCGGATCGCCGGGCTTCGGCGTCTCCGCCACCTCGCCGCGGGAGCCGCGCGAGAAGCGATCGCGGACCGCGGGAGGCAGCGACGCCCACAACCCGGACGCCTGCGACACGCGGAGCGCGTCGGCGAACGTCGACGGATCCGGAACGCCGGGCCCCGAGCCGATCACGGCGGGATCGTCCTCGATCGGGACGCAGACGTCCGACAGCGCGAACGTAACGCACCGGCCCGCGCGCGCCCCGAGCTGCCCGCCCTTGATCGCCGACAGGTGCTTCCGCACCGCGTTCATGTCCCCGATCGCCAGCCCGCTGGCGAGCAGCGCCCGCGTGACGCCGATCTTGTCGTCGAGCGAGATGCCCTCCGCCGGCGCGCACAGCATCGCCGACGCGCCACCGGACAGCACCACGACGAGCACGTCGCCTCGACGCGCGGCCTCGTCAGCCAGCCCCAACGCGCGGCGCCCCGAGTCCGCACTCTCGGCGTCGGGGATCGGGTGCGCGCCGCGAGCCACGAACAGATCGCGCACGCGATCGCGATGCTGCTCGACGAACCCGTCGGCCATCGGACGCGCCGCCTTGCCCGCGGCGACGACGATCAATTGCCGGTTGGAAGGAAATGGATATCGGGAAACAGCGTGGAGGAGAAGCCGGCACGGGTCGCTGCCGCGCAGTGCAGCATCCAGCATCGCGCGCGCGTCGCGACGCAGATCGGAAAGAGGTGAGGAACGAGTCTCAGTGATACTGCAACGGTTCCGAGGCCGAGAGCCCCGTGACGATGTCGAACTTTCTGAGCAAGGTGCTCATCACCTTGTCGGCATCGTCTTTCGCGCAGAGGTTTTCGAGCTGGTTCAGGACCTTGGCGATTGCGCCGTCGGCATCGGTGATGGCGCGCTCCGAAAAGTACTCACGCTGCCGGGACAGCCATTCCCGATGCTTGAGAAACTCTTCGCGGTAGAAGTCGGACAGGAGAACAGATGCGCTCGAAACCCCAACCGGGCTGACCACGCTTGCTGCCATGCGACTCCTCGCCTGGGACATTCGACTGGATGGATCGAGTCTAAATGGGCTGCCTTTAAATTGTCAACGAATTGTAATAGCTCAACGGACCGCGCGCGCCACCACGAACCCGCCGAGGCATCCGAGCGCCATCCCGCCGACGACCAGCAGCAGCAACACCTGCGTCGGCACGAACGCCACACCCGTAAGCCCGACCGCGTCGGCCATGACAGATCCGTAGCGCGCGCGGATGCCGGCAAAGGTCGCCGTCAGGAAGACTATCGCGACGATCGCCCCGAGCCCCCCCTGTATGAGCCCCTCTGCTATGAACGGACCGCGGATGTACGCGAACGGCGCCCCCACCAGCTGCATGATTTCAATTTCGTTCTGCCGCGCCAGGGCCGTCAGCCGGACGACGTTGGCGACCGTGAGCGCGCTCGCCACCGCCATGAGCAGGACGATGACCAGCCCGACGCCGCGGATGACGCGAACGGTCGAGGTCAGGCGCGCGATCCAGGTGCGGTCGTAGCGCACGTCGGCGACCCCGTTCATCCCCCCGAGCGCGGACGCCATGTTCTCGATCGCGCCGGTCGCTTCCTGCGCGCGCGTATTCAGCCTCACCGCGAACGAGGCGGGAAAGGGATTGCGATCGAGGGACGCCGCCGCCGGCGCCAGATCGGGAAAGTCGCGCGCGAACTCCTTGCGCGCATCGTCCTTCGAGAAGAGCTGGACCGATTCGGCCAGCCCGCTCTTGGTCAGCATCTCGTTGATCGCGCCGGTCTGCTCCTGCGTCGCGTCGTCGCGGAGATAGACCGCGAGCTCCGCGGCGTCGCTCCAGCGTCCGACGAGCCGCTGGATGTTCGCGTTCACCATCAGGAAGAACCCGAGGACGAACAGCCCCGCCGCGATCGTCAGCATCGAGAGGACGGCGGCGCGGCGGCGCCGCCACAGGCTCTCGGCCGCCTCGGAGAAGAAGTACTGCAGCGCCCGCATCAGGCGACCTCCACGATGCTGCCGTGATCCAGGGTCAGCGTGCGGCGGCCGACCCGGCGAATCAGCTCGCGATCGTGCGTGGCGACGACCACCGTGGTGCCGCGCGCGTTGATCTCGCGGAACAGGTTCATGATCTCGAGCGACAGATCGGGATCGAGGTTGCCGGTGGGCTCGTCGGCGATGATGATCACGGGATCGTTGACCAGCGCGCGGGCGATGGCGATGCGCTGCTGCTCGCCGCCGGAGAGCTCCAGCGGATACGCGTTCATGCGGTGCTGCAGGCCCACCCACTTCAGCACCTGGAAGGTGCGGCGCTGCTGCAGCGTCGGCGCCATGCCGAGCACGCGCGGCACGAACGCGACGTTGTCGAGGACGGTCTTGTTCGGCAGCAGCTTGAAGTCCTGGAAGACGAACCCGAGCGACCGGCGATAGGCCTGCACCTGGCGCACCGACAGGCGCGACAGGTCGCGTCCGCCGACGACGAGCCGCCCTTCGGTCGGCGTCTCCTGCCGGAGCAGCAGGCGCAGCAGCGTGGACTTGCCGGCGCCGCTCGGGCCGGTGAGGAAGACGAACTCCCCCTTGTCGATGCGCAGCGACAGCTCGCGCAGCGCGTAGACGCCGCGGCTGTAAATCTTGGAGACTTTCTGCGCTTCGATCACGCCGGACCCTCGAGGAACCGCCGCACGGCGTCGTTGACGCGGGCCGGATCGGCCTTTCCGGCCGCCGCCTTCATCACCTGCCCGACCAGGAAGCCGAACGCCTTGGTCTTGCCGGCGCGGTACTCGGCGACGGTCGCGGCGTGGCCGGCCAGCACCTCGCCGACGAGGCGATCGATCGCCGCGACGTCGTCGATCCGCGCCAGCCCTTCCGCTTCGACGATCGCGGCGGCACGGCGGCCCGAGCCATACATCTTCTCGAAGACCTCCTTGGCGACCGGACCGGTGATCGTCCCCTTGTCGACGAGCGCGATCAGCTCGCCGAGCGCATCGGCGGCAAGCGGCACGTCCTCGACGGAAGCGCGCGTCTCGTTCAACTTGCGCGTCAGCTCTCCCATCACCCAGTTGCTGGCGGCCTTGGCGTTACCGGCCGAGGCGGCGACGCGCTCGAAGTAGTCGGCGAGCGCCATCGACTGCGTCAGGACGCCGGCGTCGTACTCGGGCAGCTGGTACTGCGCGACGAACCGCGCGCGGCGCGCTTCCGGAAGCTCGGGCAGCGATCGCCGCACCGACTCGATCCAGGCCTCGTCGACGACGAGGAGCGGCAGGTCCGGCTCGGGGAAATAGCGGTAGTCGTCGGCTTCTTCCTTGGTCCGCATCACCGTCGTGCGGCCGGTCGACGGATCGAAGAGGCGCGTCTCCTGCACGATCGGCGTGCCCTCCTGCCGTGCCCTGACGTGCCGATCGATCTCGAACTCGAGCGCGTTCTTGACGTGGCGGAAGGAGTTCAGGTTCTTGAGCTCGGTCTTGACGCCGAACGCGCGCTCCCCTTCCGGACGCACCGAGACGTTGGCGTCGCAGCGGAGGCTCCCCTCTTCCATGTTGCCGTCGTTGACGCCGATGGCGACGAGCAGCTCGCGCACCCGGCTGAACGCGTCGGCGGCGTCGGCGGCCGAGCGCAGATCCGGCTCGGTCACGATCTCGATGAGCGGTACGCCGGCGCGGTTGAAGTCGAGATGGGTCGAGCGCGCCGAGTCGGCGTAGCCCTCGTGCAGCGACTTGCCCGCGTCCTCTTCCATGTGGATCCGCGTCAGGCCGACGCGGACGGCGCGGCCGCCGGCGCCGAACGCGATCGCGCCGCCGGTGGCCAGCGGCTGGTCGTACTGCGAGATCTGGTAGCCCTTGGGGAGGTCGGGATAAAAGTAGTTCTTGCGGGCGAACACCGACCGCGGCTGCACCTGGCAGCCGAGCGCGAGCGCGGCGCGCGTGGCCAGCTCCACGGCGTGGCGGTTGAGCACCGGCAGCGCCCCGGGCAGGCCGAGGCACACCGGGCACAGCGCCGTATTCGGGTCGGCGCCGAACCTGGTGGAGCAGCCACAGAAGATCTTGGTGGCGGTCAGCAGCTGCGCGTGGATTTCCAGACCGATGACCGGTTCGAACGCTGGCACTCAGCCAGCGATTCTGCCACGAATACGAGCCTATTGCTGCACGATCCCTTTAAACGCCGCAACGACGGCGGGGTCGAACTGCGTGCCGGCGCAGCGCTGCAGTTCCGCCAGCGCCTCGGCGGGCGACACGGCGGTGCGGAACACGCGCGGGCGCGTCATCGTGTCGAACGCGTCGGCGACGGCGATGATGCGCGCGCCCAGCGCGACGTCGGCGGCGGGCGTGCCGTTCGGGTAGCCGCGGCCGTCCACGCGCTCGCAGGCGTCGCGCACCAGCTCGGCGGCGGCCGACAGGTACGGGACGCCGACGAACAGCTCCGACCCGATTCGCGGGTGCTGCCGGATCAGGTTCTGCTCTTCCACCGTCAGCGGCGCCGGCTTGCGCAGCACCGCGTCCGGCATGGCGAACTTGCCGACGTCGTGGACCAGCGCGGCGCGCTCGAGCCGCCGCAGCTCCTCCTCATCCACGTCCATCGCCCGGCCGACGGTCGCGGCGAGACCGGCCACGCGGTAGGCGTGCGCGTACGCCTCGCGGTCGGCGTTGGTCAGCACGCACAACAGGACGTCGAGGTCGGCGTCGTTGTCGATGATCAAGGAGTCCACCGCGTCGGAGAGCACCTGGCGCCTGGCGGCGACTTCTCCTTCCAGCGTCTCGCGCCAGAGCCGCGTGTCGCGCGCCGCCTTGTGCCACTCGACGCCGCGCGAGACCGACTCGCGCAGGCGCTCGAGCGCGAACGGCTTGGTCAGGTAGTCGACGATTCCCTGGCGCAGGCCGGACGCCGCGGAGTCGACCTCCTGGACACCGGACGCCATGATCACCGCCGTCTCCGGCGCGTCGTGGCGGATGTTGCTGGCCAGCCAGTGCCCGTCGCGTCCCGGCATGCGGATGTCGCACAGCGCCACCGCCGGCGCGTCGTTCCTGACCCGGTGCAGCGCTTCGTCGGCGGTGCCGGCGGTGTGCACGGCATAACCGCTCGCCGACAGCCAGCGCGCCATGAGCTCCCGGATGTGGTTCTCGTCGTCGACGACGAGGATCGACGAGCTCGACGCGGCGGACCGGACCGTATCGTGGTTCATGCGACCTCGAGCTCGGGCTCGCGCCGCCGCATGATCGTGTCGGCCAGATCCAGCCGCTCCAGGCGGCGGTAAAGCGCGCGGCGGCTCAGGCCCAGAATCCGCGCCGCGGCCTTCTTGTTGCCGTTGGTCCGCATCAGCGCGCGCTGGATGTGCTCGCGCTCGACGTTGACCAGGAGATCGTTGGCGGGTGCGGCATCGGCGGCCGGCGCCGCCGCCTGGCGGCCCGGCGTATAGGTGACCGCCGGCATGCTCACCGCGAGCTCGCGCTCGGTCACGAACTCGCTGTCGGCGAGAATGCAGGCGCGCTCCATCACGTTCTTCAGCTCGCGCACGTTGCCGTCCCAGGCCGCCGCGCCGAGCAGCCGCTCGGCGCCCGGGGTCAAGCCGAGCAGCGTCTTCTGCAGCCGCTCCGCCGTCTCGCGCACGAACGCGGCGGTAAGGTACGGGATGTCTTCGCGCCGCTCCCGCAGCGGCGGCAGCTTCACTTCGACGATGTTGAGGCGGTAGTAGAGATCGCTGCGGAAGCGACCGGCGGCGACTTCGGCGCGCAGGTCGCGGTTGGTCGCAGCGATCACGTGGACGTTGACGCGCCGCGGCTCGAGCGAGCCGACGCGGTGCACTTCGCCGAGCTCCAGCACGCGCAGCAGCTTGGCCTGGACCGTGGTCGGCAGCTCGCCGATCTCGTCGAGGAACAGCGTCCCGTTGTCGGCCAGCTCGAAGAGCCCCGGCTTGTTCTCGGTGGCGCCGGTGAACGCGCCGCGCGTGTGGCCGAAGAGCTCGCTCTCGAACAGCGTCTCGACGACCGCCGAGCAGTTGACCGTGACGAAGCGGCGATCGCGCCGCGGCCCCATGCGGTGCAGCGCGCGCGCGACCAGCTCCTTGCCGGTGCCGGTCTCGCCGGTGACCAGCGCCGTGCGCACGTGCGGCGCCAGGCGGCGGATCATGCCGAACAGCTCCTGCATCGCCGGGCCGCGGCCGATCATGCCGCAGAACTCGAGCCGCCGCGCCACGTCGGTCTCGATCGCGAGCAGGCTGCGGCGCCGCTCGAGCTCGTCGCGCACGCCCGTGAGCAGCTGCTCGAGACGGGCGAAGTCGAGCGGCTTGCTCAGGTAATCGCTCGCCCCCAGCTTGATCGCTTCCACCGCGGTCTCGACCGAGGCGTAGCCGGTCATCAGCACGGCCTGGCAGCGCGGATCGCTGTCGCGGATGGCGCGGAGGACGTCGAGGCCGCCGACCTCCGGCATGCGGAGATCGACCATCACCAGGTCGGCCTTCACCGTCTGCATCTGCGCGATCGCCTCGCGTCCGTTCGAGTAGGTGACCACGTCGTAGCCGGTCCGCTCGGCGAACCGCTGGATCAGGTCGAGAATGCCCTGCTCGTCGTCCACGATCACCAGCAGGGGCTTTGGCCCGTTCATACGCACTCCTTCGTCAATCCGCGCAGCGCCGCTTTCAACGCCGCCAGTTCGAATGGCGGGGCAATCCCTTCCCCGTCCGCCGCTTCCGACAAGAGAATCAACGCGCCGCCCGCCTGCTGCGCCGCCAGCGGCGCTTGCCACGCGGCGGGGTCGGCCGCGATCAGCGCGCGGTCGATCAAGGCGACGTCGAGCGCGGCGTCGACGCCGCCGCCGTTCAGGCGGCTCCGCGCCTCGTCGGGGTTCTCGGCGGCCGTCACGTCGTGCCCCCAACCGGTCAGCGCCGCGGCGATGTAGTCGCGTTCGGTCGTATCGCGGTGCGCGACGAGCGCCGCGAGAGGGCCGTCCTTCCCGCTGGTGCGCGCCGGCAGCAGCACGCGGAACGTCGTCCCCTGCCCGACCCGGCTCTCGACGGCGATCTGGCCGCCGTGATCGCGGACGATGCCGTAGCAGATGCTCAGGCCCAGGCCGGTGCCTTCGCCGACCTCGCGCGTGGTGAAGAACGGATCGAAGATGCGCCGCAGGTTCTCGTCGGGAATGCCGTGGCCGGTGTCGGCGATGAAGATCTCGACCGCGTCGGCCTCGACGATCCGGCGGGCGCCGACGGTGATGCGACGCTGCGGCTGCGCCCGCATCGCCTGCTCGGCGTTGAGGAGCAGGTTCAGCAGCGCCTGCTGCAGCTGGCCGCCGTCGCCCAGCACCGGCGGCAGCCCGGGCTCGAAAGCCGTCTCGAGCTCGATCGCCTGCAGGCGGAACTCGTAGTTGCGCAGCGACAGCACGCGGGTCATCACGTCGGCGACGTCCTGCTCGGCGCGCGCGGCCGACTGGCGGCGGGCGAAGGCGAGCAGGTTGCGGACGATCCTGGCGGCGCGCTCGGATTCGTCGGCGATGCGGCGCAGGTCGCGCGACAGATCGGGCGCCGGCTGCGACGGACGCGCCGACGCCTCGCGCAGTTCTTCCTGCAGCAGCTGCGCGTAGCCGATGACGCTGGTCAGCGGGTTGTTCAGCTCGTGCGCGACGCCGGCGACGAGCTGCCCGATGGCCGAGAGCTTCTCCGCCTGCAGCAGCTGCGCCTGGGTCGCCTTGAGGCGATCGACCGTGGCCTGCAGCCGGCTGTTGGTCGCGGCCAGCTCCTCGCTCATCTGCCGCATCCGCCGCGCGGTCTGGATCTCGAGCGTGACGTCCTTGGCGATCTGGACGATGGCGGCGCCGTGCGCGGCGTCGGGCACCGGGCAGGTGGTCACGCTGAAGATGCGATCGCCGGTGGCGGCCTCCTCACGCAGGCAGCTGTGGCCGGCGGCGCGGCCGACCGAGCACGCGGGAAAGTTGCCGCCGCACAGTCCGATCTCGTCGCACGACAGGCCGCGCAGCGAGGTCACCGGCCGGTTGAGCAGCTCGGCCAGCGCGGCGTTGCCGCGCAGCACGCGCCCTTCGCGGTCGTAGACGGCAATGGCGTCGCCGATCGCGTCGAAGGCCGCTTCCCATTCCTGCTTGCCGGCGCGGATGAAGGCGTGCAGCCGCGCGTTCTGGACGCCGACGGCGGCGTGGTTGGCGATGACGCCGAGCAGCCGCTGGTCGTCGTCGGTGAACCGGCGCGGCGCGGCGCTGCCGAGGCTCAGCGCGCCGATGAGATCCCCGGCGACGAACATCGGCACGCTCAGCGCGGAGCGGAGCGGCAGCCGCGCCCGCGTCGCCTCGTCCAGGCCCTCGTGCATGTCGTCGATCTTGACGGGCACGCGCGTCGCGAGCACCCGATCGCTCGGCCGCGGCATGATCGGCCGCTCGATCTCGTACTCGGCGGCGACCTCGCGCCGCGTGCTGATCACCTTGAGGTCGTAGCGCCCCGTCTCGGGATTGAGCAGCCGCGCCGCGCTGGAATCGACGCCCAGGCCGCGCATCAGGCGCCCCAGCACGCGCTCCATCAGCGGCTCTGGCTCGAGCAGGTTGCGCAGCTCGTCGCCGATCTCGTTGATCAGCCCCTGCTCCCAGACCAGGCGCCGGTTCGCCAGGATCACGGCGCGATGCTCGAGCGCGCGGGCGATGGTGTCGAACAGCTGGTCGAGCTCGAACGGCTTGGGCACGAAGGCGAACGCGCGGCGCTCGTAGGACGCGATCGCGGAGGCGACCGATGCGCCGCCCGACAGCACGACGATCTCGGCGTCCGCCGACTGCTCACGGATGGCGCGCATCGCGTCGAGGCCGACGCCGCCGCCGGGGGTCAGATCGATCAGCGCGACGTCGATCGCCTCGTTGCTCGGCGGGGCCAGCAGCGCCAGCGCGTCCGGCAGCGTGGCCGCGGGCAGCGGACGGAAGCCACGCCGCCGCGCGGCCGACGCCAGGCGCGCCAGCAGATCGGGATCGTCGTCGATGATGAGCAGAGTCACCGGGTTCGCCACTGAGTTCCTTTGTGGTGGATGCCCGACGACAGAGCAAGAGCAGGGCCGTTTCCGCACACGGCGCGACCGGTGGAAACGCGCGCAAAACGGAGGGCCGGGTCCGGCGGACCCGCGGCGGCGTTTCAGCGATGAAACGCGGCGTGTTTCAGATCTGGTGTTTCTTCATCAGCCGCCACAGCGTGGTGCGGCTGACTTGCAGCTCGCGCGCGGTCCCGGTCAGCTCGCCGTTGTTGCGCGCCAGCGTGGAGACGATCATCTCGCGCTCGGCGCGCTCGCGGGCCGCCGCGACCGAGCCGTCGGCGGCCGCGCTGTGCGGGTCGATCGGGCGCGCCGCCGACAGCTCCTCGGGAAGATCCGCCGGCTCCAGCGTGTTGCCGCGGGCGACCGCGACGGCGCGCTGCATCACGTGTTCGAGCTGCCGCACGTTGCCCGGGTAGTCGTAGCGCATCAGCGCGGCCCGCGCCGGATCGCTGATCGAGGTGACGCTCGCGGCGGCGCCGTACTTCTCCAGGAAGAAGTTGATCAGCTGCTCGATGTCGCCGGGCCGCTCGCGCAGCGGCGGCAGATGAATGCGGTGCACGTTGAGCCGGTAGAACAGATCGCTCCTGAACGTGCCGCTGTCGACCGCCGCCTGCAGATCGGCGTTGGTCGCGGCGACGAAACGAACGTCCACCTTGCGCGCGTCGTTCTCGCCGATGCGCCGCACCTCGCCCGCTTCCAGCGCCCGCAGCAGCTTGGCCTGGACGCCGGCCGCCATCGTGCCGATCTCGTCGAGGAAGAGCGTGCCGGCGTTGGCGTGCTCGATCAGGCCGGCCCGCGCCCCGGCCGCACCGGTGAAGGCGCCGCGGGCGTGGCCGAACAGCTCATTCTCCAGCAGCGTGTCGGTCAGCGCCGCGCAGTTGAGCGCGACGAACGGGCGCGCGGCGCGCGGGCTGGTCGCGTGGACGGCGCGCGCGACGAGCTCCTTCCCCGTGCCCGTCTCCCCCGTGATCAGCACCGTGCCGGGGACCGTCGCGGCGCGGACGATCAGCTCCTTGAGCCGCTGCATCGGCTCGCTGTCGCCGATGAGCGCGTCGAGCGAGCCGTTGCCGCGTATCTGCCGCTGCAGCAGATCGACCTGGCGCGCCAGCTGCCGCCGCTCGGCCACCGAGCGCACGCGCATCAGCAGCTCGTCGCGGAAGAACGGCTTCTGCACGAAGTCGACGGCGCCGAGCTTCATCGCTTCGACCGCCGTGTCGACGGTGCCGAAGCCGGTCATGATGATGAACGCCGAGTCGACACGCAACTCGCGCAGCCGCTGCAGCACGTCGAGCCCGGAGATGCCGGGCATGCGCAGGTCGGAGAGGATGACGTCGAACACGTTGCCCTTGGCGGCCGCGACGCCCTCTTCACCCGACTCCGCCGTGTCGACGGTGTAGCCGGCGCCGCGCAGCATCCGCGTCATGCTCTCGCGCACGGCCTCGTCGTCGTCGATCACGAGAATGCGGGACACGGGGGGTAAGTGTATGACAGAGAGAGGACGATAAGGAGGAGAGGGGCACTCGCCGGTGCCAAGGATGGCTACGGTGCCGGTGCTAGGGTGCTAAGGGTGCAAGGGTGCTAGAGGTGCTGGTGCTAAGGGTGCTAAGGGTGCAAAGGTGCTAAAGGTGCTCAGGGTGCTGCCGGTGCTTGGCGGCGTCGCGGCGATTGCGGTCACCGCGTGCGTCAGCGGACCGGTGCACGTCGGCATGCCCGGCTCGGCGTCCGTCTCGGCGCGGCCGGCGACGATTCGCGTACAAATCAAAGACGGCACGGCGCTCGTCGTCCGCGACGTGCCGCTCGAAGAGTACGTGGCCACGGCGGCGCTCTCGGAAGTGCATCCCGACCTCACCGACGCCGCGTTCGCCGAGCGCATCTTCGAGGTCCAGGCGGTGCTCGCGCGGACCTATGCGCTCGTCAACCGCGGCCGCCACGCCCGCGACGGCTTCGATCTCTGCTCGACCACGCACTGCCAGCTCTACGAGCCGGCGCGCCTGCGCACGTCGCGCTGGGCCTCGACGGCGCGCGACGCGGGGCGGCTCACCGCCGGCGAACTGATCTGGTTCGACGGCGCGCCGGCGCGCGCCGTGTTCCACGCCGACTGCGGCGGGCACACGAGCGACGCCGCCGCGGTCTGGGGCGGCGCCACGTTTCCCTACCTGACCGCCGAGAAGGACGGCGGCCCCGCCGATCGTGCGCACGCCGAGTGGACCTTCGAGGCGCCCGCCTCGTCACTCCGCGCCGCGCTGAACGCGGATCCGCGAACCGCCGTCGGCGCCAGGCTCGATCGCATCGAGGTCGGCGGCCGCGACGCGTCGGGGCGCGCCGAACAGATCGTCCTCCGCGGCACGCGCACCTTCGTCGTCCGCGGCGAAGTCTTCCGCGACGCCGTCACCCGCGCCCTCGGCGCGAAGTCGCTCCGCAGCACGTTGCTCACCGTCAAGCGATCGCGCGACCAGTTCGTCTTCTCGGGAAAAGGCTTCGGCCACGGCGTGGGCCTCTGCCAGGCCGGCGCCGCCGCACGAATCCGCGCCGGCGCGTCGCCCGACCGTGTCCTGGAGTATTACTTTCCGGGAACCACGCTCCATCGCTGAGACCGCGCCCTCGCACCTTGCACCTCCCCTCGCCCCTCGCCCCTCGCCCCTCGCCCCTCGCTCCTCGCTCCTCGCTCACGACGTCATGGCGTAGACGACGACGTTGACGGCGAACTTTGTATTGTCCTCGCGCTGGAAGCGCTTGTTCCGCCAGTCGTAGTCCCACTCGCAGCCGTAGTCCTTGTTCGAATACAGCACGCCGACGCGGCCGCGGTGCTCCACCGCGCGCAGGTAGTCGTGGACGATGTCGTCTCCCCACCCGTTCAACTCGTGCGACGTCGTCGGCGGGCCGTCGGGAAACTGGAAGAAGCAGCGGTAGATCGGATGCGTGTTCGGCAGCTTCGCAAGGGTGGACGAGGCCGGGAAGACCGTCCGCATCTCCTGCTCGAAGCTCTTGGCGTAGAGCCCGTTGAGGTCGTGGTTGCAGTCGTCGGAGAACAGGAAGCCCCCCTGCTCGACGAAGAGCTTCAGCTGATCGCGCTCCTCCCGGGTGAAGCGGACCAGCTTGTGCCCGGTCATGAACAGGAACGGAAACGCCAGCAGATCCTTCGAATCGGCGGTGATCACGACCTCTTCGGGATAGACCGGGATGGTCGTGTACTCGACGATGGAATTCAGGACGTTTGCCGCAACTTTGGGGTTATAGTCCCAGTCCCCGGAGTCGTAGCGGAGGCGGGCGAAGACGAACTCCGAGGCTTTCGGCCGGCCCGTCTGTGTGGCCGGAAGCGGTTCCATCCACGTATCTTATCGCCCGTCTTATAATGAAGGGGCACCAGGCCTGGCATTCCCCCGGGGTAAACACCCGGGGCGCTGCCCGGCGTATATAGCCATGTCAGGAACGTCGCCGGCCCTCGTTGCCGCCCGTGAGGCGGACGCCGCCGCCGCTTCGGCGGTCAAGGCGCTGCAGGCTGCCGGCCAGCTCGAAGAGGCGCGCGAGCGCTATGCCGAGCTGGTCGCACGGCACCAGCGCCGCGCGGCGCGCATCGCGTATCACTACCTGCGCGATGCCGCGGAGGCCGATGAGGCGGTGCAGGATGCCTTCGTCAAGGCCTACCAGCACCTGGCGTCGTTCCGGGAAGAATTGCCGTTCGACGTCTGGTTCACGCGCATCCTGATCAATGGATGCCTGGATCGCATCAAGGCGCGGACGCGGCGCGAGCGGTGGCTGCTGCCGATGTCGGGCAAGTCGGCGCCGGTCGACGGCTCGTCGGCCGAGCGCGACGTCACCGATCGGGTCGCCGCCGGCGGCCAGTCGCCCGAGCAGGCGTTACTGGGCCGGGAGCGGCGGCAACAGATTGCGGCCGCCCTGTCGAAGCTGCCCGAGCGCCAGCGCTCGGTGTTCGTGCTGAGCCACGTGGAGGGACGCACGTCGCGGGAAGTGAGCGCGTTGACCGGGCTGAACGAGTCCACGGTCCGCGTGCACCTGTTCCGCGCGATTCGAAAGCTGCGAGGGCTGCTGGCGGACGACACGGTCGACGCCGCGCCAGGGGAACTGAAAGGAAAACGTCGTGTCACTTCTTGATCGTCTCACGCGGGGTCACCTGACCGACCGCCAGTTTGCCGAGCTCTGGGCGACGTCGCAGTCGACCGGCGTGACCCATCCGCACCTGGATGCGTGTGCCGACTGCCGCCGCCGGTTCGAGGCATTCGATCGATGGGTGAACGGCATCGGCGACGAGCTGCGCACCGAGGCGGATGACGCATTCCCGGCCGAGCGCCTGACCGTGCAGCAGGCGCAGATCGCGCGCCGACTCGAGACCCTGGAGCGCCCCGCCCGCGTGCTCGCCTTTCCGAGGGCCGCCCGCGCCGTGATCAGCGGGAACTCGCACGTGCGCCGCTGGGTCACGGTCGCCGCGGCCGCCGGGCTGATTGCCGGCGTCGGTCTGGGCCAGGTGTTCCAGCTGCCCGGCAGCCTGTTGAAGCCCCCCGCGGCCGTCACGGCCGTCGCGCTGACGCAGCCGCAGACGCAGAAGATCGCGAAAGAGCTGCGCCCCGAGAACTCGTCGATCAACGACGAAGAGCTGCTCTCGGATGCCTTCACGCGCTCGCGCGTGACGACGCTCAACGCGCTCGACGACATGACGCCGCACGCCCGCGATCTCGCGCTGACGCGTCGCGGGAAGTGAGCACCACCCAGCCGCTGATCTTCCGCAAGGGCCTCGACATGAAGGAGGCCGTCGCGGGAGATCTCGCCGCGGCCTATCACAGCCGTCTCGTCGACGAGGTCCGCGGCGGCAACTACCGCCACGAGAGCGGACGCCTCACCGTGCACCTCGCGCGCGAGTTCGGCTTCTGCTACGGCGTCGATCGCGCGGTGGACTACGCCTACCAGGCGGTCGCGCGCTTCCCCGGCCGCAACGTGTTCCTCACCGGCGAGATCATCCACAACCCGCACGTCAACGATCGCCTGCGCGCCAACGGGATCCGCTTCCTGAGCGACCCGGCGGAACGCGGCCGCGATCTCGGGGCGGACGACGTGGTGATCCTGCCGGCGTTCGGCATCACCGTGGGCGAGATGGAGGAGCTGTCGCGTCGCGGCTGCACGCTCGTGGACACGACCTGCGGCTCGGTGCTCAACGTCTGGAAGAACGTCGTCCGCTACGCGCAGGAAGGGTTCACGGCGATCATCCACGGGAAGATGAAGCACGAGGAGACGCGCGCCACCGCGTCGCAGGCGCTCAAGTACCCGAACGGGCGCTACCTCGTCGTGCTCGATCGCGGCGAAGCGGCGATCGTCTGCGACTACATCCGCCGCGGCGGCGATCGGGAGGCGTTCCTCGCACGCTTCGGCCAGGCGGTGTCGCCGGGCTTCGACCCCGACAAGGATCTGGACCGCATCGGCTGCGCCAACCAGACGACGATGCTGATGTCGGAGTCGCTGGAGATCGGCGAGATGTTCCGCGCGGCGATCCGCGATCGCTACGGCGACGCCGAGGTGGAGGCCCACTTCCGCGCCTTCGACACGATCTGCAGCGCGACGCAGGAGCGGCAGGACGCCGTCGAGGCGCTCCTCGACGCGGAGCCGGTCGACCTGATGATCGTCGTCGGCGGCTACAACAGCAGCAACACGTGCAACCTGGCGCGCATCTGCGCCGCGCGCGTGCGCACGTATCACATCGCGGATCCGGATTGCCTGCTGTCAGCGGAACGGATTCGGCACCGGCCGGTGGGGCCGCCGTCGACGGCGCCGGCGGCGGAGGTGGTCAGCGAGCACTGGCTGCCGGCGGGGGGAAAAGTGGTGATTGGCCTGACGGCCGGCGCCTCGACCCCGAACAACATCGTCGGGCAGGTGATCGAGACGCTGGAGAGGTTTGC
>Ga0075435_100000529_pt1 | contig 23351 bp, 29 predicted proteins | sample RhiMethybrSRZTD4_FD_75302 | JGI IMG/M metagenome (GOLD analysis project Ga0075435, IMG submission 75302) | Populus rhizosphere microbial communities from Tennessee, USA - Rhizosphere MetaG P. TD hybrid SRZTD4 | ecosystem: Host-associated > Plants > Roots > Rhizosphere > Soil | place: USA...
CGCATGATGAATGCATCGCGCCACCACTTCCTTGCCCGTGCCCGAATCGCCCGACGCAACGTGGGTTTCATGCTCGGTGACGGTCAACGATTTGCTTCGCATGATGTCGCGTATGCAGTTCCATGAAGCGAACGTAGTCTTCGACGGGCACGGCGCCAAAGATCGTCGTCCGCATCTGTCCGCCGATGGAGGCGATCTGCCGACAGGCCTCATCGAATCTGTGGTGCGCCGTCTCGAGGCGAGCGCGGCCTTCGGCCGGCGTTGCCGGTCCGCTCGCTGGATTCATCGCCTTGTTGGTCTTTGCCTTCGGGAATTCCGCCTTCCTCAACACCCGTTTGAATAGCAGGCCACGGACGACTGGATGCATGACGGCTGGGAGCTTTGGAAACTTCGATGAGCGGCCAGCCGCCATATTGGCCGATTCCTCGAGCGAACGCGCGACGTGTTCAACGATTTGGCTGGGCGACCACTTCCCCGGCGCGCGAGGTGCGGTCCATGCCGGCCCGGTCCTCTCGCCCTCCACGATCAACTGCTCGACCGCGTCCTTGCTTGCCGCGAGCGCCGTGTTGACATCCGTCATCGCACCCTCCAAGGCTGAGAGATCCGCGCGATACTACGCTTCTTCGGTTCGAAAATCGATTCCATCGATCGCGTCATAACACGAGCGATCAACATATTGTGTGAGAGCCGAGAATGGCAGCGTCACGTGAACATCAGACAGGTAGACAAAACGGCAGAACGGCAATCTACCCCGACCCGGGGTGCACAGTCGACGCGCTCGGCGACAGGTCCGTTCCCTCCGGCCGAGCGCTCGCGCCGATTCGGTGTTATACTGCCGTCTCGGATCTAGCCACGTACTGTGCCGCCCTCCGGCGTAACGAGTCGCTTCTGACTCGCTCCTCCTGAAGTTCAGCCTAGCTACGAGACGACATCCAGCCGACATCGATTCCGATTTCGGCAGCGTCGCGGTCGCGACAGAGGAGTCCGTGTTTATGAGTCGGAAGTTGTACGTCGGAAATCTGCCTTACGAAGTCGGCGAAACTGAGTTGCACGAGATGTTCGCGCGGGCCGGATCCGTCGAATCGGTGACGGTGATGCGCGATCAGGCGACAGGACGCGCGCGCGGCTTCGCGTTCGTCGAAATGAGCACCGATGCGGAGGCGCAGACCGCGATCCGCGAGTTGAACGAGACGCAGCTGGGCGGTCGTAGTCTCACCGTCAACGAAGCGCGCCCGAAACCCGCCGGACGCAGCGGCTTCGGGGATGGACCGTCGCATCGGCGGCGGTCGGAACCACGCTGGTAGCCACGTGGGCGAGCACACACTAGGCGTCGTTCGAAGAACGGCGCCTGCTCGCGGCGCGGCTCCAGGGCGGCCCGAGCGCCGCGGCGCGCCGAGCACGGGCCGAATCGTCACGTTGTTCGTCGGACAAGGCCACGGGTTCATCCGGCTCGCGAACCATCGTGATGTGTTTTTTCATCGCAGCGACGTGCGCGACGGTACGTCGTTCAACGATTTTGCCGTTGGGGATGTGGTTCGGTTCGAGCTGTGCGACGACGCCGTCAGCGGTCCACGCGCGCTCGAAGTGGAGCACCGTCGCCATCGCACTGAAACCGCGTAGATCCGTTCTTCCGCTTTTCTGAGTCCTCGGCCATGTCGGCCCGAGCCCTCACCAAAGCCTCGAGCTTGAGAGGGCCCCGTGCCATTGCGATCCGTACGAGATCCCGACTTCGACGCGCGCTGGGCCGCCTGGATGGCGCGCGGTGCCGCGCACGATCGGGCGGTTCGCCGCCGACTCGTCGACGTCGTGCCGGCGGCGATTGCCGTCGGCGTGATCGTGTACGCGTTGCTCCCGCGATAACTCAGAAAGGCGTGTCATGGTCAAGCGTCCGGTCGATATCAACGCATTCGAATTTGCCGTTTTGAGCGGGCTTCGCGCCGCGCAGCTGCGCCGCGGCTGCACGCCGCGAGTCGAGCGATGCCAGAAAGCGGCGGTCACCGCACAGCACGAGGTCGCCGAACGGAAGGTGTTGCCGTTGCGCGGCGGTGCGGAACCGGCTTCGTCGTAAACGATCGCATCATCGCCACCGATACGTGCCACGCCGGTCGGTCTGGCACCGCGACACGTTCCATATCTCGCCGCAATTCGTGCAGCGCCAGTAGCTGTCGGAGTCCGGGCTCTTCGCCTTCGTCACGATCGACGATGAGCGACACGACGGACAAATTGTGGGTATGACGGGAGCAGACGGTGGCGACGGAACCGAGCCGACATCTTTCACTGGCCCTCCAACGATGTGCTTTGGTGAGGGCTCGAGGCCGAAACGGCCGCAGGGCTCAGGAAAGCAGTGGTGAGATGTCCAGTATACGCTCCGGCGAGGTCGTGCGCGGCGATTACGCGAATTCGCCGATTGCTGTATAGTTGGAGCTCGCACTACCGCACTGAGCCCGCCAGCGTTCGAGCAGTGCCCGGTCTCGTGGGTGCGCGCCGACAGGCCCACTTCGGCCATCGATCGGAGCGCACATGAAGGATCCTTCGAACACCCGTCGCTCGACCTCCACTCGCGCCCTCGTTCCTGTCAATCGTGTCGCGAAGGCGCGGCGCCGCGTTGGCGTGTCGCGTTGGCGGGCGATGGAACGCGGGCGGTTTCTGGTCCTCGTGGCGTCCCCAAGACAGCGAAACCAATCCAAAGGAAGGTCGAGATCATGTTGAACACAGTCTTAAGGTCGTCGTGGCTCATCGTTGGGTGGATCGCGGCCGTGGCGATGATCATGGTCGCCAGCACGGCGACTGGCGCGAACCTATCGACGACCGCGCTCCTCGTCGCATTGGGCATCGCGCCCGGAATCGTGGTGGCCTTCCTCGCCCATCGCGCACCGTCACCGAGCGTCGCGCAGATTCTTCATTCAGCCGAGACGAAGGACGGTCGATCCTGATCGGTTCGTATGCGCCGTGATCATCATCGGAAACTCAGTCTGTGCGGTCGAGCACGGCTCGAAGTCCAGCGCCGAGCGCCTCGCCGGAGCACGTGGTAAGGCACACTGCGGCGCAGCCTTCCTGTCGCGCGAGGTCGCGCGTGGCGGCGCTGGCGTCACTGGCGACGGCGACCACCGGGGTTCCTCGCAGATGACGATCGGTGGCGAAGCTCGCGACCAACGAGCCGCAGCCGGGCCGCCCGGCGTCTAATGCGGCGACGATGACATCAGGTGGATCCGCGTGGTGGAGACCTGCCGCGACGTCCGTCACCGCGACCTCGAAGCCGGACGCTGCCAACTGGTACGCGAACCGCGCGCGAACTTCGTCGTTGTCTATGACGAGCAGAACGAGGGGCCGGACCGGGCCGCGGCGGGACCGGTGAGCGTCGATGCTGTCAGCGTCCGGCGTTCGACAGCCCATGATGCGTACACATACCGCGGCGGTCGCAGACATGTCTGTCTGGTTTCCGACAGAGGCTGGCGCGCTTAGGCCGCGGCCTCATGACGACTGAGAATCGTCTGCTCGCCGCGCTTTCTGTCCGCGCGTTCGATCGCATCACGCCGTTCCTGCACGTGATGCCGATGACCTTGAAGAGTGTGTCGCACAAACCGGGCGAGCCCGTTCAGCATGTGTACTTTCCCGGCGGCGGATTCTGTTCGGTCCTCACGGTCCTGGCCGACGGGAATATGGTCGAGGTAGCCACGATCGGGCGCGAAGGGATGGTCGGCGTCTCCGCCGTGGTCAACGGTGGCGCGCGCGATCCGTCGACGCGATGGTCCTGGCCGAAAGCGACGTGTGCTACCGGATATCGACTGACGCGTTCGAAGCGGAGCTGGATCGCCGCGGCGAGTTCACAGCGCTCGTCAGACGGGACACGCAGGCGCTCCTCGGAGTTGTCATGCAATCGACGGCCTGCAACGCCGTGCATTCGGTCGAGCAGCGCCTGGCGCGCTGGCTGCTGATGGCGCACGACCGCGTCGAGTGCGACGAGTTCCCGCTGACGCAGGAGTTTGCAGCTATGATGCTTGGCGCCACCCGCCCGACTGTCACGGTCGTTGCAGGAACGCTGCAGAAGGCTGACTTAATCGCCTATCAGCGCGGCCGTATTACGATTGTCGATCGGCAAAGACTGGAACAGGCGTCGTGCGAGTGCTACGGAATCGCAACCGCGCTGCCGGACGACGTCACGAATACGGCGGGCAGGTAAATCGACGAAGAAAGGTTACCGACATGCCGCGAGTTCACCTCGTCAACCCCAGCACGCAGTCGTTCGGCGTCGCCGTGATTACGCCGCGGTGGCTGTACGTGCTTGCCGCCGCGACCGGGACTCGGTGGGGTGACCCGCACATCGTCGACGAAACGCTCGATCCGCTCGATTTCGACTCGATCGCGCCTGGGGACGTCGTCGGCATCGGCATTCATACGGGCAACGCGCGACGCGGCTACGAGCTCGGTCAGGAGCTCCGGAAGCGCGGCGCCTGGGTCGTCTACGGCGGCATCCATGCGACGCTGTTTCCCGACGAAGCGGCAACGCACGGAATGGCGCACGCGGTCGTGCGCGGTGACGGTGACCTGATCTGGCCGCGCGTCATCGAGGACTGTTTCGCGGAACGCCCGTCGCCGGTGTACGAAGGCGGTCGCGTCGGTGGCGATCAGTTCGCGTCGGCGCGCTGGGATCTGCTGCCCGATCGTGGCTACATGTGGGCGTCGGTGCAAACGGTACGCGGCTGCCCCAAGCATTGCTCGTTCTGTTCCGTGTGGCGAACGGACGGTCAGGAACCGCGACAGCGCGCGGTCGATCGCGTCGTCCGCGAGATCGTCGAGCTCCGGCGCCTCGGCTTTCGCTTCATCGCGCTCGCGGACGACAATTTCTATCCGGTCACCTTCGACGATCTGGCGCAGGCGCGGCGTCGCGCCGATCCGACGCGGCTCGGCGAGCTCGAGGCGCTGCGCGAGGAACGCTTCGCGCTGATGGCGCGTCTCGCCGAGCTGCCGGAGGATCTCGTGTTCTACACGCAGATCACGATGGAAGCGGCAGAGGATCCCGAGTTCCTCGACGCGATGAAACGCGCGAAGATTCTCGGCGCGCTGGTCGGCGTCGAGTCGGTGACGCGCGAAGGCCTGAAGGACGTCTACAAAGGCTTCAACCTCGCCGGCGACGAGCTCGTCGCGCGGCTGCGCACGTTTCGCCGTCATGGCATCCACGTGCTTGGTTCTTTCATCTTCGGGCTACGGAGCGACACGCCAGCGACGTTCGACGCGACCGTGGCGCTCGCCGAGCAGGCCGATCTGACGTTCGCGCAGTTCGTGCTGCTGACGCCGTTTCCCGGCACCGTGGACTTCGACAAATGGGCGACGGAAGAACATCGCCGCGGCACCGCGGTCGATGGCATCCCGATCACTCAGCACTGGCTGATTCCGGAAGCACGGCGTCCGCGGCTGTACGCGGCGCATCCGACGATGTCGCTCGAGGAGATTCGCATCGGCACGCAGCGCGCGTGGGATCGGTTCTACAGCTGGCGACATGTCTGGCGGCGATCGCGCGTCGTCGAATCGGTGCGCGCACGGCTGGCGTTCGTCCTCGTCTCGAAGCTGTACCGCCAGATGTACGCCAACACCGGCATCGCCACCGACAGCGCGCGCGTGCAGCGATCGGCGCGCTGGGCCCGGTGGATTGGCCGCGCGTGCAGGCGTCTGTTTCTTGGCAGGCCGATGCCCGATCTGGCCGTGCCCGGCGAACCGCTCGAGTCAGCCTTTCTCTAGACGCCGAGGATCGGCGCCAGCAGAAATGCACTCAGCGCCGAAGCCGCGCCGTTCAGTTACGCCGACGATCGCGGAGACGTACTACCAGTACTGTGCAACTGGGCACGTACCGCACAGTGGGCTGCACCGACGGTGCGTGTCTTGTCACGCAAGCTGCGCGAAGGATTTGCCCATCACTGTCGCGGTGGCTTCGAGCTGGGCGCGTGTCGACCTGTTGCTGCCGGATCCTGCCGGCGTTCCGACGGAGCGGTCAGCAGCGCGCGGACGCGTTGCCGATGTCGCAGCTTCCGCTTGCGGTTGATTTGGAATCTGGCGCGGTCACCGTTTCGCAGCGACATGCGGGCCTCCGTGTTTCAAGTTATGTGGACGGGCCGAGTTCGTCAACGGCAGAAGACTGACCGACTCTTCTGAACACGGCTGTGTCCGGCCTTCCGCTCTTTGATCCCTTTGGGACCGAGGAATCCGGTGCGGCGCGACCCATCGCGGGGCTGACGCGGCTTGTGGATTGACGGTCCGACGTGTGGCGCCTCGAATCCCTGAACGGCGACCTGCTCGAGCGGCGCCGGCAACAACCGCTGAATGTCGCGCAGCAGCCGCGAATCGGATGGTGACACGAGTGACACGGCACGCCCGCTGCGTCCTGCCCGACCCGTACGACCGACCCGGTGAATGTAATCTTCGGCCACGAGTGGCAAGTCGTAGTTGATGACCAGGGGCAGCTGCGCGATGTCGAGTCCGCGCGCGGCGATGTCGGTGGCCACTAGAACGTTGACACGACCGGCCTTGAAGTCACCAAGTGCCCGCGTTCGTGCGCCCTGGCTCTTGTTGCCGTGAATGACGGCCGTCTTGATGCCCGCCCGCTCGAGGTGTTCACCGACTCGATCCGAGCCGCGCTTGGTCTTGCAGAAGACGAGCGCTTGACCCGCGGCCTCCTGCGTCAGCACGTGCGTGAGCGCGGCGCGCTTTTGATCGACGGCGACCGTATGCAGGTGGTGCGTCACGGTCGGGGCGACCGCCTGCTCATGCGAGACGTCCACGCGCGCAGGGTTGCGAGTGAATTCGGCGGCCAGCCCGACGACGGCCTCGGACAGCGTCGCGGAAAAGAGCAACGTCTGACGCGAGCGCGGGAGTGACGCGATCACCCGTCGCAGCGCGGGCAGAAAGCCCAGGTCCAGCATCCGGTCGGCCTCGTCCAACGTGAGGATTTCGATTGCGGAGAGATCAACCGTGCGCCGCTGCATGTGGTCGATCAGCCGGCCCGGCGTCGCGACGACGATCTCGGCGCCGTGCTTCAGTGACTGGATCTGCGCCCCCATGCCGACTCCGCCGAAGATTGCCGTGACGCGAAGCTGCGCCGGCGCGCCGTAGGTGGAGAGCGATCGATGGATCTGGGCCGCCAATTCACGCGTCGGCACGAGGACGAGCCCTCGCGGGCGTCGGGACCTGCCGCCATCGCGCCGCCTGACGATGCGGTCGATCATGGGCAGCCCGAAGGCGGCCGTCTTGCCCGTACCTGTTTGAGCACGCGCGAAGAGATCGGTTCCAGTCAGGACGGCGGGAATGGCTCGGGCTTGGATTGGCGTGGGTTGCTCATAGCCGAGGCCAGCCAATGGTAGACAGAGTGCGGGCGTCAAACCCAGTTTCGAGAACGGCATTGAAGATGGTCCTTCATGACCCGAAGCGATTCCCAGCGGCGCTGTAGGGCGAATATGCGACACGTTTGCGCCACCACGGCGTGAACAGTGCGTGGGAGCCGCAGCTCCCGAACGGATTCGTCTCGTAGCTAAGCTGGATGTGAGGAGGAGCGAGCCAGGAGTGGCTCGTTGCGCCTACAGGTGGCAGAGCGCGTGGGAAAATCCGATGAGTTGATGATACCACGAGCCGTCGCACCTGAGCGCGCCCCCGTGCTACAGTAAACCGTGGATTTGCCGCGTACTCGCCGTCCTCCAGCGTAACGGGCCCTCTTGACTCGGTCCTTCTGAAGTTCAGCCTGACTACGAGACGACATCCAGCCGACGCCGATGGGCGATCGGGAACGTCGCAGTGCGACAGAGGAGTTCATGTCATGGGTCGGAAGTTGTATGTCGGAAACCTGCCGTACGAAGTCGGTGAAACCGAGTTGCAGGAACTGTTCGCGCGGGCCGGATCGGTGGAGTCGGTGAACATCATGCGCGATCAGGCGACCGGCCGCGCGCGCGGATTCGCCTTCGTCGAAATGAGCACGGACGAGGAGGCGCAGAACGCGATCACCGCGCTGAACGGGACGCAGGTTGGCGGCCGAAACCTCACCGTGAACGAGGCCCGTCCAAAGGCGGCGCGTAGCGACGGCGGTTTCGGCGGCGGCGGCCACCGTCGGCGAGAACCGCGCTGGTAGAACCGTCGTACAGCAGGCCCATCGGCGCCGGTCGGAAAGTGGCGCCAGGCCGCATGGCGGGACCGGCGCGGCCGGCGGAGCGACGCGGCACCGTGTCCACGGGCCGCGTCGTGAAGTTGCTGATCGGGCAAAGCCACCGATTCATCCGTCACGCGGACAGTCGCGAGATCTACTAACCCGGGAACTGCGAAATCTTCATTCTTTAATTGACAGGGTTTCCCTGCGCTGTTACAGTGCGCCGTTAAGTCTTAATTCTTTAAGAGTTAGCGCTGGCGCATGGCAAGAAAACAATCGGCTGCGCTGACCGACGCCGAATCCGAAGTGATGGCCGTCCTCTGGCGGTTGCACCGGGCATCGGTCAGCGACGTCGTCACGGCGCTGAACGAGACCCGTGTCGTTAGCTACAGCACCGTCCAGACGATGCTCAGAATCCTCGAAAAGAAGCGCTATGTGACGCACGACAAGGTCGCCCGCGCCTTCGTCTATGAGCCGGTGATCGACGAGCGTCAGGCGCGGAGTCGTGCGCTGCGCCATCTGGTCAGGCGCCTCTTCGACGGATCGCCGAGCCTGCTCGTGCTGAACGTGCTCGAGGACGAGGACCTCGACCCGGCGGAACGCGAACATCTCAGGAAACTGATCGAACGCGCATAGGAGCCGCAATGGACGCTGTGCTGAACTGGCTGTGGCAGGGCGGTGTGGTGGCGGTCGCGTCGTTTGTGACGCTCTTCGCGCTGCACCGAGCCGGTGCCAACGTTCGCTACGTCGTATGCTGGGCCGCGTTGCTGCTGATCGTGGCCCTGCCCGCGTTTCCATCGGTCACATCGACAACGCCGGCAGCCGGCGCGTTCCTTCCAACGCAGACCGATGCCATTGTCTCGCTGCCCGACGCCTGGTGGACGTCGACGCTCGTACTCCTTGCTGCGTGGCTGGTGTGGGCGAGCATCCAACTCGCCAGGTTCGTCTCGGCGATCGTCGCGATCCGCCGTGCGCGCACGCGCAGTCATGCGTTCCCCTCTCACCTGGCGTCGGTCCTGACGTGCTGGCGCCGCGTCCGCTTCGAGGGTCGTCGCGCCACGCTCGTCCTGTCCAACTCGGTGACGAGCGCTGCGGTGCTCGGATGGGGAGCGCCGATGATCGCGGTCGCGCCGTCGCTCGTGAGGACACTCGATCCGGACGACCTGGACCGCGTCCTCATCCACGAGTGGGCGCATGTCCAGCGCCACGACGACGTCGTCAACGTCTTGCAGATCGTGGTCCGCATGGTGGCCGGGTGGCACCCGGCGCTCTCGTGGATCGATCGTCGCCTGCACGTCGAACGTGAGATCGCCTGCGACGAGATGACCGTCGCGATCACGGGCTCGCCAAAATCGTACGCGGAGTGTCTGATGAAGCTCTCCAGGCTTACAGGCACACCGCGAGCGATGCAGATCGCGCCAGCCGTATTCACGCCCTCCGGTCTGCGCGCGCGTGTCGTCAAGATCGTGTCGCCGCGCCGGTCGATCGCACGGGTGTGGTCCCGTACTCTCGCCGCAGCGATCGTCCTGGTGCTGTGTCTGGTGTCCGTCGCGGTGGGTGGACTGACGCTGGTCGAGGCCACGGCATTCGCCCAGCCATTGATGTCAGCCCGAACGCTCACGCTCAGCGTGTCATCGGATCGGCCTGTTCCGGTCGCGCCTGCGGTGCCTTCGGATACAAAGACGGAACGTCCACCGCGTCGAGCTCTCGCTCGATCGTCTTCGCCTCTGCTCCCGAAGACAGAACAGCCTTCGCCGTCACCGCAACCAGAAGTCGAACCGACTGCGCCTCCCGCGTCGCAGGAACCGAATGCCGTGGATTCGACTCACGCACCAGAAGCCGATCCCGAGCCCGCGCCGACGGTTGCGCCGAAGGTGGCGAGTGTGCCGCACATGCCGGAGGCGTCGCCTCACGTGAACGAGGCGCCGCTTCGATCTCCTTGGACCGCAGCGGCGGCCGGAGGCGCGGCCCTCGGCCAAAAATCCAAAGACGCCGGCGTCGCGACCGCCGGTTTCTTCACTCGGTTCGCCCGCCGCGTCGCCGGCTCATTTTAGAGGCCAGCGATGCGCATTCACCTCGTTAATCCAAGCGACGTATCTTTCGGTACCGCCGTCATTACGCCGCGGTGGCAGTACGTGCTCGCCGCGGCCACGCCGGCGCGTCACGGGACGCCGCTCCTGGTCGATGAAACGCTGGAGCCGATCGACGAAGACTCCATCCAGGCCGGCGATGTGATCGGAATCGGCATTCACACGGGGAATGCGCTGCGCGGGTATCACATCGGACAGATGGCGCGGGCACGAGGAGCCTACGTGGTGTTCGGTGGTATTCACGCCACGCTGTTCCCGGACGAGGTGCGCGAGCACGGCGCCGCGCACGCGGTCGTCACCGGCGACGGCGATCTCGTATGGCCGACCGTCCTCGACGACTGCGACGCCGGGAACCCGCAGCCGCTCTACGCCGGCGGGCGCGTGGACGGCGATTCGTTCTATCCCGCGCGATGGGATCTGCTGCCGAACGATCGCTACATGTGGGCCTCAGTCCAGACCGTGCGCGGCTGCCCGAAGCACTGTTCGTTCTGTTCGGTGTGGCGCACCGATGGGCAGAAGCCCCGCCAACGCGACGTGAGCCTCGTCGTGCGCGAGATCGTCCAGCTTCGCCGCCAGGGCTTCCGCTTCATCGTGCTCGCTGACGACAATTTCTATCCTGTCACTTTGGCGGACCTTGCGGCGGCAGACCGCCGTGCCGACAAGAGCCAGCGCGCAGCGTTGACGAGGATCCGCGACGAACGTTTCGAGCTGATGGCGCGTCTCGAGCAGTTGCCCGATGACATGGTGTTTTACACGCAGATCACGATGGAGGCGGCAGAGGATCCGGCGTTTCTGGCCGCTATGCGTCGAGCGCGCATTCGCGGAGCGCTGGTCGGCGTCGAGTCGGTGACGCCTGAGGGCCTGAAAGCCGTATTCAAGGACTTCAACGCCGCGGGCGAAGGTCTCGTCACACGACTGCAGGCGTTCAGGCAGGCGGACGTACACGTCCTGGGCTCGTTCATTTTCGGCCTGCCCACCGACACGCCCGACACGTTCGCCGCGACCGCGGATCTCGCGCAACGCGCGGGTGTCTCGTTCGCCCAGTTCGTCATGCTGCAGCCGCTGCCGGGCACCATCGATTTCGCCAGATGGGAGCGCGAGGCGACGGATGTTCCGATCATCGACGGCGTGCCGCTGACGCGCTATTGGCTGATCCCGCCGGAGCGGCGTCCGCGCGTGTACTCGCCGCACCCGATGATGAGCGCCGACGAGCTGCGCTCACGGACGCAGGACGTCTGGGATCGCTTCTACGCTTTGAATCTCGTCTGGCAGCGCTCGCGTTTCTTGAAAGGCCTACGGGCCCGGCTCGCGTTTGTGCTCATCTCCAAGCTGTATCGCCAGATGTACGCGAATACGGGCATTGCGACCGACAGCGCCCGCGTCAAGCGCTCGGCGCTCTGGGCACGGTGGCTGGCTCGATTCGCCCGTCGACTCTTCGCGTCGGACCCCATGCCTGCGCTGCGCGAGCCGCGTCGCGCGCCCGGCGGCAGCGGCAAACGCATTCCCGTGGTGACCGTTTCCTGAGCGGCCGAGATGCGACTCAGGTAGGACGGTCTCGTGCGCTTCAGCGGGCGGGTGCATCGCGCAGCAGATACTGGGCGGCGGACAGGTAGTAGTTCCGCGCGATCGCGCTGATCTGCCGCTCGCCGAGTTCGCTCAGCACCGCCGCCTTCAGCCGCTTCGCCTCGACGTTTCCCTCGTCATTCGCCAGCACGTAATCGGTCAACTCGGCGGCCCACTGGAAGTCCTTGTTGGCCAGAGCGCGTCGCGCCCGCGACAGCACTTGTTCGCGACCGCCGGCCAGTTCAATGACTCGGGTCGCCCGATCCTTTTCGGGGAGCGGGAACAGCTTCGTCGGATTGCCATCGAACCACCCTGCGCAGTCAGAAAACTCCTGGGCCGCGGCCATGCTGCAGACGCCGATGAGCATCAAGAGGAAGGCGAGCGCCACGCTCGCGTCGTTATCTCCAAGCAACCGCATGAGGGCCTCCGAATCCGATCAGCTGTCCGCCGACGTGAGCGAGGGTTTCGGGGATATGTGACACAGTTCTGACACAGCGCCGATGATCCCTTACGCCGACGGGTCACTGAGACGTACCTGCGAGTACTCTGGGAGGCGATACATTGGACGCAACGTGGTGCGAGCAGCAGGGACAGCCCATGAGGTGCAGGTCTGAAACGGGCCACTAATGCTGAGATGGCGACTCAACGGTTCGATGTGTGGCGTTGAGACTGACGAGCAGCAGGCGTATCGTGTAGTGGGGAGATACTTTGTGAATCTCAGAAATCGGATGGCCGGCATTGACGTCAACCTTGACGACCTTCAAGCCGGCCTTGAGGCGTCTTCACGTGCTGCGGATACGCTGCAGCGCGACACGACGAAATTTGACGGACTGCTCAGGGCGCCACTGCTTCGCGCAGTCCTGCGACACGTGAAGGAATTGCAGGAGTGTGCTCGCGATCAGAAAGTGGCGCTGCAGGAACTTCGCGATGGGATTTCCCGTTTGCAACACGAGCTGGCGCGATCACCGGCGGCCGTGAAACCGCCACCGCTCGCGGTGGCGGAGGGAGGACGCCGATGACCGTTCACCGCGTCCGACGGTGCCTCCTCTGTGGTGATGCGACCATCGACGCCAAAGCAAGCGGCCGCATCGTGAGGACCACTTGTCTTGTTTGTGGCGCCGTGTTGATCATCGAATTTGATCCGCCTGACGAGCCCAAGCTAGGAGCACGTATTGAACGGATCGACGCTACGGACGCCGAAGTGTCCGAGTCCGATCCCGATACACGAACTGCCCGCAAGCGCGACACTCAAAATAGTCCCATCGTTCTCGTGTTTTCACGTCGCCGATAACTGTCTGTCGATAGACGAGCAGGCGATCACAAACTGGACAAAACACCTGTGGTGCGCGGGCGTCGGGCGTTGACGTAACCAGCGCCGTTTGCTCGGTTCGTCCTGCCGCCGATTCAGGCCGCTTCGTTGTCGGTTCCATCTGTAGACTCACGAAGTTCGCGTTCCGCACGAAGCCAATCATCAATCGCCGACAATCTCTCGATAGTCACATCGCGAGTTCTGACACACCCATGCTGACTCGTATTGCAGACGATCCCGACCGTCGTGCGGGTCGGTTCCGGTTCTCGTCAATGCGGTCGTCGCCGTGAGAACCGGATAGTGTCTCGTAAACACCAATGTATCGCGACGGCATTGCGGACATCGCTTCGTCGCGCCATCAACGCTCGACGTGTGCATGGCCATTTCCGTCGAGCACCTGCCGAAGTCCTGCCGCGAGTTCATCAGGCAGGCACGGTTTCGGAAAAAAGGCTGCGAAACCGTCACGCTCCGCACGTTCCCGCAGGGATCGCTGAACGAAGCCGCTCACCGCAACAACGGGAATATCGCGTGTGCGGGCGTTCCGTCTGAGATCGTGGAGAAACTGCCACCCGTCGCAGCTCGGCATCGGCAGATCCGTCACGATAACGTCAGGGTGTATCTGCCACGCATGGCGAAAGGTTTCAGTACCATCTGCGACCGCGACGACCTCGAAACCCGTCGCCGAAAGCGCAAGGGCATACAGCGCGCGCGTGTCCTCGTGCCCCTCGACGATGAGGACGAGCGGTCGCGTCGGCGGGTGTCGCGGACGACGGCGATCCATGACCGAATGTCTTGAAGATTAAATGTTAGATTCCTACAGACACGCGCCGGAGGTCTGTTAGGTTTTTACGGACGGGCGCCAGAAGTGGTAGGCTTGCGGAAGCTTTGAGGGACTACCGCCTGCCTCGTCCTGAATAGGGCAGAGCTTGGCCCGCGACAGCCTCTTGAAAATGTCCGTCTCACGACGGGCGAAGGAGGCTGTCACGATGGTCAAACGCCGTCTACCCTCAGCAAATCGACCGCCGCCGACGGACAACGCGAATCTGCTGCTCGCGGCCCTTCCCGGCGACGAATACAAACGGATCCTGCAGTCGCTCGATCTTGTTCCCCTCAAACTCAAAACCCTGCTTCATCGACCCGGCGACCCCATCGAGCACGTCTATTTTCCCGGCGGCGGGTTTTGCTCGGTGCTGACCGTGCTCAAGGACGGCGGCATGGTGGAAGTCGCGACCATCGGCCGCGAAGGCGCGGTGGGCGTGACTGCGGTCTTGGACGGGAATCCGGTACCGTCCACCTCGATGGTGCAAGGCGAGACCGATACCTGCTACCGCATGAAGGCTGATGCTTTCCGCCGGGAGATGGAGCGGCGTGGCGCGTTTTACGAATTGCTGACGCACTACGCGCAGGCGCTCGTCGGGTTCATCATGCAATCAACCGCGTGCAACGCAGTTCACTCCGTCGAGCAACGGTTAGCGCGTTGGCTGCTGATGGCACGAGACCGAATGGGGTCGGATGAATTTCCGCTCACGCAGGAATTTGTCGCGATGATGCTCGGCGCGAGCCGTCCCACGGTGACCATCGTCGCGAGTACGCTGCAGAAGGCGGGGCTGATCACGTATCACCGCGGCCAGATCAAGATCCTGGACGGCCACAAGCTCGAGGAAGCGTCGTGCGAATGTTATCGAACGACGACCGATCTGCTCAGGGCCGTGACGGGGACCGCGCGCCGCACCTAAGACGTCGATCGGCGTCGACACTGCCGAGCGTTACGAACTGACTACTGATCAGCCCCGCGCGGCATCGCGTGCTACGTACGCCGCGAGCGCGGCCCTTTCAGGGCCGCGTCGCGGGGCTGAAAGCCCCGCGCTACATCAATATCGAAAACGGGCAAACCGACGCCCACACAGGATCCGAACCGCGAGGCTCACGTCCAGTTCAATTGAGGCCGTGTGTCAGGGTCGGACGGCTGCAACCGCATCACGGGAACGTATCAAATTGACTGGCCGAACAAATCGCAGCGGGACATGCGTGACGTCATAGCGATTCCTCCTGAACCACGACGGCCGCAACAGGTTTAGATGATCAACGGTTCCACGCGCACGACCCTTTTGTCGGAGACATCGCCGCCCTGACGGTCTCGCCGATCGTGCGCGCTTCTGCACTCAAATTGTGTTCGAGGCCTCGAATCAGCCGCAGTCCCGGCTCTTCCTGAAACACCACCTTCGCAGCTCATGTCCGGGATCTGGCGATCCCAACTGCCCGAACGCGCCGGCAAGTCGCAGGGAAACACGTACTTACGATCGTGAAATTAGCATTCCGAATCCTATCCGCAACCGGCCATCACAAACCCGCTCGACTTAGGTCCCATTGGAGCCTCGACACAATGAGACCGTCGGTCGATTCCGTGAATTCTTCCTGGCGGAAGACAATCGTCACCCATACGGAAGACTTGAACATCGATCGGCGAATTCACAAACGAGGAGGACACATGAACCGAATGAGCAGGTTCGGCGCGGCCGTGACGATGGCCGTGACGATGGCGTCGGTCTCCACGGTGCGGCTCGAGGCAAAAGGCGATGGCCACGGCGGCGGAACGACCGCGCTGTGCAATGCGCTGCTCGGCGTTATCAACAACACGGATTTCCCCCAGGCGATTCGAGACGCGGCGCAGCGCACGTTCGACTTGCTCGGATGCTCGTAGTGCGGTGAACGCCGTTTTGCGCTCCCCGCGCCACAACGGCATCAGTAAACCCGTGTCGCGCTTCTCGGCGGCACCCGGAGGGAGTTCATGATGATCGCAAGCAAGGTTCGCCGCTCAATCGGAATTCTGTTCGCCGTCGTCGTGTGCGCGTTCGCGTTCCCGAACGCCGCTTCGGCGCAAACCACCACGACGACGGCGCCGTTCTCCACGTCGGTTCTCAACACGTGCACGAACGAAACGGTCGACGTGAGCGGTGTTCAAACGATCACGTCCAACTTCAAAGTCGACAACTCAGGCGGGATTCATATCAATTTTGGGATCGTGTCGAAGGGAACCGGCATGGGACAAGTGACCGCGACGAACTACCCATTCTCCGAGAACGATCTGTTCAACGTCCAGGCCACATCAGGTGCTAGTGAGTTCACAATCCGGATCAAGTTGCGGTTGAGGGGACCGGGATCAATCGACAACTGGGACATGATCCAAATGCTTCATCTGACCCTCACTCCAGATGGAGCTGTCACTTCGAGCATCGACTCCACAACTACCAACTGCCGCGGCTGACATCCGCTGGATTTACGACTCGCCGTGTTGCGACCATCGACGGTCGCGACACGGTGGAGTCGTTCACCCGAATCCGTCAGACGCGGTTCGATCCGCTCGTGCGTCCGTTCAGGCGGCGGATGGACGATGGACTATCGACGCGTGGGCACCACTCGACGGACGCATCATCAATGGCGGCGTACGGATCGCGTTCTGAGAGCCGATGTCGCTGTCGGCGTTGCTGCGCGAATACCAACCGGTGCTCAAACTGGTCTGGCGGTAGATCCCGTTTTAGCGGCGTATCTGACCAAAGCGTCCGGGAAGCGTCCGGTAGGGGTTCGCGCGCCGAGCTCCGGATTCAGTCCGCAGACGTTCGATCTGATCCGCAAGGCCGGGTTCCTGTACGACAGCAGTCTGCTCGCTGCAGACGAACCCTACGAGATCGTCTCGAACGGGCAGCCGAGCGGTGTGATCGAGCTTCCGATCAGCGAAGTCGACAACGACTACGTGTATTACGGCGAAACCGCGAACGGGTCGCTCCCGTCGCCGGATGCAGTGTTCGAGATCTACAAGGCCGAGTTCGATCTCGCCTTTCAGGAACGGACGATATTCATCCTCACGCAGCATCCGCATGTTGGCGGACGACGCTCGCGCATCGTGCAACTCGATCGGCTGATCACCTACATCAAGTCGAAGCGCGACGTGTGGTTCGCGACCATGGAGCGGGTCGCACAGTACGTCAAGCAGACTGGCTCTTGAAGTTTCGGCCTTGCGCGTCGATTGCGGTGCTGCGCGCCACTGCGAGTGCACAACATGCGTAGGCCGCGTCGAACGGCGGGTACGCCATGTCACTGAAAATGCTGGCCGCCGGATGCTCCGGAGAACGACTCGGCTTCATCTCGCCGGACTTGTCCAGCGATCCGACTGTCATCGGCAGTTATGGCGCGAACGACCAAAAGCCGGCGCTGGTCGATCGAGCACGCGCTGCAATCGATTCGGCGTCGAGTGCAGTAACACCGAACCGCACCATCGCAGTTTTATGTGACGCATCTTGACACAGGCTGACACGGATCGGCGCACGGCTTCCTTCAGGGCGCCTGGCCATCCGGCATCGTTGAAGCCGTCCGGTCGCTCGTCGCGGTTCGTCGTAGGTGATGCGCGCCGTCGAGAATCCCTTGACGCGTGAGGCGGCGCCATGATCGACGTCGGTCCACCATGTCTCACCGCTGTCGGGACCAATGGCAACGCTCATAACAGCGTGCCGCGCAACACGACAAGGCCGACAGAGAAATAGATCACGAGCCCGGTGACGTCCACGAGCGTCGCAACAAACGGCGCCGATGATGTCGCCGGGTCGAAACCGAATCGTCGAAGAATGAACGGCAGAATCGAACCGACCAACGATCCCCACAGCACTACCCCGACGAGCGCGAATGCGACCGTGAATGCGACGAGCAGCCAGTGGGGTCCGTAGATGTTCGAGAATGCGGACCAGATCGAGATCCGCAAGAATCCGATCGCGCCCAGGATGCAACCGAGCGCGAACCCTGAGAACAACTCGCGGCGCAGAACACGAAACAGGTCCGCCAGCCGCAGTTCGCCGACGGCGAGCGCGCGAATCACGAGCGTCGAAGCCTGCGAACCCGAATTGCCGCCGCTGGAAATAATCAACGGAACGAACAACGCGAGTACGACGGCCCGCGCGATCTCCTTCTCGAAGAAACCCATGGCTGTCGCCGTCAGCATCTCTCCGAGAAACAGAAAAACGAGCCAGCCGGCGCGTTTACGAACCATGTTCAACGGCGAGATTCGCAAGTACGGTTCGCCCAGCGCCTCCGAGCCGCCGAACCGTTGAAATTCTCGTGTCGCGGCTTCCTCCGCCACGTCGAGCACATCGTCCACCGTCACGATGCCGATCAGCACGCCTGCTGTGTCGGTGACAGGCAGCGCCGAACGATCTTCATGGCGGAAGATCCCGACCGCGGACTCCTGTGTATCTGTGGCGCGGAGCGTGACGTACCGTCGATCCATCAGGTCCGACACGCGCTTCGTCAGTGGAACCACGAGAAACTCGCGAATTCGGATGTCATCGATCAGGACGCCTTCGTCGTCGACGACGTAGATCACGTTGAGCGTTTCACTATTCTGTCCGTGCGCTCGGACGTAATCGAGCACGTGCTGGACGGTCCAATCCTCCTTGACGGCGATGTAGTGAGGTGTCATCAGGCGTCCGACCGTGCCGGGTTCATACCCGAGCAGCTCGACCGCCTCGGCGCGTTCTTCATCCGTGAGAAGCGTCAAGAGCTCCTTGGTGACGTTGGCCGGCAGCTCGCTGAGGAAGAGCGTTCGATCGTCGGGCGCCATGTGGTTCAGGAGCGCGGCGACATCTTCCTGACCCATCGCCTTCACAAGCGCGCGTTGCGCATCCGGCGGCATGTACTCGAATACCGACGCTGCCAGGCCCCGCGGGAGAATTCGAAACGCGATCACCTGTTCGTCGTCGTGCAGTTCCGTGAGAGCCGCGGCGATCTCGGACGGTCGCCAGCGCGTGAGTTCTTCTTTCAGCTTCGGGTAATGACCGGCGCGGATGATCGTCGCCAGATCCGCGGTTGTGTCAGCCATACCCCCGATTTTAGAGGCCACGCACACGTGATCCGAGACTTGACCCTCCAAAACGATCTCTCGGTGTTCCGCTGGAGACCTCGATGTTCTTCGAGGTTTTTAGCCTGACTTATCACAGTCTTATCACAATCGAGTCGCTGACTTACCGCGTGTTGGAGTTCATGAATCTGTTCCTGCTCCTGCTGCGCTTCACCGGGAACCGGCGACAGGAATGAAGCATCAGACGCGAGTCGCGTAGAATAGGCGATCTTCCGGTGTGACGGCTCCGTCCGACGAAGGTCCGCCATGAAGATCGGTGAGCACGGCCCCGACCTCGCGATCCCGCAGAAGCTCGTCGACTCCCTTCCTGCGTTCATTTTCACGAATCGTCCTGACGGGTACCTGGATTACTGCAACCAGCGCATGCTCGAGTATCTGGGAGCGCCATTTGAGGCTCTCGAGGGTTGGAGATGGGGCGCTGTCGTCCACCCGGACGACGTGGCCGAGGTCACGGCAAGGTGGCAGGCCTCCCTCGCGAGCGGCGAGCCGTTCGAATGCGAAGCGCGCGTGCGACGGGCCGACGGGGCGTATCGGTGGATGCTGCACCGCGAAGTACCCGTGCGCGACGAGAGCGGCCAGATTGTCAGATGGTATGGATCGAGTATCGATATCGACGACCGCAAGCGGGCGGAATACGAAGTTCGCAAGCACGAAACAGTGCACGTCACGCTCGAGGAACAGTTGCAGGACACTCTCAATATCATTCCGGCATACACCTGGTACGCTGCGCCATCCGGCGCGCTGACGTTCGTCAATGAACGATGTGCGGACTACCTCGGGCTCCCGAAAGACCATCCTGTTCGGTTCGGTATCGACACCGGCGCGGCGTGGGATTCCCATCTCGCATTTCTGCATCCGGACGATCACGAAGACAGCCGGAGAGTCTGGTCGACCTGTCTGAGAACGGGCTCCGCCGGTGGGGGCACTTTCCGGGCTCGTGGCGCTGCCGGCGCGTACCGCTGGTTCCTGAGTCGCGTCGAACCCCTGCGGGCGAGCGATGGAACGCTCCTGTATTGGATCGGGATTAACGTCGATATTGAGGAACGCAAGCAAGCCGAGTTCTACCTTGCGGAGGGACAGCGGCTCGCTCACACCGGTAGCTGGGCATTCAATGCCGCCGGTTTCGAGCACTGGTCTCCCGAGTTGTTTGCGATTCATGGCCTGGATCCACACAACAAACCACCGAATGCCCAGGAATATCTCGCGCTGGTACATCCGGACGATCGGAAGTTCGTCGCGCAGGAAATTCAGACGATGCTGGCCGAGCATCGTGGATTCGACTTCACGAAGCGGATCGTGCGTCCGGACGGATCGATTCGTCATGTACGGTGCGTCGGCGCGCCGGCGACAAACAGCGGGATCCAGGGGTTCGTCGGAACAGGGATCGATGTCACGGAGCACGAGCTCCTGACTCAAGAAATCCGGCGCCGCGAAGCATACCTGGCCGAAGCCCAAAGACTCAGTCACACAGGCAGTTTCGGATGGAGACCGGAGAGCGGAGAAATTGCCTGGTCCGACGAAACCTATCGCATCTTCGAGTACGACAGCACACTGAAGCCAACACTGGATCTGGTAACGCAGCGCATACATCCTCAGGACAGGGCGCTTGCACAACAGGTCATCGATCGCGCATCTCAGACTGGCACCGACTTCGAACATGAATCTCGCTTGCTGCTGGCTGACGGGCGAGTCAAGCACGTCCACGCGATCGCTCACGCGGTGCAGAATGCATCTGGCCACCGCGAATTTATCGGGGCTGTGACCGACATCACCGAACGCAAGACCACCGAGGATAAGATCCGGCGCCTGGTCGAAACCGACATTCTGGGAATCTTCATCGCGAACGTCGAGGGTGAGATAACCGAGGCCAACCAGGCGTTTCTACAAATGCTGCAATACGGCCGTCAGGATCTCGTCTCGGGTCGATTGCGCTGGAGGGATCTGACGCCGGCCGAATTGCGCGAGCGCGACGAACGTGCCCTGGCAGAGGCACTGGCAAACGGGGTTTTTCAGCCATACGAGAAGGAGTTTCTCAGGAAAGATGGCAGCCGCTTGCCCGTGCAGATTGGGGGCGCGCTGTTTCAAGGTGCGAGCGAGGGCGTCGTGTTCGTCCTCGACTTGAGCGAACAAAAGCGCGCCGAGGAAAAGATCCAGGAGCAGGAAATGGAGCTCCGGCAAATGCTGGACCTCGCGCCTCAACAGGTTGCGGTATTTGGATCCGATGGTGAACGTCTTTATGCCAATCGCGTTGCGCTCGATTACGTCGGCGTTAGTCTTGATGAGTGGCGGCATTCACCCGGAAATTTTTTTAGTCCCGGTTCGTTCATTCATGCTGATGACCAGGAACGAGCGGCGCGCGCTTATTCCGATAGGGCTCGGTCCAGTGGCTCCGCGTACGAGGTGGAGTTGCGGGTGCGGAGCGCGGACGGGAATTATCGCTGGTTTCTAGTTTCTTACAATCCGCTGCACGACGACAAGGGACAGGTCAAGCGTTGGTATGTTGCGTCTACGGATATTGATGAACGCAAGAGAGCCGAGGAGCGACTGCAGCAGGAAAACGTCGCGCTGCGTGAGGAAATTGACACGGCGTCGATGTTCGAGGAGATCGTCGGGACGTCGCCGGCGCTGCAGCCGGTGCTCGCGCGCGTATCGAAGGTTGCGCGGAGCGACTCGACGGTGCTCATTACGGGCGAGACCGGGACGGGGAAAGAGCTCGTGGCCCGCGCGATCCATCGACGGTCGGGCCGCGCGGCGCGGCCGTTCGTCAGCGTGAACTGCGCCGCCGTCCCGCGCGAGCTGATCGCGTCGGAGCTGTTCGGCCACGAGAAGGGCGCATTCACCGGCGCGACGCAGCGGCGCCTTGGCCGCTTCGAGCTCGCGCACGGCGGGACCGTCTTCCTCGACGAAGTCGGCGAGCTGCCGATGGAGACCCAGGTCGCCCTGCTCCGCGTGCTGCAGGAACGCGAGTTCGAGCGGGTCGGCGGGAGCGCCTCGATTCGCGTCGACGTGCGCGTGATCGCCGCGACGAACCGCGACCTGCAAGCGGCGATCGAGGCAGGCACGTTCCGCAGCGATCTCTTCTATCGGCTGAACGTGTTTCCCATCGAGGTACCACCGCTTCGCGAGCGCGCCGATGACATTCCGCTGCTCGTCGAGTACTTCGTCGATCGCTACGCGCGGAAGGCGGGCAAAGCGATCCGGCGCGTGAACAAACGGACGCTCGACCGCCTGCAGTCGTATCCCTGGCCCGGGAACGTGCGCGAGTTGCAGAACGTGATCGAGCGGTCGGTGATCGTGTGCGACACGGACGAATTCACGGTCGACGACAGCTGGCTGTCCGCCGGACCCGCGGTGGAGCGCCGGCTCGCGTTGTCCAGCACGCTCGCCGGCCACGAGAAAGCGATCATCGAAGACGCCCTGCGCGCGAGCGGCGGCCGGGTGTTCGGGCCGTCGGGCGCGGCGGCACGGCTTGGCATTGCGCGCTCGACGCTCGAATCGAAAATTCGTGCCCTCGGGATCAACAAGAACCGCTTCCGCGGACGACCGGCGAAGTAGTAATCCCTCCAGCGTTGTCTGGCAATTCACCAATTGGTGAAGTCCCGGCCAATCAACGAGTCACCAACCTCTTTAAGATTCAGCGTTTAGGTTAGTGCTGGCCTCATGATTGCTCTCGTCCGCAGCGAGGGTCAATGCTGAAAATTCGGCGCACGGCAAACGGCGACGTCGTGTTTACGGTGAGCGGTCGACTCGAAGCCGACAACATCAGCGAGTTGAGTTCGACGACTGTCGCAGACCGCGAGACCCTGCGACAGGACTTCGAGTGCCGCTCTTGATTGAATGGCGTTTCAGCGCTGGTTCACAAGCGGCGAACCGCATGGAATCGAGGGCTACGGCTTCATGGCTTGTGGTGGTGTGCGCGGAAGCGTCAGCACGAATGTCGTTCCGACGCCCTCGGCGGACTCAACCTCGATCCGACCGTGCATCGCCCCCAGGCAGTCTTCGACAATTGACAGCCCCAAGCCCAGGCCGCCGACGTGTACGACGTCGTCGCGCTGTGGGTGTGCGCGTGTGAATCGCTCGAAGATCTTGGCGACTGAGTCGGGCGGAATCCCCAGGCCGTTGTCTCGCACCGTAATCTGACACCAGTCGTCAGCGCTCTCGAGCCCGCTGATCTCGACCCATCGAACAGGCTTTGCTTCGTCCGAGTACTTGATGGCGTTCGACAACAGATTGACAAATGTCAGTTCAAGGCGGCCGACGTCGATGGTGAGCGTCGGCAGTGCATCCAGCACCCGGATCTCGACGCCCCGCGCGTCAGCCATTTCACGCAGTTGCCGCGCGGCTTCAGCCGCCACGGTC
>Ga0075435_100000531_pt1 | contig 23339 bp, 20 predicted proteins | sample RhiMethybrSRZTD4_FD_75302 | JGI IMG/M metagenome (GOLD analysis project Ga0075435, IMG submission 75302) | Populus rhizosphere microbial communities from Tennessee, USA - Rhizosphere MetaG P. TD hybrid SRZTD4 | ecosystem: Host-associated > Plants > Roots > Rhizosphere > Soil | place: USA...
GGCGTCGGCACGTAGGGCGGGTTCGTCAGGATCACGTCGAACCGGCGCGAGCCGACGGCGGCGAAGAGGTCGCCACGGCGCACCTCGACGCGCCGGCGGTTCAGGATCGCGTTCACGCGGATCGCCGCGGCCGCCATCCGGCTCATGTCGACCGCGACGACGGACGCCGCGTGCGGCGCCGCGGCCAGCGCGAGCACGCCCGAGCCGGAGCACAGATCGAGCACATCGCCGCGCACACGCGGCAGTGCAGCGTCGAGCAGGACGCCCGCATCCGACCTCGGCGCGAACACGCCGGGCGGCGTGACGAGCCGCAGATCGCGGAAGCGGGTCAGCATCTGACTAGAGCGACGACGCGCCGGCCGCCCACCGGTCGAGCAGGTGGCCGGCGAAGCGGGCTTCGAGGTGGAGCAGCGCGGCGGCGCCGAAGAGGATGTCCGAGACGAGCTCCGGCTCGGCGACCGCGAGCCCCTGGGCCAGGTCGTGCGCCGCGACGGCCTCGTGCACGGCGTCCGCCTCGACGTGTTCGTCGAAGAACTCGGTCGCAGCGCGGTCGAACCCGAGCCGGCGCAGGCCGTTCCCGTACCTGCGGTTGGGCTCGGGCGACGTCATCTCGAAGACTGCCAGGTGGCCGACGATCCCTCCGCGCAGGCGGCGGTGCAGGCCGAGCAGCGACATCAGGTTCACCGTCGCGAGCGTCGGCCCGGGGATCGCGTCGAGGTAGGCGCCGTACGCGTCGTCGAGCCCAACCGCGCGCATGGATGCCGCGAACAGCGACGCATGCATGCGGCCCGGGCGGCCGCCGCCGTACTCGTCGGCCTGCACCTCGACCAGCGCCTCCTTCGCCCGTCCCGCCAGTCGCGGCACCGCCCACGAGTGCGGGTCGGCCTCCTTCAGCTGGTACGCCGACCGGTGCACCATGAACTCGCGGAACTGCTCCAGGGTCGCCGTGCGCTCGAGCGTGCGCGAGAGCGGCGGCCCGTCGTCGCCGGCGACCATCCGCCGCAGCTCGGCCTCGACGGCATCCGGTGCGACGGCCCCGATGACGACAGACTGCCGCAGCGCCGCCTCGAAGACGGCCTCGAGCTCCGCGACGAAGGCGAGCAGTCGAGGATCCCACTCCCACCGCTCGTCGACGCCGGCGAACGAGCGGTAGTGGAGCTCGTAGCCGACGTAGAGGGCGAGCTGGAGATCGTCGTCGGCCAGCGGATCGGCGACCTCGGGCCGCGGCAGCGAGAGCGGCGCCGGCGGCCCGGAAAGCGCGGCCACGACGGCGCCGCTCAAAGGGCCCCGCGGAGCGGGCAGCCGGGGAGCTTCCACGCGCTCTGCGACGGCCGGACGCTGGGCGACGGCGGGAGGGGCCTCTGCCATTTCTCACGCGTACCCGCGCGGCCACCGGTTTATGCCGTTCGCGACGAGGGTAGGGCGGGCGCACGTGTCGACCCGAAGCCTCCTCCGCCGCGCCTTCGATGCCGTCTCCGACCTGACCGTCGGGGCCGAAGAGGAGCTGCTGCTGCTCGATCCGGGCACGCTCGAGCCGGCGGCGGCGTCCGAGTGGCTGCTGGCAGAGCTCGGCGAGTCGCGGATGCACCGGCCGGAGCTGTGGTGCGCCCAGGTCGAGCTCGTGACCGGCGTGGGCACATCGCCCGCCGCCGTCGTCGGCGATCTGCGCGCCGCCCGCACGCGACTGGCCGAGGTGGCCGCCGGGCGGCTGCGGGTCGCGGGGCTCGGGACGCATCCCCTCGCGCTTCCCGCAGAGACGTTCTCGCCCGGAGACCGGTACGCGGAGATCGTCGAGCAGCATCGCCTCGGCGCCCGGCTGGGCGCGCTCGCCAGCGGCCTGCACGTCCACGTCGCCGTGCACGGCGCCGACCGGGCGCTTGCGGTCTACAACGCCATGCGCGGCTACGCGCCTCTGTTCACCGCGCTCGCCGCCAACGCCCCGTTCATCGCCGGGCAGGACACCGGCCTCGCTACCGTCCGGCCGATGCTGGCCGATGCGCTGCCGCGCCAGGGCGTCGGCCCTCATCTGCCGGCCTGGTCCGACCTGGAGGAGCTCGTCGAGTGGGGCCGGCGGACGGGCGCGATCGCCGACCCGGCGAAGCTGTGGTGGGAGTGCCGGCTGAACCTGCGGCTCGGGACGATCGAGCTGCGCGCGCCCGACGCGCAGTCGTCGCTCGACGCCGACCACGCGCTGATCGGGCTCACCCACGCGCTCATCGCCGATCTGTGCGAGCGCCTCGACGGCGGAGAGCGCCTGCCGGCGCACGACACCCTGCGCATCCAGGAGAATCGCTGGCGGGCGATGCGGTTCGGGATGGAGGCCGAACTGATCGATCTCGAGAGCGACCGGCCGGTGCCTGCCCGCGACGCGGTCGCCGAGCTGCTCGACCGCGTCGCCGGCCATGCTGCGCCCGCGAGCGTCGCGCACGTGCGGTCGCTGGCGGCGCGCGACGAGCCGCGGGAGCAGCGCCGGGTCGCCCGGCTGCACGGCCCGGCGGCGGTCGTCGGGCGAGCGGCCGACTCGGCCGAGGCCGAGCTCCGCATGGGGACCGCCTCGGACGGGTACCTGCGTGCGCATGGATGAGCGCGCCGTCATCACGCCCTATCCGGACGGCCCGCTGATCGTGCGAGGGCCGTTCTCGCTCGTGGACGTGGACGGGCGCGAGGTCGACGTCGGCAGGCGCACCGTCGCGCTCTGCCGCTGCGGCCGCTCGCGCCTGCGGCCGTTCTGCGACGGCACCCACACCCGCACGCGCTACCGGGCCGAGGGCGGGCTCTGCGATGCGGCCCGCGAGCGGCACCCCGCGCTCGAGGATCCCGCAGCCTAGAACGCGATCCGATAGGCTCGGGTATGGCCCGGCCCGTGATCATCGCGACCGGCGGCGAGGATCCTGCCGCCTTCGAGCGGCTCCAGGGCCAGCTGGCCGAGCGCTACGCGCGCCACTACGAGATCGTGCCCGTGCGGATGCCGAATGACGCCGGAGATCTGCTCGACCGCCTGGCCGAAAACGGGATCGACGTCGCGCTCGTGCTCGCCGGCCCGGCCGCCCTCGACGGCGCCGACGGGGGGCTCTTCGACCACGCCCGGCGCGAGCATCCGCAGGCGAAGCGGGCGCTCCTCATCTCCCCAAACGTCTGGACCGACCCGATCCAGGCGGCCACGATCCGCGGGGCGATGGCGCTCGGGCGCATCGACCACTTCCTGCTCGAGCCGGGCCCGCCCCCGGACGAGGTGTTCCACGAGGGCATCTCGAGCTTCCTCCTCGAGTGGGCGCGCGAGCGCAGGCTGGTGCCGCACACGGTGCACATCGTCGGCGAGGAATGGGCGGGGCGGGCCTACGAGCTGCGGGCGGTCTTCGAGAACTGCGCGGTCCCCCACCGGTTCTCGCTCGCCGACTCGGAGCAGGGACGCGAGATCCTGGCCAGGGCCGGGCCAAACGCCCGTCTCCCGCTCATGCTGCTGCCGGACGGGCGGGCGCTGAGCGACCCGTCGAACGCGGAGATCGCGCTCGCGGCGGGGGCGCCGGAGACGCTGGACGACCGCACGTTCGACCTGCTCATCGTCGGCGCCGGCCCGGCGGGGCTGTCCGCCGCCGTGTACGGCGCCTCCGAGGGGCTGAAGGTCGTCGTCGTGGACGCCGCCGGCATCGGCGGGCAGGCGCGGTCGAGCTCGCTGATCCGCAACTACCTCGGCTTCGCACGCGGGGTGAGCGGTAGCCGGCTGGCGGAGCAAGCGTACGACCAGGCGGCCGCGCTGGGGGCGAACTTCGTCTTCATGCACCAGGCGACCACGCTCACGCGTTCGGACGACGGGTTCGTGCTCGAGCTGATGGACGGCCGCACGATCCACGCCCGTGTGGTGATCCTCGCGACCGGCGCGAGCTACCGGCGCCTGGAGATCCCGGCGCTCGACGAGCTGATCGGCGCGGGCGTCTTCTACGGCGGACCCGTGTCCGAGGCGCCGACGCTGGCCGGCAAGGAGGTCTTCGTCGTGGGAGGCGGGAACTCGGCCGGGCAGGCGGCTCTCCATCTGGCCCGCTACGCGCGGCATGTCACCATCCTGATCCGGTCGCGCTCGCTCGCGGCGGGCATGGCGTACTACCTGGTGCAGGCGGTCGGGTCGGCGCCGAAGATCGCGGTCCGGACGGCGACCGAGGTGGTCGGCGGCGGAGGTGGCGCGCACCTCGAGCGGCTCGTCCTGCGCGACACCGCGACCGGCACGGACGAGACCGTCCCGGCCGACGCGCTCTTCGTCCTGATCGGCGCGCGACCGCTGACCGAGTGGCTGCCCAACGAGCTGGCGCGCGACCGCAAGGGCTTCCTCCTGACGGGGGCGGACATCGCCGGCGGGTGGCCGCTGCTACGGCCGCCGTTCCCGATGGAGACGAGCGTCCCCCGCATCTTCGCGGCAGGCGATGTCCGCTCCGGCTCGGTCAAGCGCGTCGCCGCCGCGGTCGGCGAAGGCGCGACCGCCGTGCAGGCGGTGCACCGCGTGCTGGCGGAGGACGAGACTGCCACCCTGGCTGGATAGCTCGGCCGCTACCTGAAGATGTTGACGGCGCGGGCCGTGACCAGCAGCACGGTGAGCGACGAGACCGACGACTCCGCGAGCATGAGCAGCTTGGCCCAGCGGCTGAGCGGCATCGCATCGGTGGGGCTGAACGCGATCGAGTTGGTGAACGAGACGTACAGGTAGTCGACGAGCTCCGGGCGCCAGCCCGGCGCCGCAAGCTGTGGATTCTCCATCTGCGGGAACTGGAAGTCGGGCGGCAGCGGATCATCTCCGAGCCGGCGCACAGGCCCGCCGCGATCGAACGCCCAGTACCACAGGCCGAACGCGACCACATTGGTGGTCCAGACGGTGATCGACTTCAGGAGCAGCTGCCCACCGCTCGTCTCGTTGCCGCGGATGAGTGACGCGATCACCGCGACGAGCAGCAGCACGTTCGCGAGGCTCACCACAGCCAGGAGGGCGAGCGCGACCGTGCGGCGATGGCCGAGCTGCTCGAGCCGGCGGCGCGGTCGCCGCCACGCCAGCGGTAAGAGCAGCAGCACCTCGGGCACAATCGGGATCAGCCAGACCCACCAGGGAAAGACCCAGAGCTCCCAGACCTGGTTTCGGCTGACCAGCGCCAGCACGAGCTGCAGCCCGATCACGATTCCGACCGCCGGCGCGGCCTCCCATCGCGACTCGATCTCCTCCTCGCGCAGCGCGGCGGCTGAGGCATGGGCGTGGGCCACGATTGGCACCGTAGCCTCGCGCCATTCGGCACGGATTGAGCCCTATGATCGCCAGGTGGACGCCGCCGACCTCTGGGGGACATTCGCCGAGCATGCGCCGCGGGTGAGGCCGGGCGGGATCGCGCCGGCCCGGGCGTCGGGGCGCGGCTGGTTCGCCGTCCTCACCGGCGAGGCGCATCCCGACCTGAACGAGTGCGCGCTGACGTCGCACGCGCGGGCCGAGGACGCCGCCGAGCTGGTCGCCTTCATCGCGGCGGCCGGCGTGCCGGCCCTGGTGTCGGTCGCGTCGAGCGCCGGGCCAGACGTGTCTGCGCCGCTCGCGGACGCGGGGTTCGCGCGCGCGCCCACGCGTGAGCCGCTGATGTGGTGTGCGCAACGGCCGCCGCGGCAGACCGGCGGCCTGCGCGTCGAGCAGATCCGCTCGGCGGCCGCGCGGGCCGAGGCGGTCGCGATCATCTCAGACGCCCACATGATGGCTCCGGAGGTGGCCGACCGGACGCTGGCGCCGCTGACCGACCTCGGCGACGGGGTGACGGCGTGGCTCGCCTATGCGGGCGACGAGGCGATCAGCGTCGTCTGGGCGACGCCGGGGCCGCGCATCGGGATCTGGTCGATGATGACGCCCCCGGAGCACCGGCGGAAGGGCGGCGGGCGGGCCGTCCTCACCTGCGCGCTCGAGGAGCTCTGGGGCTCCGACACCGAGGGCGCGTTCCTCTTCTCGACGCCCGCCGGCCGGCCGTTCTACGAGTCGGTCGGGTTCGCCGCGGTCGACGACGCGACGACCTGGACGTCCGGCGCGAGCGCCGAGTTCCTGGCGGCGATCGGCCAGCCGACGGCCGTGGCCGACCCGTGAGCCGGTCGGCCGACGTCGTCGTGATCGGCTCGGGCGGCCTCGGCTCGGCGACCGCGTTCGCGCTCGCCCGGCGCGGCTGCAGGGCGACGGTGCTCGAGCGCCACGAGATCGCCTCGCAGACCTCGCCCCGCGCGGCGGGCATGGTCAGCTTCCTGCGCAAGAGCGAGCTCATGATCGACCTCGTCCGGCTCGCCGCCCAGCGCATCCGCACGTTCCCCGACGACACCGGCCAGCCGCTCGACTGGGTGCACCCGGGCAGCCTCAAGGTCGCGCGACGGGCGGCGGACGCTGCGGTGCTCGAGGACGACCTCGGGCGCGGCCGGTCGGCGGGGCTCGACGCCGAGCTCGTCACGGCGGCGGAGGCGCATGCGCTGCACCCGTTCCTCGAGCCGGACGGCATCGAGGCCGCGCTCCGCGTCGGCGAGGACATGTACTTCGATCCCGGACAGGTGGCGATCGGCTACGCGCGCGCGGCGCATGCGCTCGGCGCCGTCGTGCTGCCGCACACGGAGGCGACTCGGGTCGTGATCGAGGAGGGCGCGGTGCGCGCCGTCGAGACGAGCACGGGCATCATCGAGACGCCCGTCGTCGTGGATGCGGCCGGGGCGTGGACGCGTCAGGTCGCGGCCATCAGCGGCGTCGACGTGCCGCTGGTCACGACCCGCCAGCAGCTGATCGTCACCGAAGCCGTCGACGGCGCCCGGGCCGACCTGCCGCTCGTCCGGATCATGGACGCCGCCGTGTACTTCCGGCCGCACGCGCCGGGCTTCCTGTGGGGCGTCTACGAGGAGGATCCGCTGTTCTTCGATGCCGACGGCGTCCCGGGCGCCGTGGCCGAGATGCCGCTCGACGACGGCGTGCTGTGGCGTGCCGCAGACGACGTCGCCCGCCAGCTCCCCGTCCTGCGCCGGGCGGGCGTGCGCGAGCACCGCGGCGGCATGCCGACGATGACCGCCGACGGCCAGCACATCGTCGGCCCCGCGCCGGCCGTTTCGGGCTTCTACTTCGCGAGCGGCTGCAACGTGGCGGGGCTCTCGCTGTCGCCTGCCCTGGGCGAGCTGCTGGCCGCCTGGATCCTCGACGGCGCGCCGCCGCTCGACCTCGCGCCGCTCACGCTCGCCCGCTTCGCGGGCCGCATCCCGCCGGACGACGAGCTGCGCCGGGACGCCGCGTGGCAGTACCGCCACTTCTACGGCGCCGTGTGAGCTCCGCTCAGCCGCTCCAGGTGAACTGCACCGTGCGTGAGAGCCCCGTAACGAAGCCGTTCGCGTCCGTCTCCTTGACGAACAGCGTGTAAGGCCCGGACGCCAGGCTGGACTCGAACGCGACCGACCACGCGCCGTCCGCCCCGATCTGCACGACCGGGCTGCCCCACGCCCGCCGAGTGCGCAGGTCGCTGCCGGGGAACGCAAACACCTGGATGTACCCCAGCCCGGCGGCCGGATTGGGGTCGTCCGTGCCCGTCACCATGAAGCCGGACGCGGAGATCGTCGAGCCAGGCGTGGGGGCCGTGATCGCGAGCGTCCCGTGCTGGTCGGTCGTACCCGCCCGCAGGGTGACCGGGGCGAACGGCGATCGGATGACGCCGGTCCCGCCACCGTACGACTGGTTGGTCTGGGCGTTGTAGCTCCCTGGATCGATGAGAGGCAAGAAGACCAGCTCGTACCTCCCGCGGGGCGAGACGGTTGCGAGCCACAGCCCCTTCGACTTGCCTCCGGCAGCCGGGTACATGCGAATGTCGACGATCGTGCGGTAGGCCGGGCCGGTGTTGGCCTCGCCGCGCAGCACGATCGTCCCTCCGCTGCCCTTGGTCTCCGCTGCGAGCGTCAGGTGCGGCTGCGGCGGTGGGCTCGCCGTCTTTCCGCCGCCTCCGCCCAGCGATTCCGTGAGGACGACGGCGACCGCGGCGAGCGCGATCAGCCCGACGACGCCGGCCCCGACCAGCCGACGCCGACGGCGGCGATTCTCGCTCGGCCAGGGCGACGCAGGCACCGGCGGCAGGGGCGCCTCGGGGATCACCTCGACGGCGCGCACCGGATCGCCGAAGCCCTCCAGCACCACCCGCCGGGGCGCGCCCAGCCGCAGCCCCTCGACCCGCCCGGCCACGTTTGCGACGGTCTCGGTGGCGAGGATCCGCCCGGGCGCCGCCGCCGCGCTCAGGCGCGAGGCCAGGTTGAGCGCGCCGCCCCGGTACCCACCCTCGATCGCCTCGGCCTCACCCGCGTCGAGGCCGGTGCCGACGGCGAGCGGGAACGGGCTGCCTCCTTCGGAGGCGGTGCGCAGCCTGGCCTGGAGCCCGATCGCCGCGCGCAGCGCCGCCCGGGCGGAGCCGAATGCGCACAGCGCCTCGTCCCCGCGCGCCTCGACGAGCTCCCCGCCGTACTCCACTGCGGCGCTTCGCGCGGCATCCGCAAACGTGCGGGCCAGCGCCGACCCCGCCTCGTCGCCGCGCTCGCGGGTGTAGCGCGCATACCCGATGACCCGCGCGATCAGGAACGTCCGTAATCCGGTCGCGGCCGGCTCCGGCTCCTCGTCGGGCCCGTCCGCGGCCGGTTCGAGCGTGAGCGCCGGGTCGTGCTGGAGGATCGCCCGCTCCAGGTCGCGCAGCCGGGCCGACGGCTCGATCCCGAGCTCCTCGACCAGGTAGCGGCGCGCCCCCGCGTAGACCGCCAGGGCGTCACCCTGACGGCCGTCGCGGTAGAGCGCGAGCATCAGCTGGTAGCGCAGCGTCTCCCGCCCGGGGTGGGCGTTCGCGAGCGCGCGCAGCTCGCCGACCACCGCCTGATGCCGGCCCAGGGCCAGCTCCGCCTCGAAGCGGGCCTCGAGCGCGCCCAGCCGCACGTCCTCGAGCCGCTCCGCCTCGGCAGAGGCGAAGGCATAGTCCTCGAGGCCTTCGAGCGGCCGTCCCCGCCACAGCTCGAGCGCCGCCCGCAGCTGGGCGATCGCCTCCTCGCGGCGCCCGGCGGCGAGCGTGCGCCGGCCCGACTCGACCATGCGCTCGAAGCGGTTCACGTCGACCGCCTCCGGATCGGCGGCCAGCAGGTAGCCCCCGCCGCGACTCGTGATCTCGCCGCCGCCCTCCCCGGCCGGGAGCGCCTTGCGCAGGCGCGAGACGTGCACCTCGAGGTTGCGGCGCGCCGACGCACCCTCGCCCGGCCACACCGCGTCCATCAGCGTCGTCCGCGGGACGACCCGGTTCGCGTTCAGGACGAGCAGCGCGAGCACCGCCGCGCCCTTGCCGGTGAGCGCCACCACCCGGCCCTCGTCGAGCACCTCCGGCGGGCCGAGCAGCCGGTACTCCATTTGGCGATTCACAGAGTTCATGGCTCCACCACGGGCATGAGAGCCCGCTGAGAGCGCCGTGAGAGCGCCCCAAAAGCGCTTCCAGAGCGGCGTTCGAGCACGCGGGTGTCCCTTGAGGTCAAACGACGACCCAGGGGAGGTCCCGCGCCATGAACATCATGACCATTCGATCGGCGGCCGCCGCGGCGGGCCTCGCCGCGCTGGGCGTGGCGGCCCTGCTGCTGCCGTCGACCACCGCCGCCGCGCCTGGACTCCCGCACGTCCATGCGCTCACTCTCGCACGCGCCGACCGCACCTGCTTCGACTATCCGTCGCCGCCGGGGTCGTCGCCCGTCTACCCGCCCGGCGCCGTCCCGACGATCCGCGGAGGCTTCGACGATCCCCGCGGCCTCGGCAACGCGCACTTCGGCGTCGACGTGGCCGCGCCGCACGACCGGGCGAAGGTGTATGCCGTCGTCACCGGCCGGATCTGGGACGTCCACCGCGGCGGCGGGAACGCCCGCTTCATCCTCAGCCCCACCACGGCCATGCGGAGCACCCGCTACGACTACTGGCACGTCAACCTGACGCGCGTTGCGCCGGGCACATACGTCAGGCGCGGGCAGTGGATCGGGCGGGTCGTCGCCGGCCAGAACCACGTGCACCTGTCGGAGTGGAATCCGGTGTGCGGGTTCATCGACCCGCGCCGGCCGACCGGGATCCTGCGCGACCCGGCCAACCGCGAGGCGCCTGGCATCAGCGATCTCGCGGCGTTCGTGGCCGACGCCGCCGCCTTCAGCCCGCGCGGCGCCGGGAGCGTCGACTCGGCCCCGCTGGCGCTCGGCGACCTGCACGGCCGGGTGGACTTCCGCGCCCAGGTGTGGGACATGCCCGTCCGCAAGACGACGCGGTGGCCGCAGCAGCCACTGATGGTCGCCGCCCTGCGCAGCTGGATCGCGCCGGCGACGGACGACCTGCTCCGGCTGGGCGCGCCGATCGTCCCGTTCGTCGGCGGCCGCCTGATCCCGCCGCAGCAGGTGAACGACGTCTACGCCCACGGCACGTATCGCCAGAACGACTGCTTCACGCGCCCGCAGGGTGTCTGCGCCACCCGCCTGGTCGTGCATGTGGGCGGCCGCGGCGTCGACACCACCCGGCTCCCGAACGGCGACTACCGGTTCTGCGTCGCGGCCGTCACGATCAAGAACATCCCGCACCACCGCTGCTGGCCGATCACGATCCACAATCCGGCCGGGTGAGGCGCGCCGTCTATGGGAGACTTCGGGGGTGGAGCCGGAGACGCGCTATGCCCGCACCGGCGGCATCGCGATCGCCTACCAGATCGTCGGCGACGGGGAGCCCGACCTCGTCTACGTGCCGGACTACATGTCGAACCTCGGCTACGTCTGGGGCTATCCGCGCTGGCGCGACTTCTACCGGCGGCTGGCCCGATCGTTCCGGCTGATCCTGTTCGACAAGCGAGGCACCGGCCTCTCCGATCACGGCGGGCAGTTCGCCGCGCTCGAGACGCGAATGGAGGACCTCCGCGCCGTGCTCGATGCGGCCGGCTCGGACAAGGCCGTGATCCTCGGATCGCACGAGGGATGCGGCACGGCCGCGCTGTTCGCCGCGACGTATCCCGAACGGACGCGGGCGCTCGTCCTGTTCCACCCGGAGGTTCGCGGCGTGCTCCAGGAGCGTGGCGACGCCTCCGAGGCGGGGCTGCGAGAGCTGATCGACCTTCGCGACCGGTGGGGCAGCCAGGAGTTCGCAGATGAGCTCCTCCGGGAGCTGTGCCCGACCCTGTACGCCTCCGAGGAGGACCGGCGTCAGTTCGCCAACTATCTGCGGATCGGCGCCAGCCCCGCCGTCGCGTACGCCCTCAACCGCGCGTTCTTCGAGACCGACCTGGCCGACGTGCTCCCGGCCGTCCGCGTGCCGGCGCTCGTCCTGTATCGCGGCCCGGAGCGGGAGAAGTCCGTCGACGTCGCCGAGCGCATCCCGGGTGCGAACGCGACCCAGGTGAGCGGCGAGGACTATCTGGAGATCCACCTGTCGCCGGAGATCCCCGACGAGATCGAGCTCTTCGTCTCGGGCGAGGCACCGCCGGCCGTGCCGGAGCGGGTACTCGCGACGCTCATGTTCACCGACATCGTCGGATCGACCGAGCAGACCGCGGTGCTCGGCGACGCCGGCTGGCGCGAGCTGCTCGCCCAGCACCACGGCGTCGTGCGGCGCGAGCTCAACCGGTTCCACGGCGTCGAGCACGACACCGCCGGCGACGGGTTCTTCGCATCGTTCGACGGCCCGGCGCGGGCGATCCGGTGTGCCCAGGCGATTGTCGGTGCGCTCACGCCGATTGGCGTGACGGTGCGCGTCGGGATCCATGTCGGCGAATGTGAGCTCCACGACGGAAAGCCGGCCGGCCTGGCGGTCGCCACCGGCGCGCGCATCTGCGCGCTCGGCGGCTCGGGTGACGTGCTGGTGTCGTCGACCGTGCGCGACCTTGTCGCCGGCACGGGTATCGAGCTGGCCGACAGGGGCTCCCACGCGCTGAAGGGAATCAGCGGCGAGCGGCAGGTGTACGCGGTCGTCGAACCGGACGACCCGAGGGCTAGCCCTGGGTGAGGAACCCGTCCACAGTCGTACGCGGATGCCCGGTCGTCGCGAGGTTCACAACCCGGATCGTGTGGGCACCGTCCGCCGGCCACTGGGCGGCGTAGGCGATCACGCGGTTCCGCTGGGACGATGACCTCGCGTTCACGGTCGCCTTCAGCACGCCGTCGACGTACACCCGGGCCGAGCCGTGCGCCGAGTCCTCGTCCGTAACCCACGCGATCGCCGCGCAGGAGGTGCAGCTGAACGTGGCCGCCGCCGAGGCGGCGGTCGTGTACCTGGCCGTTCCGCCCCAGGCCCCTGCGAAGCTCGAGCTGTGCCAGGTGCCCGTGTAGGTCGCGCTGCCCTCCTGGAATCCGGCCGAGGTGAAGCTCGAGGCGGAGCTCGGGCCTCCGCAGTCGACCGCGATCGTCGGGCTCGCCCCGACCGGGAGGTTCACCGTCGTCGCGAGGGCGGTGCCGGTGAACGGCGTGGTCGAGCTCCCGCCGTTGGTGACGGTCACGTGGTACGTGGCGCCGGCGGGGCACGTCCCCTGCGCCCACGAGACGCCGTAGGGGACCGTCGGGTTGGCACCGCCGCTCATGGCCGACTTCGCGACGAGCTGCGCACGGACGGGGCCCGGCGTGCCGGTCACGGGCGAGCCCGCGATGACCGAGGCGATCTGGCTCTGAGTCAGGGCGGTGTTGAACACCAGGAACCGCGACATCGTGCCGTTGAAGAAGGCCTCCGCATCCTCGTTCGTCCCGGTGCCGCCGGGGGCGTGCCCCTCGCGGTGCTTGGCGCCGACGACGAGGTTCTCGTCGATGCCGGTGATGGTCGCGCCCGTGTTCAGGGTGCCCGTCTGGGCGACGCTCTTGTCGAGGGCGAGGCTGCTCCCGTCGCCGTTGGCGACGTACGTCGTCAGGTGCGCCCCGTCGTAGGTGGCGATCGCCCAGGTGAGGGTGTTGCTCGGGATCACCCGCGTCCCGGTGAACGTGTCCACGGACTTCCCGGCGAAGAACCCGCCGACGCGCAGGACGTACTTCGGCGTCGTGTCCTCGCGGACGTTGAACCAGAAGCTGCCGGCCTTCTCCATGAGCTCGTAGCGCTGGTGGGCCGGGTCGGTGTCGGTCTCCTCGTTCAGCGAGAACTGGACGAGGATCGAGAAGTGGTTCACGTTCAGGCTCCCGGCCCGGTCGGGGATCTCGACGCGCTCCTTCTGTGCCCCGGCGAAGACGATCGCGGGGTTCCCCTGCGAGTCGGTCGTGGTGGTCGGGTTCCAGACCGACTCGGCGCCGACGGCACCCATCTGGCCCGTGCCGTCGTTCGCGTTTCCGGACTGATCGGGCAGGGTCGATCCGGAGATGTCGCCGACGTCGAGATCGATGATGTCGCCCGCCGGGAGCGCCGCCGCCCCAGGGTGTGGTGGCTGGGCCTGCGCCGCGCCCGCAGGCACGACAAGCCACGAACACGCAGCGAGCAGCGCGATGACTCGTCTCAACCTTCTCCGTCCCCCACACATCGACGGACCGCAACTGGTGGCGATCGTAACAGAGCCGGCCGTGCGGCAGCCAGGGCGCCAGGTCTAGCCATACAGCCCGCAGTCCTCGCCCAGCCCGACGTTGGCGAAGCCACGCCGGGCATCGTCGAGAAGCGCGGCGTGATCGGCGAGATCCGGGTTCAGGTGGACGAGGATCAATCGCTCGACGCCGGCCTCCGCGGCGACGCGGGCGGCGTCGGCGGCAGTGGAGTCGCCCTCCTGACTCGACGGCGCGGCGGATGACGACCATGCCTCGTGGAAGAGCGTCCTCACGCCGTGCGCCAGCTCGATGCTCGAGCCCTCGAAGGGGGTGTCGGTGATGTACGCCAGGTCGTCGCCGACTCGCAGGCCGGCGCTCGGCGCCCAGTGCCGGGGCTGGGAGCTCGCCCGCACCGAGAAGCCTCCGATCTCCTGGACGCCTTCGCGGAGCTCGAAGACCGATGCCGATGTGACGTCCTCAGGCGAGATCGGCGGCCGGCGCAGAGGCTCGAGGATCTCGGCGCTCGGCCGGTCGTACAGCCAGCGGCCGGGAGCCCAGATCGCAGCCTCGACGGGGAGCCACTGCAGCACGGGGAGGCCGCAGATGTGATCGAAGTGGAAGTGGCTGAGCACCACGTCGACGCGGTTGATCCCCTGCAAAAGCCCCGGATCATCTCGGAGCCGGCCGAGGCCGCTGCCGGCGTCGAGCAGCAGGGCCCGATCGCCCTCGCGAACGAACAGGCACGCCGTCTCCCGCTCGCGCGACGGGATCCCGCCGCCGCTGCCGAGGATCGCTGTTCGCAATCGCCCGCCGAACGCGTTCTCGGTCCCGGCACGCATCACTCGGCCTCGTTCTTGGTCGCCCGCAGGAGCGAGTCGTAGCCCTCGGCCGGCACGGCGCCGGCGCGCTCGATCACCCATCCGATCCCACCCGGACCGGGATTGGTCGCCACTCCCGCGTCGTGTCTCAGAACATCCTTCATCCGGCCACCCCAGCCATCACACGCATCTCACACCTGCGAAGCGCTACAACGCTAAACGAGGCGGCGCAGGCTGGGCAGGTGGACGCGCCGCCACATGCGCGACACGAGATAGGTCGGAATCGCCCAGACCGCGAGGAACACGAGCAACACCGAGGCGGTGGCCCCGTGCAGGACGAGCGTCAGGACGAGCACGAGGGCGAGCGTGAGGCTGAACACGACGTAGGCGGAGGTCACGGCGAAGAGGACCGCGCCGCGCACGGCGGCCCGCGCGACGGCATCGCCGATCTCGGCGAGATCGACTCCGCCGAGGCGAACGGGGAGGCCGCGCAGGGCTGCACGGAGCTCGGTGTACGAGCGCGAGGCGAACACCAGGTCGCTACGGTCCGAGAACTCGTCCAGCGTCAGCCGGCCGCGGGCGTAGTGCTCGCGCAGCGCAGAGAGGATCCGCTCCCGGTCGCGGTCACCGACCATCGCCCCATGGTAGACGCCTAGCAGTCGCTGCGAGCGATCCGCTGGCGCCAGCTGCGTTGATGGAACGGCTCACCGTCGCGGGTGACCTCGAGGTCGAGCTCGACCACGAACTCCCTCTCCGTGCACGTGAAGACGCCGCTCGCCGCGACGACGACGTCGAGCCCCGGCCGCGTCAGCCCGAATCGTGTCCGCCCCTCCGCCCGGGCCGACAGTGGGTCGTCGTCGCGAACGCCGGTCGAGTAGACGTGTCCCTCCTCGCACCGCAGCCCCTCCTGGGGGAACTCGAAGGCCCACCAGTCGGCCGCCTCGACCCCGGCCATGCCGGTCTCTGCGTCGCGGACGATGTCCCAGCGCGAGGGCCGGTCGGTCACGACACCGCCGGTCCACGTGACCGCCACCACGTCGGCGTCGGCGACGTGCGGGCGAGCGTCTTCGGGCAGGCCGGGCAGGGTCAGCTCCACCGCGGTGGTCACGCGCACGGGCTCGAGCCGGGGCAGCGGCCAGAGGCAGGGCCAGTCGTTCGCGGCGACCGCGATCCGGATCCGGTGTCCTGGCCGGAACCTCCAGCCCGTCGCCATCAGGTCGGCCTCGACGTCCGCCTCGCCGGCGCACGCGATGTTGACCGCACCGCGAGTGACCGGTTGCGACGCACCTCCCGGCGCGACATCGTTCAGCTTGACCGACACGATCGCGCGCGGGCCGGGATGGGCGATCCGGAACCGCACCCGCGGCGGGCCCAGCACGGCAACCGGCTCCGGCAGCGGCTCGGTCTCGAAGCAGGCGCTTCTGGCCTCGTCGCCGCGCTGGTCGCCGAAGAGACCGCTGTCGGGGGGCGGCGGGCACCAGTTGCCGGTCGCGAGGCCGACAGAGGCCGAGGCGGGTGCGACCCCAGCCGTCCCCAGCGTCAGCACCGACGCGCCGGCCGACTCCGGCCACGACTCGCTCGCAAGCCACTCGCCCGACACGCTCGCAACAGCGTCGTTCGGAGCGTCGTGCTCCTCGATGAACACGACCGACCGCGGCCGGCCGGCGCCGCCGGCCGAGGCCGAGCCGGGATCGAGATGCGTGCGGAAGAACTCGATCAGCTCCCGCATGAAGGGATACACCGGCCGTGGCACGCCGCGATCGGGCGCGACGTGCGTCCACGGTCCGGCCAGAAGCTGCCAGGGGCTTCGCAGGCGCCGGGCCATTCGCAAGCCCGCCGTGCGGTAGCCGTCATGCCAGCCGGAGACGATGAACACGGGGCACTCGATCCGCTCGTAGTCCGGACGGAGCGAGCCGTTGCGCCAGTAGGGGCCGTCGTGCTGCTCGGTCAGCCATCGGATCACCCACGGCGGCGTCGAGTCGATCCGCTCCCGCCAGCGGCGGTCGAACTCGGGCCCGTCGCCGTCTCCGGGCGGAAGCGCGTTCATCCCGATCATCCGTACGGGGTAGTTCGTCAGCTCGAACGCGGCCACGGCACCGCCGTCGTAGTGCATGTCGTCGCTGTACCGGTCGTCGGTCGCGTACACCGGCGCGATCGCGCGCAGCGCCGGCGGCCGGCGGGCCGCCAGCTGGATGCACGAGAAGCCGCCGTACGACTTGCCCCACGAGCCGACGTTCCCGTTGCACCACTCCTGGTTCGAGATCCAGTCGACCACCTCGACGCCGTCGAGCTGCTCGGCCTCCGTGTACTCGTCGACGGCGACGCCCTCGGAGCTGCCGGTGCCGCGCACGTCCAGCCGGATGCAGGCGAAGCCTGCCTCGGCCAGCACGAGGTTCTGACCGCGGTCCTGCAGCGCCCGCAGGTCGTCCTTGCGGTAGGGGATGTGCTCGAGGATGGCGCCGAACCGCCCCGGCCGGTCGGGGCGATAGACGTCGGCCGAGAGGCAGACGCCGTCGCGCATCGGGATGCGGACGTCGCGCTCCAGGATGATCCGCCCGCCGGCGGACTCGAGATAGGTCAGACGCCCCGGCGTGGGATCCGCTCCTCCCAGCGGCGCTCGGCGAACGGCTCTCCGTCGGCGTCGACGCGCAGGTGCACGTCGACCAGGAACGCGTCCGCGGTCGCCTCGACCCGTGTCTCCGCGCGCACGTCCGTCTCGAGGCCCGGACGCTCCAGGTGGTAGTGCCACCGGCCCTTCACGGAGGCGCTCAGCGGATCGTCGCCGGTCATCGCCCAGCGGCTTGCGGATTCGGTCACGGACCAGCCCTCGGCCGGGATCGACTCGCGCGAGCGCATCTCGGTCACGATGCCGGCCTCGCCGGTGAGCACGTCGGTCACGACGTCCCACTGCGAGCGAGCGTCGGTTTCGGCTCCCGGCTGCGCGATCTCGACGAGCGGCCCATCGGCGGGCCGGAACGCGACGCTGTCGGCCGGCAGGCCGGGCAGCTCGAGCTCGACGGGCGCCGTGACCTCGAGCGGCGCGACCTCCGGCAGCGGCCACAGGTTGGGCCAGTCGCCGACGGCCACCGCCAGGCGAACCCGGTGGCCGGCGGCGAACCTCCATCCGGCCGCCATGAGCGGGAGCTCGAGCGCCGTCTCGCCCTCGATCTCGACGTTCACCGCGGCGCTCGTGACCGGCTGCGAGGAGCCGTCCGGCGCGACGTTCTGGAGCTTGACCGAGACGAGCGTACGCGGCCCCGGGTGCCTGACGCGCAGCCGTACGACCGGTTCCCCGAAGACATCGAGCGGCTCCGCCAGCGGTTCGCTCTCGAAGACTGCGCTCTGCGCGTCGTCGCGGGACTGGTCGAGAAACTGGCCGGTCGCCGGAGGTGGCGGGCACCACTGCCCGGTCATGATGCCGGTCGTCACCCGGGCGGGCGCGACCGCCGGCCCACCCAGCACCAGCCGGGTGCCGTCGACGCCCTCGGGCCAGCGCTCGGAGGCCAGCCACTCGCCCGAGACGACCGCGTGCGGGCGCAGGGGCGTGTCCGGAGCGCCGATGAAGAAGACGGTTCGCGGCCGGTCGGCCCGCGCCCTGTCGGGATCGCCGAGATGACGATGGAAGAACCGCGCCATCTCCGCCAGGAATGGATACCGCGGACCGGGGACGCCGCGATCGGGCAGCTTGTGCGCCCATGGCCCGGCGAGCAGCTGCCACGGCGCGTCGAGGTTCCGGGCCATCCGCAGCGCCGCCGTGCGATAGCCGTCCCGCCAGCCGGCGCAGATCAGCACCGCACAGTCGATGCGTCCGTAGTCCGGCCGTAGCGAGCCGTTGCGCCAGTACGGACCGTCGTGCTGCTCGCGGATCCAGTCGAGCATCCACGCCGGCGTCTCGTCGATCCGTCGTCGCCACGCGCGGTCGAACTCGGCGTCGCGCCCGCCGAGGGGCGGCAGCGCGTTCATCGCGATCATCTCCGTGGGATAGCCGGGCAGGCTGCTCGCATTCAGCGCCCCGCCGTGGAAGTGCATGTCGTCGGTGTAGCGGTCGTCGGTCGCGTACACCGGCGCGATCGCGCCGAGCGCAGGCGGCCGCAGAGCCGCCAGCTGGATGCAGCTGAACCCTCCGTAGGAGACGCCCCACGACGCGACCGCCCCGGTGCACCACGGCTGCTCGGCCATCCAGGCGACGACGTCGAATCCGTCGTGCTGCTCGGCCTCGGTGTACTCGTCCCGTGCGATGCCGCCGGAGCTGCCGGTGCCGCGCACGTCGAGGCGCACGCAGGCGAACCCGGCGTTCACGAGGAAGACGTTCTGTGACCGGTCCTCGATCGCCCGCAGATCGTCCTTCCGGTACGGGATGTGCTCGAGGATGGCGGGCACGCGTCCAGGCCGGTTGGGGCGGTAGACGTCGACCGAGAGGCGCACACCGTCGCGAGCGATGACCCCGACGTCTCGCTCCAGGAGGACGTTTCCGCCGGCGAGCTCGGAGGGAAGGGAGCCGTCCATGGGCGGCGACGCTAGCACGCTCACCGTCCGGTTTGACACGGTGGCGGGGCAGGGCCAAACTGCCTCTTCGAGCTCGTCGGTGATAACGGAGGTGCTGCAGTGAAGACCCGGGAACCCCTCTCACTCGACCCGCTGACCCGCGCCACGCTCCTGCGACGTGCGGGCGCCGGCGCGCTCGGCGTGTCGGCCGCGTCGCTGCTGGCGGCGTGCGGTAGCTCCGGCTCGTCGGGATCGGCCGGCGGCTCGACCTCCGAGGCGATCAAGGGTCAGGCCATCCTGGCCAACTACCCCGGCTGGATGGGCAAACACAACCTGGCCGACTTCGCCAAGAAGTATCCCGGGGCGTCGATCAAGATGATCTCGAACGCGACGTCGAGCACCGCCGAGGTGGTCCTCCAGTTCAAGAGCAAGCAGTACGACTTCCTCCTCTCCGACACGAGCGACGCGGGTCAGGCGTCTGCGGCGAACCTGATCACGGAGCTCGACTGGTCGAAGGTCCCGAACGTCAAGAACGTCTCCGAGAAGTTCCGCAAGGCGTATCCGTGGGGCCTGCCCACCGACTACGGCAAGGTCGGCATCGCCTACCGGCCCGACCTGGTCGGCGGCGCGACCATCACGAGCTGGCACGACCTCTGGGAGCTGATCCCCAAGTACTCGGGCCAGACGGTCTTCATCGACCTCGAGCGGGACTGCATGGGATCGACCTGCAAGTACCTCGGCTTCTCGTCCAATACCACCAACCCCGACGACCTGAAGAAGGTGCAGGATGCGATCACAGGCGTGAAGCCGCATCTGAAGGCGTTCCTGAACACGGACGTCGGCGCCGGACTCGTCAACGGATCGACCGCGATGGCGATGGACTGGGACTACGACGTGGCGCTCCTGCAGCAGAAGAACGAGAAGATCAAGTGGGTGCTGCCTGACGAGGGCGTGCACGCGTACCTCGAGGGGTTCACGGCGGTGAAGGACACGAGCAAGATCGCCGTGATCCAGGCGTTCCTCAACTTCCTCGCCGAACCGCCGCAGTACGCCGACTTCGTCAACACCACCGGGACCGCGTACCTCATGCCTCCATCGACGCCGCTGATCCTGAAGTCGATCTCACAGAACCCGATCCTGGTTCCGACCGATGCGGTGCTCGCGAAGACCGAGTTCGACAAGTACCTCGGCGCGGACGGCGCGACCCTCTGGTCGAACACGTGGACCGCGATCAAGGCGGCGTAGCCATCGAGCGAGTTGCGGTGCCGCCCCCGGCGGCACCGAGGCGGCGGCAAGTCGATCCGGGCCGGCTGGCCCGCTTCGCTCTGCTCGTCCCGACGCTGCTGATCACGACGATCTGCTTCATCGTCCCGCTCGGCCTGATCGCGCTGTACTCGTTCGGATCCGTCAACCAGGTCGACTTCAACGTCTTCTTCGGCTGGACGACGGGGAACTACCGGGCGTTCACCTCGAGCCTGTACCTGCACACGCTGGCCCGCAGCGTCGTGCTCTCGGTGTCGACCACGCTCGCATGCGCGGTGATCGGGTTCACCTTCGCGTACTTCATCAGCCGCCAGAGCCCGAAGGTTCAGCGACTGCTGCTCGTCGCCGTGATCGTGCCGTTCTGGACGAGCTTCATCGTGCGCACCTATTCCTGGGTCGACCTGCTCCAGAACCTGGGGCCGGTCGACCGGCTGGCGCGCGCGCTCGGCCTGCACGGGCACATCGACATCCTGTACACGCAGTGGTCGATCGGTATCGGCATCCTCTACTCCTACCTGCCGCTCATGATCCTGCCGATCTACGTCTCGCTCGAGCGCATCGACCCGGCCCTGTTCGACGCGGCCGAGGATCTGGGCGCGACGCCGTGGCGGCAGTTCCGCCGCGTCGTGCTGCCGATGGCAGTGCCGGGGCTGATCGCCGGCATCATCATCGTCGGCGTCCCGGCTCTCGGCGAGTACGTGATCCCGGAGATCCTGGGCGGAGGCAAGACCCTCATGGCCGGCAACATCCTGGCCGACCAGTTCCTCCAGACCGGCAACTACCCGTTCGGCTCGGCTCTCGCGGTCAGCATCATGGTCGTGCTGATGGTGCTGCTCTTCACGTTGCGCCGGGCCCAACCCGCGGCGGACGCGCAGTGAACGTGCGCCGCCACCCCTTCGCCGCGGGCCTCTCCCTGCTCGTGCTGCTCTTCCTGTGGCTGCCGCTGATCGTCGTCGCGGTGAACTCGTTCAACCAACAGACCATCATGGCCGGCTGGGGCGGGTTCACGACGCACTGGTACAGCCTCGCCCTGCACGACCAGAACGTGCGCACCGGCCTGGAGACGACGCTCTACATCGCGATCGCCTCGGCGCTGCTGTCGCTCGCGATCGCGGTGTCAGGCGCCCTCTGGTGGAGGCACGCGTCGCCGCGGGCGCGGGCGGCCTACGACGGGCTGATCTACGCCCGCATCATCCTGCCGGAGGTGGTGTCCGCGACGGCGCTCTTCTTCCTCTTCCTGAAGATCCACTTCACGCTCGGGCTGACGGCGATCGTGATCGGGCACACCGTCTGGAACTCCGCGTATGCCGCGATCATCGTGCAGGCACGGATGGCGGGGCTCGACCCGGCGCTCGAGGAGGCTGCCGCCGATCTGGGAGCGACGCCGTGGCGGGCCTTCCGGCGAGTCACGTTCGCGGCGCTCCTGCCCGCGATCATCGCCGCAGGACTGCTCGCCTTCACGTTCTCGTTCGACGACGTCGTCACGTCGGTCTTCCTGCAGGGGGCGTCCAACACACCGCTGCCGGTCGTCATCCTGGGCATGATCCGCTTCCGCATCACGCCGGAGATCAACGCGGTCGGGCTGCTCGTCATGCTCTTCACCGTGACGCTCATGAGCTTCGCCGTCCTGGCGTACGCCACCGCCGGCTCGCTCGGGCGCTCCGGCCGCCGCGGGAACATGCTCGACATCTACCGGGGCCGATGACCGAGTCCGCGGTCGACATCACCGGAGTCCAGAAGCGATTCGGCGATCTCGTTGCGGTGCGCGACCTCGACCTGCGGATCGAGCGCGGCGAGTTCTTCTCGATCATCGGCCCGTCGGGTTGCGGCAAGACGACGACGCTGCGGATGATCGCGGGCTTCGAGGAGCCGACGGCCGGACGCATCAGCGTCGGCGGCCGCGACATGACGGGCGTGCGCCCGTACCGGCGGCCCGTCAACACCGTGTTCCAGAGCTACGCGCTGTTCCCGCACCTCGACGTCTTCGAGAACGTCGCGTTCGGCCTGCGCGAGGCCAAGGTCGGAAAGGGCGAGATCCGTGCCCGGGTCGGCGAGGCGGTGAGCCTCGTGCAGCTCGAGGGACGCGAGCGCTCACGGCCGCGACAGCTCTCCGGGGGTCAGCAGCAGCGGGTCGCGCTCGCCCGGGCGCTCGTGAACCGGCCGGAGGTGCTGCTGCTCGACGAGCCGCTCGGGGCGCTCGACCTGAAGCTGCGCACGGACATGCAGACCCAGCTGAAGGATCTCCAGCGTACGGTCGGCGTGACGTTCTGCTACGTCACCCACGACCAGGGGGAGGCGTTCTCGATGTCCGATCGGGTGGCGGTCATGAACCATGGCGTGCTCGAGCAGGTGGGGACGCCGGAGGACATCTACCATCGCCCTGCGTCGTCCTTCGTGGCGAACTTCGTCGGGACCGCGAACCGGTTCGCCGGCCGGGTCGAGAGCGTCCAGTCGGATCGGTATGCCGTCGCGATCGACGGGGTCGGGCTGCGCATCGCGAGCGGTCCGGCGGGGCTCGCGTCCGGCGCGGCCGTGCTCGTACTGGTGCGGCCCGAGAACCTGGTGCTGGATGGCGCGGTCGGCGCCGGTGCAGGTCTCGACGCGAACGTCGTCGACACGGCGTTCCTCGGCGCCGAGCGCACCGTACGGCTCCACTCGCCGAGGCTCGGCGAGCTGACCGCGACGGCCCGCGGGTCGGGCGAGGCGCCCGAGCAGGGGTCGCGTGTCGGGCTGTCGTGGGCGGATGACGATGCGTGGCTGATACCGGCTGCCGAGCCGGCGCCGTAGAGGCCGCCGTCCTCGCCGACCACTGCGGGCCGGCTTCGCTGGTCGCCGGGTCAGAGCAGGTGAACCTCGAGCGACCAGAGCCCGCTCTCCCAGTCCCCGGTCTCCTTCGCGATCACGAGGGCCGCCCGGCGAGCCGCGAGCGCGAGCTCGTCGCGACTGGTCGCACGCGCCATTTCGTGCTGACTGGCCGAGAGTGCGCGCACCATCTCGCGGGAGGTCCGAGCGGACGCCGCGAAGAGGCCGACGGCGTCGTAGGCCCCGAGCGCGGCGACGAATGCCGGCAGCGCGATGAGGCCGAGCGTCGCGGCCTCGTGTGCGCGCCCGAACGCATGGAGTACCGCCAGCACCCACACGGCCACGAACAAGGCGACGGCGGCACGCGACAGTCGCCAGTGCATTCGGCTGTCGCGACCGGCTCGATCGTCGTGGAAGTGGATCTGACCGCCGAGCCAGTCGCCGGCGAGGAGCGACTTCATCTTCGGAAGGTCGAGGTCG
>Ga0075435_100000534_pt1 | contig 23313 bp, 19 predicted proteins | sample RhiMethybrSRZTD4_FD_75302 | JGI IMG/M metagenome (GOLD analysis project Ga0075435, IMG submission 75302) | Populus rhizosphere microbial communities from Tennessee, USA - Rhizosphere MetaG P. TD hybrid SRZTD4 | ecosystem: Host-associated > Plants > Roots > Rhizosphere > Soil | place: USA...
ATTTAGGTTTAGGTTTTACCTTTATAGCCATATGGGTTTAGTAAATTCTTATACAGGCAATAAAGCAATTTAAAAACAAATTCTAATTCACCGGTGATTTCTTAGTTCTCCAACCAGTCTGGAATTTAGTAGATAGTTTCATTGATATTATCATGTTTTTGTTTTAATGTATCAGACCCAATATCTCCAAAATTCACCCCTCATGTCTGATTTGTGACGATGTTGTCCCTTTTCTGACGGTTATGAGGTAGATAGAATAGTATAAAGTCAAGCCGATTCTATTACGAGTCATAATTCACAAGGAATTATAGTAAAAACAGCAATTAATGCAATCAGTATTATTGTTAATACAATGCTCAAGGTTGTCTTATCATCATGACAGTAATATGTCCTGATAAAAACATTTGATAATATGTACGACCATATATATCAATTAGAGACTAGATAAAATATTAATAAAATGTTTCAAAAATGAGTAATAATAGCTCTTAAATCATACCATGAAATAATATTTGGACATAAAATCAAAATGCTCAGAGAAGGAAGGGGAAAGGCTATCTGTCTCTAGCCATTTCCATTGCCGTCACTTCTACAGCCATCGTTTATGGGAAAACGGGGCACAAGGTCGTCGTACAAAACACCATTAATACATGTCTGACAAGGGTCAATTGAACCTTTTCTGGACTTTTTCTTAGATATAAGATGGTGTCTTTGCCGACGACATTAGGAATACTTCCAATCAACATCTTGATGGGTCAATGTAACTGGAAGTTTTATTTTCGATATTTTTTCTTTTGTTTATACTATAAAATTTAGATACAAGGGTGTTATGATATTAAGTTAACCATGTTAAGGAATATATTATATTCAGGTCTAAAATTAAAAATCATTATTACTCATATGCATATAAAACAAAAACCAGTAGAAATCACAAGGCGGTCATCCTCATATTTTGTAATTCTGTTCGTATTAGTAGTATTTTCTTGGTTATCCATTGCTAATATATTGTTATACATTCCTCAACTAGCAGCGGCGCAGAGTTCCTCGCACACTAAAAGCCATCCTCAATCAACAGCTGCTGACTATAAGGAAACTAAAAGCAATTTCCTAATATACGAAAATCCTACTCACGACATAGAAATACAGTATCCTGCCGATTGGAAAAAAGTAGAACCACAAGATTTTGAAGCAAATTCTGATAAACATATTGTTGAATTCAAATCGTTTTCAAAAAGTCATTTACAAAAAGAAGATGTTGCAGCACTTCACATATATATTCATAATCTACCCGCCACTAACATATTGCATCAATTTACCAGATTTTTTGGGAAGATGATCTATCAAAAAACCTCGCTTGAAGGATTCGTTCTTTCGCACTTCACATCAATATTGACAAAAAACTTACCAAATTTTGATTTTATAAAGTCAGAGTCTAACACAACTTCTACGCTTGCAGGTAATCCGGCTCATAAAATAGTTTACAAGTATAATGAGGGACAAAATGATACCAAAGTCATGGAGGCTTTAACAGTAAAAGACAATAAAGGATATATCATCATGTATACAGCAGACGCAGCAAAATATTCTTATTATTTGCCGATCATACAAAGAATGATGGACTCCTTTAAGATCAAATGAGTTGAGCAACAAGGAAAATTTATCTGTTAATAACATCCACACCTTTAGATCTCAAATCCAAAAATATTCAAATTTCCGATTTGGTAGTATGAATATTATATAGATTACCATTCGTGGTAACAGATGTATATTATGTGGATGACACAACATACTACCATAAAAATAATATACATTTTTCATTTTGAATGCATATGAATTAAAAAGATATAAGGATCAGCATACAATTACGACAGTAAATGCTGTTACTTAAAATATGGCACTTTTAATAGGAATTTCATGGCGAGAGTTGTTGTGGGCAAAACTTCTGATATTGGTGAAGGAAAACTAACTCATGTAACAGCGGGTGGAAAAGAAATTCTAGTTACAAATGTAAATGGAAATTATTATGCGATGAGTGATATTTGCAATCATGCTGGAGCTGAGCTACATGAAGGCGAACTTAATGGTATGGAGTTGACCTGTCCTTGGCATGGTGCAAAATGGGATATCGCGACAGGTAATCTAAAATGGTTCCCACAAAAATTAAAGCCAGAACAGTCTTTCAAAGTCAGCGTAGAAAAAGATACTCTATATGTAGAAGTCTAATGACTTCATATTTTTTTCAATGTACATATTTTGTATATACGTTAATGCCTTTTCCATATGGGTACTCAGAAAGTTGATATAGTATTCAAGTTTTCATCATGCATATAGTCTATAAATAAACACGCTAAGGGGGCGTTACTACAACACGTTGGATATGACAGTGTAACCGAAGTGAACTAATAAATAGTTCCGTGATCTTATCCATTAACTATGGCACTATTATCTGATGGTTATAAATAGGTAGATAAATACATAGCAATCATTATACAAATTATCCAATGAAAGACAGAAAGTTAAAAAATTAGGTTTCATTCTGGTTAATATTTAATAATTAAACAAGTACCATTGCCAATAGCAGTAGTAGAGGAGACACAGAAGAAGTGCGTAATTAATAGCATATACTGATCATGGGCTGATCTATTGCTATCTGCCCGTATGACACTCCTCTACTACTTTTGCTTTTTCTGGTTGCTGTCGTGTAAGAATTTGATGATAATTATCTCTGCAAAAAAGCCTGAAAGATAAACAATTAAGACATACTTTCATCCCAACTAACTATTGGACCACTTAGAAATTATATGCTCAAAAATTATCAAGTGATGTTGGATTTTCGATCATTGTTAAATCCCGATCTTCTATACTATTTGATATTTTTGCCCTAATTAATCGCCTGACAAGTTTACCTGTTCTGGTCTTGGGCAGATCAGAGACGAATTTAATTTGTTTGGGACAGGCGAACTTTCCGATAGTATTTTCAACAGTCTTGATAATTTCATCTTTTAGAGTATCGTTATTTGTTATATGAGCTGATGATGGCTTAGTTTTCAAAATTACGTATATGGATATTGACTCGCCTTTTATTTTGTCTGGTATTCCTATCGCTGCGGCTTCTGCTATTGAAGGATGGGATGTAACCGCAGCTTCGATCTCCGCTGGTCCAATCCTATGTCCGGATACCTTGATGATATCATCGGTTCTCCCATGTATGTACCATAATCCATTAGAATCTACAAATATTAGATCGCCATGATACCATACATCTTTGTACTTTGACCAGTACGTTTCAATAAATCTGTATTGATCATTTAGAATTCCTCTAGTCATTGATGGCCAAGGTTTCTTGATTACCAAGTAACCTTTGTTGGTGTGCTTACCCGCATCATCAAAAACGTCAACATCAAATCCAGGAACAGGATAGCCTACTGTGCAAGGCTTCAAAGACGTAATCGGTAAAGAACTAAGGATAGCTCCTCCAATTTCTGTACCGCCTGATAAATTAATTATTGGACATCGTTTTTTACCCACATTTTCAAAATACCATATCCAAGCCTCCTTGTTTATTGACTCTCCAGTCATCGCCAAAATTCTCAATGATGAAAAATTGTAATTGTTTGTCGATATGTTATTCTTTATAAAAATCCTGATCGCTGTAGGAGGAGCACCAAAAATTGTAACTTTGTGTTTGTCAATTAATCTGCACCATGTATCTGGCTTTGGATAGTCAAGAGTACCTTCATAAATTAGAGCGCTACCTCCAATCATAGGGCTACCGTATACAACCCATGTCTGACCGGTAATCCAACCGATATCGGCATACCAAAATAAAGTATCAGTTGGTTTCATATCAATCAGAAAGGCAGTTTGCTGAGCAGCAACTACAGTAAAACCACCATGCACCTGAATAGTACCTTTCGGTTCACCAGTAGTGCCTGATGTATAAAGAATAAATAGAGGATCTTCTGAATCCATAATCTCTGTATGACAGTGTTTTCCATTTGACTTTGCTTCTTTTACAAACTCTTTGTAGTTAATTATTTTGTTATTGCAATCGTCTTCTTTTTCTCCTTCTCCATCATCTCCTACCACAATAACTTTAGAAACATTTGTATTTTTTATTGCATCTATCCACTGACTTTTAAGGTTGATATCATCAGAATGTCGATGCATTTTATTTGATGTAATTAGCATCTTTGCATTTGAGTTCCTAAGTCGTGAATGTAAAGCTTTGCCGCTAAATCCAGAAAAGATCGTTGTATGTACTGCGCCTATTTTAGAGCAGGCAAAAATTGAAAAGAACGCTTCAGGGATCATTGGTAAATAAATCGCAACAATATCACCCTTTTTAATATCTGCATCATTTAAAGCACAAGCAAGTATGTTTACTTCAGTCTCTAGCTTTCTATATGAGACTTTTCTAATATTTCCTCTTTCATTTTCAAAAATATAGGCTATCTTATCTGGTTGATTTTTTGCATGTCTATCAATTACGTTGGCGATTATATTGCATTTACCATTTATGAACCATTTTGTCCATGGAATTCCGCTTGATGAGTCAAAAAGTTGGTCATACTCTTTATACCATTCTAAGTCAAGGTCCTCGTTGACCGCATTCCAGTACCACCCAATATTTTCAGTGGACTTTTGCAAAAGGTGAGAATAATCTGTAATTCCGTGTTTTATCATGAAGTGTGAAATGTTGCTATTGATTCTTTTTTCATTGGTAGGGGTGTATATAAAATTGTTATTGTTAGCATACAATGGCTACTTATTCATATTCATATGGTTGTAAAAAATATTACGTGTGTATCTAAAATGTACGTCTCGGATGTGTTCACTGCAAATATTTTTACCGATGTGAATTTACCCATTATAATAGGTCCGAACCGACCCGTACAAACCATTAAAGCCTGTCAGTATATAGACCCTATAATTATTAATAGTCTATCAAAAATGATTTTTGTACTATAGTATTTACGGCTTCGTGTATTAAAGATTCAAAAATATTAAATTTATATTACTGTCTGCTTATATATTACAATGATAATCAAAGATTGATTACAAGCCTCTGAGTCCAGACCTGTCTGATGCAGAAATGAAGTATTTGTATGATAATGGTTTTAAGGTGCTTACAATGTCCAATCTTAAGTACAATCAGAATACTAATTCGTTATATTTGGGGGATGTTCCTGGAATTACTGTTGAAGCGGCAGCTAGTTAGTAAAAATCCTATTCGATGTTATTTGATATCCGCTACATTCTTATAAATCAGGGTGCTAATTGTAACTTTGTACTGACTCTCTATCCTTATATTAGCATAGACGTTCGAGTTTATGCTTGTACTAGAAATTGTCACATGTATAATGTATCGCCTGCAGGAAGGTTTCATACTCCTTCCTTCGCAATAATATATCTTACTAGCAAGGTAAAAATTATAGAAAGCTTATTTGTATAGTAGTCATAGCACATAGGACTTGGTGATGGAAGAGATACGCTATGATTTCGAAGAATTTCGAAAATACGCTGACAATTTTATCCGTGATTTAATCAAGCTAATGATAGTTTCCAAAATGAATTCTACATTTAAGAATACTTTGGCCAGAGACTATTTTGTAAGTTTGGCAAAACAAATATCTGGCTGTGAAGTATATGTTGTAAAATATGGTCAACCAATGTTATATATAAAATATAAAGGAATGGAATTTACAGATCAAAAGATTACTTCATACTTTATTAGATTAAATGATCATGCAGTTGATGTTACTGTGGAATCTGTATTTGAAGACTTTGTAAAAACTTTTGATAATCTAGCATCTACTCCAGAAAGTAGAGTAAAATGGGGCACAATCACAGAAAATAGTTCAACAGTAGATCCGATCTTTACACTATTCAACTCATTTGTAGATGCAGTACATAAATTAACACTACTTGACCATAGTAATCCTGACAGCCTCATGAGAAAAAAATTCGGAATCAGAAATGTGAACGTTACAAAGAACTCAACACAGCTAGAATTTTTGATTGATGGACAACTCAATATAATGGAGTTAAATCCATTCAGGAAAAAAAAGGATCAATCAATTGTTTTGTTATTCGGAAGTTCTGAAATTGCTAAAACTGTAATCTCTCTAATGAAGCAGTAATAAATAGCAGCTTTTTCTTAGTATGTGCACCTACATTCACACACCGCAATCGATAGCGAACATGTGAATGTGAATCTATGTATATAGATTTATATATGTATCAGACGAGGTGCATCTCGTCATTTCGCTGAATAGGCGATCGGCGCAGGTTAGTGTCATCACATCTTAATACAGAGTAATAACTATATTTAAAATTATGTTGTTATAATCCACCGCCGCTATGAAGTAATGATGCAAATAAAAGTATTAAGACTGATAGAATAACTGTAATTCTGCCAAGCGAAATTATTTTTGATCTAATAGATTGAACATATATATTGCCAGCATTTCCTACTGTGAGTTTTCTTTCTGTTTCCGTATTGAGGATTCGAACATGTATAGCATACGTCGAAAGAGTTGCTATAACTAGAATAATTTTGATCAAAAGAATTATTCCATACTCAGTTCCAAGAAATGCACTTGGATTTCCAAAGAAAGAACGTGAATTATAAATGCCTGTTATTATTAAAATCCCAAAAGATGGCATTGCTATCTTATTAAATTGCCTGCCAATTTTGATCATAAGCGCAACACGTTCTTCTATTGTAGTTGCAATGATTTTGAGCATAGGTGAAAGAACGATGCCAACGAAAATTGATCCCCCCACCCATATCGAAGCACAAGTTAGATGCAACCATATGATCAAGCTATCAGCAAGAACCATCCTCTAACTAGAAGCTCATCATGATATATTATTCATACTGATAGAAGAAAGGTTTTAATTCACTATTTGTCCACCTAGCGTTGAACAATTCTATGTTTCTAAGTAGGCGCAGGATTATTCTTGTTGGAGTAATTGCAGTGATTGCAATCATAATCATTCTACTTCCGCTGATTCTCACCATTACACTTCCAGCCGATCTAAATAAGCTTTCCATAAAACTTTCAAAGGTAGAAGCAGTGCCTCAGGACATTACAAACGCTAGTCAAAAAGCCCAGTTAAATGTCTATTTTAATGTATATAATCCGACTCAACAGACATTGACAACGTCAAGGATTGACTACCAGTTATTTGCAGATGGTAAGTCATTAGGCAATGGTACTTTGTCATATGAAGATATTCCACTTAATGGAAGACCCCAGCTTTATTATAATTCCAATTCAACATTGAAATCATCATTTCTATTAACATCCTCAAACGCTAATACCTCAATTCTCAAGAGAATGTTATCAAATCCCGAAGCAGCAAAGCAGATAAGATGGAGCGTAGAAGGCGTAGCACAGATAGAATCCGGATTCAGCGCTTCTCCAAAAAAGTTTAGCGCTCAGCTTTAGTAACTCTAAACTAGAGGAGATGAAATTGAAATTGAATAATTATACTGTTAAATCGGTCATAAAAAGGTCTATACCTTTTGCGGGTAACTGGGAATCATAATAATTTGCCAATTGAGTGTTATATTCACAAGGCCAAGTCATTAGCTTCATGATCTATTGCTTTTCGGAACTCCAAGGTAAACGTAAAAGCATTAACTCAAGTCATTTAACTCAGTTCAATTTTCTAGCATTGTATAAAACTAGGCTTACGCGAATTTTCAAGGTCACCACTATTGATAATTTATATACATCTTTGAAAATGTTAGCTTAAAGACAAGAGTATACGAACCTTAACCAAGTACGATCAGATCTTTTGTGAATGCATTAAGATTCATTACTCTTCCATTATTAGAGTTGACTATAACACTGTCTTCAATCCTTACGCCAAATTTATCTTTTAAGTATATTCCTGGTTCGATTGTTACTGCCATGTTTTTTTCCAATAGTTCTTGATTTTTCATACGCAGCCATGGTGGTTCATGAACATCAAGACCAATTCCATGTCCTGTTGAATGGACAAAGTATTTGGCATAGCCGTATTTCTCAATCAGATCTCTGCATGCAGCATCAACTTGACCGCACATGACACCATCATTCACTGCATCTATTCCTGCCTGCTGGGATTGTTTAACAATATCGTATATCTTTTTCATTTCGGATGTAACTGAAACTAGGGCAAAAGTTCTGGTTGCATCAGCAATATAGCCAAAATATCTCAAAGTGAAATCTACAACAATCATATCACCTATCAAGAATTTGCGATCAGAGATTTCCGCATGTGGTAAAGCGCCATTTGGACCTCCGGCAATAATTAAGGGATTTAATGTTGATCTATAAGATGGCGGATTTGCACCCATTTTCATAGCTTCGAAAATTATTTTTGCTTGCAAATCACGTTCTGACAATCCGACTTTGATCTCCTCGGTGCAGACTTGATAAAGAATATCCAAAATTTCAGCTGCTTTTGAGATTGTTTTGATTTCTTCTTCATCTTTGATTTGTCGAATTTGAAAGAATAGTTCGTTATTGATCACAAATGATTTTCTACCAACTTTATTTTGGATATTTTCGATAGTATGATAATCACTACAGTCTGTACATGTCACTTTTCCATTGATTTCGGAGATAAGTGTACAAATCATGTCTCTGCCTCTTTCTGTTGGAATAACCTCACAGTCCTTGAATGACGACTGTTGAGCCCTATCTACCTCTAATGCAGGTGCAATTAATTTAGTTTTATTGTCCATACAAATGGCAACTGCTTCTCCCCAGAAGCGTGTGAGATAAAATACATTTTCAGGTTGAAATGCAACTACAGCATTATATCCAATTCTACCGGCATACTCCAAAAGTTTAGCTTGGCGTTCTTTCATAGCATGGTAGATGTCTCTAGCGAGTTTTATCATCTTTACTGATCAAAGTAATTATAAATATCGGCGAGTATGTGTGGTGTAATTGAAGAAATAGCATGGAATATTTGGTTATGCTTCCTGGTCCTACAAACGTACCAAACAGAGTTATGAATGCAATGCTTGCACCTATAATCAATCACAGAAGTGATGATTTTCGTGTGTTGTATAAGACTATTGTCGAAAAGACACAAAAAGTATTTCAAACAAATGGTGAAATCATTTTACTGACTACGTCTGGAACTGGAGTAGTAGAAGCATCCGTCATTAACCTAATTAAGAAAGGTGACAAGGCAATTATTCCTGTTAATGGTGAATTCGGCACGCGGCTGGCAGATTTAATTGATAGTTGGGGAGGTCAGGCAATCAGAATTAAGGCACCGTATGGTGAAAATCCTCCATTTGAAAAAATCGAGGAAGCTGCTGATCAAAATAAGGATGTCAAGGCAATCTATGCGGTTTACAATGAAACATCTACTGGTACCACACTCAGATATATGGATAAGATAGGAGAGTTATGTAGCAGAAGTGGTGCATTCTTTATTGCAGATGCTGTTTCAATTTTAGGCGGTGATGAACTACCCGCTGATAAATGGAATATAGACATCTGCGTCACTGCATCACAAAAGGCATTAGCTGCCCCACCTGGCGTCTCACCGATGTCAATTAGCTCAAGAGCAAAGAAACATATGCAGTCTAACCCACCGCCAACTCAATATCTTAATCTAAAACGCTATTTTAAGTATTATGAAGAAAATTTTGAAACGCCATTCACTCCATCTCTTTCTCTCTTCTATGCATTCAATGAAGCACTTGATATAGTTCTAGAAGAAGGACTAGATAAAAGAATTGAACGTCACAGAATATGTTCAGAAGCATTCTATGCAGGTCTAAATGCAATGGGCTTGACGCCATTTGCAAAACCAGATGCTCGAAGCAATGTGGTAATAGCAGTTAACTATCTACCAGGAATGGACGACAAGAAATTCAGAGGATTGCTGTCAGAACAGTTCAAGGTCCTTGTTGCAGGCGGATTCGGCGATCTAAAAGGTAAAGTATTCAGAGTCGGGTCCATGGGAGAAGTCAATAGATATCATGTAATGAGAACTCTGTCGTCTATTGCATCTGCAATTAATATACTTGGATTAAGGGCAAATCCCGAAGTAACCACTGTTGCATTAGAAAAAATGAAACCTCTAGTGTGATGGTGCTATTAAAATTCAATGTATATCTAATTAAACTTAATATAAGGTAATTCAATAGCGAATTTCATGACTCTGGAGAAAGGTTCCCTTGTATTAGTAGATTATACTGCCAAAGTTAAGGATACTAATGAAATTTTCGAAACCACTAATGAAGAGGAGGCCAGAAAATCTGATCTCTACGATCCAACTCGCAGGTATGAGCCGAGACTCGTATCTATTGGCGAAGGATGGGTCCTAAAAGGATTAGATGAGGCTTTAGCAAGTGCTAACTTGGGTGATAAACTAAGCATTGAAATTACTCCTGACAAAGGCTTTGGTGAGAGGGATCCAAATAAGGTGAGGATGGTTCCACAGCGAAAGTTAGGTGAGAAAGCAGACGACGTAAAGGTAGGCGATATAGTTGAAATGTTTGAGCGTCCGGGAATTGTAAGACATATAGGATCCGGAAGAGTTCAGCTTGACTTTAATCATAGGTTTGCAGGACGAACTTTGTCATATGACGTTGACATACTAAAGAAGCTTGAGAACGACACCGATAAGATAATGTCTTTAATAAAAAGAAGATTGCCGATTGATGAAGAAAAGATAAGATTCAAACTTGAAGAATCAGTTTTAGAAATCGAATTGTCAGAAGAAACTTTTCTATCTGAAGGATTGCAAGTTATCAAGCGCGCAGTAGCAAATGATATCTTCAAATTTGTAACTACCTTGAATAATATCAAATTCATTGAAAGTTACAAGCAATCAACACCGCCACAATCACAACAACAATCAAAACCTGAAGAAAAACCAGTAAACACTACTATTGAAAATAAGCCTGCATAACTAAAAATTCGAAATATCTCTCTTCAGGATTTATATTCTAGATGTCAACATCTGGATCCTATTTTATTACCTATCTACATATGATTTAAAACCATATATCTTTGGCATTTTAATATTTAAGATTAACAGGTCGGATGATCTCTAAAATTCTCTAATGCCATTAGAGGCTCATCAAATGAATCAACCTTGAATCCTCCATCCTCTAAGGTTACTTTTAATGTGAAATTAAGATCTGGTTCATCATCCACTCAGTATAAACTGGAAGACGAAATAGATGGAAATATGCTTTCAATTAATCTTGAATAAGTAAGGAATATTCAAATAACTTTAGAATATTTACTTGAAGGTTTTTACTATTGGTTTTAAACGTTCCTTAAATGACAAATACAGATTTAGCCAGCTCCAATGCGGATTGTTTATTCAGTTTTAATTTGCTAAGAATTGTATACCTATCAGGTCTAAGTGACTGTGCAGTTAGTAGCGATCTGATTACTTGGTCTTCATTTAATTTGATCTGCTCTGCCTTTGTTGGAGCACCAACATTTTCCAATGTTTCAACTATTCTTTCCCAATTAAGACCATGTAGTTTGGCCATCATAATAGTACCCAAACCAACACGTTCGCCATGTAATCCACAGTTTTGACCTGCAATATATTCTAGTGCATGACTAAAGAGATGTTCTGCTCCAGAACATGGTCTACTACTTCCTGCAATACAGGCTGCAACTCCTGCACTGATTAACGCCTCCACAATTGTTCTAACACCAAATCCATTTTTTTGAAGTAACTTTTGTGAATCATCTAAAATAATTTTTGCACTCATATATGCAAGGTTGGCAGCATAGCTTCCAAAGTATTCGTTCTTTTCATCCCTTGAAATTTCCCAGTCTTTAACTGCGGTTAACTTTGCAACAAGGTCTCCGCATCCGCTTGCCAACAATCGCATTGGTGCTTCAGAAAGTAGGCGAGTATCGGCTAGTACCCCGATCGGTGTATTTACTTTGACTGAATGTGGCTTATCAGTGCCTCTTATTGAAACAAATGGGCTAGATATTCCATCATGGGAGGCCGAAGTAGGCACACTAACTAATGGTTTATTTAATTTAAATGCAGTCATTTTGGCTACGTCAACAGAGCGTCCGCCACCAAGACCAATAATAAAATCTGGATTAGAGTCCCTAATCTTGATTTGTAGTTTATTTACTGAATCCATGGATGCATCGTTGACAATGTACCATGAATCTTGTAAAGAAGATTCAAAAAACGATGACTTGCAGGGCATGCCTGCCCTTGCTTTAACATTGTTACCTGTTATAATTGCAACCTTTGAGGCATTATCATCAAGATCCATAATAAAGGAGCCAAGTTGGGAGATTACTCCGTCCCCTATCAGTATCTTCCGCGGCAGTTCCATTAAATGAGTAGGCGGCAAGCTCATCAAAAGACCGTACGAGTGGGATTTATTTAATCTTGGTAGTATACACTAATAAAAGAATAAGAAATTAACTACGTAAGCTCCACCTTGTATTCCTTGATCTCAAGCCTTATTGATCATCAGTTGTTGGTTCATCCTTTTCTGCCGATGGTTCATCCTCTTCTACCGGTGCTATTGTTGTCCCAGTGCTGGCGCTTTCAGATTGGCTTGCAATTTCGGCAGTAGCATATCCTCTTCCAACCTTTGTAATTCTTATTTTAACAGTATCTCCAACTTTTGTACCTGCTACAAAGATCACTAAGCCCTCCACTTTCGCTACACCGGCATCGCCTCTTTTGCTCATAGATTCAATCTTTACTTCAAACTCTTCCCCTACTTTGACTGGCGCGGGTCTGAATGGCCTTGGACCTCCAAAACCACCACGTCCTCTTCCTCCATATCCTCCTCCGCTGCGGTAACCACCGTCAGTGCTTCCGCTATCTCCATATCCTCCCCTTTGACCACTAGCACGCGAATCTCTATTTTCCAAACTATATCAGTAAGATAGTATAAATCGACTTAGTATTTCAACTTTAATGTTTACTAACTAAATTCGTCTATATTTTATTTGTTTGTTCATTGATCTTGGCGTTAAAACGAAACATTCTTTAAATGGAATTGCTTATCGAGAAACGTATTATCTGGTATGATTCATTCTGTGTTAATTAATAACTCAATATTCCGTGTTTGAATTTATATGCAATATAAATCCCATGAATCTGCAAGCCAAAATATTATGGCAGTAATACTGCACAGTCTTCCCAGTGAGTCTGGACTTACCAAAGTTGAGTATGAGGGTCCACGAATTGCTCTTTATTCTAAGAACCCGAGCTATCTAATACAGAATGCCCAAGTCGTTTCTAATATGGTAAATACAATAAAGAAAAGAATTGTTGTTCGTACAGACGAATCAATACGAAAATCGGAAGAGGAATCTATTGAAATTTTGAACAAGGCTATTCCCAAAGAGGCGGGTATGATTGAAACTTTCTTTGATCAGGCATTAGGAGAGATTCTGATATTCGTAGAAAAACCTTCATTACTTGTCAACACAGGTGAGGATTTTGATAGCATTGACCTTGTGGAAAAAACAGGATGGAAAATAAGATTTAGAAAAGCTCCTCAAGAAATGTCTACCGTTAGAAGTATCAATCAAACTCTCTATAATACAGCAAATAAGCGAATTCACTTTTACAAAGAAGTTGGAGAGAAGATTTTCAGATCAAAACTCGATGAAATGACAGAAGCTAGTTTAATAACGCTAGGCGGCTTTGGAGAGATAGGACGTTCTTCCATGTTACTGTCTACACATGAAAGCAAAATTTTACTTGACTGCGGGATCAATGTATCAAGCAAAGATCCATTAATCAGCTTACCAAGATTCGATATTACTGGATTAGGAGTTAATGAGATTGATGCAATAGTTTTGAGCCATGCCCATCTTGATCACACAGGTTTCTTGCCTTCGCTATTCAAGTATGGATATAGAGGGCCAGTATATTGTTCAGAGCCCACACTACCACTAATGAATTTGTTGCAAAGAGAGTATATTAGGAATACTGACACAAAACTATATTCTGACAAAGATATAGACGACGTAATAATGCATACAATTCCTCTTAGCTTTGGAACCGTTACCGATATCTCTCCAGATGTAAAACTTATGCTTAGTAATTCTGGCCATATTTTAGGTTCTGCATCAATCCATTTACACATTGGAAACGGAGATCACAATGTTGTTTATACGGGGGATATAAAATTTGGAAAAACGTCTTCACTCGAAAATGCCTCATGGAATTTTCCCAGAGTTGAGAGCATAATCATTGAAAGTACATATGGCGGTAAGGAAGATGTTTTTCCGCAGCGTGGGGAGACGGATATACATCTTATTGATAGCATAAACAAGACTATTTTGGAAAATGGAAAGGTCTTGATTCCAGTGTCATCAATTGGATTGTCCCAAGAGCTTATTTTATCAATTAATAGGTTTATGAAAACTGGCAAAATTACCGAGACGAAAGTATTGGTTGAGAAGATCATTACTGATGCTACCTCTATATATGAATCCTATCCAGAATACCTCTCAAAAGAAATAAAGCATATAATTCTGCGAGGTGAAGAAAATCCTTTCCGCTCAAAACAATTTGTAACCATTGAATCCGAAACCCTAGAGGAGGAAGAGCCTGCAATAATTCTAGCTCCCTCTTCAATGTTAATTTGCGGGCCGTCAGTAGAATATCTTGGACAAATTTCTGACAACCCTAAAAATAAGTTAATTCTAGCATCATTTCAGGCAGCGGGGACACCGGGGAAGATTATTCTAGATGGAAGCCGGCAAGTAACCATTAATAATCGAAACATCAAAATCAATTGTCAGATTGAGAAGGTTTGGGGATTCAATACGCATAGCGATTATAATCAATTGATAGCCTATATTAATAGACTTAGACCAAAGCTCCAACGAGTATTAGTTAATCATGGAGAGCGAAACAAAATACAGAATTTAGCCAGCTCAATCAACAAGATATTCAAAATACAAACTCAGCACCCATTAGTACAAGAGGCAATAAAATTACTATGATTATTTCCGTTAATTTCCGTTAACCGGTTATTATGATGAGGAATAATATTGACTTTTTATCAAAAAGGATTACTGGGAAAATTACTTCAAATCATAAGATTCGCGCCAGATTTTAACACTTGGAGGTGTCACTACAACTCGCTCTTCACCCAATCTGGCAATATCTCCACCGGTCGACCGAACGTATCTGTAAAGTTCTTCAATTATCTTTCGAAGCTCTTCGACGTCTTTTTGTGCTAATGGTGTAACTCGTAAAATAAGAATTATGTCTTTTTTGACCTCATCCTTAATACTGGGCATATCGTTAATATCTCGTATAGTTATTGCTTTCAAATAGATTGGTGATTTTTGTGTTTGCATGAACCCATCTTCTTTACTATTAAAGTATAGATAAAACCAGCATCGTGGTCAAATAGTCCTACTGGTCAAAAGTCATTCACTGACCAGGTGATTTTAGAGTTATATTTCTTCCTCACTTGTAGGAATTTTCTCATGCTTTTGTAACTATCGTTATAATCCTTATCCGTTGCAGGTATCATGATGATGGTATGAACCACTCATGCAATTTATTTGAAGTAGGGCATTGCAGTTCAACGTGGAGAATGGATTGTCATACGTACATTTTGACTACCAGTTTAAAACGAATATATTTGTCATTGACTAACTTGACAAATGTAGATGACAACTGACATGATTACAAATTTTGACTCCTTTGTATGGGTTGCAGTGGGACTGTTTATCACTGGTCTCTTTGCAATAATGGTTTACGGAAGATCAAGCTCTAAAACAAAACAATATCCTCGACAACAACAAGGAACGTCTTCTGCCATTGAATAATGGGGTAACAGCTGCTGCTTATCACTCAACTATTGAAAAATTCAGAAGAGAGGGCTTCACTTCTTTAACGGCAATTCAAGAGAAATCTTTGCCAGTTGTTATAAGAAAAATTAATTGCTTACTTGTTGCTCCGACAGGATCTGGTAAAACTGAGGCAGCAGTAATGCCTGTCTTCAAAATATTATCTACTGATAAGGGAAACCATCAAGGCAAGATTCGAGCAATCTATATTACCCCTTTAAGGGCCTTGAATAACGATGTATTTAGACGAATTATTAAATATGCTGAATCTGAAAATCTCAAGATAGAAATTCGACATGGTGACACAACTACTATTGCTAAAAAGAAGATTATGGAAAGTCCTCCTGACATTTTGATTACTACGCCTGAATCACTTGCAGTAGTACTAACAAGTAAGAAAATGATTGATGCGCTAAATGATCTGCAATGGATCATAGTTGATGAAGTCCATGAACTTGTCTCAAATGAACGTGGTGCACATCTATCAGTCGGTCTTGAAAGATTACAAGCGGTGAGTTTGCAACAGGTTACAAGAATAGGTCTCTCGGCAACCTTGGGCAATTTAGATGAGGCAGCCAAGTTCATTTCTGGAACTAGCAGAAAATATGCAGTCATTGTAGATAACTCTGTAAGAAGATACGATATTGATGTTAAATTCGTAAAGGGTTCAATTAATAATGTGGCTCGCTTTGTGATTGAATACATAAAATCAAATAAAATAGAGGGCTCAGTACTGCTATTTGCAAATACACGGGATGAAGCTGAATATATAGGCACCATCTTGAAAAATCAAAATGATATCAAAGTAGATGTTCATCATGGATCTTTATCTAAGGACGTACGGGAGGAGACAGAGGAAAGATTAAGAGAAGGTTTAGTAGATGTAGTAGTTTGTACTTCATCATTAGAACTGGGTTTAGACATTGGTTCAATAGAACTTGTAATCCACTACGGTTCACCAAGACAAGTTTCAAAATTAATGCAAAGGATTGGTCGGAGCAGGCACATGCATGGAAATTCTGCAAAAGGTTTGATTGTAACAAATAATCCAGATGACGAGATAGAGGCGCTAGCAATCGTCAGAAGAATGAAAAGACGATCAATTGAAGAGCAGTTAATGCATAATGGATCTTTGGATGTTGTAGCTCATCATCTAGTGGGGTTGGCGCTGCAAACAAGAAGTCTAATTAGACTTGATGATGCCTTTGAGCTAATAACAAGGGCATATCCATTCTCTAGAATTAGTTTTTATGATTTTGAAGGATGTCTTGTTCTTCTTGACGCTAACCGTATAATCAAGTACGACAGGGAAGACAAATCATATAGACTAAGGCTAAAGGCCTATAAATATTATTTTGAGAATCTGTCTATGATCCCACATGTTTTGAAGTTTGAAGTTGTAGATTCCATTAGTAAGCGGAGAATTGGAATGCTAGACCAGCAGTTTGTAGGCGATTATGGAGAGAAAGGAAATGTCTTTGTATTGAAAGGCTCGCAGTGGAGAATTATTTCAGTTGATGAGGCCAGAATGCAAGTAAATGTTGAACCGTTACAAGGCGTAGCAATAAATATTCCGTATTGGGTTGGAGAGATGATCCCTGTAGACTATAAAACTGCTGAACAAGTAGGTGTTATACGTAATCAGGCTGCGAAGAAATTGATAAAACTTTCTACTTCTATTATAGATGACACGATTAGTTCACTAAAGGTAGTTCCGGATTCAAAAAACATAGTAGTAGAAAGTTCAATGGCAAGAAATATGGTTGTAATTCACTCAACCTTTGGCTCAAAAGTAAATAATACCTTAGCATCATTACTATCAACAATACTATCATCCCAGCTAGGTTACATGGTGGAAACAAGGTCTGATCCTTATAGAATTATGCTGACTTCAAGTGCAAAAATACGAAAAGGTTATGTTGAATCCAGTTTTAATGACACCTACGACTTTGAGGCGGTTATTATCACTTCATTTACTGGAACCCACCACATTAACTGGAAAGTTTGGATGGTTGCAAAAAGATTTGGTATGATCAGCAGAGAAGCACTATACGATAAGAAAGCAGCCCGCTTAATTTACGATAGATACGCAAAGACTCCGATCAGCAAAGAATCTGTCAGAGAATTACTACATGATAAATATGACATTTCACAAACACAAAAAACCTTAATGGGTTTAAAAGATGGAAATATAAAACTTCATTGGTTTGATATAGATGAGTTCTCTGACTTAGCTAAGCCGATTCTTGAGCATTCGACAAAATTCTCTGCGACACCACTCAGCATTGAAAAAGGTATTATTGAACTTATAAAGGAAAGACTAGAAAAAACAAAGCATAAATTAATCTGCATTCGTTGTGGAAAATGGGAACGAATTATGGAAACAAATGAAATACCAGAAACTGTTTCCTGCCCAAGGTGTCGATCTAAATTAATCACGACAACTTTCTTGTCCGATGATAACTTGGCTAAAATTATTGTGAAAAGACTCACGGGAAGCAAATTATCCACAGATGAAAACCACAAATTTGACCGTGCGTGGAAAGTAGCATCACTTATCAATAATTTCGGTAGAAGAGCATTGATCGTATTAGCTGGTTATGGAATCGGTGCAGATACTGCAGCTCGTATTCTTCGTAATTATATCGATGATGAAGTGATATATCGAAATATATATGAAGCCGAAAGACAGTATGTAATGACGCGCGGATTTTGGAATGATTGACATTTGAATTGTGTGTATTCTTTTAATAGGTTGGATCATTGAAAATACATTTGCAACTAAATCGGGTATCATTGTTGTCTGTTTCTTTTATCTGCGACTTTCGTTGGTGAATGCATAGAATAAAAAATCCTGCAACAAATACTTCAGAATCCATCTTAATTAGCATTCTACACTTCATAGGACTGATACCTTGTCCTCCGCGCCAGAGGAAGAAGAGGAGAGTAAGACCGTATGCATACTCCACTCGCAATAAAATCTCAACTTCCGCAAGGAGTACGTTACACGGCAGCTGATTGCGGATACGATGATGATCATAAGCTGTATGATTTGAGCATAACAAGAGGATTTGAGCTACTATGTTCAGTATCGTAAATATACAATCACACTTGCAGCGACATATTACGCCTGGTACATTTTTAAGAATCCGAATTAGGGTGGGCAATTTCTCTTGGATGAGCATATCTGTGTAACCGTTAATAGAACACCTTCAAAATAGATCTCCTACAAATAAAGGGATCTCAGAAAGCAGCACAATCCATGCTGCAGTGTTACTCTATCAAATCATTGTTTGTTATAATTGCAAGACGTGCAAAGGACGTCCTAAAGCAATCAAATACATCTTAGGAAGTTAAATCAACAACAGACTCCATGAAAATTGTGTAATCAAATTATGCCCCACACTCAATTATTTAATGACTAATGGTCACATCTATAGTTGTTTATGCCATACTAACTTACCACACCGTTACTTTACAATTTATATCTTGTAAGGTTGATAATGTCATATATAATTGGAGAAAGATATATCGTTACAAACCAAAGTGTCTGAAAATGAAAATGTTATTTCTGAAATAGAAGAAGACACTAATACTGTTAAAGCACTCGAAAAAGAGATAACATCGACCGATAAGACCACACAGGTATTAATAAAAAAAGAAGGTGATAGGGAGGATGAGTATTTGTCATATATTAAAGACTTTCATATGAACGATAGCAAAATCCTCTCATTATTAAATCAAGAATCTGGATCGAATTATTATTCCTTCACGGGTCTAATGCGTAAGTTGAACCTTCACCAGCAAAGCCTTGCAAGAGCCTTGAATAGGTTGCAAGATCTAGGATTAGTTAATAGATCTAATAAAGGCTACACACTAACCAAAAACGGAATATTGACGTTATCAAAAAATAGTGTGATGGGATCTATAGATAAAACTAAAAGAGGAAAAGAATACATTCAACTACTTCAAACATATATTCCTGTTAAAATAAAGGACAAAGAGATAATACATAGTTTAATAGGAAAGTGGTTCAACAATCTTAGATGGGCTGGCTTAATCGAAAATGAAACTGAATATATGCTTCAATGGATAAGTGATGACAATTCCTTTCAAATCAACTTAAGAATAATATCGGGCTATATTGTAATAGAGACGAATGCCATTTCAGACAAGGAGAAGATTGAAGCGATGATTGGGTCATATAGAATATTTGAGCAGATTATGAGAATCTTGCAAAGCAAATTAATAGGTATAGGCATCTATCCGATAAATATTAATCATAATCCGCTACTACAAAATAATTAGCTCAAATTAATGGAATTGATAGCAGTAAAGTTCACTTTTGGATAAAGAAATGCAGTATCAGATGTTTGATCCTAGTTATGAAGTCAGATCTTTTATACCGTAACTACCTGATTCCGGAAGAGTGGTGGCAAGATCCTCTCAGGTTAGAAAATAAACGACTTTGGCGATAGCAATAGCATGATAATTACCAGATGTCAAATCTCTGAAAGTACCTCATCTAAAACCTCAGAGGATTTCTATTATCAAAAACCATTACGACTTATACATATTTACACTATCTACGAGCCATTTTGTAGAACTATTGATTAAAGGCGATCACATAGGTTTCTAGAAATCAGAATATTCTAGTACTATACTGGAATTATAAGATATTCTACATTCAATTTAACTTATGATATCAAATTTCTAATCACGATAACTCATAATCGTAAAATGCCATTTAGAGTTCTAGAATGGGTTAATATTAAAGAAAAATCTAGACAACATAGGTTCGTTGTTAGAGAATATTATACTACTTATGATTACGACATTCTGGTTTTCATCTATCCCTGTAGCCTTTTTGACGTTAATAAGGTTCTTAAAAAATAGAAACGTTTTCGTTGAAAAAGATCTTCAACGTGTTCCTAATGATCCTGTAATAATATTTCAAATAACCACTCGTTCTGCAACCAAGACACCTGTTGTAAAAAGAGGAATCAACTCAATAATAGATTCTTGCTTCAAAATAAAATACTATGACTATATGATTTCGGTCGTTAGTGAGGACTTGGAGGATATCACTACGTTAAGTTGTTTCAGTGATAACTGTGAGATCGTTGTAGTAGATAAAAAATTTGTGGCTTATGCAATCAAGAAGGGACGAGCTTTACAATATGCTGTAGAATATCGTCGTAAGTTTGGTAAGAACACTCCAAAATACTGGATATTTCATATGGATGATGAGAGTTATGTAACAAGCCAAACCATTCTTTCTCTCCTTAAGTTTATTAGAGAAAGTAATGCAATTGCATCTGAAGGTCCAATCTTTTACCCTCTGAAGTTTGAATCAGCAAATTTTTTAACAGCGATTGCTGAGTCAGTAAGGCCATTCACATGTTATGATTGTGTGTCCCAAATGACAAACCCTCCTCCCTTACACATGCATGGAAGTAATCTGTTAGTTAGATCAGATATAGAAGACTCTATTGGCTGGAATTTTGGACCTACTCTCGCTGAAGACCAGTTTTTCGGTTATAAAGTTTACGAGAAATATGGCCCAAAATCCTTGGGCTGGCACGGCGGAATACTTCTTGAGCAGCCTCCACTCAATATTAAAGATCATTTTATGCAAAGGCGCAGATGGGTTCTTGGGAGTCTACAAAACATAAGCAACTTTCCTCTACTACATAAATTCAAGATGATGTTTAAGTTAGTGACATATTTTTTTGGTTTTGTATCAGGTGTTGCTTCGACAATTCTTTATATTTATACACAAGTTCCGAAACTGCTAATGCTTAATGAAATTAACCAAAGTGTTAATCCAGATCCAACACAGTGGATTGACAAATTAGTGAATATTTTTTCGTCCCAATCGATAGTGCATACGTTAGCAAATGGTAGCCCTATCGAAGTCGGTATCGGTGCAATGTTACTGTTCACCTCCATTATGTGGTTGTTGTCATATCAGGTAGGGCTGTTCCTAAATCTGCAGTATTCAAAGATCGGTTGGCCAAAAAAGATATTTTTTCATTTGCAGGCTCTTGTGTTATGTCTAGTAATCGGAATGATTGAAACATTTCCAGCCTTCTGGGCAATGATTGAATACTCCATCAAGAATAAATTTAATAAGACAAAATCAACCCAAATTTATGACTTTTATGTTATTAACAAATAATAGACGTAACTCCCAAAATTATCACTCCCGACTAATGGTCGAAATAAATTCGATATAGGACCATAAGATCGGCTGGCCATTTACATCAATGGTTACTATGAGAAGAACATCACATAAATACGCCTTTAGTTTGATACTTCTATAAGCGGAATTAGGATAAAGAAATAGAAAAGTTGTGAGGCAATAGTGATTACATAGCTCTAACTATAATGTTAGGAAAATGTCAGACCTAGAAATAGAAATGGCAAACCCGAAGTGACAGATATTATAATTTCAGTGATGGCTACAAACAATTTGATCGTTTGCAGTTATCTGGATCTAAAGATTAAATCAGAGCACCCAATTGCACAAGCCATAGTAAGAAAGGCAACTGAAAAAATTCTTACATTAAAGATTTGAGTTTAATTCTTTTATTGGCCAGTGCAATTACATCATATTTTGAAAAAATGATATTTGTTGGTAATCATAGAAAAATTAACAATCAGATGATCGGTCCTCAAAATCTGTCAGGAAGAATTACAGAGTTGGGGTCAGAAGGTAAAAATGTAATTGCTGCTTTCATTGAAGATAAGTTAGTTGGTTTGTTAGCAGTATCTGATACGTTGAGAGAAAATGCAAAGCAATTGCTGAGATCCGACACAACATGAAAAAGAAGGACGTCATGATTATGGGGCGTAGATAATGACAGAACTGCTACCACACTGCTAAGAAGCTTGGCATAATGATGATCTCATCCTAGGTGTCGCCTGAAACAAAGGCTTTAGAAATTAAAATGCTACAAGACCAAGGAAAGAAAGTGATAATGGTTGGTGACGGTATGAATAATGCACCCGAATTGATAGCATTAGGTGGTGGAACTTGTGCTGCATTGTCATCAGGACACATACGTATGAAAAGTGACATACGGCAAATTCTGTATACTTTGGGGTCAAGCCAATATTCCATGAGAAAAGTAAAACAGAATTATCTAGGTCATTTTTTTATAGCGCTATCAATGTCTGCTGGATTATTTCATGGTATTACAAATTCTCTTGTACTTAGATCAGCATTAGCAGCGCTTGGATAGGTCATAAGCGACCTGCGGTGTTTGGAAATTCACTATTAGTTAAGATTTATCCTTCTTCATTCTAAAGATTAGAGAAGAAGATAAACAAATTAATCGCTAAAAATAACTAAAGTCCGATCATACATACATGTTATCTTATTAATAAAATAGCAACTTCGTTATTTGTACTTTTATAAGAGTCATGGGAACTAATTGAAACGTTTGTTAGATATATTGTG
>Ga0075435_100000537_pt1 | contig 23203 bp, 17 predicted proteins | sample RhiMethybrSRZTD4_FD_75302 | JGI IMG/M metagenome (GOLD analysis project Ga0075435, IMG submission 75302) | Populus rhizosphere microbial communities from Tennessee, USA - Rhizosphere MetaG P. TD hybrid SRZTD4 | ecosystem: Host-associated > Plants > Roots > Rhizosphere > Soil | place: USA...
ATGCTGATCTTTGAGAAAAGAATTTCCGGGACTGCAACGGTTTGTGCACCGGCTACTCCCCAGCTCAGGACGAGCGGTACGCCGATTCACCTGCTCGCCGGGATTAGATCAGCGCGGAAGTGCTGAGCTCGGAATCAGAACGATGCTTGCTAGAATGGAGCGCCGCTTCCCCTGAAAGATCACATGTTGAAAGAGCTCAGCCGTTTCGGCGCGCTCGCTCTGTTCGCCGCGGGCGTGAGCGTTGCGGTCGCGTGTGGCCACTCGCCGTCTCAGCCGGACGCGAACGGCGTCACGTCGACAACGCCGAAAACCGCGCCGGTCGTCTTCAAGGTCGCGACCTGGAACATCAGATCGGGGATGGGCATCCGCGGCTTCACGACCACGAGCTGGAGCAGCGACACGCTGAACTGCACGGATCCATCGAAGCCGATGAACGCGTGGGGCATCGGACTGCCGCAGGCGGAGCTGTCGCGCGTGCGAAGCGATCCGTCGATCGTCGCGTTTGCCGTACAGGAAGCGTGGAACTGCGGCAACCCGACGAACGTCAACGGCGTGCTCGGCTTCAAGGACATGAGCCGCGAGATGAACGGCACGGCGCTCGCCGCGCGCTACGGGTTCGCGACGCCGCCGACGTACACCAAGATCAGCTCTCAGGATTGGATGGTCGGCGGCCCGGTGTGCCTCGACGGATCATGCTCCGCAACGATGCCGATCTTCGCCGTGCACTGGTCTGCTGAGAACAACGAGTACGGCCCTGTCGCGCAGCGTACGCTCGACGCGCTCCGCAGTCAGCCGACGCCGCACGTCGTGATGGGCGACTTCAACGTGTGGCGGACCGACATGTGGAACCCGAACGTCCCGTGCACGGAAGCGGACCTCGCCGGACGCGTTGAAGGGATTCAGACAGTCGAAGCGGCTGGTTACGCCGACGCATGGAAGACGACGCAGAGTTCCGAAGGCTGGACCGGAATGGCGACGCGCAACGGCTGCGGCATTCCGAACGGCAATCTGTTCAAGCGGATCGACTACGTCTATACGAAAAACCTGCGCGCGTTGTCGACGACGAGAATTGCGCGCGCGGCGCCTGGCGGCGATTCTCCTTCCGATCACGTCGCGCTCATCGCGGAGCTGACCATTCCCGCAGCCGCAACGGCGCGATGACGTCTTGACCGCCGACGCGCGTCAGGCGCGAAAGCACCGTGTCATTGCCGCAGCCGTACGTCGGCCTCTCGCGCGAACAGCATCAGGCCCGTCGCACGCGCATCCCTGACCACGGAGTGCAGCGCGACCTGCCGGTCATCGTGCGCCGGCATCCGGTCGCGCGCGTCGATGAGCGCGAGGCGCGCATCGAGCTCGATTTCGCGCAGCTGTGATGATGACGCACGCCGCACGGCGTCCTCGAGCTGACGCACGGCGTCACCGGCCCGCCCCGACGTCGCGCGGATCCGGGCATCCAGGACGTCGAGCTGAAGCTGCACGCGGCGGTTCGCACCGGCCGACTGTCGCGCGCGCCGCAGCTGTGCTCGCGCGCGATCGAGGTGGCCGGCAATCAGCGCAGCGCGGCCGCCGACATTCAACGCCGACGCTTCGCTGATCCGCAGCGGCAACGCACCGAACGCCGACGAGGCGTCTCGCGCGAGCCGCTCCGCCTCGTCGTATCGTCCCTCGGCCATCGCCAGCCGGGCCATGTCGACGTCGACCGTCGACACGTCGAGGCCGCCGAGCCGGCCGTACATGTTGCGCGCGACTTCGAGGTTCTGCCGCGCGTCGACGGGGCGATCCTGAACCACGAGAATTTCACCGAGCGCATCGAGCGCTTCCGCTTCGGCGCGGACGTCGCCGGCATCGCGCGCCAGGCGCAACGACTCTCGCGCGTCCTGCTCGGCGTCCGCGACGTGCCCTTGCTCGCGCAGCAGGATCGCGAGATTGGTCAGCGTGTGCGCGATGCCTGCGCGATCGCCGATCGCGCGCTTCAGCGCGAGCGACTCCTCGTACGCGATGGTCGCGGCTCGGAGCTCCAGCTGATCGTCGAGCAGGCTGCCGAGATTGCTGAGCGTGCGCGCGAGGCCGGCGTTATCGTCGATCTCGCGGTAGGCCGCAATGGCTTCCTCGTCGAGCTTTCGCGCGTCGCCGATGCGGCCCGCGCCGTACGCGATGAGTGCGAGATCGTTCAGCACGTCGGCGGTCTCACGCCGCTGTCCGACCTCGCGATCCAGCGCCAGCGCGCGTTCGTAGAGGCGCGTCGCTCCGGCGACGTCTCCCTGATCGGAGATGACGTTCGCCGTGTTCTTCAGCGCCTCGGCGACGCCGCGAAGATCTCCGGCGCCGCGATACTGCGCCTCGGCCTGCCGGAAGGCGTCCAGCGCCCGGGCCAGGTCGCCGCGCTTCCACTTCGCCCAGCCGAGCGCCGAGTACGCCCTTGCCGCGACGAACGGCATGCCGAGCCCGTTCGCCTCTGCGATTGCGCTTTCGGCCATCTGCTCTTCGAGCGTCCAGTTCGATGTGCGCTGTGCCGCTTCCGCGTGCGCGAGATCGACACGGGCACGCAGCGCCGACGGCGGGTTGCGTGCGCGAAGCGCGCCGAGCGTGTTGAACGCGTCGGCGGTGTGTCCCGCCGCAATCTGCGCGTTCACGCGCTTCAATCCGTACTCGACATCGTCGGGATGCTCGCCGCACAAGGTGTCGTACGCCGCAAGTGCCTTGGCCCAGTCGTGCACCGCTTCGTGATAGCGCGCTTCGATGAGCAGGCGCGATTCGCGCGGCAGATGCTGTCCGAGCTCCGCGGCGGCGCGCGCTTCGGACGCGGCCCTCGTGTCGTAGCCGAGCGCAGCCAGGGCTTCGGCGAGCGCCGCGTGAACGAGCGGTGAATCGCTCTCTGCAGCGGCGGCGCGCTGCAGAAGCATTCGCGCGGCTTGCGCGTCGTAGACCCGAAGGTTCGCGACGCCTTCGCTGTACCAGCGGAGCGCATCGGCGGATCGCGGCAGGCCGCTGTTCGCGATGTCTGCTGCGGCCTGACGTGTCGCGCCGACAGCGGCGCGGACGCGCCGTCCCGCGCGCGCGGTGAGATCGAACAGATCGCTCACGCTGCCGCTCTCGGAGACCGCGACACTGCGCCCGGCGAGCGTGTCCTGCGCTCGTACGTCGAAGCGGATCGCGGCATCGGTCGCCGTGCCGCTGACCACGGCCGATCCGCTGACGACGTAGTCGGCGGCGAGCGCGCCGCGCAGTCGTGCGAGCGTGCCGATGGAGTAGCCGGGCGCGTTCGGCCGCGGCAGCTCGACGTTCATCGGCGCGAGATGCTCGGCGGGAATCAGCCGAATGCCGGGATCGATCGTCAACTCCGTCGCGAGCATCTCCGCGAGCGCGCGGCCGACCCATTCGTAGGCGGCGGGCGCCTCGCTCGCGACGCCGAGAACGGCAACGACCGGCGGCACGGCGGACGGGAGCGGTTCACGGGCCGGGTCCTCCCCCCGCATCCATCGCAGCGCCAGGAACGACACCAGTGCGATCAGTCCGAGCGCGAGTGCCCACACGACCAACGAGCGAACGTCGAATCTCTTTGACGCTGCTGGTGCAGCCAGCGCCTGTTCGGGCTCGGCAGCGGCGCGCGCGAGCGCGACGCCGAAATCGTGCGCCGATTGAAAGCGCGACGCCGGTACCGGCGCGAGCGCCTTGCGGATGACGTCGCTCAACATCCGCGGGACGGCCGTATCCATTGCCGAGAGGTCAGGAACGTCGGTGGTGGCGATTCGGGTGGCCAGTTCGAGCGGATCCTCTCCGGCGTACGGACGGCGGCCCATCGTCAGCTCGAACAGCACGATGCCGGCGCTGTAGATGTCGGATCGCGCGTCGATCGTCCATCCGACCAGTTGCTCCGGCGACATATAGGCCGGGGTGCCTGCCCCGTGCCGCACGAGCGACCGCCTCGTCGTCGCCGCTCCGTTGATGGTGGTCTCGGTCAGGCCGACGGCGCGAGCGATGCCGAAGTCCAGGATTTTCACCTGGCCGGATGCGGTCAGCTGAACGTTCGCCGGCTTCAAATCTCCGTGAATTACCCCCTGCGCGTGCGCGGCTTCGAGGCCGCTGGCCAGTTGCCGGCCGATCGCGAGCGCCTCGACCGGCGGAACGCGGCCCCGGGTGAGCCGCTGGGCCACGCTCTCCCCCGGCACGTGTTCCATCACGATGAACATGCGGCCGGCGTGTTCGATGACGTCGTAGACGGCGGCGATGTTGGGGTGGCTGATGCGCGCGGAGGCGCGCGCTTCGCGAAGGATCAGGCGCGTCGAGTCGGGGTCTGCATGCGTCAGGAGGACGCACTTGAGTGCGACATGGCGGTCGAGGCGTGGATCGTGGGCAAGGAACACCTGGCCCATGCCACCTTCACCGAGGAGGCCGACGATTCTGAATGGACCGACACGCTCACCGACCGGAATCAGCATCCGGGGTGGCTGATTCGGCGCCACACTCTCCATAACGCCGATCGACAACGCGCCGAACAGGCGTCCGCCGGGTCAGGGGTGTCGGAGGGACCCGGTGCTGCTCAGTGGGTCAGGCCGTAGACGATGTAGTTGACGCCGAGCTTGTAGGCTTCGTTGGTTTCGTCGAACGGACGGATCCCGCGGCCCGACCATTCCCAATACTGGGAGATGTCGGTGTTGTAGTTGACGATCATCAGCAGCCGTTTGGACGGATCGTTGTCCTCGAACAGGCCGCGGAAGATCGGCCTGCCGCTGTTGTAGGCCTGCGGGAAATCCTCGAGCGAGTTGATCTCGAAGAACGCGTGGTAGATGGGATGTGACGCGTCCATCTCCAGAAAGCGCCCCTCCGGCATGACGCGGCGCATGTTCGTCTCGAACGGTTCCCAGCCGCCGCCCGGAATGCCTCGCCATCCCGGCATCTTGAAGTCGTCGACGATGACGAACCCGCCTTTCAGGAGATACGCACGCAGCACAGCGGCTTCCTGATCGGTGAGCGTCCACCAGCCGACCTCGATGATGTACGCGACGGGATACTTGAACACGTCAGGATCGTCGAGCGTCAGCACGTTCGTTTCATCGATGTGCGGGCCGAGATAGCTCACCTCGTTCATGATCTTCATGAGGTTCCACTCGGACAGCGGAAAGCCGTGCACCCACGACGGGTGGCCGCCGGCCCAGTATCCGCCCGGCGCGGTCTCGTACTTCAGGCGCAGGAACGTGAACTGGCCGTCGTAGGGAATGTTCCTGACAGCCGACTCATCTCCGGCGCCGCCGCCGAAGAACCGCTGCGCGAATGCTGCGAGCGCGAACGACACGAGCGCTGCCGCGATGACGACGATCCGGCGCATCTCACTCCGATTTTATCCATAGGATTCACACCGCTTCTCGTATAGATTTCATCAGTCGTTTTCCGTCCCCGGAGGCAGCCATGATGCGTGTGCTCATCGCCGGCTTCGCCGCAGCGGTATTTGCGGCGCCGGCATCCACGTTCGCGCAGGCGAAGGCCAAAGCGACGAACGTTCCGGAGATTCCGTACGAGTCGGTCGCAGACTTCTTCAAGATGCCGCCGAACATCTACTTCGGCGAAGGCATCGGCGTAGCCACCAACTCGAAAGGCCACGTGTTCGTGTACACACGAAGCGGCGACACGCGGCTGTTCGAATTCGATCAGAGCGGCAACTACGTCAGGGAGATCGGTCAGGGGTTGTACGGATTCGTCTTCGCGCACGCGGTGCGCGTCGACAAGGACGACAACGTGTGGGTCGTCGACGAAGGCTCGAACATGGTGATCAAGTTCAACCCGCAGGGCCGCGTCGCGCTGACGATCGGCCGGCGTCCCGAAGCGGTCGAAGAGCTGACGAACTTCACCGGACAGGGCTCATACACCGGCGCGAACAAACCCTACTCGTTCAGCCGTCCGACCGACGTCGCGTGGGACGCGCAGGGCAACATCTTCGTCTCCGACGGCTACGGCGATTCACGCATCGCGAAGTACGACAAGAACGGGCGATTCATCAAGTCGGCCGGCACGCGCGGCAATCAGCCGGGACAGCTGAATCTGCCGCACACGCTCGCCGCCGACGCGCAGGGCAACATCTACATCGGCGATCGCAGTAACGCGCGCGTGCAGGTGTGGGACAACGATCTGAACTTCAAGGCGATCTACGACACGGTCGGGAGTCCCTGGGCGGTGTGCGTGTCGCCGGGCCCGCATCAATATCTGTTCGTGTCGAATTCGATCCCGGACAACGGCGACTCGCGGCTCGCCGCGCAGACCGGCGAGATCTACAAGATGGAGCTCGACGGAACGATCGTCGGGAAGTTCGGCAAGGCCGGCAAGGCGCTGAAGGAGTTCAGCACCGTGCACGAGATCGACTGCCGCAATCCGAACGAGCTCTTCGTGTCGGAGATCACCGACTGGCGCGTGCAGAAGATCCTTCTGAAGCCGCAGGCGACGAGCTCCGCGGCGGCGAAGAGGTGACGGCGATGCGAACGCTTGGCCTCGCACTCATACTCGGCGTCACGGTTGTCGCGCAGTCGCGGGCGCCGGAAATCTCCTACGACGCAAACGCGGACTTCCTGAAGCTGCCCGACAACATTCACCTCGGTGAAGCGGCCGGCGTCGCGACCAATTCGAAGGGACACGTCTTCGTCTACACCCGGACCGGCGCGGCGCACGCAGCGGTCGGAAGCTCGCGGACGTTCTACAAGAGTGGATCGCGGTTGTTCGAATTCGATCAGACCGGCAAGTACGTGCGCGAGATTGGCGTCGGAGTGTACGGATTCAACTTCGCGCAGGCGGTACGGATCGATCCGCAGGACAACGTCTGGGTGGTCGATCAGGGATCGAGCAACGTCATCAAGTTCGATCAGGACGGCCGCATTCAGCTCGTGCTGAGCCGCAAGCCCGAAGCCGTCTCGGTGCGGCCGGCGGCAGGGCGCGGAGGTCCGCCCGAAGGACGCGGTCAGGCGGCGGAAGGCCGGGGCACGCCTCCGCCGGGAGGCGGAACCGCGGCGCCGGGCGGCGGCGGCCAGGCGCCTGCGGCCGGCGGCGGTGGACGGCCCGGACCGCCCGGACCTCCGGGATCCGGAATCCCCGGCGACAGCTTCGTGCGCACCGCCGACGTCACGTGGGACCGCGCCGGAAATATCTACGTCGCCGACGGCGTCGCGATGGGATCGGGCAACGCGCGCGTCGCGAAGTTCGACAAGGATGGACACTTCATCAAGTCGTGGGGATCGCGCGGCAACGAGCCGGGTCAGTTCAACTCGTTGCGCGGCATCGCGCTCGATGCGCAGGGCAACGTGTACGTCGCCGACGCCGGCAACAAGCGCATCCAGGTGTTCGACGGCGACGGCAATCCAAAAACGCAGATCACGAACGTCGGCACGCCGTACGCGATGTGCATGACGAGCGGTCCGCATCAGTACTTGTACACGTCGAACTCGAACGATCCCGAGACGCTCGACAACGGCGAGATCTACAAGCTCGAGCTCGACGGGCGCATCGTCGGCAAGTTCGGCCGCGCCGGCAAGCTGCCGAAAGAGTTCGGCACGGTGAACGCGATCGACTGCCGCAACGAGAACGAGTTGTACGTCGGCGAGATCCTGACCTGGCGTGTCCAGAAGCTGACGATGAAGCGCTGAAGGAAGGAGCCTGGCCCTGGGGGGCCTGACACGGGGTGTCAGACACGGGGTGTCAGACACGGGGTGTCAGACCCCCTGCCAGGTGTTCCCTGAGGTGACTGATATGTGGCGAGTCGCGCTGATTGCACTGATTGTGGCGGCGCCGGGGGGAATTGTGCAGTCTCCGGCGGGCGCAACCGACGTCACCAACGCGGATGTCGAAGCCACGCTGAAGCGCGCGCCGGCGGCGGGCGTCATGGATCAGCAGATCCGCGTCGTCGACATCGGCAAATACAACGTCGCGGTCGGCGTCCTGCACCGCGCCGCGACCGCGAAGCAGACGGCGATCGCCCACGCGCAGGTGACGGAGGTCTACCACATCATCGACGGCTCCGGCACCTTCGTCACCGGCGGAGCGATCGTCGACGCGACGCCGGTCCCCTCCGACAGCGAAACGCACAAAGTGCTCGTCGGACCGAGCACGACGGGACCGAGCGTCCGCGGCGGTCAGAGCCGGAAAATCGGTCCCGGCGACGTCATCGTCATCCCGCCCGGTGTGCCGCACTGGTTCAGCTCGGTCGAGTCCGACATGAACTATCTCGTCGTTCGCGTCGACGCGGATCACGTGCTGCCGGCCGGTTATGTCAATCCAGCGTTGAAGCAGTAGTATGTGACCCCTCAGGGAGGATCTATGAGACGCACAAGTTTTGCGCTCATCGCGTCGCTCGCGTTCGCGGGGACGGCGTTTGCGCAGCAGTCCGTGCCGGAAATTCCGTTCGACTCGGCGCCGAACTTCCTGAAGCTGCCGGCCGACATGAACCTCGGCGAGGCTTCGGGAGTGGCGGTGAACTCGAAGGGCGAGATTGCCGTGTTCACACGCAGCAACAGCGCGAGCGGTCCGGCGTACGGCGCCACCGCGTCGCAAATCCTGCTCTTCGACAAGACCGGCAAGTTCCTCCGCGAGATCGGCAAGGGCCTCTACGCGTGGTCGTACGCGCACACGGTCCGCTTCGACAAGGATGACAATCTTTGGGCCGTCGACAAAGGCTCGGACATGATCGTGCGCATCAATCCCGAAGGACACGTGACGATGGTGTTCGGGCGCAAGAAGGAAGCCTCGGACAAGGCCGAACCGTGGGAGCGCGTCACGCCGCCGCGGCCGCCCGTTCCCGGTCAGTTCCGGCAGCCGACCGACGTCGCGTGGGACACCGAGGGCAACATCTACATCAGCGACGGCTACATCAACTCGCGCGTGGCGAAGTTCACGAAAGACGGAGAGTGGGTGACGTCGATTGGCGAGCCGGGACGCGGACCGAAGCTCGGTGAGCTGAACACGCCGCACACGATCGCGAACGACGCGAAGGGGAACATCTACGTCGGCGATCGCGGCAATCGCCGCATTCAGGTGATCGATCCGAAGACGAACCAGTTCGTGCGCGAGATCAAGATCGATGCGCCGATTCCGCCCGACGCGCATCCGTGGATGGGCGCGCAGCCGAACGCGGAGCAGGGCGCGGCTCAAGTCGGCGCGCCGTGGGCGGTTTGCGTGACGCCGCCGAACGCGTCCGGCACGCAGTATCTCTACAGCTCCGATGCGTTCCCGGGCCGCGTCTACAAGCTGACGCTCGACGGCAAAGTCGTCGGCATGCTCGGGAAATCCGGTCATCAGATGAAGCAGTTCGGATGGATCCACGAGATCGCGTGCCCGTCCGAGAACGAAATCTACGTGGCCGAACTTCTGAACTGGCGCGTCCAGAAACTGTTGCTGCATCCGCAGCAGGCGAAGACGTCTACGGCCGCGCAACACTGATCGCGCCGCTCGCCTGAAAGGCCCGCGGTACTCGTCTCCTCAACGGTTCCGTAAGGTGCACGGCGATCTCCAAGAGGTCGCCGTGCCGCAGATAGTACGGCGAGCCGCCGGAACCATTCTCGTCTCCCGACCGTCAATTACCTGTCATGGACGGACTCGTCTCCGATCTGCGCTACGCGTGCCGGCTGTTCGTCAAAAATCCGGCGTTCAGCGCGGTCGCGATTGCCGCGCTCGCCCTCGGCATCGGCGCCAACGCGGCGATCTTCTCCGTCGTCAACGGCGTCCTTCTGCAGCCGCTCCCCTACCCGAACCCCGATCGCCTCGTTCGCGTGTGCCGCGAGTTTCCGACCGGGACGGGGTGCGCGACGTCGATTCCCAAGTTCACCGCCTGGCATCGCGCGCAGGCGTTCGACGGCCTCGCCGCGTACGATTTCGCCGGACCGGGGATGAATCTCGGCGGCGGCGAACGCGCCGAGCAGGTGCGCGGCATTCACGTCAGCGCCGACTACTTCCGCGTGTTCGGCGTATCGCCGGCGCTGGGGCGAACCTTTTCTCCGGACGAAGACCGCCCGGGCGGCGCCCACGTCGTCATGCTCGCCAACGGCGTGTGGACGACGCACTACGGCGGCGATGCAGGCATTCTGGGACGGCCGATCATCGTGAACGGCGATTCGTACGTCGTCGTCGGCATCCTGCCGGCCGGATTTCGATCGGAGCCGACGGCCGACGTTTTCATACCGCTGCAGGCGGATCCTGGCAGCACGAACCAGGGACATTTCCTGTCGGTCGCCGCGCGGTTGAAGCCGGGCGTCGGAGCGGCGGCGGCGCGCGCCGAATTGAAACTGATTGGCGACGACTTCCGCCGCGCGAATCCGAAGTGGATGGACACGGTCGAGTCGATAAGCGTGACGCCGCTGCAGGAGATGAAGGTGCGCGACGTGCGTCCGGCGCTGCTGATTCTGCTCGGCGCCGTCGCACTGGTCCTGCTCATCGCGTGCGCGAACGTCGCGAATCTGCTGCTCGCGCGATCGGCGTCGAGGCAGAAGGAGATTGCCGTTCGCGCGGCAATCGGCGCCGGCCGCGGCACGATCGTTCGCCAGGTCCTCGTCGAGAGCGTGGTGCTGTCGATCGTCGGCGCGATCGTCGGGTTGGTATTCGGTGTGTGGGGCGCGCAGGCGCTGCTGGCGCTCAGTCCCGGCGATCTCCCGCGCGCGGCGGAGCTCGCGAAGGCGCCTCTCGTCGGATCCATTCTCGACTGGCGGATGATCGCGTTCACAGCGGGCGTCGGCGTCGCGACCGGCGTGCTCTTCGGTCTTGCGCCGGCACTTCATCTCACTCGTGCCGATCTCGGCGCAGTGCTGAAGGAAGGCGGCGAGCGCGGATCGACCGGCGTCCGCATCGGCCGCACGCGCGCCGCGCTCGTCATCGCAGAAATGTCGCTGTCGGTGGTACTGCTCGTCGGGGCAATGCTGCTCGTGCGCACGTTCCTCAGTCTGCGTGCCGTGAATCCGGGATTCGATCCGCAAAACGTGCTCGCGCTCGAAACCTCGCTCGCCGGCGCGAAATACTCGACGACCTCGCAGGTCGCCGCGCTCGTGCGTCAGGTGACCACGCGCGTCGACGCGCTGCCCTCCGTGCAGGCGTCGGCACTGACCATCGCGCTGCCGACATCGCAGGGTCCCGATCTCCCGTTCACGATCGAAGGACGACCGCTGAAAGGCGACAGTCCGTATCACGGCGACGAGCAGTGGCGGTTCGTGTCGGCGGAGTACTTCCGCGCGCTCGGTATCCCGATCGTGCGCGGCCGCGCCTTCACCGAACGCGACGCGGCGGGCACCGCGCCGGTCGTCGCGATCAATGCCGAGATGGCGAAGAAGTTCTGGCCAAATCAAGATCCCATCGGTCAGCAGATCACGATCGGCCGCGGCCTCGGACCGGAGTTCGAAGATCCGACGCGTCAAATCGTCGCAGTCGTCGGCGACGTGCGCGAGAACGGCCTCGATCAACCCGCGCCGCCGACGATGTACGTGCCCGCCGCGCAGCTGCCGGATGCACTGGCACGGCTCGGCACCAGCCTGGTGCCGATAACGTGGATCGTGAAGACAACGGGGAATCCGCTGCCGCTCACACCGGCCGTTCAGCGCGAGTTCGCCGCCGTCGATCCGCTGCTGGCGGTTGCGCACGTGCGCACGCTCGATCAGGTCGTCGGCGAATCAATGGCGCGGCAGAACTTCAACATGGTCCTGCTGACGATCTTTGGCGGCATCGCGCTGCTGCTCGCGGCGATCGGAATTTACGGGCTGATGTCGTACTCGGTGGAACAGGGCTCTCACGAAATCGGCGTACGGATCGCGCTCGGCGCCGCACGACGCGACATCCTGACGCTCATCGTCGGACGCGGAATGCGCCTCGCGCTCGTCGGCGTCGCTGCAGGCGCCGTCGCAGCCGCCGGACTGACGCGCGTGCTGTCAGGGATGCTGTTCGGCGTGCGGCCGATGGATCCGATGACGTACGTGCTCGTCGCCGGCGGGCTTACCGTAATCGCCTTCCTCGCCTGCTACGTTCCCGCCCGCCGCGCGATGAGAGTGGATCCGGTGGTGGCGATACGAGCGGAATAGGGCAGGACGCCCGCTCCTCACCAGATGCCGACCTGTCCCTTCACCGACTCGATCAGCTTTCCCGGGTCGTAACCGACTCCCGCCTTGAACACCGTGTCCACGTTGCGCACATCGGCGATCGTCGCGGCCGGATTGCCGGCAACGACGACGAGGTCCGCCTGTTTGCCGGCGGCGATCGATCCGATCCGCGCATCGCGTGCGAGATACTTCGCGCCGTTCAACGTTCCGATCGTGATCGCTTCGAGCGGCGTGAAGCCGGCCTCGACGAGCAACTCCAGCTGACGCTGATTCGAGTAGCCTGGCACGACGCCGCCCGAACCGGTGGGATCGGTCCCGGCGATCAGCATTCCGCCTGCGCGAGCGAAGGCGCGTTCGAGCCTCATCTCCTTTGGAAAGAGCGCCGGGTACAGCGACTGACGATTATCGGCGACGCGCTGCTGCGCGCGCTCGAAGCTCTCGCGAAGCTGCGGCGTGAGCACGTCGAGGCCTGGCGGCTGCGGACGGCCGGGTGTGACAGTCTCGAACACCGTCAGCGTCGAAGTAAGCGCCACGTGCGCGTCGATCAGCTTCTTCACGAGCGTGTTGAACGGGGCGCCGTTCTCGTCGAGCGCGGCAATCGTCTGCTGACCGCGCGCCTGGCCGGGACAGACGTCAGGCTGCTTGTCGGACACGAAATCGGTCGCCGGAAAAAATCCGTGCTCCAGGTTGTCGATGCCGAGCTCCGCCGCTTCGGCGAACGTCACCGAACAGAGATGGCCGGTAATCTTCATGCGCCGCTTGTGGCCCTCGTCAATCGCCGCCTTCAGCTCGGCGCGCGTGATCTGCATGTACGCTTTCAACGACGTCGCACCCTGACCGGCCCAATACACGACGTGTGCGCGCGCGTCTTCCGGCGTCTTCAGATCGCTCATCTGCAAAAACGCGCTCGGCCCGTTCACGTACGGCGCGGTCGCGTCGATGGACGGTCCCGGCAGCTCGCCGTTCGCGATGCGCGCCGCCAGCTTGATGTCCATGATCCCGTTCGTGTTCCCGGCCGTTCGCATCGTGGTCACGCCGCCGGCAAGGTAGAGGCGCGTGAAGCTCGCGCCGAGCTGACCATACACGCCGGGTCCGGTCGGGTAATACAGGTGCTCGTGCATCATCACGAGGCCCGGCATGACGCTCTTGCCGGTGAGATCGACGATCGTCGCGCCCTCGGGCGGTGCGACGCGTGCGGCGTCGCCGACGGCCGCAATGTTGCCGCCGCGGATGACGATCGTCTGATTCTCCCGCGGCGCGGCGCCCGTTCCGTCGATGACGCGCGCGTGCGTCATCGCGATGACCGCTCCGGCGAGCTTCACGAAGTTCTCGGGCGCGTTCGGGTTCTGCTGCGCGATCGCGCACGTTGATAAAACAATGACGACAACCACGTAGGGCGAGCCTTTCAGGCAAGCCGCACGCTCGGCCGAAACGCTACAACCGTGCGGCACGTTCATCGCACGAGCTCCGCGGCCATCGCGCCGAGATCGTCGCGGCCATGGCCTTTGGCGATCGCGTCGTCCATCCGCTCCGCGATGGCCGGGAGAACGGTCAGCGGCTGTCCGTCCGCAGCCTCGAGCATCAGGCGCAGGTCTTTACGCGCCATCGCCAGCTCGAACGATGCGGAGAAATCGGCGCGCGCCATCTTGTCGCCGCGCGCTTTGATGAACCCTCCGGGCTGAAATTTGGAAAACACGTCGAGCGCTTCGGCCGGCGACAGGCCGAGGCCCTTCGCCATCGCGAAGACGTCGGTGACGCCGGCCGTGATGACGAACAGCATCGAGTTGCCGAAGATCTTGTACGCTGCCGCCCGTCCGCCATCCTCGCCGAGGTACCAGACTTCGCCTGTCATCTTCGACAGATCGGCGTGAACGTCGTCGAAGATGCGCTGCGGGCCAGCCGCGAGCACGATGCCGACGCTCTCGCGCGCCATCTGCGGCGACATGAAAACGGGCGCGTGGAGAAAGCGAATGCCCTCAGCGGCGAAACGGCTGACCCGATCCTTGGTCCGCCGCGGCGCGGTCGTCGAATGATCGACGACGATCGTGTTCGGTGTCAGCCGTGTTTTGAATCCTCCGACGATCTCTTCAACCACCGCATCGTCGGGCAGCGTCATGTGGACGCGGCTCGCGCCGCTGACGGCGTCGGCCGGAGTTCGTGCCACTCTCGCACCGAACGACTCGAGCGCGCGCGCCTTGGACTCCGTGCGGTTCCAAACGGTGACCGTGTCACCGCGCCGGAGCATGCCTTCGACCATCGCGCTGCCAAGTAGTCCCGTGCCGATGAACGCCACGTTCGCCATCACGATACCTCCCGCCTACAATCTACTCCGGTGAGTCGATCGCACGTTCTTCCCCTTTGCGTCCTTTGTGTCCTTTGTGTTTTTGTCGTTCTTCGTGCGTCGGCACAACCCCGGGTGCTGCGCTGGGCCGGCGATCCGGAGGGCGGCGCGCCGTTCGTCGAAGCCGATCCGGCGCACCCGGAACAGATCGTCGGCCTCGACGTCGAAATCGCCGGGGTGATCGCACGAGGCCTGGGCCGCACGCCGGAGTTCCTCAACGTCACCTTCACATCGATCGATCAATCGATCGCACGGGGCGACGCCGACATCGGCCTGAGCGGCATCGAGGACACGCCGGCGCGCCGCACGACGCTCGCCGTGACGGTTCCCTATTATGAGTTCCGCGAAGTCCTCAGCGTCCGCGACGCCGATGCGGCGCGATATCGCACGCTCGCCGATCTCCGCGGCCGCCGCGTCGCGACGCTCGGCGGCACCATCGCCTTCGAGATCCTGCTGCGCGCGGAGCGCGACTTCGGCCTCACGGCGATCTCGTACGACGACGACGTGCATCCGTTTTCGGACTTGACGATCGGCCGTGTGGATGCCGTGCTGCTGGACGACGTGCTCGCGAATCGCCGGCGTGGGACGATTGCCGGTTTCACCATTCAGCCGGAAACAGTTGCGACGGCCCACTACGTCGGTGTGCTCGCGGCCACCAGCGTCCCGCTACGCGACACGATCAACGAGGTCCTGCGAGGCGCGATGCGCGATGGCACGCTCGAACGCATCCTGCGCAAATGGCGCGTCTGGAACGACGATCAGCCGAGGCTGTATGCGCGCGTGCTGGCGGGCCAGCCGATTCCACCGTACGTCGTGAGCGGCGGCCTCGACACCGGCACAAGCGTCGCGACGATGACGAGATGGGAAGCGGCGCGGCGATATCTTCCGTCTCTGCTGCGCGCGTCGGTCGTCACGATTGTTCTGTCGTGCCTGTCGATGGCGCTCGCGGTGATGATCGGCGTCGCGATCGCGACCGGCCGCGTCTACGGTCCGCGCGCGCTCCGCACCGCGCTGCTCGGCTACGTGGAGCTGATGCGCGGGACGCCCATCCTGCTGCAGTTGTTCGTGCTGTACTACGGCCTCGCAGCCGCCATCCGGCTGCCCGCGTTCGCGGCGGCGCTCCTCGGCCTGGCATTGAATTACGCGGCGTACGAAAGCGAGATCTACCGGGCGGCGCTCGAGGCGATCCCCGTCGGACAGCTCGAGGCTGCGCGCACGCTCGGTCTGAATGAACGTCAGGTGCTGACGCTTGTGCGCGCACCACAGGCGTTCCGGCTGGCGCTGGCGCCGATGACGAACGATTTCGTCGCGCTGCTGAAAGACTCATCCCTGGTGTCGGTGCTGACGGTGCTCGAGCTGACGAAGGAGACGCAGATTTTCGCGACGAATCTGGGCAGCTGGGTCATTCCCGGTTCGTTGTGCGCGGCGCTCTATCTGGCGATGTCTCTCCCGCTCGCGGCGCTCGCACGGCGGCTCGAGCTGCGATGGCGCGCACCGGCGGAATGAACGACTCGATTCTGAACGTCGAACGTGTGGAGCTGCGGCGAGGCGCGCGCAGTGTGCTTGCGGGCGTGACGTTCGCGGCGAGGCGCGGCGAGCTCGTTGCCGTGATGGGGCCGTCGGGATCCGGGAAGACGACCATCCTGCGGGCGATCGCGGGGCTCGAGACGTTTCACGCCGGGAGGATCACGATTGGCGCGGTGACGCTCGAGGGCGGCGTCGCGCTGACCGGTGACGCGGCTCGCCAACTGCGGCGCGAGGTGGGCATGGTGTTCCAGTTCCATTGCTTGTTCGAGCACCTGACCGCGCTGCAGAACATCTGCCTCGCACCGGTTCATGCGCACGGCGTCTCGCCCCACGCCGCGCGCGATCACGCACGCGATCTGCTGCGCACCTTCGGCGTCGATCATCGCGAGCACGCGCTGCCGCGCCAGCTGTCGGGCGGCGAAGCGCAGCGCGTCGCCATCGCGCGGGCGCTCGCGGTGAACCCTCCGCTGCTGCTGATGGACGAGCCGACCGCGTCGCTCGATCCGGCCCGGCGCGTCGAGCTCGGCGCGTTGTTGCAGGGACTGCTCCGTCAGGGACGAACGCTCGTCGTCGCCACCCACGACGAAGACTTCGCAAGCGAGTTCGCGACCAGGATTCTGCGCGTAAACAACGGCGTGGTCGACCTGCCGTAAGCGTTCGATTTACTGCATCGACGCGAGCTGGCGGCGCACTTTCTCGGCGCGTTTCTGCTCTTTCGAGCTGATCTTCGCCGCACGCGTGCCGTCGTGCTCGTAGTAGCGGGTGATGTCGGCGCGGAGCGCAGCCGGGACCGCGGCCTTCACATCGCTCAGCCGATGGACGAGCTCGGCGTACGTGTCGTCGGCGAGCTTGTATTCGCCGTGACTTGTCGGCTTGCCGAGGTCGAAGTTCGTGTTCGTGACATTCAGTCGGCCGCGGCCGACCTGGTCGAGCGCCGCGGCGTATCGGGCGCGCGTGTCCTTGAAGCTCTCCGCGAAGAGCGTTTCGGACTCAGGCGTCGGCGCCTTGAAGCTGAGCGGCTTCAGCGGACCGATCTTCGGCACCAGCTTGTAGATGAAGCCGATGAAGCGCGCGAACAATCCCGGCTTCCGATACGCGCCGCCGAAGTCCTTCTCGTACTGCTGCCGCGTGTACGAGTAGATGAACGCGCTCTCTTTTACGCCTGGTATCAGCCGCTCGATCTCCTCGCGTTTGTCGCGCCACGCGACTCGTGTGAGCTCCGGGATGATTTCGCTGACCGAATGGCGATAGGTCGAGATCGCGAGGTCCTCGTCGCCGAACACATCCTTCATCTCGAGGCCGTAGGTTTCGCGGAACGCCCGCTCGAGGAGCGGCTTCGCCACCTCGAACCCGATGAAGCTGTGATACGCCTCCGGCAGGTACGCGCCGGCGGCCACCTGGACGATGTCGAACGAGAATTCCACGATGATGTGGGAGGAAGGCGAATCGACGTAAGTGACGCGGTCGCCGTATTTCGCGCGCAGCTTCGGGAACATCAGCGCAACCGCCTTGTTCACCGCCTCGGGATGGCCGACGTTGTCGGCCGTGTAGTGCGCCAGCGTTCCGAGCGCGAACGCGTACTCGTCGAGGTCCTGTGCGTCGCGGATGATCGTCTCGACGAAATCGCCGGTGCGGACGTAGTGCAGCAGGTTGCTGAAGAAATGACTGCCGAACGGGTAGTACCCGAGATCCTGGACGACCGAGCCGCCGTACGCGTACGCGCGCGCGGTCTGCAGCTCCTCGCGGGTGGCGTGTGGAAACCGGCGCTGCAGCAGCGGGCGGATGGCCGGCTCCCACAACGCGTCGATATTCGCTTCGTGCGCGAGCACGGAATACGCGCGCGTCTCGCGCGGCGCCGCGATGAGCATCAGCGCGGCGAGGAGCGCCCGCGTCACCCTTTCCATCGCGCCTTCGCGCCGCGGACGTCGACGTGCACGAACGGCGGATGCGCCGACGTCCCCGGATAGAAACCGAGCCCCCCTTCGAATTTGCGGAGGTTCGGCTCGCTCGTCAACCGTTCGATTTCGTCGTACAGGTATCTCGAATCGTCGGCGTCGATCTTCCCGTCGCCGTTGAGATCCTCCATGCGGCTCGAGTCTGTCGGATCGACGTAGATGTCGGCAGCGCTGCCCCATTGATGCTGGCTGTAGAGCACATCGCCGATCGCGTGGTTGTAGTACGGCGTGCGGTACGCGCTCATCACGTGCAGCGTGTCGACGTGGAACCCGAGCGCGTTCACGCGCTCGAGAATCGCCTCGAGCTTCAGCGGCAGCCGTTCCTTGACGATGACGTATTTCGGATATTTGTCCGACGTGTCTTCCTTGCACAGGAACTGCTTCAGCGTGAAGTGCGGCGACAGCTTCGTGTCGCGATTCTCTTTCGTCACTTCGACGAATCCGGCCGGCGGCAGATAGATCGGATTCCCTTTGAGCGGCTTCGCGGGGTATTCGCCGATCCGGTACCCGTTCAACAGTCCGTTCCTCACGTTCGACGCGGGGACCATCACGAACGCGTGCACCGTCATCGCGTCCTTCTTCGCGGGACCGTCGACGCGCAGCGTGCTGAGTCGCGGCGTCCCGGGCGCGTCCCACTTCCACTTCCGCGCCGCCGTCTGAACGAGGACGCCCTGATCGGTCGTGATGGTGTAATCGCCCGCAGGGCCGCCGACGGCCTCGAGCGTCACCGATTCGCCGGGCATGACGAACATCGCGACGTCGCGGTAGGCCGAGGTTTCTCCTTTGAACGCGAGCGCGAAATCGACCGCCTTCGTGTCGAACCTGTCGGCCGCGCGGCCGGGTGCCCCTGCGAGCGATGCGATGACGGCGGCCAGCAGGGAGATCCTGATCATTGATCCGCGGTGCGATGACGGCGGTCGTACCCGTACACGTCCTTTCGCACCTGAAGCCTGCCGTTCTCGTCCCACGCGGTGAAGTACACGAGATAGATCGGCAGCGGCCGCTTCAACGCGACCGCCTGCTCGGTGCCGCTGCTCATCGCGGCGGTGATCTTCTCCTCCGTCCATTCGGGTTGGTCGCCGAGCACGTACTTCGCGAGCGCGAGCGGCTGGTCGAGACGCACGCACCCGTGGCTGAAATCGCGCTCGACGCGGGTGAACAGCGCGTCGGCGGGCGTGTCGTGCAGGTACACGTTGTAGTGGTTCGGAAACAGGAACTTCACGAGGCCGAGCGAGTTGCCCTTGCCGGGACGCTGGCGGTAGTGGCCCGAGTCGTCGATCTCGATGTTCTCGCGCTCGAGATACGACGGGTCCTTGTCCGCCTTGGGCGCGATCTCCTTTTCGACGATGTCGCGCGGGATGTTCCAGTACGGACTGAAGACGATCGTCGTCATGCGATCGGCGAGCACGGGCGTGGGGCTGTCTTTCTTCCCCGTCACCACTTTCATGTCGAGCACGCTCTTGCCGTCTTCGATGACGTCGAGGCGGAACGCCGGGATGTTGACGATGATGTACCGGGACCCGAGATCGTCCGGCAGCCAGCGCCAGCGATCCATGTTGATCGCGATGAGGTCAATCGCCTCGGGCGTCGTCAACGCGACGTCCTTGCCTTCGCCGGCGGCGACGACGGCGGATAATCCATTCGGCGGCAGCGCGCGGTATTTCGCGAGCTGGTGCTTCAATCCCTGATATTGCGGCGCCTGCGGCGCGAGATGCCGCAGCGAATCCTCGATGCGGTTCGCATCGAGCGCCTGTGCGAGCGCGCCGTGGAGATCCACGTCGCGCGCGGCCGCATGCCATTGCGGATCGGTGTCTTCGGGATCGATCGTGCCGTGCGCGAGATCCCCCGCGTAGCGCATGTACGCGAAGGTGAATCGCAGGTCGGCGTCGGCGGCATGCGACGGATCGAACGATTCCCGCATGCGCGTCAGCTCGTCGATCCCGTAATCGCCCGGAACGAGCCCGTCCTGATCCGCGGCGCGGACCGCTTTGATCAGGCTGTCGAGCGCCGCGCGCGGGCGGCTGCCGTCGCTCCACACGAGGGAATAGTCGTTCTGCTTGTAGAACCTGCGCGTCTCCTGCCACATGTGCGTGTCGCGATCGCCGGTCACATACGGCGGCCGCGTCTTTCGTTCGACCGCGGCGCGCAGCGTGTCGCGCGCGGCGGCGACTCGCGCCTGCTCGCGCTTCGAGGGGCCGCACGCGGCGATGGCAAGACCACAGATGAGCGTTCCAATCGCGATAAGGATGCGCTGACGCACGGGCACAGTGATCACGCCGAGGTTGACTGCAAAGGGAATGCCTCTCCCGGATGATTGCGGATTGAGGATTGCGGAATGCGGATTGATCGTTGATTGAGGATTGGGGAAATGCGGATTGATTGGTGATCCAATAAATCTGCGATCCGCAATAAATCCGCAACCCGCAATAAATCCGCAATCCGCACGCGATCCGCAATAAATCCGCGATCCGCAATAAATCCGCGATCCGCAATAAATCCGCGATCCGCAATAAATCCGCAATCCGCAATAAATCCGCAATCCGCAATCCTCAATCCGCAATGGTCTCGGTCGGCTCGCTTCGCAGTTCGACGGTCAGGTGATTGCCGACGAACGCGTCGTACGTCCAGCCGCCGATGACACCGCCGATGCACGGCGCGACGATGGGCACCCACCACCACGCGTTCCCCGCGCGGAACACGTCCGTGCCCCAGCCGGCCACGGCGGTGAACAGCCGCGGACCGAAATCGCGCGCGGGATTGATGGCGTAGCCGGAATTGAATCCGTACGTGGCGCCGATCAGCAGCACGAGCAGTCCGACGACGACCGGCGCGAGGCCCGCGGGCGCAGGCGAGTTCCGCTGATCGGTGATGCCGAAGATGACGCCGACGAGCAGCGCCGTTCCGACCACCTGATCGACGAACCCTCCAGGAAAGACGCTGAGAAACGGCTGCGGGTATGTGGCCCAGATACCCGCCGTCGCCTGCGCACCGGTCACCTGACGAACGCCGCCGTCGAATGCGGTCAGCGCTTCGTGATACGTCGCATACACGATGGCAGATGCCACGAAGGCGCCCGCGAGCTGCGCGAGCGAGTACGGCAGCACTTTGTTCCACGGAAACCGGCGATGCACCGCGAGCGCCAGCGTCACCGCGGGATTCAAATGCGCGCCCGTCACCCCTGCCGCGACATAACATCCCATCGTCACGGCCAGACCCCAGGCGATGTTGATCGACAGATAGGTACCCGCGGTCTGTCTGCTCAACACCACCTGCGCGACCACACCGACGCCGAACACGATGAGAATGAACGTGCCGAGGAACTCCGCCGCGAACTCACGCAGAAGATGTCGTGACATGGCCGACATTGTATAGTGACGCGCCATGTACATCCTCGCGCTCGACCAGGGCACGACCAGCTCGCGCGCCATCGTGTTCGACGAGGGCGGCGCGATTCGCGGCATCGCGCAAAAGGAGTTCACGCAGATCTTTCCGCACGCCGGCTGGGTGGAGCACGACCCGCGCGAGATCTGGGCGTCGCAGATCGGCGTGGCGGTCGAAGCGCTCGGACGCGCGCAGCTCCGGCCGGGCGACATCGCAGCGATCGGCATCACGAATCAGCGGGAGACGACGATCGTGTGGGACCGCGAGACGGGCGAACCAATCCACAACGCAATCGTCTGGCAGGACCGGCGCACCGCGGACTACTGCCAGGCGCTGAAACGGGAAGGGCTCGGCGGCACGATTCAGGAGAAGACCGGCCTCCTCATCGACGCGTACTTTTCGGCGAGCAAAATCCGCTGGCTCCTGGACAACGTTCGCGGCGCGCGCGCCCGCGCAGCCGCCGGCAAGCTCGCGTTCGGCACCGTCGACACGTGGCTCACGTGGAAGCTGACCGACGGCGCGTGTCACGTCACAGATGTCACCAACGCGTCACGAACGATGCTGTTCAACATCCACACCCTCAAATGGGACGACGATCTGCTGCGCGTGTTCGACGTGCCGGCGAGCATGCTCCCGGCTGTTCGATCGTCGAGCGAAGTCTACAGCGAGGTGGCGACACCGCTCGGGATGGAGCGGCGGCCGATCGCCGGCATCGCCGGCGATCAGCAGGCGGCGCTCTTCGGTCAGATGTGTCTGAAGCCCGGCATGTCGAAGAACACGTACGGAACCGGCTGTTTCCTGCTGCAGAACGTCGGCACGACGGCGACGCGATCGCACAATCAGCTCGTGACGACCGTCGCGTGGCAGGTCGGCGGTCGCACCGAGTACGCGCTCGAAGGCAGCGTGTTCATCGGCGGCGCCGTGGTGCAGTGGATTCGCGACGGCCTCGGCTTCGTGCGTACTGCCGCCGACATCGAACCGCTCGCCATGTCGGTCCCGGACAACGGCGGCGTCTATCTCGTGCCGGCATTCGCGGGTCTCGGCGCGCCCCATTGGGATCCGTACGCGCGCGGAACCATCGTCGGTATCACGCGCGGCACGACGGCAGGTCATATCGCTCGCGCCGCGCTCGAGAGCATCGCGTACCAAGTGGCCGACCTGCTCGACGCGATGGCAGCCGACGCTGGCATCACCCTCACCGAGTTGCGCGTCGACGGCGGCGCGGCCGTCAACGATACCCTGATGCAGTTTCAGGCCGACGTGCTCGGCGTGCCGGTCGTCCGCCCGCTCGTCACCGAGACCACCGCTCTCGGCGCGGCGTACCTCGCCGGTCTCGCTGTCGGGTTCTGGAAGTCGATGGACGCGATCACCGGTCAGTGGCGCGTCGATCGCCGGTTCGAGCCGAGCATGCCGCGCGACCGCGCGCGCGATCTGCGCGCGCACTGGACGGCAGCGACCGAGCGGGCGAAGAGCTGGGCGGTCTAGCTCGGAATTGTCGGGGAGGATCGGTTAATCGGACGTGTTTCGCGAACCCCGGCGACTGCGATCGGCCGCTTCCGCGCGCTTCGTTTGCGCGCCGGCGGGCTCGGCGTACCCGGCGATGACGAGCAGCGACGCCAGGCGCGGCGGAACATCGTAAGTGTTACCGACACGAAAGTGCTTCAGGTCGAATTCGTCGAATTCGCCCGGCCCGGGTTCCGCGATGATGCGGATGCGCAGCGTCGCCGTGTGAAATTCGTGATCGGTCACAATCGTGCTCTCGACGAGAGCGTCGAACCGCCACACCTGGATTGACGAGTTAAACGCTAGGGAAAAGCAAGATGATTGCCGCTGCACAAACAATCGAAAATTCTCCCAAACGGCGGAATTTCCCACGATTCGCTGTCTCGATTGCATGCATGAGCGCCGCGCTCGTAACGGCGTTTGCGTCACCACGAGTCCTTCTCCGC
>Ga0075435_100000538_pt1 | contig 23197 bp, 17 predicted proteins | sample RhiMethybrSRZTD4_FD_75302 | JGI IMG/M metagenome (GOLD analysis project Ga0075435, IMG submission 75302) | Populus rhizosphere microbial communities from Tennessee, USA - Rhizosphere MetaG P. TD hybrid SRZTD4 | ecosystem: Host-associated > Plants > Roots > Rhizosphere > Soil | place: USA...
GAGAACGAAGAACCGCAGAACCAGAACCCTTAGAACGCCGAACGCCGAACGCCGAACGCCGATGCGCCGTGATATCAGAATTGGAATCGTACTGCGAACTCCGCCTGCCGCGACGGCGCGTTGATATTCGGGAGCAGCTGGTTTACCTGCCCGAACGTCGCCGACCCCGGGTTCGAGATCGGCGTGTTGAAGTTGGCGCGGTTGGCGACGTTGAACAGCTGGGCGATCAACTCGACGCGGTGATCCTGGATCCTGAAGAACTTCGAGAAACGGACGTCGAGGTTGGCGAAGCCGGAGCAGTTCACGCTGTCGACTGCGGCAAGGCCGCGCCCGGCGCGGAACACGTTGATCGCGTCGAGGTTGAGATCGCGGCAGCCGCTGCGATAGCCGACGCCGCGGGGTGTGTCGTTGGTGTAGCCGTCGTTGTTGATATCGAGCGTCGTCGCCGGGTTGAACGGCAGGCTCGAGCGAAGATCGAGGATTGCCGACACCTGCGCGTCGTAAGGCAGCGAGACGATGCCGCTGGTGACCAGGCGGTGGCGGCGGTCGGCCAGGCCGACGCTGTCGATGCGCGTGAAGCCGTAGACGTCGGCGACTGCGTTGCGCAGCGCACTGTCCTCGGCTTTCGCGAGCGTGTAGGACACCAGGGCCTGGAAGCGGTGGCTCATCCGCTTGTCGAGCTTCAGCAGCAGCGCCTTGTAGGTGTTGTTCGACGTCGGTTCGCCGTCAGTGACGCGCGCGAACTGCGGATACGGCCGCACCCGCGTCGTCTGGTCGGGAAGGTTGATGTCGATGTCGTCGCGATCCGAATAGCGCCTTACGGCGGTGATATCGGCGGTCAGCGCGAAGTCGGCCGTCAGCTGCCTGGTCAGGCCGGCGGCGAACTGGTGCGCGTAGGGATTGACGAGCGTATTGGAGTAGACGGTGATGTTCGGCGGCGCCGTCGAGATGAAGGCGTCGCGCGACTGTCCCTGCAGCGGATCGGGATACGACGGGTTGGAGATGATGATCGTGCGCGCCTGCGGCCAGGTCAGCTCGCCGAAGTTCTGCAGCGTGCGCATGTTGTCGTAGAACATCCCATAGCCGGCGTGAACGTTCATCTTGCCGTCGTTGGCCGGATCCCACGCGAAGCCGGCACGCGGTCCGAAGTTGTTGCGGTCGCCGCGCGTGCTCGTGTCGATGAACGGCACGGCGATCGGGTACTGCGCGAACTGCGATCCGAGGACGTCGCTGATCTTCCCGAGCAGGCCCGTGATGTCCTCGTTGAACGATCCGATCTGACGGTCGTAGCGCAGCCCGACGTTGATCGTCAGGCCCGCCGCCACCTGCCAGTCGTCCTGGATGTAGCCGGCGACGGTTTTAGTTGGAATGTTTGCGTAGGTGGGCAGATCCTGCCGATACTGCGTCGGCCACGTCGTGCGATCGTTCGGATCGTACGGCTTGTCCTTCGGCATCGTCCACACGCCGGAGTAATTGTTGGTGTTGTCGCCGGCAAACGGAATGTAGCTGTAGTCGAACCCGATCTTCCACTGGTGGCGTCCGCCCCAGCGTTCCATCAAGTACGAAAAGTCGTCCTTGAACTGCCAGCGCTTCTCCGGTCCCATCTGGCTGTTACAGCCACCGATCTGCAGCGACGGGTAATTGAAGCGCGGCGTGCACTGGCCGAGACGCGCCTGCGAGAAATCGCCGGCCGCGAACTCGGCGCCGGTGTTGGGCAGCTCGACTTCGTACTTCGAAAAGGCGAACTGGAATCGCGCGTCGTTGATCGCGCGCGAGTTGGCAATCCAGGTGTGGCCGAGCACCGCGGAATCGCGCGGCACGGCGAAGTCGAAGTTCGCCGATGGCGTCGTGATGCCGCCGGTGTTGATGATTGGCCGATACTCGTCCTCCTGCGCGAGGCGGAAGAAGATCGACTGCGCCTGGCTCACCTCATGATCGAGCTTCGCGGTGTAGGTCCAGCGGCGCTGCTCGCTCGGATACGTGCCGTCGTACTGCGGCCAGACGTTGCCGGTGTTCACGGTCAGGAACTGGTTTTCACGGGTGCCTTCGTAGGCAAGGAAGAAGTGGGTCTTGTCTTTCACGATCGGCCCGCCAACCGTGCCGCCGTACTGGAAGCGGCGATAGTCCGGCTTCGTTGTCTGGAAGAACTCGGTCGCCGTCAGCGACGCGTCGCGGAAGAAGAGCAGGCCCGAGCCCCGCAACTGGTTGGTGCCCGACTTGGTCACGACGGTGACGAGGCCGCCGGTGGCGAGGCCGTATTCCGCCTTGTAGGTCGACGTCGAGACCTTGAATTCCTGAATCGAGTCCATCGCAAAGTTCTGCCGCGGCTCGCCCATCTCGGCCCAGGTGTTGTTGACGCCGTCGACGAGGAAGCCGTTCGAGTACTCGCGCGTGCCAGCGCCGACGTTGACGTTGCCGCGGTAGAAGAAGCCGCGGATGTTGTCCTGCGAAGTTCCTGGCGTCAGCATCGCGAGGTCGATCCAGCGGCGCGACGCGACCGGCAGATCCTGGATCTGCTGCGTGGAGACTGCGGTCGACACGTCGGAGCGGGTGACGTCGACAATCGGCGATTCGCCGGTGACAGTCACCGTTTCGGACAACGTCGCCGGCTTGAGCGCGAAGTTGAGCAGCGCGGTCTGGTCGATCACCAGCACGATATCCGGGCGCGTTTCGGTGCCGAAGCCGCTCAACTCGGTGGCCACCGAGTAGTGGCCCGGCGGTAGAGAGACCAGGCGATATTCACCCGTAGCATCGGACACGGCGACACGGGTCAGGCCGGTGTCGACGTTACGGGCCGTCACGGTCGCTCCCGGGATCACCGCGCCGCTCTGATCCTTGACTGTCCCGGAGATCTGCGCGTTCTGTGCGAAAGCTGCAGGTGCCATTGCGAACGACGCACCGAGGGTCAGGAAACCAACGAGCCATTGACGCATTATCAAGCCTCCACAATGCGGACGCGGACTGCGGAACGCGGCCTAGCGTGACACGAATTCCAAATTCTAAATTCCAAATCCCTAATTCTTTCCGCCGGTCGTCAATGTTGTGCGCAGCGGGGGGGCTTGCCGGGCATCACCGGCCGGATCCGGACGGTGGTCAGCGCCACCGCCTCGCGCGCGGCGTCTTCTTCGATGCGTTGAACGGCGTGCTGTCGGTCGCGAAGATATTTGACGTTGGCCATCAGATACGAGAAGCCGGCCCTGGCGACCAGGTTCAGCAACTCGCCCTGCGCCGTCTCGTCCGGCGCTTCGGTGCCGCCGCTGAAGAAGGTGACCTGCGGCCAGGCGTTCATCGAGAACCGGCCAGTGCCGCCGCCCGACTCGCCGGCAGGGTTGCCGCCGCGACCGACGCCGAAGCGGCGGCTGCCGCTCGGTTCCCCGATCTCGGCGTCGCTGTAGAAGATCGCCGTGTCCTTGTAGATCTTCTGGTTGAAGACGTACGGGCCGAAGCCGTAGGCCCACTTCCGGTAGCGCGCCCGGGCCCGCAAATCCATCGTCCCGACGTCGGCGTTTGCGTTGATCTCGCGCACGATCGCCTAGCGCAGCGCCGTTGTGGCGTCAGCGCCCCGTTGGTGTCGCGCGTCAGGCGGGCCGACCAGGGCCGTTAGCGTTTGCGCCTGACGAGCGTCGGCATGAAGGTGCGGCGGTGCGGCGGGCAGGGCGAAGACCGAGAGAAGGATCGCGATAAGAAGGACGCGGCTCTGCACTTGCCGCGCATCTTACGCCGTACAAAACAAAAGGGCACCGCGTTATTGCGATGCCCCCCTGCTTCACTGGTCTGGCTCCCCCAGCATTCACGGCGCCCTGCCGTAATCAGACCAGCGACCTGCCCCACTAAAAGGCAAGCGACGTACCGATTATGTTTTCGAGGAAAACGGCGCGAACGCGATGAGCGGTAAACGATCGCGCGTACGACTCTGTCAGTGGTATTACAAATTCGTTGCGCTGACGCTCCGGACAAACATCGGAAGCCGGTCGCCGGCTTCGGCGAGCGTCGGTTGGTGCTGGTCGCGGACCGAAAGCAGTGGATCGTGTACCGGCCACGGAATCGCGAGCGCCGGATCGTTCCATGCGATCCCGAGCTCACCCTGCGGGTCGTACAGGTCCGTGCACTTGTATTCGATTTGTGCGATCGGCGAGACGACGCAGAACCCGTGCGCGAACCCCGGGGGGATGTAGCACTGGCGGAAGTTGTCGGCGCTGAGCGTGACCGCCACCCACCGGGCGAAGGTCGGAGATCCGCGGCGCACGTCGACCGCCACGTCGTAGACCTCGCCTTCGATGACCCGCACGAGCTTTCCTTGCGGGCGCCGCAGTTGAAGGTGCAGGCCGCGCAAGGTCCCGCCGGCGGAGCGCGAGTGGTTGTCCTGGACGAACGGACCGACGATTCCGTAGGACCCATACTTCTCGGAGTGGTAGGTCTCGACGAAGAATCCGCGCGGATCACTGTGCACGTCGGGCTCGATGATCAGCACGCCCTGAAGCTCGGTTTCGACGACGCGCACGTCAGATCTCGTGCTCGACGATCCGGAGCAGATACTCGCCGTAGGTGCTGGGCCCCATACCGCGGGCGAGACGCGTGAGATCGTCAGCGGTGATGTACCCCATGCGGTACGCGATCTCTTCGAGGCACGCGACCATCAGCCCCTGGCGCTCCTCGATCGCATGAATGAAGTTGGACGCTTGGTTCAGCGCGTCGTGCGTCCCGGTGTCCAGCCACGCGATGCCGCGGCCGAGCTTCTCGACGTGCAGCTGACCGCGGTCGAGATAGGTGCGGTTGACGTCGGTGATCTCGAGCTCGCCGCGCGCGGACGGCCTTAGCGCCGTCGCTATGTCGACCACGCGGTTGTCGTAGAAGTAGAGACCGGTTACCGCGTACGAGGACTTCGGCGTCTTCGGCTTCTCTTCCAGGCTCGTCGGCTGGCCGGCGGCGTCGAACCCGACGACGCCGTACCGCTCGGGATCGCGGACCTGATATCCAAACACCGTGGCGCCGGTCTCGCGGGCCGCGGCGCTGCGCAGATAGTCGGTCAGATGCGCGCCGTAGAAAATGTTGTCGCCGAGCGCGAGCGCGACACGATCACGACCCACGAATTCGCGGCCGATGATGAACGCTTGCGCCAGGCCGTCCGGGCTCGGCTGGACGGCGTAGTCGATCTGCATGCCGATCTCGGTGCCGTCGCCGAGCAGGCGCCGAAAGCCTTCTTGATCGTACGGGGTGGTGATGACGAGCACCTGGCGAATCCCCGACAGCATCAGCGTCGACAGCGGGTAGTACACCATCGGCTTGTTGTAGACGGGAACCAACTGCTTGCTGACCGCGCGCGTCAGCGGATGCAGGCGCGATCCCGACCCGCCGGCGAGGATGATCCCCTTCAACATGCCGTGCCGCCACGAAAACACGAAGACACGAAGACAAATATATGGTTTTCTTCTTCGTGTCTTCGTGCTTTCGTGACGGATCGCATCAGCCGAGTCCGAGCCGCTGTCTATCGTAGCGGCCGGCCTGCACCTCGTCGCACCAGTCACGGTGCTCCAGGTACCACGCCGCGGTTTGCGCGAGGCCGTCTTCGAACCGATGGCGCGGCGACCAGCCGAGTTCGCGGCGGATCTTCGTCGCGTCGATCGCGTACCGGCGATCGTGGCCCGGTCGATCGGGCACGAACGTTTTCAACTCGTGATAGCTGCGTCCGGCGAGCGCCGGGTTCGTCGACGCAGGCCGCAGGCGCTCGAGCGCGTCGCACAGCCGATCGACGATCTCCAGGTTCGTCCGCTCGTTTCCCCCGCCGATATTGTATTTCTCGCCGACGCGTCCGTCTGCCAGCACCTGCATGACGCCGGCGCAGTGATCCTCGACGTGCAGCCAGTCGCGCACGTTGCCGCCGTCGCCGTAGATCGGCAGCGGTTTGCCGTCGACCGCGTTCAGAATCATCAACGGGATCAGTTTTTCGGGGAACTGGTAGGGACCGTAGTTGTTCGAGCAGTTCGTAACCAGGACCGGCATCGCGAACGTGTGGCCGTAGGCGCGAACGAGATGGTCCGCGGACGCTTTGCTGGCCGCGTAGGGCGAGTTCGGCGCATACGGCGTCTCCTCGCTGAACTGCCCGCTCGGGCCCAGTGTTCCGTAGACCTCGTCGGTTGACACGTGCAAGAAGCGGAACCGGTCGCGCGCCGCCGCGTCAGCGGCGCCCAGGTACGCCCGCGCGGTCTCGAGCAGCACGAACGTGCCGACGATGTTGGTATCGATGAACGGCCGCGGGCCGTCGATGGAACGATCGACGTGCGTTTCGGCCGCAAGATTGAGAATCGCCTGCGGCCGATGCTCGCTGAACACAAGCGTCATCGCCTCACGATCGCCAATGTCTGCCTGAACGAAACTGACGCGCCTGTCCTTCAACGGCTGCTCGAGGTTGAGCAGGCTACCCGCGTACGTCAGCTTGTCGACGACAACAATGCGATCGGACGTGTGAGCGAGCGCCCAGCGAACGAGATTGCACCCGATGAAACCGGCTCCGCCCGTTATCAGGAGGCTGCGCATTGAAAAGTTAGAAGTTGGAAGTTGGAAGTTAGAAGTACGGACTCTCGGGCGATCTCGGCATCTGGTGGTCCCCGTCAGGAGAGCTCAAACGTGGGTAAGCAGCCGGGGACCACCAGATGCTGAGCCCCTCCGAGAGCCCGTACTTCTCACTTCTCACTTCTCACTTCTCACTTGACACGCGCTCAGCGTCAGACCGCGGCGCCTTCTGGATACTGCAACGCGAGGCGCAGTTCCTTGGCCAGCGCGTCGACGGTGCTGCCGGTGCGCTTCCAGGCGCCTTCGGTCTCGAAGCGCAGATCGCCGATGCGGCGGCCCCACGGCGCAATGACGCGACCGATGGCGCGGAAATCCGAGCGGTCGGCGTGTTCCTGATCGAGGCGACGGACGACGTCGGGCGCGACGCGGATGAAGGCGCGCAGCGCCGACGCCGAGCGGATGCTGTACTTGCGGCCGTTCCAGGCGCCGCCGAAGACGAGCGCGATCTGCTTGAAGTAGTTGACGAAGAACTTCCTGGCTTCTTCGTGCACGTCGCCGGAGCGCCGCCCCGAGAACACCCCATCGTCGCCGAACAGCTTCTTGAGCTCCTGCGCGAGCGGCGCCTGCGCGACGCGGCCGCGGCCGACGCCGAGCAGCTTGATCTCGTCGTAGAGCGGCGAGTCCTCGCGATCGTTGAGCGCGCGCACGATGTCATGGCCGGTGGCGAGCGCTTCGTCGCGATACAGCTGACGGCCGGAGAGGCTGACGAGGTGCGACGCGTTCAACCGCGTGTGCTTGGCGTTGATCGTGACGAACATCTGCACGACGTGATCTTCAGGCAGGCGGTCGAAGATGATCGCCGGCACGGCGAAGTCCTCGTCGCGAAAGCGCTCGATGTCGGCATGAAGGGCGAGCAGGCGATGCTGGCCGTCGATCGCGCGCAGGATGCCTTCGCGCTCCGGCACTTTCAGGATGCCGACCCGCGCGTCGCCGTCGGCGGCCTGGAACGACAGTTTTTCGTCACACGAAATGATCACGGCGCCGGGAATCGACGGCAGATCGCGCGCCTGGCGGCACTGTTCGTAGTACTGAACCAGCTCGTCGATTTTTTTGCGGATGATCTGCCGCTGGTAGGCCTTGTCGCTCGATGCGATGCGCCGTTCCAGGAAATCCCAGTTCACTTTGGAGGGCGCCGTGCCGGGTTTCTGCTTGGTGCCGCGAACCGGGGTCTGCGCGTTGTCGCCGTAGCTCAGGACTTCAAATCTTACGAGTTTGTCGATGTCACTGGCCGTGAGCGAAGCTTGGTAGAATTGCACCCCGAATTGCTGCATCCGGATCGCGGCGACATTGATCATAGTGTTGAGTCCCGAACGCCTCTGAAAATATCACGATAATAAGGAGTTCTGTCATGCCGACCCGGAGGCGTCCTGCACGTCTTTTTGCGGGTTTCTGTACGGTACTTCTCGCGGTCGGCAGCGCTGCCCTCTCGCAATCCACTGAAAATAAACAAGTTACTTCGCAAGTCGTCGCCTCAGACGACTCCGACTTCGCCCGTGCCGTGAAGGAATGGACGACCCGGCCGGAGTTCAGCAGTCCACTTGTAGACCATCTGCCCAAAGCCCACGGAATCCCCTCGCCGAAAGACGTGCTCGGCCATCACATCGGCGAGCCCAAGAAACTGACCTATTACGCGGACATCCTCAAGTACTACCGCGCGCTCGCCGCGGCCACGCCACGGGTCAAGGTGCTGCCGATCGGCACCAGCAACGAAGGCCGGGAACTCGTCGTGGTGTTCGTAGGCGCCGACGAATCAATCGAGAACCTCGAAACCTACCGCGGCTACCTCGCGCAGCTCGCCGATCCGCGTAAGCTCGCCGACGCCCAGGCCAGGGACATCGTCGCGAAAGCGAAACCGATCTATCACCTGTCCGGCGGCTTGCACAGCGGCGAGGTCGGACCGTCAGAAATGCTGATGGAGCTCGCGTATCGCGTCGCCGTCGAGGACTCGCCGCTGGTGAAACAGATCCGCGACAACGTGATCGTCTCGATCACGCCGGTTGCCGATCCCGACGGCCGCGACCGCAACGTCGATTGGTACTACAAGTACGGGATCAACGAGACCGAGGGCAGGACGACGGGCGCCGGCGTTCCGTACTGGGGCAAGTACGTCTTTCACGACGACAACCGCGACATCAACTATTCGCAGGTGGAAATGCGCGCGCTGCTCGACTGGTATCTGCAGTGGCACCCGCCGATCATGCACGACCTGCATCAGTCGCAGACGCTGCTCTACACGTTCAGCGGCCAGGCGCCGCAGAATCCGAATCTCGATCCGATCCTGTACGCCGAGCTGCCGATGATGGCGAACTTCGAGATGGCGCAGCTGACGAAATACGGCATGCCGGGCGTGTGGACGCACGGCTACGTCGACATGTGGTCGCCCGGCTATCTCGCGTTCATGTCGTCGAACCACAACGGCATGATCCGGATGTACGAGATCCAGGGGTTCAGCGGCGCGAACACGCAGAAGCTGCGGCTCGGGAATCCGAACGCGCCGGGCGGTCGCGGCACCGGCGCGCAGCCGGACGCGGCGGCGATCACCGCCGGGCGCAGCAACCAGGCGCAGCGTGAGTGGTATCGGCCGTGGCCGGCCACCGGCGAGTTCGACTGGTCGCTGCGAAACAATACCAACTACGGCGAGACTGGCGTGCTGACGGCGCTGCAGTACACGTCGCAGTTCCCGAAAGTGATCCTCGAGAACTTCTACGTCAAGTCGCGCAACTCGATTGAAACCGGGCGGCGCGAAGCAGTTGCCGGATATGTAATCCCCGCCGGCCAGCGCGATCAGACGCGCGTTGCGGTGCTCGTCAACATGCTCCGCATGCAGGGGATCGAAGTCGGCAAGGCGACCGCCGACTTGAAGCTGAAGGAAGGCAGCTTCGCGGCCGGCTCCTACGTCGTCAAGCGCGACCAGCCGTACGCCCGGCTCGCAAAGATCCTGCTCGAGAAGCAGGTCTATCCCGACGCGACCACGCGCACCTATGACGATGCGTCGTGGACGATGGGGTTGATGACGCAGACAGACGTCAAGGAAATCGCCGACAAGGCGATTCTCGACGCCGCGGTCGAACCAGTCGCCGAGGTCAGGCTGACGGGCAGCGTGACCGGCAGCGGCTCGCTGTTTGCGGTTGCGCACACCGGTTCGAACAACATGATCACGCTGCGCGCGCGGCTGAAGGACGTGAAGGTCCAGGCAGCGGAGAAGGAGTTCAAGCAGGGCGACGCAACGTTTCCGGCCGGCTCGTTCGCCGTCAGCGGCGATGCCGCGCGGGTGCGGTCGGCGATCGAGCCGCTGGGGCTGACGGCCGTCGCGCTGCCGCGGCCGCCAGGAGTGCCGATGCACGACGTCAACCTGCCGCGGCTCGCGGTCTACTCGACATGGAGCGGCACGCAGGACGTCGGCTGGGTGCGCTACGCGTTCGACAAGTTCGAGATCGCCTACGATCTGATCTACAAGGAACAGGTTCGCCGCGGCGATCTGAAGTCGAGATACGACGTGATCGTCGTCCCCCACCAGGTGGGCACGGCGAAGCGGCTGGTGTTCGACATCGACTCGCGCGGGACGCCGATCGCCTACAAGAAGAGCGACCAGTTCAAGTACCTCGGCATGTACGGTGAGTCCGACGACATCACGGGCGGGATGGGGCTCGAGGGCGTCGCCGAGTTCGACAAGTTCGTGAAGGCGGGCGGTGTCCTGGTGACGCTCGGCGCGTCGAGTTTCCTGCCGGCGGAATTCGGCCTCACGCCGAAGGTCGACGCAGCGCGGACGTCGGCGCAGTTCTATTCACCAGGCGCCATCATCGATGCCGAGATTCTGCAGCCGGACAGTCCGATCTTCTACGGCTACGACCGCAAGATGATCCCGGCGCGCTGGGCCAACGGACCACTGCTGACGATTCAGACCGGCGCCAACCCGTTCACCGACAACCCGCCGCCCGGCCCGCCGCCGACGCCGCAGAGCGTGCTGATGCGCTATCCCGGCGGCGACGACCACGTGCTGAGTGGCCTGATGCGCGGCGCCAATGAGATTCGCAATCGGCCGGCGATCGTCGACCAGGCATCGGGCAAGGGCCGGGTGATTCTCTTTGCGGGTAACCCGTGCTATCGCTGGCAGAACTTCGGCGAGTTCAACCTGCTCTTCAACACGATTCTGAACTGGGACGACATCGGCACCGCTGCCGCGGCCACGACGACGACTGCCGCGCGTTAAGTCGGGTAGGCCACGTGGGCCGGGTAGGTCGGGTAGGTCGAACGGCCACACCTACGGCGATATGGGTGAACCCGATCGGGTTCACCCACGACGCTGCAAGTCACCGACGATTCGGCCCACCCGGCCTCTCTAGAAGCGGAAACCGACGGCGATCCGCATTGTCCGGCCGCCAGGCGTGGCGCCGGAGAAGGCGAGCGGATACGCCGGGATGTTGCTCAGCACGTTGTTCGACACCGTGTTGCCTGTCGCGGTGCCGAACGAGGCGCCCTTGGTGAACGTCGTCGCGAGGCCGAGACTGTCGACACCGGCCGCGCGATTCTGGCTGACGGTCGTGTTCCACGCGATCAGCTTCTGGTTGTTGAACAGGTTGAAGACGTCGAGCTTCACCCACGGCCGCAGCGATTTGAACACGGGCACGTTGTAGTTGACCGACGCGTTCACGATGCCATAGGGGGCGAATTCCTCCGAGCCGCGATCGCCGAAGTAGACCGTCTGGACACCCGGGCTGTCGGGATAGCCGGCGCTCGCAAGAATCCCATCCTGGATCGCGGTGATCGGCTGATTGCGCGCGGCCAGCGTGAAGACCCGCGCCGAGTTGTAGTTCCACAAGCCCGAGAACGACAGGTCGCCGGCCTTCGCCATGCGCCAGGTGTAGACCGTCCATGCATTGATGCGCGACCGCTGGAAGTCCTGCAGCCGGCCGTCCGGGAAGCTGCGCGCCGCGTTCAGGGTCTCCGGGTAGTTGCCGATCTGCGACGTCGAGCCCGGCGTGTTGGTGCCCTCGCCCTCGTAGTTGCCGTCGTTCTTCAACTGCAGCGTGTACTGGCCGTAGAGCGTCCAGTTCGGCCTGATCGAGTAGCGGCCCTGGAACACCATGCCGTCGTAGGTGCGGTGCGCCTGATCGCTGTTGTCGTAGACGACGTTGGTGAACGTGCCGGCGTTCACACCCTGCACGATGACGTCGGTGAAGCCGCCAGCCACCGTCTGGAAATCCTCGATCAGGCTCGTCGTCTTGCGGAAGACATAGCTCACTTCGCCGAAACCGCGGCGGTTGAATAGGTTCGAGCCAAAGGACGCCGAGAACTCATGGATCAGCGGCGACTTCATGCCCGGCGTCATGATCACGTTCTGCAGCGGATCCTGCAGCACCGACGTGGAGTTGATCGGGTAGTTGGCGGTGGCGATACCGGGGGCGAACGAGTAGCCCTGACCGGCCGGGCCCGTGTAGACCGACTGGACGAACGCCGGGTTGCCGACCGGGCTGTTGGCGGCGATCTGCGCTTCGTTGTAGCGCCCCGAGTATTGTCCGTAGGTGACGTGCACCACCTGGTCGCCGCTGTCCTGGAGGTTGTAGGACAGGCCGAGGCGGGGCACGATGCGGTTGCTGTCGATGCTGACGATGTCGCCGGTCGAGATCGCCTTGACGTGCTCATAGCGCGCGCCGAGATCCGCCGACACGCGATCGTTGATGATCCAGTGGTCCTGCACGAACAGCGAGTTGTTGTCGACGTTCAGCACGGCGCCCTTCACGGCCGGGAAGAACTGAAGCAGCGACTCGCCCGGCACGAAGTTCGGAATCGGCCGGCCGCTCGAATCGAAGCTGACGTTGCCGGCGGCGTCGGTCACCGGATCGGCGAGGAACACGTACGACGTCGGCGACTGCGAGTTGCCGCCGGTTCGCTGGCTGCGGTACCACTCGTAGCCGCCCTTGGTCTCGTGACGGCCGGCCAGGGCCCAGTAGCCGGTGACGTTGCCGGTGAGCTGCTTGTTGTTGCGGTTTTCCGGATCGTTGGCGTCGAAGTACGGCGCGTTGTAGTTCATGGTGAAATTGAGGTCGAAGAACGGCGAGTCGAGAATCTGGCTGCCCGACGGCCCGGTCTGGTTGAAGGTATAGCCGCGCTGCGAGTACTGCGCCTCGGCGAGCAGGTTGTTCTTCAGCACGCCACGGTAGTTCAGGTAGAACGACTTGTTCGGGTTGGAGCGATCGATCAACACGTGCGGATCGGACAGGAACGAGTTGCTCAACCCGGACGCGTTGGTCGTGCTCTGCGGGTCGTTGAAGAACTCGCCCTGGAACGTGTGGTTGGCGATCGGCGACCCGGTGATCTTGATCGATCCGCGCTTGTTGTTCGTATCCTGGTTGACCACCACCGCGCTGACCGGCAGCGTGAACGGCGCGCTATTGGATTGATACCGCCCGGAAGTGAAGAACCAGATGTGATCCTTGACAAGCGGCCCGCCGAAGACGCCTTCGTACGACCGCTGCATCTGATCGGGATGGGCGGTCGCGGCCCGGTTCGCCGTGACCTCGAACGGCGTCGCCGTCGCCCACGACGGGTTGGTCATGTTGAGGCGGCCGCTGCCCTGGAACGTGTTCCCGCCGCTCTTGGTGACCGCGTTGACGACGCCGCCGCTGAAGCGGCCGTACTCGGCGGAGATGCCGGAGGTGAGTACCTGCGTCTCCTCGATTGCGTCCTCGACAAACAGGTTCTGCGGGTTCGCGAACAGGTTGTCGTTGACGTCGACGCCGTTGATCATGAAGACGTTGTCGTATGCGAAGCCGCCGTTGATGATCAACTGATTGCCGTTCGGGCTGTTGGTGGTGAGCGCCGGCGCCAGGCTGGCGATGCCTTGAATCGTGCGCGGCGTCGCGAGCGCTTCGATCTCCTCGTGTTTGTAGTTGGCGCCCACCACCGGCGTGGCGATCGGCGCCGGTGTCTCGGCGACGACGTTGACGGTCTCCGCAACGCCGGCCGGGCGTATCGAGATGTTCTGATCGACGGTGAGGCCGAGCGCGACGTCGGTCTGTCGTTCGATGGGTTCGAACCCGGACAGCTCGAAGCGCACGGTATATCTGCCTGCGGGGAGCGCCGGAATCGAGTAGAGCCCCTGCGGGTCGGTCACTACCGTGCGCGGACCCTGCAGTGCCGGGGAGGTTACGGTCACGGTGACGCCGGGAGTGGCAAGGCCCTGCTGGTCCTTCACCACTCCGCGAATGGTTCCTGTCTGCACGCCCTGCGCGAACGAGGTTGCTGAGACGCTGCCGATCAGCCACGTCGCGACAAGAGTGATGAGTACACGTTGCATCGTTGCCTGCTCCTTGCAGCCAGTCGTCGTGCGCTGGCATCGGTCAGGAACGAACAACGTCCGATTGCGCGCAACAGCACCCTACATAGGGCGCACTGGCTGATTCATCAATCGTATTTGTGGGCTGGCGAGGATGAGAGCTCGTCCGTCGCGAAGAATGCGTAAACGAACAGGTGTGATCCAAACTTCTGCATGAGCGCGCATTGGATCCCGACACAAGGACCCACGGGCGCGCTCATGAGTAACGCGCGAAAACTCGGCTGTTGTCAGACGCCGGTCGCCATGTAACGCTTCACGGCAGCGACCGTTCGCTCGACGTCAGCGTGCGTGTTGTAGAAGTGCGGCGAGAAGCGGAGGCCCGGACGGTCCTGGCCGCCGCGCGTCGCACATCCGATGCGATCTTTCTGATAGAGCGCCACCGACAGCTTGCGCGTGTCGAGATTGCCGGGCTGGAACGACAGGACGGCGGCGCGGCGTGACGGCTCGGGGCTGGTCCAGATCTTCACGCCGTCGATCGCTTTCAGGCCGTCGATGAGCGCGGTCGTCAGCTCGCGCGATCGCTTCTCGATCTGCGCGCGGCCGATCTTGGTCTGCATCGTCAGCGCCTCGCCGAACGCGATCATCGCCGGCTCGTCGCGCTGGCCGAACCCTTCGAACGTGCGTGAGACACCCACGCGTCCGGGATACGCGCTGAAGATACTCGCCCAGATCTTCGACTGCGCGTTCTTGTTGATGTAGAGCACGCCGTTCTCTTTCGGCCCGCACGGCCACTTGTGGGCGCTGCCGCTGTAGAAGTCCGGCTGCATGTCGGAGAGATCGACGTCGAAGAGGCCGAACGACTGCGCGCCGTCGACGAGCGTGAGGATGCCGCGCTCGCGGGCGAGGCGGCAGATCTCCTTCGCCGGGAAGAGATCGCCGACCGTGCTGGTGAGGTGCGTGATCGAGATCACTTTGGTGCGCGGCGTGATCGCCTTCGTGAAGGCGTCGACGTAATAGTCGAACCCGGGATGCGGATTCGGGACCGGAATGTCCTTCACGGTGAAGCCGAAGCGCTTCGCCTTTTCCTGCCACGCGGTGTGATTGCTTGGATGATTGTCGGCGGTGAGCAGCACTTCGTCGCCGGCCTTCAGATCGATCCCGGTCGAGACGAGGTTGTTCGACTCGCTGGTGTTGCGAGTGATGACGATCTCTTCGGGTGTCACGCGCAGGAATTCAGCCAACAGCTTGCGCGTGTTCTCGCGGCCGTCGCCGAGCTTTGCGCGGTTGTCCTGCGACGGATCCTGGTCCATGTCCTTGGTGACGCGATACAAGGTCTCGAGTACCGGCGACGACGAGGGACAGAGGTTGGCGGCGTTCAGCATCGTGAGGTCTTTCGGCATCACGAACTGGTCGCGAACGGCACTCCAGAACCGCTCGTCGGGCGAGGCGGGCGTCGGCGGCAGATCCGACGGACGCGGCCACGCCGTGCCCGGCGTCAGAAACGGAGCGGCGCCTCCGAGAGCGAGCAACCGAGCGAAGTCGCGGCGATTCATGGCAGCCTCCGGAGCGGATTCTACGCCGCCGGCTGCGCGGCGCTGACAACTTTTTCAGCCGGTCCGGCTGACCGCCGTCGTCAAGGCTATGGCAGTCCGCCGAAAGCGGTCCGCCACGGCGGAAGCCGGAGACGGCGAGTCCCGGTCCGGCCGCGGTTCGGCGTCACACCGTCGCGGTTGCTGTCGCCTGCCGGCGCGGCCGCCGCCGCGTCACCAGCGCATCGCGGATGGCGATCGCGTCGTACATCAGCACGCAGAAGGCCAGGCAGGCGACTGCCGTTCCCCACAACGGCAAACGGTGACGCCACAACCAGCTCGCGTAGCCGTAGACGAGCTCGACGTGGATCCAGTAGATGAAGAGCGACGCGCGTCCGAATCGCGCCAGCCGCTGCCCGGACCAGGCGACGATCGCCGCGGCGAAAGAGCGGCTGCTGGTTGCCGCGACGGCTTCAATGGCGTACAGCGCGCACACGCTGGCCGTGACGATGCCGATGCGAATCGCCAGCCAGGTCGGAGACGACGTCCAGAACGACGAGACGGAGTAGATCGTCGGGCGCGACGCCGTCCAGAAACCGATCGCGATCAGGACGGCGGCGGCGGCGGCGACCCAGAGTTGCATACGGCGTACACAACCCGCGCGCGTGCACGCGGCGGTGAGCGCGCCTGCGGCCGCGCCGCCGAACACGAACGCTGCCCACGGAAACAGCGTGAACGTCGTCATGTCGCCGTACGGCCGCAGGTACCATTGCACCCACAACGGCAGGAAAGCGACGCTCGTGCTTGCGCGGACGATTGGCGTCGCCATCGCGACGATTGCCGCCGCGATGGATAACACCGCGACGCGCGCGCTGGTGCTTCCGACCGCAGCCCACAGCAGTCCCGCCCCGATCATCGACGGCCCCATCACGTTGAGAATGTCGACGCGAAAGAGCGTCAGCAACGCACCGCCGGGCGTGAGCAGCAGCGCCTGCAGGCGGAAGAGAAACCCGAGGAGGAAGATCTCGAGCCCGCGCCGGCACGCGGCCGCCGCTGCCGCCGTGCGGCCGTGACGCTGCGCGGTGCGCGCCGCGGCCATCGCGACGCCGAGGCCGGCGAGCCACAGGAACAGCGGCGCGGCGAAGCCGCCGAGGACCGTCGCGTTGCGGAAGCCGATCGTGTTGCGCACGGCAAGGCGCGTCCACGCGTCGACGGTGTGCGCTTCGATCATCAGCAGCACCGCGATGCCGCGCGCCCAGTCGATATAGGCGAGCCGCCCAGGGGGTCGGGAAGGGTTTTCGTTTTCCACAGGGGGTCGGGAAGGGTTTTCCATCAGGAACCCTGGGAAAACCCTTCCCGACCCCCTGTGGACGGCGAAAACCCTTCCCGACCCCCTGTGGAAATCTCGGCGCTGACGGCGAGGTCGATGTCCTGGCGCATCGAGTGCCATACCGAGCAGTACGTCTCGCGCGACAGCGCGATCGCACGCTCAACGGCATCCTGGGGCACGTCGCCCTCGACGACAAGGCGCAGCGTCATGCGAACGATGCGGTGCGGGTCGTCAGCCGCGCGATCGGCGACCAGATGCGCCCGTAGACCGCGCAGCGGCTGTCGGCCGCGCGTCAGAATGTGTGCGATATCCATCGCCATGCAGCCGGCGAAGGCGAACGCGAGCGCTTGAACGGGCGATGGTCCGGCGACGCCGGCGCTATCGAGCGTGATCGATGCGTTGCCGCTCGTGCCGGAGAATTGCAGGTCGCCGATCCATTTCAGATCGACGATGGTGGGCGGCTTCGCTGACACCGGGGCGATTGTATCGTCTAGCGGCGCTCCGGCGAAGCGGCGGCTGCGGTCGAGGTGTTACGAGTGGACGACGGACTGAGGCGGCGGCGCAACCGCGGCGCTCTCAGAAAGCGCGCGCTGCGCCTTCGGAACCAGTACCGGCCGCTTCGAGAACACGGCTTTGATCATCAGCCAGCCAAGCGGCAGGATCACGAGCAGGTACGACAGCAGATGTCCGAACGGACTGTCCGGCCCCCACGATTCGGTAGCCACGTGGATCGGTTCGCTGAACGGGAGGTAGTGCTGCTCGGACATCTCGTGCGTGCCGGCGATCACGAGCTGCACCACGAACACGAACAGAAAGATCGCGGTGACCTGGAAGAACAGCGCGAGGTTGACCCGGTGCCCGTAGCGCGACCACAGCCACGCGACCGCCGCCGCGCCGCCGACGCCGATCGCCGCGCCGAGCGCGAGATGCACCGTCTCGCGCAGCTGCATCAGCAGCAGCGCGGTCTCCATGCCTTCACGGGTAACCATCAGCAGGGTGAACAGGAAGACGCCGACAAACGCCGCCGCGCCGGGCTTCACGCTCGATTCGCGCAGATGGCTTTCGATGTCGCCTTTCATCCGCCGGCCGGCGCGCCACATGTGCACGACCATCCAGGTGACCGAGACGGCGGCGATCATCGCAAGCGGGCCGTCGAGCCATTCCTGGTTCGCGGCGTGGTACAGCAGGTAGCCGCCCAATGCGCTGACCGCGATGGCGACCGCGATGCCCCAGCGTACCGCGCCGACCAACGACTCACGTCCCGACTTGCGCAAGTACGAGAGGCTGATGGCCACGATGAGAAAGGCCTCGAAGCCTTCCCGGAGGGTAATGACGAGCGCCTGGAGCATGGATGCGTCAGCCCGCGCAAAGTGAGACTAAGTCTCAGAATGAGTATTCAGTCTACAGCGGCATATCCGACCGGTCAAGTCCGGTATTGAGAACGGGCGTTTGACCCGTGTCCGCCACCCTACCGGCGCGTGCACGGCAGTGCGCGTTCGCGCATACGGCCGGGCTGCCACACCCAACCGACATCCGGCATTGCAGTAAGCTGATCGTATGGGGACCTGGAAGCGTTTCTCGAGCGCCATCACCCTCGCCGTCGTGCTGTCCGTGGCACTGTCGGCGGTTCTCGCAGCGCAGCAGCCGACGTTTCGGGCCGGGACCCAGGTCGTCTCCCTGTTTGTTACCGTCGCAGACGCACAGAAGCGGCTCGTCCCCGACCTGACGCAGGACGATTTCCAGGTGTTCGACAACGAGAAGGCGCAACCGGTCAGCTACTTCGACAACAGCATCCATCCGATCAACGTTGTCGTCATGCTCGACACCAGCGGCAGCATGACGCTGACGATCGACTTGTTGAAGCAAGCCGCCGAACAGTTCGTCATCCGGCTGCTCCCGGAGGACAAGGCCCGCGTCGGCGCGTTCAACGACAAGATCCAGATCAACGCCAAGTGGAGCAACAACCGCGATCAGCTCGTCACCGACATCAAGGATCTCGATTACGGCAACGGCACGCGCCTGTGGGATGCGGTCGGCGCGGCGCTCGACGAGCTCAAACCGATCGATGGCCGCCGCGTGATTCTCGTGTTCACCGACGGCGACGACACCGAGAGCCGGTCGATGAACCTCGGACGGGTGATCGAGCGTGCGCGCAACGACGAAGTGATGATCTACGCGATCGGGCTGGAGAGCGAGTACTTCAACGGCCAGTCACACGTCCGCAGCAAGCCGGATAGCGGGCTGCGCAAGGTCGCCGACGAGACGGGCGGCGGCTACTTCGAGTTGAAGAAGACCAGCGAGCTCGCGCCGACGTTCACCAAGGTGGCGCAGGAGCTGCACAGCCAGTACGTGATCGGCTTCACGCCGACCTTGCTCGACAACCGCGTGCACAAGCTCGCCGTAAAGATGAAGCAGCCGGGGATGACGGCGCGCGCCCGCCGCAGCTACACTGCGGCGGCCGACAAGGCGACGATCTCGAAATAAGGAACGTGGCAAGCGGCGGCGATCAGGCGAACGCCGCGGCGATGATCGTCACGATCAGCAGCAACCCCACGACCCACTCCGCCGACGCCGAAAAGCTCCATTCACGCATGGTCCTCGACCTCTCTTTCACCCAGTTAGACGGCCCGATGCCGAGGAAGGTTTAATAGGCGCATGACCGTGCTGACCGAGCAGGAATTTCGTGTGAAGAGCGACACCGCGCTCGAGAGCGCACGGCGCGCGCTGCTGCCACTTTCGGACAGTGAAGGCTTCGAAGTCGAGCTGCAGAATGGCGTGCTCAACCTCGTGTTCGAGGAGCCGAGCGAAACGAAATTCGTCGTGTCGCCGAATGCGCCGGTCCGGCAGATCTGGGTATCGGCAATGGCCCGAAGCTACAAGCTCGCGTGGTCGCCGGACCTCAGCGCCTTCGCGCTCGACGGCGAGACGCTGCCGCAATTGCTCGAACGCCTGGCGCGACTGTTCGTGCATGGGACTGGGGACTAGTCCCCTAGTCCCCATCAGTCGTCAGATCCGGAATCCCTCGCGCAGCGGATCGCTTTCGTCGATCACGAACGTGTGCTCGCCGGTGATCCAGGCCGAGCCTTCGATCTCCGGGACGATCGCCGCGTAGTCTCCGACGCGCGTTCGTGACGCGACGCGCCCGAGAAAGCGCGTCCCGATCAGGCTTTCGTGGACGAACGGCTTGTCCTCCCCGAGCAGACCCATCGCGTCAATCACCGCCATCACCGCCGCCGTCCCGGTGCCGCACGGCGACCGGTCGACTTCCGCGTCGGCAAAGATCGTCACGTTCCGCAGATCGGCGGTGTCGTCAGTCGGCGGGCCGGTGAAGATCGTGCCGTAGATGCCCGACAGGCCCGGCTCCAGCGGATGGACGATCGTCTGCGCGGCTTCGATCGCGTGCTTGATGTCCATGCCGACGCGCCGCAGTTCGGGCAGGTGGGCGACGTCGATCGGCAGCCCGACCGTCTCGCTGTCGACAATCGCATAGAACGCGCCGCCAAAGGCGACGTCCGCGCGCAAGGTCCGCGACGCGATCTTCACCGTCAGCCCGCCGTGCAGCACGAACGACGGCACGTTCAGGAACGCGACGCTTTCGACGCGCCGGTCGCGCAGCCGCGCGCGGGCGCGAATGGTCCCCGCCGGCGAGTCGTACGCGATCGCCGTGCCGTCGCCCGCCGGCATGATCAGCCGCCGTTCGAGCGCAACCGTCGTCACCGCGACGATGCCGTGGCCGCACATCGTGCTGTAGCCCTCGTTGTGCATGAACAGGACGCCGGCGTCGGCGCCGGGCGTCACCGGCTCGGTCAGGATTGCGCCGTACATGTCGGCGTGGCCGCGCGGCTCCAGCATCAACGCGCGCCGCAGGTGGTCGGCGTGCCGCCGCACCCACTCGCGCTTCTCGAGCATCGTCTTGCCGCGCGGCGTGGGAAAGCCGTCGACGATCAGCCGCAGCGGCTCGCCGGCCGCATGCGCGTCGATTGTTTTCACCGAGATCATGCGATAGAACTTTAGCGTGAAAGCGTTTTACTCCGATACGTTCGTGCTGCCGCTGCCGGAGCACCATCGCTTTCCGATGGCGAAGTACCGGCTGCTGCGCGAGCGTCTCGTCGACGAGGGCGTGCTCGACAGTCGCGACCTGCACGTCCCGGAGCCCGCGACCTGGGACGAGCTGCGCCTGGTCCACGATCCGCAGTACGTCGACGCGGTCGCGACCGGGACGCTGGCGGCCGACGCGCAGCGGCGCATCGGGTTCCCGTGGTCGCCGATGATGGTCGAGCGCTCGCGCCGTTCCGTCGGCGCGACGATCGCCGCCGCGCGCGAAGTGATGCGCTGCTCGCGCGTTGCCGCCAACCTTGCCGGCGGCACGCACCACGCCTTCCGCGATCGCGGCGAGGGCTATTGCGTGTTCAACGACGTCGCCGTCGCCGCGTCGCTGCTGCGGCGCGACGGCATTGCCGAACGCATCGCGATCGTCGATTGCGACGTCCACCAGGGCAACGGCACGGCAGCCATCTTCCGCGACGAACCGGCGGTGTTCACGTTCTCGCTGCACGGCGCGAAGAACTTTCCGTTCCGCAAAGAGGCCAGCGATCTCGACGTCACGTTCGACGACGGCGCCGGAGACGACGAGTACCTGGCGGCGCTGGATCGCCATCTGCCTGCGGTCCTCGACGGCCATCAGCCGGATGTCGTCTTCTACCTTGCCGGCGCCGATCCGTACGAAGGCGATCGCCTCGGCCGGCTGAAGCTGACGATCACCGGCCTGCAGCAGCGCGATCGCATGGTCTTCGACGCGTGCCGGCTGCGGGATCTTCCGGTCGTCGTCGTGATGAGCGGTGGATACGCTCCCGACGTCGACGCCATCGTCACCATTCACACGAACACGATTCGCGAGGCCGTGCGCACATGTCCGTCCGTTTTCGCCTGCTGACCGAAGCCGACGTCCGCTCCGTTCTCACGATGGAGGACCTGATCGAGACGATGAAGTCGGCGCTCGAACGCTTCTCGCACGGACGGGTGACGCAGCCGGTACGCACGGTCATCCCGGTGCAGGAGGATGCGTTTCTCGGCGTGATGCCGGCGTTCGTGCGCGCGCCGGCCGGCGCGGAAACCACCGCGGCGCACACCGTCGCGGCGCCGCCCGATACCGCGCTCGGCGCCAAGCTGGTCACCGTCTTCAACGGCAACCACGCGCGCGGTCTCGACTCGCATCTCGCGTCGATCGTCCTGATGGACCCGGCAACCGGCGCGCTGCTCGCGCTGATGGACGGCCGCTACATCACCGAAGCGCGCACCGCCGCGGTGTCGGCGGTGTCGTCCTCACTGCTGGCGCGCAAGACCGCGCAGTCGCTCGCGATCATCGGGTCGGGCGTGCAGGCGCGCAGTCACCTGGAAGCGCTATCGCGCGTCCACAACCTGCGTCAGGTGACAGTGTGGAGCCCGCAGAAGCCGCACCGCGATCAGTTCGTCGAGTGGGCGAGCTCTGCCCTCGGCACCGGCCCAAACCAATCTGAGCCGAAGATCACGGCGGTCGAGCACGCCGGCGAGGCGGTGGTGGGCGCGGACATCGTCGTGCTCGTCACCTCGTCGCCGACGCCGGTACTGGAGAACGGGTGGGTGAAGCCGGGCGCGCACGTGATCTCGGTCGGCGCGTGCCGTCCGAACCAGCGCGAGATGGACCCGGCGCTGGTCGCGCGCGCGCGGCTGTTCGTCGATTCACGCACCGCGGCGCTCGTGGAGTCGGGCGACGTCGTGCTCGGGATGCAGGAGCAGCGGTTCGGCGCCGATCACATCGTCGCCGAGCTCGGCGAGCTCGTCGCCGGCGCGACTGGCCGCCGCACCGACACCGAGGTCACGGTTTTCAAGAGCCTGGGGCTTGCGGTCGAAGACGTCACTGCCGCGGATCTGGCGTACAAACGCGCGGCCGCGCGCGGCGTCGGGCAGGAACTGGCGCTTTGAGAAGTAAGAAGTGAGAACTTCTAACGTCTCACTTTTCAGGGCTTCGCCTGCAGTTCCTTTTCCTGATCGGCGAACCACTTCTGAAAGTCGGCCTGGCTCTGGATGGTGACGAAGCCGCGCATCCGGAAGTGGCCGAGGCCGCACAACTGCGAGCAGGCGATCTCGTAGTCGCCGACGCGGTTCGGGATGAACCAGACCGGGATCTGCATCCCGGGCACGGCATCCTGCTTCACGCGCATCTCGTAAAGGCCGAAGCTGTGGATGACGTCCTGGCTCGAGAGGTGAACGAGCACGGGCCGATCGACCGGAAGGTTCAGCTGGTTCGACGTGACGACATCGTCTTTCGCATCCGGATCCTTTCGGTCGATGCCGATCAGATTGTCCGACGCGACGAGACTCTCATCGGTCCTGCCGAACTTCCCGTCCGGACCCGGATAATGAATCTCCCATGCGAACTGATGCGCGATCACCCGCACGACCAGCGCTTCGTTCTCGGTCGGGAACGCCTTCACGCGCTTCGCCCACGCGGGA